>BNJS01001930.1_pt1 | contig 189802 bp, 219 predicted proteins | sample 8540461 | NCBI WGS metagenome assembly BNJS01 (sample SAMD00202454, study PRJDB9452) | human saliva metagenome | isolation source: human saliva | place: Japan
AGCGCGCAGGGCAATGGGGCACGCCCCAACTGAACCTGCTGGGGAAGGTTACAAACCAAAAGTGGAACCCAGCAAAGAGCACCAAGAGAAAGAATAATAAATGTCTGACTGATGTACCATTAACTCAGGTGCTAAAGATAAACACAATAACACACCAGCACACACACACATCACAATGAAGAAAACATCTATCAAAGATCACACCACCAGACCACACAGAACCACTGCATGATTTAACTGAATACATGATAACCATCTATAAGACTACAATTTATTGCTGTTCGAATTTCCCCAACATGAATAAAATAACCAGGTTCTGATTTTAAAGATTAACGTCAGAATCAAAGAATTGCGTCTCGTTTATAAAGCAACTGTTGCATGCAAACCAAGAAGAAATGATGTTTAGCTAAAGCCAAAGCACCGGTAAAATTGGTCTGTTAAGACATGTACGCGACTTAGATAGCGATTAAAGAAGGGTAGAAGGAATGGATAAACCAGGTGATAAATCATTGGTAACTCAACTCCACGCTATAACTGCTTTGAACCTCGATGCAGCTTTTGGAAAGGCTTCTGACTTTAAAGATCTTTCTTCCAAGGTGTTTTGAAGAGAGATTTCGATGCTGGAGGTCCAATGTTCTGGGGTGCTTTAGGACAAGGAAAATGGCAATGACTTGGATTTAAGGAACACTTAGATTACTTCCGTGCAGAAGCTAACCACCCATTAGGACAAAATCTTGATAGCTAACATATCCAAGATTGCGGAATGGTGGACGTAAGTACACAAACACAAAACACGTTATTTGCAAATGCAGCATACCGCAGATTGAAGAATATCACATTAGGTTATACCTCACCTGCTGCTCTTACAAAGAGAATTGCAGTACAAAATGTTCGTGTTTTCGTATCTGCAGAGAATATTCTAACCATCACAAACTTCATAAAAACAGCTGACCCTGAACTAGCTGGAGTTGGATATTTATCTAATAGCAATCAAATAGGTAAAACTTATCCATTGACAAAATCATTCTCAATGGGTCTAAGGGTAACATTCAAAACGATTATCTTATTATGAAACTAAAAATATTAGCAGTATTCTCTCTCGGGATTACATGCTCACTACGCTCACACATTCACTGTATGTAATGACTTTTAGATAGAGAGCTAGAAGATATGTTTACACCTGAAAAGTTCTTCCAAGCTGAAAGCGATGGCAGACTATGCAACAGTACCATAGACTTCTAACCTCAATCCAGGTCTTATGGTATGGGTACTTTGCAGATGATAATGCAACCGATAACCAAAGCAGCAGTTGACTATTCTAACCACTGGGTGCCTGGAAACTGGCAAGTTCCTGCTAACTCTTCGAAAGAATGGAACTTCGAACAGATCTCACCATTGCAACTCATTTCTTCGAAAGTGTTGCCAAAATATCAGCGAGGAACACTGCAGTAATCCTGATAACATTAGCACTACATCGGAGAAGTGTACTTTTGCGTGCTAAAGCTTATTTTCGATAAACTCTCAACTATTGAGATTGCCCTACTATTAAAGAGATTTTAGCGAGACGACAGAAAGGTGTTGCTCGACACTCTAAGCGTCAACCACATACAAAGTGCGCTCGTTTTATCTTAGAAGACCTCGACAAAGCGATCGAACTTTGAAGAAGATGCACTGGAGGACGTAACAGAATAAGCAAAAATGTGGCTTATTTATTCCGCCTCGTGTAGCTCTTTTACGAAGGAACATGGCTCAAATACCAGCGAACAGCTCCTGGTGGAAGCGGTTGGCCTGGAGACGCAGCAGACGTTGCTGGCTTCAATATTGATAGCGTGAAATCGATTACTTCTTAGGTGAAGCTATGGCCTCTGCAAAAGTAGTTGGCGACAAAGTGGTAGACAACTTAGCAGCTAATACAGATGTTCGTGATGGTCAAGATGCAAGCTTGAAGAGCGCAAACCCATACTTTACAAATGTCCAGTATGCCTGACTTAGCAAGCTATCCTGAGTGCTTATGGTGGCGTCAATCGATGTGAATGTTAGGCAACTCATCAACATCCAAAATGCAATTAGGACGTAATGGTGGTGGTACAGGTTACGACGTGGCTGTAAACTCATTCCTAATGCGTGCATGGTTTGCCTATTTATGCGACAGGATCTGGCTATAATAGCAACTGGGAAACACAAGGTGAAAGCTATTGCAAGATCGTGACCTCGTATCCAGCTATTCTGTGCGTGATGATGACGCTTATTTCATACCAACGGAGCTGTAGCAACAAGATTTGATATGTCTTTGGTTAGCAAAAAGGTAACAATGAAACACGTATCGTTACTGGTTTTGCAGTGAAGAAAGGTTTGAACTACGATTCAAAACAACAAGAAGAGCACCACATGGGTATCTGCAAGTGTTGTATTCCGTGGTGCAGAAGCTCTTAACTACATGGAAGCATCGTATGAAAAGAACCAAACAATCGATGCAACAGCTGAAAAGTATTGGAAAGCGCTCGTTCTCAAAAGCTAAAAGTGGATCCAGATTACACCAAAAACAATTAATGCAACAGTTATGACTGAGAAGCTAAGAACGACTTCGAGCATACCCACGGTGCATTAGTTAACACAACACTTTACAATATACGTCGTGAACGTCGTACTGAGTTCATCGCTGAAGGTATGCGTTTCAATGACTTACGTCGTTGGAGAGCTCTAGATCAAGTGAATGGACACCAAATTGAGGGTATGAGATACTGGGGTTCAATCTACGAAGGTGCGTTAGTTGATAAAGATGGAGTAAACCTTGTGATTGTAAATGTTGAGCAAGGTAAGGTAATATGTCTGATAAAAACAATCATGCTGGAGTATATGTTCGTCCTTACCAATTGAGCTAAGGTTAACAACTCAGTGTTCAACGGTTACCGTTTCACAGAGGCTCACTATCTAACTCCTCTGCACAAAGTGTATTCCGCAAGTCATCTACTGCAGCTGATAACAACATCGATCAATCTGTTGTTTATCAAAATCCAGGATGGCCAAAGGTTGCTGGACAAGGACCTATTGGAGTGCAATAATTGCATAGATAGACTAAAGAATAGATTTGATTAATACAATGGTCGTGTGCCCAAAAGCGTGACAACGCTTGGCGCACGGCCCTTTTTCTTTCTATCCATATTGAGTGAGATAAGAAGCGAATAGCAGTGTACTATGAGCAAAGGCGATTGGAAGAAGGGCGGAAAGGCTCTTCTTTTTGTATTTAAAGGAATTATTCTATTGTGGTGAGGAATACCTGTAAGGTGAAAAGAAAAACAGCTTTAGTACGCCCTAAAATGGTTAGGAGTAGGAGGAATTAATCAAAAAGCAAAGCAATAATAGGTTGAGAAGGAAATCTATTACAAATAGAAAAGAAAGACTATAATAATTAGAGAGAAAAGGAGAAACATTGTTGTAGCTATTTTGAAAGGTAGATAACCTCAGTCCATTCCTATGCTTATAGCAGAGAAGAGAAGGAGATGTAATGACCCTTTTCTCAATGGATTAGAATAGAGAAAGAGGTATAAAAAGAATGTAAACCGCATTGGATCATCATCGCAAGAGCACAACACTTACTCTTCAATCACCAATAGGTTACACGATATTCTTCAATAAAAGGTTTGCTTTCGATATCTCTTTGTATTTCAAGTCCTTTTGTGTTTTGGTAGCCACATGTCTGCAAGAGTACTCTATAGGTATCCTAACAAGGAACTGATTTGGCTTGAAATTTCACCTTACTACAACCATTTTAAAGAGAACCATTTAGTGGAAGTGTCCGACGATTTGCGATACATCGTCATCTCATTGTTACGGAAAAACCAAGTTAGAAGTGCTCTTTAGCCGATAGAATAGTCTGCCCATAACTGGTGAAACGGTTGTTGATGATGCGCACATTTTGATGCACAGGACGTTTCTCATTGATATCCGTATTCGATGGATTCAATTCAATCACAGCGTGTTTATTATCGTTCCTTGCGCAATCAAGGAAAGTATTATTTTCGATTAAAAACATCTTTTACGGGGCCAGACTCATACCAACCCGCAGCATCTGCCCTCAATAAGTATGGCACTCATACCCGTTTTATAGAACACGTTTCCACTGATAACCGCTCGTCGGGGCGTTGTAACCAAAATGCCACGAGTACTTGTTCGGAGTGAAATAACAATTGCGAATCTCCACCTCAGGCGTACAAGTCATGTTCTCAAGGCAATCGCTTTGCAGTTCAATATCGTGTTGAATAGGTTTCGTTAGCGTTACTTCCACAATCCTGTTCGATAGCAGTTTAGCTGTTTTAATCACCGCTTGAGCATAGCGTTGCATAGTAGATGGGCGCACAAAAGCCACCGTGTCGCCCTCGAAAAAGGCATTAAAACCATAGGTTTGAGGGTGCATAAAACGCAGTTTAAGGGTATAGTCGTTCACCTTTTCCATAATGCGTAAGTTCGTTCCATGCACATTTATGCAGTCATCTTGTGCCAGCAAACTTACAATTCACCACCTTTCACCTTGCCAGAGCAACCCGAAAAGTGCATAAAGTCGGCAGAAGCAGTCAATACTCTACCGCTATTTTGACGAGGCATGCAATACACATGGTTCATTTCAACATTCTTAGAGAATTGACTAACGATGCCCAATCCATGCATATAGTGCACTCCAACATTCTTAAAAGTAATGTCTTCACTTTCATAAATCAACATTCCCACCTGGTCACGAATAATATCTCTAATCGTTAAAGTGTGGTTCAGCTTGCATTGAGCCGTGTCGGTAGTTTCAAAAAGCACCACATGTGGAGCCAATTCAGTGGCTTTAGCCTTTGCAAGAACATTTCCAAGTCTGACTATAATAAAAATGTTCTGTAGTGGGATGTATTCGATGCAATGTGGAATATTGTCGCCAGCCCTCTCAAAGAGCGTTATTTTACCATCTTTGATGGTATATCGTGAGTCAGGATGAAACTTAGCAACCACCCCTTTCTCAGTTATTTGAGTGAGAGTAAGCTCAGATCCGCCAGGTCTTTCAAAGTCGATGTGAATGTTTTGCAAAGTCATTTTCTTGCAATGTTCAAATGCAAAGCATCGTAACTTTGCCATGAAACATCAGAGTTGCACCGTTTCCCTCAATGGTTAAGCCCTCCATATCTCTGAAAAACATACCATATTGTTTTTGTACTTTTCGATGGGCATTCAGCTTTCCGAAGAGGTGTTGGTTATAAAAGAATCTTTTTGTAGGTTGCGCTTCAGTCCACAAGTCATAGCGTCCTTTTCAAACACCAATGCCTTAGACGTTGATCGCATTACAATCGGCAATATGGCAGCCTCAAACGTTCGTGTTTTGGTTCTCGTAAGTGTCGGGTTTCACACCATATCGGCTACAAAAATGGTGTCTTTTTGAGTGGCAAATAGTGAGAAGCCGATAAAAAGCACATCAGCGAAAGTAATATCTTCTTCATAGTGATCGTAAAGTGTTTTGATGTTGTAGAGCTAGTGTTGCCCTTATGTTCATGTGATATAAATGCTTTGTTTAGACAGATATTCAGTAAGCCGACAGCGAGGATTGCTTGGCTGAAAGGGTAGTACTGAGCAAAATTAGATCTGCCTCTTTATCCTTCTGAAAACCTGAAAACCTCAAAAGGAATCATTGTTTAGATGTTCCACACAAAGTTACAAAAATATTCTATATAGCACGTCTCTTCTACTCGGCTTTATAGGTAGTGCCCAACAGAGCTTGAACAGTATGCATTGTAAAAAGCAGTGCAAATTACACACACGCAAACAATGCTTTTGCAGGTCAATAGCATAGGTTGTAGAACTTAGTGCGAAATGCTATCAATACGGCTAAGTCAGTCGCCCTTTCCCACTCAACACATCCATCTTGGCATCTCTTTTCTGTTTCCTTCTACATCGAAAAAGAAAGTAGAATAGGAGTTAGAAAAATGCCTCTAAAGATTATATAACAGTTAGAGATTAGAGTGCTTTATGAACCCACAGAGTTATCAATACCTTGCATACAAGTTGAGAACAGAGCAAAAGACTCGTTAAATGCCTTTGCGCCCGAAAGCCAAACAAAGCAATGCCTAAAAGGCTCTGAAGCGCATGTGTAGAGAGGCATTGAGAAACGGATTGCTTGCTGTTACTTTTTATTTTCTTTTGGCAACTCAACATAAAACGTGTTTGGTAGGTTAACTAAACTGAAAACCAAAGATGTTATGAAAGGCTGTTGCATTGAAAAGAAACACTGAAAGGATCGAGTAAACTTTACATCAACATGGGTTTAATAAAGTTTATAAAGACATGGACCTTTGCCCCTGTCTATCACCTTTGGGGGCTGTTATTTATCTCATTTTTGCCTTCACTCCTTGCTTTGTTGAGTGCGGCAAATGCTGTTTGCGCCTTTCTTTAATGCAATCCTTCCGCTGTTCATGTTCTTAGTTCTCTTCGTTACATTCTGTAAAAGTCGACTTCAAAAAACTGCGTGTAACACGCTGGCATGGCTATGCCTCTTGTGGCTTTCAATTCAGCATCATCTCTCTTTCTTTTGGCACTCACATTGCTGTGGGGAAAAAGTGGTTCCTAGAGCTCGCATGCGAGTCTATTCTTATTTGTGTCATCTGTCCATGTGCCACAGCCGCTGCTGTGTTGTCACCCAAAAGTTAGGCGGAGGCATCGTCAGAAATGACCACCTATACCTATGTTTCCAAAACTTCTTTCATCTATACTCATTTCCCATTTGTCTGCCATTGGTAGATACCAGTTTGCACATTAAGCTTCCTTTCGGCTTCTCTTAAAGGGTACTTTTATCAGGTGCTTTTAGTGCCTCGTTTTGCCTATGTTTCTGGCTTATGTCGGTGAAGAAAATGTATGAAAAATATTCATCATGAAAGATTGTGGAGTGTGAGCGACCTTTCCCGCATATTATCTTTAGGCTTGTTCGTTGCTCACTGTAGAGGTGGAACAACCATTAAAAACATTGTACATGCACAGGCCAAGTGTATTTGTTTTATGTTGCTCATGTGCAGGTGGCAGGACTTGTTGTTTGCTTCGTACAATTTATGGGTGGGAAGGTCCTATTTGGCTTCAAGCGTTTTAATAGACGATTAGGAGGCTGGTCAGGGTTTTAGGACAAAAGAATGCGGCATTCGCAAATGTGGATTGCTAACGCCTGCTTTAACGCTTACCTTTCAACAGTAGGATCAGGCTGTTACGTTCTTTGGCAGAATATCGACATGCCCAGCACAGAGGGTGCCCGTTACGACAGAGCAAATGCTGAGAAATGCCGAAAAGGCAGTGCAATGGGGTCAGAAACGGATAAGGAGCAGAACTGATGAAACTGGTTGAAATATCATGGATACATTAATAAAACAAAATACAATGTCTGATTTACGATTCCGTTGTTGCCGAGGCGTTTAAAAAGCGTCCTTTAGAAGTAGAAACACCTGCAGAACGTCCATCAGAGTTCTTTGCAAAGTATGTGTTTAACCGTGAGAAGATGTATAAATATCTTCCTTTAGATGTTTATAACAAGCTCATTGACGTGATAGATAATGGTTCGCACTTAGACCCGTTCTATTGCAAATGCTGGCAAAAGGTATGAAGCAGTGGGCAGAAGAATATGGAGTGACCCATTATACACACTGGTTTCAACCCCTAACAGAGGGAACTGCAGAGAAACATGATGCCTTTGTTGAACACGATGGCAAAGGAGGTTTGATTGAAGAGTTTAGCGGAAAGCTACTTGTTCAGCAAGAACCCGATGCATCTTCGTTCCCTAATGGAGGAATAAGAAATACTTTTGAGGCACGAGGATATTCGGCTTGGGATCCTACATCGCCTGTGTTTATCATCGACGACACGCTTTGTATTCCTACTATCTTTATCTCTTACACAGGTGAAGCACTCGACTATAAAGCACCACTTCTACGCTCTTTGCATGCAGTAGATGTGGCAACAACAGCCGTTTGCAAGTATTTCTACCCCGAAGTAAAGAAGGTTTCAACCAATTTAGGATGGAACAAGAATACTGTTGTTGATGTAGACTCTGATTTGGCACGTCCCTGACCTTATGTTAACAGGCAGAACACTGATGGGACACGATTCTGCTAAGAACCAACAGATGGACTGATCACTACTTTGGAACTATTCCAGAGCGTGTACAAGCATTCATGAAAGACCTCGAAATACAAGCACTTGAATTAGGAATCCCATGTAAAACACGTCATAATGAGGTGGCTCCCAATCAGTTTGAGCTTGCTCCTATCTTCGAAGAGTGTAATCTTGCCATCGATCATAACATAGCTTTTGATGTCGTTAATGAAAAAGATAGCACGCAAACACGGCTTTAGAGTATTGCTACACGAAAAGCCTTTCGATGGAATTAATGGTAGTGGAAAGCACAATAACTGGAGTCTTTGCACCGACACTGGCGTTCTTTTGCACGCACCAGGAAAGACTCCCGAAGACAACTTGCGTTTTGTTGTATTCATTGTAGAGACCTTAATGGCTGCATATCGCTCTCTAAAGAGCACTCTCAAAAGCATCGATCATGAGGTGCCACTAACTTGCGCATCGTTTGGGCGCGGACACGAGGCCCTCTGCTGTTACTCTCATGCGTTCTTGCAGCAACTCTCTGGTCTTTTAAAGTATATGTATGACTCTGACAATGAAACTCCTGTTTCAATGTGGCAGATAAAAAGGTGTAAGGATTAGACGTTCCAGAGACACTATGAGCTGCTAATTGATAACACTGAGTGGAAACAGAGACTAGTCCTTTGCCTTCACAGGAAACCAGCTTTGAGTTCAGGCTGTGGGCAGTAGAGCCAACCTGTGCCTCATGCAGTCGTACTAAATACTGCTTTTGCAGAAGCAATAACATTGTTCAAAGAGCGTGTAGACGCCCTCATTGCGAAGGGAGAAGACCAAACAAACGCACATAGTCAACGTGCTTCCGTGAAGACATTCGCACATGTGCTCCAATTGTATTCGAGGGCAATGGCATATTCAGAAGAATGCAGGTAAAGTAGAAGCTAAGAAACGTGGACTCGACTGCGAGAGCAAGCTGTCCTCTCATCTTTGGATCACTGCACTTGTAGCCTCGATTCTGTGGCGATGTTCAGGCGCACAAACGTGATGAAAAAGAACGAACTTGAGGCTCATGTAACGATGAAATGGGAAACTCATACAAACGCAATTCAAATTGAGGCTCGTGCAATGGGCGACCCTAACAACGTTGAACCATGTTATTCCTGTTGCAACCCATTATCAGAAGTCGCCTGGCTAAGAAATGTACACAACATGTATACTGATCTCAGAGAATCAAAGGGCTAAGAGCTTAACTTCTCGCTAACTTCTAAAGATCATCGAAGGATTTGCAAGAAAGAACCGAGATGTATCGAGACAATGGTTGAGAATTTGGTAGAAAGCACGTAAAGTTGCGGGAATAAAAGGAGAAGCAGAAAGAGAAAAAGCTATTGCGTATCACGACACCGTTGCACCTATCATTGGGGACATAAGATACCACTGATGGATAAAGCTCGCAGATTGATTGTGCTGACGAGGCTTTGGACACTTCCTAAGTACCAATGAGCCCTATGTGTATACGATAGTTCTGGGCTCTACTTAAAAGGTAGAAAGATAATAACATCATCGTAAAAAGTTCTCTCTCGAACATGAATAAATCAATGTAAGAGAGAGAGACTTCTGTGTTATAAGAGTCAATAGCACTGCTATTGCGTTTATCCCTACTTGGCTTCCAGGAGTTTCACTTCACGAAGAGTTGTGTTTACACCGAGCGACCTCATCGAAAGTCAACAGCAGATAAAATCCCGTACCCTTCACTGAGTTATTCCATGAGCTTACGAGGCTCGAGAATTGGCGATAGAAACGAACTGCGCACGCACTCCTCTGGTTCTTAGAACTTAGCGATACGCTTACCATGTTCTTTCTTTGCCCGCACATCGTCTAAGGTAAATTTCAAAAAGCTTATTAGCCTTCTTCACCTTCACATGTTAAGACTTTGCCCACTCTAATGTCCAGTTTTTCCAAAGTCTTCGTAACTCACTACAGGCTTAATTGGCTTCGCTTTATAATTTAGCTTGTGGGTGGCTTTAACTTAATGTTGTCAGGCTTTTCTAATTGGGAAAGCAATTGTAACACCGTCTTCGATCTTTTCGAAAGAAAGTGGCCCAGGTTCAGCAAGCCGTGGCCTTGAGTTGAGTAAAGTCGGTAGCATCCCAGCTTGCTCCAGTCTGCATTCTCAATGTGAATGAGTTGGCGTAGTTTCACCCACTGCTAAAATGGCAAGAATGGTTCGGAAAGCAACAGCTAAGTTAGCTACCAATGGTGCAAGCAAACATATAAGATAGTTTCAACTCGTTGAGGCTCAGTTTTCCATACTCTCCATGGCTCACAGTCAGCACATACTCTGGCTCCGATGCGTGCACGTTTACTTACTTCACGTTGAGCGTCACGGGAACTTGTAGTTGTTAAGCAAGGTTTCCCACCTTCTCTCGCGCCTTTTAGCTCGTTAAATACCTCTTTGTCGATATCAAGAGGCTCGTCAGGCAGGCTGTAACACCACTGAAATGCTTCTTAGTGAGGCTGCAATGCACGATGACAAATGTGCTGCCATACACTAAGCCACAAGCTCTGTTATTATTGCGCTCTTGATAAATCTTTCCATGTGAAATTATTATCCTTTGTTTGCGGCGCATTGTGCTGTTAATACATAGCGAAGAACGTCTTGTTTGTTAGGTAATTCACGCAAATACTCCATGCAACCAGACAGTGCCCAGTTACGAGGAAGTACTGATCTTATTGTCTTCAAAGACGCAAGAATTCGTTAGCAGGAACGTTCGTCAGAAGGATGCAATCTCCATGCGCTTTCTTCAACATAGAAGGAAGATGATGCAGTGGAGACACGATGTTATCTTTACCAATCAAAAGTGCACCAATCGGGTTTCAGAGTCTTGCCACCATTTCTTCCAATCGTTAGGATATAGCTCCTTGAGTGTTTGATATGTAATGATGAGCATCGAGACCAAACATATAATACCTTTCCTTCTGCTCCTCAACAGGCACAGGAATACAATCTAGGTCTCTCTTGTCATCGCTCGTGAGCTGCAAAATCGAGTCTCAACCAGCTACATTGACCATAAACATTGGCTCTCCATTCCTTATGTATCCTTCCAGAATCCACTCTTTAAGCCATGCTTGATGTCGTCATTAGAGGTAGATACACCAGTTCTTGGTTTTGCGTAGAACAGGAGTCGAGACCGCTGATAGTACTCTTTGGATTGATGAGGTTCTGTGGGTGAAAGGTCACGTCCGCGAGCTCTCGCATTGGGTCGCCGCCGGCGCCTGATTGTAGCAATGGACGCTCACCCAGTGATGGTATCTGTCGCTTGAATTGGGTGAGCTTCCTCGTCGTATAATTGTTCTGTTTCGCCTTCTTGTAGCTTATTGATATCCAATAAGTGCTTAAAGAAGTCAGAAGCAGTTTGTTTGTGTGCTTCAGATGTTGTTCTACTATAAATATCAAAGCTGATACCAAAGTCAGAGAAGCTATCTTTTTATAAGTTGATGATAACGGTCTACAACGTCTTGAGGAGTGATTCCTTCTTTCTGTTTGCACGAATAGTTGCGGGCACACCATGCTCATCACTACCGCAAAATAAATGCCATTTCTTCGCCCTTTAAACGAAGATATCTAACGTAAATGTCGGCTGGAATGTAAACACCAGCTAAGTGTCCGATGTGCACTCCACCGTTTGCATAGGGCCAAGCAGCCGTTACTGTGGTTCTTTTGTAATTCTTTTCTGCCATTGTATATAGTGTGACATTTATTCCTCTTTGTCTTACCGGAAATTTATTTCAGACTAAAAATGAGAAGTAGGAGCACCCCTTATTCATGTCAAAAGAGGCAAAGGAATAAAACCATTCTTTGCTCTCTTTCTCTTGCTCTCTAACGCCGTTGATTGTACCGCTCGTAGTCTCAAGACCATTGCGAGTCAGCGGCAATGAAACTGTCGATATAATGTCGAATGCGTTTCTCTGCAGAAATCTCAGCACCGCAATTAAAATGCTGTTTCTTCAACATCTCCAAAGGCCCTTCCTTGATGGCTGTCTCGAATAGTCTCATCGTAGGACTCAAGCCCGCGCAGGCATTAATAAGAGGTGGAATGTTGCTTAGCCCATTTGTCGTAGTTTCTCGATTAAGGATCTTATGAATTCTCTTTGAAAGAGTCGGCGTGGAGCAGCTTCGAACACTTTCTCATCGGTTTCGAGCCTCAATGGCTTGGTAGGAACAATGAGGCTTCTCTTTATCGTCGAAGTATGAGGAAATAGAATCATATCCTCTACCATAACAACGGATGTAGAGAGGGATACATGGTCATCTTTCCGAAGAGTATTTCACCTTTGGATTGACGACAGTTGGTAGCGCCCAGTCTGTCCGAGCATTGTCTCACGCAAAGATACTCTTAGTGTTAGTGCGCTGCTACGTTTTGGCGTTCGAGGCGACTACCAAAGAACGTCCCAGCTCAACCGAGTAAAGGCATATAGTCTTTAATAGGCTCAGTTCGCTCAAAGTGGGACATGTGACTTATTGCAAGCTTTGGTTGACCTGTCTTTCGTTCGGACCTCGACTCCTCCAGAGCTGAACATCGTGTCCTCCTACGACTCTGCAGCCTCAGGATTCCACTGGCCAGCTGTTTACTTGGCAGTTGGGGCGGGTATCGAGATTCACCGATATCCCTCCTCTTCCTGTGCACCACCGCAAGCCGTTCTGAAGGCGATTTCCACGTCAAACGTCCAATCTCCGCATCAGCCAATATACGTATGGAGCAGTGATGTGGGTGATTCACACTCGTCAGTGCACTATTGGTTATGGACGTAAACGCTTTTCATGTTAGCTCATTAAAAGTTCTTGTCGATAGCATTTTGCGATGGCTTCTTCCATGATTTTTGTTTGAAGAATTTACATACTGTTGTTGTTGTAATGAATTGCGTTGGTGATATTAAAGTTCGTACACTGTTTTTTAACCTCTTGCGCCCATTCAATGGTGTTTTCGACTTGTCGAAGGCTCGTTAAGGAATAGGTTTTCCGATGGTTATGGTGAATGTTTTATGAACATTTTATACATTTCTATCTACAAGATAGAGCATAGCAAGTTTGAAGGAATGTGCAACTTTTGCAGATGTTTTCCAAACGATAAAAGAATGCGAGTTGGTTCTTCGAAATGGATGTGGACAACGTCTCGTTGTGTGACTTTACCTTTTGGTTATAAAAGTCTTTTTCCACCCAAATTTCACCAGTCTATTTGTTTTTTCTGCAAAGTCCTGCAGGAAACATCAAAATATGGTTGTTACCTGGTCTTTTTCTACCATTGCAGGAAATTGCGGCTTTGATGTCCTGTTTTGTTAATAGCAGTACAGGCGGAGCCAATCCGGTAGGTTCATTAAGAGGTCGTTCACCAAGCAACGAAAATTACTATCATAGTGCTGACCGATAACACTTCCGAGCGCAACTCATCAATTCCGCCTAAGGGATGATTGGAAACAAAGGTAAAGTTTCCATCGTCTTTATTGAAGGTTTTCTCCTTTGATGGAGGATGAGATATTTCACGCATTCTTTGAGCCAGGGTGTGCTCACTTTGTCTCTCTACTTCATAAAAAAGCGTTTACTTGTTTATGGATGATGTGTTTTAGATATTCATTGAGGAAAGAGGGTACAAATTTTCGCTTTCTGCCCTATCTTTTCTTTTAGTATTTTGTTGATATCTATCGTCTTCTGTCATGCTTTCTCTCTCTGAAGTCCTTCAACTTGCAAAAATAATATTTCTTTCTAAAATACGATTTTGTGATGATTTTGTAGCCTTTTTTTGCATTGGTAAGGCTGAATTAATTTTTACACGCTTATTGAATGATATTATTGCATGAAATGGGGAAAAATGAGGATGAAAGCAATAATTTTACATCCCAAAGCATTGAGATTGGGAGTGTAAAACACTGACTTTGCAGAGCGAGCGGACAGCTTTTGCAAAACGAAATAGAAACAACCCGTTCGCAACCTTGCGTGTTGTCGAACGGGTTGATAATGATAGTGATTAGAAAATTATTTCTTCTTCAATAAATCTTTATATCTCTTTGGGGTTGTTGGAGCAACTCAACAAGCTTCCTTTTCCATTGCTTTGTCTTGTTGCAAAGAGTGAACAATTCCGCCTTCTTGGAGTTAGTATGCTTGAACGATGTCGTTAGCAAGTAGATTAGAAATGAACGCTTTGTTATATTCCTAAGTCGCAGCCACGTTGTGTTGGAAGCTTTTCTTTAGAGCTCTAACTGTGGTTTAGCATCGCTATAATAGAAGCCTTCGAACTAGCCAAACGAATGACAAGCTTTTCGAGATATTTAGAGGTCTCTCCGTCGTATTTAAAGCCGCTCTTAATCACCTTATCCTCAAATATTTGATAGTCGCACTGCTGATTACGAACTTTTCAGGACCGCACTGGTTGGGCATGCTTTAGCAATATAATCTACCGGTAGTCAAACATCACCTCTCGTTAGAGTCAACGTACTGCCCGTGATAGGAACGCAATGTTTGAAACAGAATCTGCCTTTACCTCCACATCGGGAGTGATGCCACCACCATCTTTTAATCGGCACGATCAAGACGAGTGTAGAATGTCTTTTGTTAATGAATCGGCACGTGCTCCATGCGTCCTCCGTTAGCTATGTTTTGTAGCGAATAGCTTGAATACAGCGTCCACTTTGAATATAGTATTTACCAGTTGTGAGCGCTTCATTAGTCCACTATATAGGTTAATCACTTGTTGCACAAGTCTCACAATGTTCGTACCTAAAATCACTGCATGGTCGAGGTCTGCAAGCTACCACTTGTAATTTCACTCGCACTCTGCAATTGTTTCCGTCTAACAAAAACAAGGATAGCATAACAGTATTCAAAGGTTTCTTCGGTTGTTTTATATTCGGCATTAGCACGTTGAAGTTTTCCTTTGTTTGTACAATGGTGATGCCTTTAGGTACGAACATGTTCACAATTTGAACAGCTTCGCCTAACGATCCACCGCCATTGCCACGCAAGTCGAGTACCAACCTCTTAGCACCTTTGCTCTTTAGATCGATGAAAGCAGATCTAATTTGCTTTTGCACCGCCTTCGGTGAACGATGCATATTTAATGTAACCGATGTTTCCTGGTTGCATTCCATAATAGGGAACAGAAGGAAGTTGAATTGAACGTCGGGTGATTTTAAATGTAAGTACTTTTGATGTTGATGGGCGTTTCACCTTTAATTTAAACGAAGTGCCAGGCTCGCCACGTAAAGAATTGCTTACATAGCTATTGTCTTTGCCTGCCATTGGCTTGTCGTCGATACTCACTATGATGTCGCTCTTTCTTCAAACCCGCTTCTGCTGCAGGGTATTGGCATAAGCTTGGTCGATAACCACATTCTTTAATTGGTTGTTATATTTAATAAGTGCACCAATACCTGCATACTTTCCAGTGAGAGTGGTGTTGAGTTCGTCGTTCTTTTCTTTAGTATAATATTCAGTGTAAGGGTCTAAGCTGTGCAGCATAGAATTGATTCCATACCCTACAACCTCGTTAGCAGTCGAGGCGTATCTACATACAGCAGGTCGAGATTTTATAAATAGCATTAAACACATCAAGGTTTTGCCACTTTACTACTGTGGTTGTTGGTTTGAGCAACCATTGAAAAAGGTGCTAATGAGCACTGCAAGTAAAAATGCAATTGTTTCATTTTTCAATATAAATTTAGAAGAAGTTTCCTGTTAGGATAAGGCTATTATATACATAAGGTAGCATAGTTTCTGTTCTTTATTTCTTATTACGTGTGTGTTTCGTTTTTCTTAGCTACCAAACAAACTTCTTTTTGGTTGAAGATTCTCTTTTAATTAAGTATTTGCTATACAAAGATAGCGTTTTTTACCATAAAACAAGCAAGAGAAAAACACTGTAAAAGTATCATCAAAATCGATAAGGAAAATATTTGGAAGATTAAAAATAAACCTATTACCTTTTGCATCTGTAATTAAGAACAATGCTTTAATAGCTCAGTTAGTTTAGAGCAATCTGACTGTTAATCAGTCGTTGGTTCTAAAGCCCATCTTGAAGCGCATAAGAGTACTAAGGTTTATGCTTTAGTACTCTTTTGTTTCTATATCCTTGTGCTCAATCCCAGTGCGAATGGGGGTGGCTTGATGAAGATGAGGTGAAAAGCTGTTGTTTGACAAGGAAAAGTGTGAGGGAGGTTTTGTCATGCTTACCAACAGCATTAAACATTGCTGAAAAACCTCTAGCAATCTGTCTTAATCGAAAGTATGTAGCGTATCTCTCTCGTTCTTTCTTCATATCTATCTCATTAGGTCTGTGTTTAGGATAGAAAGTTGTGGGGAAGAGTTAGGGAGATGATAAAGGTGATAGAAAAGTTAGTCACCTTAAACACTCATGTTGTTATGTTTAAGGCGACCATCTAATAGTCTCTGATAAACTTTTTATTTCTCGAGCGTTTCTTATCTGCTATTTGTGCAAGTTCATCTTGAGAAGGGGTTAATTTGGGCTTATGAAAGTTCATATCAGCCTCAGAGTTCATAGGAACAAGATGAATGTGTGCGTGTGGAACCTAAACCAATAACGGTAACGCCAATCTTTATGCATGGCATTGCTGTTTTAATGGCGTAAAGCCACCTTCTTTGCAAAGACGTTCATTGCAGCCAAATCTTCGTCTGATAAATCGAAGATATAATCTACTTCTTGTTTGGGTACAACCAATGTGGGACCTAATGCCACTGGGTTGATGTCGAGAAAAGCATAGAACTTATCGTTTTCGGCAATCTTATGTGAAGGAATTTCTCCTGCGATAATCTTTGAAAAAATAGTCATAATAATTAGAGTTTTAGGGTTAAACGAGTAGGTTTAAGCAATGCTGATAGCATCGATGCGTAGTTTGATTGTGCCATTAGGGAATCTTGATTTCTACCTCGTCTCCAACTTTTTGTTGAGTAGTCCTTGTGCAATAGGGTAGTGATAGCCAATTTTCTCTTTAAGGTTGGCTTGTCGCTAACAATGGTGTAAGTCATCTTTGCATTGTTACCCAAGTTGGTCATAACCACTTTCGACATGATTTGTACAGCGTCTGCACTAAGAAGAGAAGTGTCAACGATCTTTGCTTCAGATAAAGACACTTTAATCTTATTAATTTTTGATTCTAAATGAGCTTGAGCCTCTTTTGCGGCATCATACTCAGAGTTTTCGCTTAAGTCTCCCTTTATCTCTTGCTTCGGCAATAGTGGCAGATGCTTTTAGGACGTTCTACCGATCTAGAGTGCTAAGTTCGGCTACTAGTTTATCGTAGCCTTTCTTGTGACATGTGTTTCATAATGCGTCTTTATAATTTAAAGGTTTATACTCTATGATTAACATTAAATTTTGAATTCAACACTCTTTACTTCGAGGGTGCTGGAATTCATTTTATTGCAATTAAAATTTTGTAAATATGTTTTGCAAAAGATAGGCATTGTTTTTAAGAAAAGCAAATAATAGGGCATTAAATTAATCATTTTAAAGAGTAAAATGAGGAATTGATAAGACTGATGAGTATATTTGAAAAATAACGAAAATGCAATAAATTGAAATATAATGGCTCTTTTTCTTCTAATGTTACGAAAAGGACTTTGAAAATGAGTCACCTATTTATATATATATAGAAGCTGTTGTAAGTTAGGGCTATGTGGGTGTTTTGTTTTGTGAATTTCACTCAAAAGATGAAATGTTAAATGCTATAACTTTTATTCGTGCTTTCAATTTATAATAAAAATAAAATATATATTCATTTATTCCTCATTTTAGTTCAATATCACTTATAATTTACTCTTTTTAGGGTCTACATGTTAAAAATACTTAAATATGACACTATTATTCTTATTGTTTGGAATATACCCTCGACTTGATTCTACATTTGTGTTGTAACAGAGAGAAATTGAGCATATATAGGAGTTTATACACTGACGAATAGAAAATGTTTTAAATCGTAACTTTTATACTCGCTTTTTACAATGTTAGTTTTTCGTTGTTTTGATGGAGCAGAGCAATGAAGAATATTTATTAGATGAGAGAAAAAGAGAAAATCAATTCTTTATTAATTAGAAACATATAGAAAGAAAACTTTATGAAGAAAAAGACTAGCCATGTGTTTTTTAGCTGGCATTTCCTTTGTTTAGAAACTGCTTTAGCTCAAACCAAAGTCTCGGGAGTGGTTATTGCGCGCGCTGATAACGAACCAGTTATTGGCGCAACTGTTACAGTTGGGGCACAAAGATAGCTACTGTAAACCGACATTGACGGTAAATTTACGCTCGGTGAATGAAAGTAATCCAAAAGTAACTAATTAGTTATATTGAATGGTGGCTCAAACACTAAAGGAACCACCAACATGAAAGTGCTATTGAAAAGCGATGCACAAGTATTATCAGACGTTGTGGTAACTGGTTTGACTAAAACCGACAGACGATTGTTTACTGGTGCAACCGACAAAGCAGATGCACTGAGTTAATGTTTGAGCGAGTAGCAGACATTAGTCGCCCTCTGAAGGACGCTAGCAGGTGTTTCTGGGTTCAAAATGTTAGTGGAACTTTCGGCCTGCGCCTAAGATTCTGTGTGCGTGGAGCAACCTCTATCTATGGTAGTTCTAAGCCTCTTTTGGTGGTAGACGGTGTTATTATGGGAAGATGTTTCTAACGTAGGGAGCTGACGATTTGGCTCTGCAACCCCTGAACGCTTATCAGTTCGGCTATTGCAGGACTTAACTCTGATGATATTGAGAGCTTCCAAACTTTAAAGACGGTTAGCTACATCTATATGGTGCTCGTGCCATGGCAGGTGTTATCGTTGTTACCACTAAAAAGGGTAAACAAGGACAAGCACATATCAACTATACTGGCGAATTCACATCTCGTTTGGTTCCTTCTTATTCTAACTTCGACATCTTGAACTCACAAGATCAAATGGGTATTTATCGTGAGTTAAAAGATAAGGGTTGGTTAAATCTATCTAATGTGTTGAACGGAAGCGACTATGGTGTATACGGAAAAATGTACGAACTCATCAACTCTTACAACAAAAGAGCAGGTCGTTTCGAACTAGAAAATACAGAAGAGGCTCGTAATGCTTATCTACAACAAGCAGAATTCAGAAATACAGACTGGTTTAAAGAGCTTTTTCTCAAGCGCACTATGCAGAGTCACGCAGAGTTTGAGTGGTGGTACTGCTAAATCAAACTACTATGCGTCAATGAGTGCATTGCTCGATCCAGGATGGTACAAGCAAAGTAAGGTGAATAGATACACTGGTAACTTCAATGTTTCTCACCAAATACTTAATAACCTTACATTAAATGTAATTGGAGGTGCATCTATCGTAAGCAAAGAGCACCAGGAACATTAGGACAAGACGTTGACGTTGCAGGCGGAGAGGTTCTGTCGACTTCGATATTAACCCCTATTCATACGCCTTGAACACATCAAGAGCACTCGATCCACGTGCTTTATGTGGCAAACTATGCTCCATTTAATATCTTCCACGAGCTAGATAACAACTATATCGACCTTAATGTGTTTGGATGCTAAATTCCAATTGAATTGAAATACAAGCCTATTAAGGACTTAGAACTTGCAGTTCTTGGTGCATTTAAATATGCTGCAAGCTCTCAAGAGCATCTTGTTAAAGATAAATCAAATCAAGCTGAGGCTTATAGAGCAATGGGTACAGCCATTATTCGTGAATCAAATAAGTACCTATATAAAGACCCAGACAATCCATATAAACTGCCTCTATACTTCTTCCCAATGGAGGTATCTACCATAAGTCTGAAAATAGAATGAGTGATTACGACTTCGAGCCACTGCAAACTATAATCATACCTTCGATAAGGTACATATTATGAACCTATTTGGTGGTATGAGAGCAAAGATATCCACAGAACACGTAGCGGTTTTGAAGGTTGGGGAATGCAGTTTGATGCAGGTGAAACACCATTCTATGTGTATCCATATTTCAAAAAGCAGGTAGAAGAGGGCAATAGCTATTATTCTTTGGCTAATACCACATCACGTTCGGTGGCTTTCTTCACCAATGGAACCTATTCATATAAAGGCAAATACGTCTTTAATGGAACCTATCGTTATGAAGGTTCGGAACCAAATGGGACGCAGTAGTAAGGCTCGTTGGATGTCAACTTGGAACGTTTCAGGGTCTTGGAACGTTACGAAGAAAAAGTGGTTCTGATAAACTTAACCCACTATCTCACTTAACATTGCGTGCGTCTTACAGCTTAACTGGTACACCACCAGATATCTCTTATAGTAACTCTACACCAATATTCTTATCTTATAACCCTCACCGTTTGTTCACAGAGGATAAAGAAAGTGCGATAGGTTTAGACCAATTAGGTAATATCGACTTAACTTATGAAAAGAAGAACGAGTTGAACTTAGGAGTAGACTTTGGCTTATGGCGTGACCGTTTGAATGTTACTTTCGACGTTTATACCCGTAATAACTTCGATGAAATGGGTCCAATGATTACTCAAGGCGTTGGAGGTGAGATCGTAAGAGCCGCAAACGTGGCAGAGATGCACTCTAATGGTATGGAACTTAGTATCTCTTCAACGAACATTAAGACCAAAGACTTCTCTTGGATCACTCAACTTTATCTACTCATATACCAACACTAAGATTACAGTTATACAAACCAAGGTAGCGTTATCAACCTAGTTAGCGGAAACGGATTTGCTTTTGAAAGGCTATCCTGCACGCTCTTTGTTCTCAATCCATTCGTAGGACTTAGTGATGAGGGTACTCCTTTATTCAGAAACGAGAAAGGTGAGATCACATCTACAGACATTAACTTCCAAGAAAGAGCCAAAAACAGACTTCTTAAAGTATGAAGGTCCAACCGATCCAGTCTACACTGGATCTCTAGGAAACGTGTTCTCGTATAAAGGATTCCATCTAAATGTGTTCATGACTTATTCATTTGGAAACGTAGTTCGTTTGGATCCTAAGTTCAAAGCCTTCTATAACGACTTGTCTTCTATGACACATACATTCGTAAATAGATGGGCAACATCAGGCGACGCAAAGCACATACTAACGTGCCAGGTATATTGAGTTACCGTCAATACACATCAGACAAGAACCTCAGAATAGGTTATAATGCTTATAACTTCTCAGATGTTCGTGTTGCAAAGGGTGACTTCATTCGTATGAAAGAGATTTCTCTTGCTTACGACTTCCCTAAAACATGGTTCTCAAACACACCTATTAATAATTTATCTGTTAAGCTCCCTAAGCTACAAACTTGTTCTTACTTTATGCAGATAAGAAGTTAAATGGACAAGATCCAGAGTTCTTTAATGTAGGTGGTGTGGCATCTCCTATGCCAAAACAATTTACCCTTACAGTTAAAGTTGGACTATAATAAAGATTGAATTTTATGAGTAAACTAGATATATATACTAGGTTGTTTCGTTGCATTGGGTGCCCTATTTACTAGCTGTAACGATTATTTAGATAAACAAACCGATAGCAGACAAACCATAGATAGCGAAGAAAGGCTTCTAGTTGTTGGTTTCTGCCTATCCACTTGCGCACCTCGTCATCTATTTGAAATGTATTCAGATCAACCGATTGAGGCATGATAACCCCCTCATGGACCTCTGCAGACCGCTTTCAAGACAGGCTTATTATTGGAAAGACATTGAGAAATAGCCAATCAAGAAACTCCTCAGCAGCGCTATGGAACACTCATTACACAGCCATTGCTACTGCTAATGAGGTGTTAGAACTTGCAGATAAAACCCGAAAACAAAGAAGTATGTACACTCAAAGAGGTCGAAGCTCTTCTTTGTAGAGCATACAGTATGTTCCAACTTACTAACATCTTCTGTCACATACAATCCCTCTTACAGTCAAAAAGAACTTGGTTTGCCTTATCCAACAAAGCCAGAGCGCACTGTAAAGGCCACTTACACTCGTGGAACACTTGATAGTTTGTATATAAAGATAGAGAACGACCTTCTGAGTGAATTGAACTCGTTGGCGATAACTATGAAGTTCCAAAGATGCACTTCACAAAAAGAGGCTGCAAATGCATTCGCTGCTCGTTTCTATCTCTATTATAGAAAGTGACAAGGCCATAGATTATGCTACAAAGGCTTTGGGTTCTAATCCAGAAAGCAAGCTTCGTGATTGGGCAAGTTGGGATAAATTAGAGTCAAATGGGCAGATTCAAACCAATGCTTACGTCAAAGCTAACCAAAAAGCCAATATTCTTTTCAGGTAGTAGCAAGCGAATGGGGAGCAGTTAACGGTCCAACAATTATCGGTAACAGATATTCTCACGGACTCATTGCTATCTAAAACAGAAACACTTCAGGCTCCTGGACCTTGAGACGATGGAGATGGACTCAATGTCAGCGTTTGGTTCGCTAACACGTCTAAGCACATCTTAAGAAAAGTGCCATTGTCAATCAAATATGTAGATATCAACGCAGGAACAGGTCTGGCTTATTCAGAATTTGCAGATTACAGCCGACGAAACCTGTTAACAAGAGCAGAGGCTTATGCTTTGAACAGGCAATTACACAGCGGCTTTAAATGATGTGAACACCGAGTTGTTAGCCTTCTCAAAGAAGAAAGTGCAGCTAACTCTTCCACAACTCAAAAACCCTATTATGCAGCCGTTCCATATATACACCAAAGAAACCAAGCATAAAGAAGGCACTTCACACCGATTTTTAGTATTGACGCAACAACTCAAGAGCCATTGCTTCCAAACCATACTTCAATTGAAACGAATTGTTACTTTGCACGAAGGTTTGCGTTTGCAAGACATCAAACGCTATGGAATAACAGTTTATCGTCGTAAGTTAGGAACAAGAAACGAAGTAAAAGAAGTAACCGACCTGCTCACAGCAGGCGACCTTCGATTGGCAATTCAGCTTCCTCAAGACGTTATTGCAGCTGGTCTTCAAGCCAATCCACGTAAAAATTAATCTCTAAAAGTTTATTTTATGAATAAGAAAGTCATATCATTTATAAGCTTAGTATTTATTGCTTTTAGCCTTTGTTGCATGTTCAGACGAAGGTCCAAAGCAACCAAGTATATTCCCAACAAAGCCTGTTAATAGAAATAATTTCGAGCAATGGTTGCTAAGAACTCATACCTATCCATACAATGTAGAGGTGCAATACAAGTTGGTTGATGGCGAAACGATCAACTACACACTTTCGCCAGCCGATTCGGCAAAAAGTGCACAACTTGCCATCATCATTAAGTATCTATGGTTCGATGCTTACAACGAAGTGGCAGGCCCAGAGCTCGTAAAAGCAAAGCGCTCCAAGAGTATTGCAGATGGTTGGTTCTTCAGCATTCACACGTCAACAAACCGAAGTAGTGGGTACAGCTGAAGGTGGATACAAGGTCTCTTTGTATAAGTGAACGACCCAACACCCAGCAGTGTTGAAAGATTATAAGTTGATGAGAACCTATATTTCCACACCATGCACCACGAGTTTCACCACATTCTCAATCAGTTAAAGCCCTATGATAGTCAATACGACCGTATAACTCGAGTCGGATTATGTCAGCTGAAACTGGTATGGTAAGTCACCAAGAGTTGCTCATCGTCTTGGATTCGTATCGCCATACGCTATGGATCAAGGTCGAGAAGACTTTGCAGAGATGCTTTCTTACTATGAAACGCTTGAGCGAATCAGAGTGGAACGACATTCTCAAGATGCAGGAACAAAAGGTGCTTCGCTCATAAAGCAAAAGCTCGAGATGGTGAGAAGCTATATGAGTGCATCGTGGAATGTAGACATCGACGAGCTTAGAACAGCGGTATTGCGTCGTGCAGGACAAATAGAAAAGCTAGATTTAACCACCTTAAAATAAGGAATAGATATGAAGAAATTGACATATATTTATTATTGCCCTTCTTTCATTGTTACTCAATGCTTGTTTGAAAGACAACACCGAAGCATTTAGTACCTCAACAGCTCTTCGTTTAGATGAGGCTGCAAAGCAAAGCAAGGAATTATTAGAATCATCTGAAACAGGTTGGATTCTTAATTACTACACCGGTAGAGATTATTCTAATGCTGGTCGCACCTTCTTTTAAAGTTTAAAGATGGCAAAGCAACCATTATGGGTGATTTAACAGGTCCCGAAGTCACCCTCAAAGTCAGATTATGATGTGGGTAAGATCAAGGTGTCGTATTAACATTTAACACTAATAACGAAGTACTTCCACTCAAACACAAGCAGCTTTGCGTGAGCCAGAAGGAAAACAAGGCGATTATGAGTTCTTGATTCTAAAGCAAACACAAGACAGCATTTACCTTCGTGGAAAGCGTTGGCACAACAACATGGTGCTCACCAAATTGCCTAAAGACACCAATTGGGAAGAGATATGACTGAAGCATTGACAGTGAAAGAATCGCTTTGCAGTGAATACCTTTAAGTTTATACTTGGAAACGATACCATTTCAGAAGGAACTATCGATCCAAACAGCACCCGTTTGAATGCCCAAATCAATGGCACAACCTATGATATGCCATTCACCTTCACCAACAAAGGTATCCACTTGCAACGTCCACTCGTTATAAAATGGAGTGTCATATAGCGATTTAACATGGAAATGCAGAGACCAATGCGTTAGAGAATGGCAATTTTAAAAGCAGCCTTTATTTATACCTAAGGGCTTTTAAAACCAATCGACTTCTGGTATGGCACTGGACTGTTGCTTTCACCAACACAACAAGAGTTCGTATGAATATTACACTCACATTGAAACCAGGTGATGGCAAACAATATCTCAATGGAACATTAGATGTAACTGTACGTAACGGCAGACAATCAAGCAACACATTATCCTATGACCTTAGGATATCACCCTGCTAACGGAGGTATATATCTTGGAGCTCAATCAGTCACTGATCCTGCAGGTAAATTTGCAGGTGGTATCCGCCTTCTTCCTTTGGTTATCAATGGCGATAAGGCAGATCTTGTAGACGATGGCGTGCTTACTACATTTGAATGAAGATACAGAAACAGCTGTTTTAACCGACACTGGTGAAGGAAGTCGCACAGTAGACTCATTTGTTGGATCGGATTAGGCGACAACCTCACAACTTATCCTCGACGAACACAACGAACCTGGACGTGCATTCTATGTACCCAAGGCAGTTGAACTCAGAAATCATAAACCCCCTAAATTAAAGATAATAGTTTTATGAAAGATATCAATCGTTTCATAATCGCTCATCTTAGCAGCATGTTGTTTTGCTTTGTAGCGTGTAGTGATGAAAACACTCCAACAACCAATACGCTTGAGATTGAAGCATCGAACACTTTCTTTAATGTAGAGGGTGGCACAAAAGAAGTACTTTTGCAAACACTGCTGCTAAAGCCTCATGCGCAAGACAGCTGGTTGTATGTTCAAACCGACGGAAAGAAAGTGGTTTTAACTGCTGGTTTGAATACTTCTACTGAATCAAGAAATACACTCTTACTATAAAGAACGAAGCAGGCGACTCTGTTCGTTTGAATATTTTGCAAGAAGGAATATACTATGGTCTTCCACAAGATCAAGAAATTCTTGAAGACGACAAAGCTATTGAACGCACTATGTGTTGTTTCAAACGTAGCTATGGGACTATAAGGCAACAGAAGACTGGATAGATGTTTCTATACCAATAACGTTCTAAGCGTAAAGGTAAAAGAAAACACCACAGGTCGCCCAAGAGTGGGCTGGGTTACTGCATCACTTAACCCACAAGCACTTAGCGCAAGTACTGCAACAGGTGAGCACCCAACTCTTAAAACCGACTCGTTAAGAATTGTTCAAGCATCTATCGACGACTTTGTAGGAACCTACTCGCAAACAGCTCTACTAGTGATAGCTTGCAACAGCTTATTCCTATCACCAGTGTTGTGAAGATCGAGAAGGTGAATGACAAAACAGCTAACTTCATAGTAGACGACACTTACACATGGGAAATTAGCTTTGTGAAGGGCGTTGGCTTTTAAGATGAGCAACGGAAAGCTTGGTAGAGTGACCCAAAAACACCAAAAATTAAATGGTATTCGCTTTCTGTTCTTGTGGCAGACGACTATCGAAACGGACATGCTACCGCTATTAATGGTGTGAACGACATTCTTCCTTAAGTATGAATAACAGTGGAGAGCTTGTCTTTGAAGATGCTTTAGGAATGAATGCAGAGCGAACTTTCAAATCTTATGGTTGGAACTTCTACTCTACAACCAAACCTGATTTAGGATCATTGCAGGAGTTGACAAAGGTGTTTATTCAACCTAAACTCACTGAACAAATTAATATCGCACCTTTTTGAGGTGTACCTTAATCTTAAAACAGCAGAAGGGCGACACTATCTTGATGATAGATGTCGTCCTTTTGTATTCTGAATCTTTTAATATCACAACATTTTATATTCTAGAATAAATTGTTTTATTGGGCTTTTAAAATAAAGGATAGTGTGTGGAGTGCGATGGGTGTTGCTAAATATGCATGCTATTAGTAGTTTAAAAACATTGCTTTTTGCAATGTAAAAAGCAATGCAATTACGATGTAAAAAAAGATAGCTTTTTGTGGGTAATTCAGATGATAACTAGTGGTGAAAAGTAGAGGAATGGATGTTTTCTAACTTGAGTTTTTGTCATGAATAGTCCGATAAAAGTATAATTTATGTCAATAAAATAAACTGGTAACAAATGTTATTATTTTGCTATAAACATAGGTTACGAATGTTACCAAAAATGCATTTTTATTTATTGTAACGCTGAAAAATAAAGCCCTGTGGCATGCTAATTGTTTCGCTCTTTTACACCTCTTTAAGAGCATAAAATGTGCCACTTTCTATTTGACAGGGTGACAGTAAGAGCTATTTGTTAAATAACAGAGCAATAGAATATATCTTAGATGTAGACAGGCACTTCTTAGAAAAATTTTCAATTAATCTCAATATAAACATTTAAAAGCAAATAAAGATGACACCAAAGAAACTATGGTTAGCGTTGGTGCGGTCATAATTGGATCGTCGCTGTTTTGGGCTTCTATGGCGTTGAAATCTTCGTGAAATGCCACCATTTCCAAACAAAGTGGTGACAGAAAATGGTGAAACGCTATTTGAAGGACAGGATATTAAGGATGGACAAAAATGTGTGGCAATCAGTAGGTGGCCAAACAGTTGGTAGTGTTTTGGGGACATGGAGCCTATGTTGCTCTGACTGACCGCCGATTATTTGCATCGTGAATCAGAACTAATGCTTAATGCATTGGCAAAGAAAGATGGTAAAGAATATTCTAAACTATCTGAAGCTGATAAAGCTAAATACAAAGTTCTATTACAAGAAGAATTGCGTAAGAATACTTATAATCCTAATACAGGTATTATAACTTACCTGAAATGCGTGCCAAGCGGCTCGTGAGCTGCGCAATTACTATGCAAAAGTGTTCTTGAATGCTCCTGAAATGGCAAAATTGCGTGCAGCTTATGCAATGCGTGATAAGTCTATTGAAGCAGTTGACGGACCAACAGCAGAACAAAGATTAGACAAGATGGATGCATTCTTTGCTTGGTCGAGCTGGGTTTGCGTAACCACTAGACCAGGAAGCGACGTTAGTTACACCAACAACTGGCCTCACGATCCTGTAATTGGCAATACAGCTCCAACATCATTGCATCTTTGGTCGGGCTTTAGTGTGTTGCTATTGCTTTTCTGTGTAGGTATATTGGCATACTATTACACTCAACATACAAAAGAAGAACATGTATCGAAAGTGCCTGAAAGTGATCCTATGAGAGAACTCAAACCAACAGCTTCTATGCGTGCTGTTTTGAAGTATATCTGGGTAGTAGGGGCACTGATGTTAGTGCAAATGCTTTCAGGAGTGATTACTGCTCACTATGGAGTAGAGGGTGATGCGTTCTTTGGATTACCAATTCAAAACATCTTCCCTTATGCAGTTTCACGTAGTTGGCATGTTCAATTAGCTATTCTTTGGATTGCAACGTCTTGGTTAGCAACTGGTCTTTACATCGCTCCAGCCGTTTCTGGCGTTGAACCAAAGTATCAAGCACTTGGTGTAAACGTGCTCTTTGGCGCACTAGTGTTTGTTGTTGCGGGTTCATTAGCAGGTCAATGGTTTGGTGTTATGCAGAAACTTGGCTTGGTTGAGAACTTCTGGTTGGGACATCAAGGATATGAATATGTGGAGTTAGGACGCCTTTGGCAAATCCTTCTGCTTACAGGTTTGGTGCTTTGGCTATTCCTTATGATTCGTGCTTTGATTCCTGCTTTGAAACGAAAAGATGAAAACAGACACTTATTAACCCTTTTCGTTATAGCATCACTTGCTATTGCTTTCTTCTATGCAGCAGGCTTTAATGTATGGCAGACAAACACACATGGCAATTGCAGAGTATTGGCGTTGGTGGGTTGTTCACCTTGGGTAGAAGGCTTTCTTTGAAGTATTCGCAACTGTTGTAGCATCATTCTTGTTCTGTAGATTAGGCCTCTTGAAGGTGAAGAGCGCTACAATTTCTGTACTCTTCTCAACAATAGTGTTCCTTGCAGGTGGTATTTTAGGAACATTCCACCACCTTTACTTTAGTGCAACACCTACAGCTGTGTTGGCATTGGGTGCAACCTTCAGTGCATTAGAAATTGTTCCTTTGGTACTTATTGGTATCGAAGCATACCATAACTATCAATTAAGTAAGGCAACTCCATGGATTAAGGCATACAAATGGCCTATCTATTGCTTCATTGCAATGTGTTTCTGGAACTTCTTAGGTGCTGGTATTTTTGGTTTCTCAATCAATCCACCTATCGCTCTTTATTTCTTACAAGGCTTAAACACCACTGCAGTACACGGACACGCAGCTCTATTTGGAGTGTATGGTATTCTTGGTATCGGCTTAATGTTATTCGTTTTGCGTGGATTATATCCCGATTACGAATGGAACGACAAGTTAATGGGTGCTTCGTTCTGGTGTATTAACATTGGTTTGTTGTTGATGACTAGTGGTAAGTATCTTACCAATTGGTATCCTTCCAAGCACTACGAAAGTATCACAAATGCTTATTGGTCGGCACGTTCTGCAGAGTTTATGCAACAAGATATCATGCAAACTCTTCGTTGGTTACGTGTTCCTGGCGACTCGTTCGTTGCTATTGGCGAAGTGCTATTGGTTCTATTTATAATAGGATTGCAATTCGGTTGGTCTCTAAAAGGACGTCGATAAGTATTTCAAGTCATCTTCTGTTATCTCATCTCGTATGAGAATACGGAAAAAGATAATTATAAAATTGTTAGATAAAAGAGTAGGCGAGTGTCTCAATGGAGATGCTCGCCTATTTCATTTTTATAGCCCAAAGAGGCTTAGAGAGTATCTGGTATTTCTCAATTTAGCTTCGCTTTTAAGCCCCAATTGCCTTTTAATCCATGGCTTTATGATGATGGGTGTGAGATCTACTTTCTTTGCTTGTATGCAATCTAAAATGAAATGCAAAATAAAAGCGTTGGTTTCTTCACAGGAACCAACGCTGTCTTCTTAATTAAAAACAAAAAGAAGAATATTCAGAAGATGATAAAAAGTTATTTTTATTGTGCTATCATGTATGGGAAGAAGTATAATGCGTAGAAAACCAATAAAGTTACTGTTGTCTGCTACCGCATTATTAAACAAGCCAAAGCCGAAACTATGGGCATTGGTTAAGTCTGTACTCGTTTGCTTCGAATGCTAACACTCTGCTATTAGCAGGTAAAAAGGTCGACAGATGCAGAAGGACTCAAAAGGACGCTTGTCCGTCGCTTGAAAGTAAAACCGACTTTAAATAGCGTTAGCACCAGATGTTGTGGGCACAGTGAGCAATGTTTCAGATGCACTAAAAGTGAGCTTTCCGCCTGCTTTTATACTTTCCACCCCACTTAATTTGATTATCGAAAACAAGTGAAACGCTGTCTTCTGATACCTTAACGATCTCTACTTCGCCTCTTGACGCTTCAATTCGCCTCACGCTCACTCTGAGCTACGAACGTATACTTTACCAACAAAGTCGTTAAGACTTGCCTGAACCACTTTGATTGAGTCTTTCAATGTACCCGAAACAACCTTTACATAGCCCACACGAGGGCTTTGCCGGTGGTGTTCTCTGATAGAGTAATTGTAACTGCTTTTGGGCTGATTGAAGCTTGAACCAATCGCCCTGAAGTAGTTGCAGTGGTGGTTTTGCTGTCACAAGTTTGTAAGTGGTGGTCGATGCAGCATCGTTTGTTATCAAGTTGCCATGCTTTTCCACACCAAACACACTTCCTCTCTGTGTAACACTAAGGGTAACAATTGCCCCTTTGGCGTCTTTCAACACCAATTGAGTACTGCGTGAAGTTAAATTGTCGTTTACTTGAGTTGATAGTTGCACGCTATCGCCTTTTATTTCAGCCTTCAACCACGTAGCTTCGGTGCTTGCTTCGATGATAGGAGTTGCAGTAACAACAACCGATGTGTCGGCATCTGCAGTGAAATAGGGTGTTCGATTTGAGCACTTTTAGTGTGCTTGGGGCAACATAATCGGCGCTATCATCGCTGCAAGATGCCGTAAAAAGGCATCCAGCAGCAAGTAATAAAAATCCAAATATCTTGTTCATAACTTTACTTCTATGGGGTTACACGTGTTAAAGAGGTGATTTGTCTTAGAGAAATAGGATAAACATAATGTCCTTGAGCGTTCTCAACTGGCTTGCCTTCTGCGTTGAATGCAATACCGAAGAAGCTGTCGTTTACGTATTTTCCTACTCCATTACTTACAACTTTTGCAGATCGAGGCCTCGTCCCAAATGAAATTGATACCTGCTCCTGCTGAAAGATTGAAGTAACCACCCTCTTTTATAGATGTAGGAACGAAGAATACACCACCTGGAGCTTCTGTAGACTTCACATCAATGTGCTGTAATAGTATTTGTAAGCAACCTATACTTGAGTTGAATGGGTCTGTAATAGGATAGCTTGTACCACCAAAATCAATAGTCATTGTTAGTGCTTTGTTGGCTCCTTGTGTTATGATTAGGTGTGCAGGTGTTGTTCCTTGATGGTTGATCTTCCACTTACCAACCCAGAATGATGCTGGTTTATAACCTTCTGGAGTAACAGCATTGAAGGTGATTTCGCCATTGTTGAGGCTTTGATTGGCGGTGTTCAATGTGAAAGAGCTATATTCTTTACCTCTAATTATGATAGAACCAGGAAATACTATGCCTGTTGTAGTGGCAGCATAAGCACAAGAATAAGAGTTGTTTCCAACCTTAATCGGTGACATGTCGTCCTGAAGTGCTGAACAATGCATTGCCAATTACGTCGCCATCTGGTAGTGCAATTTCGTAATGGTTAGACATTGCGTTACTAATTTCAGTGATACTGTCTAAATGTTCCTTCCAATTTACATTTTCGGCAAGGCGTGTTAGGGTACATGTGATTGCCCCCATTTCTTACCCTTTAGGTGAATAGTATCTGCTGTTGCCTTTTAGGATTAGGAACTCATAGTCGCCCTCTTCGCCATTCACATTTTGAGATGAAGTCTGTGCCTTTTTCGTGCATAATGGCATTAAAGGTGGTGAAAGTGAGGACAGGACCTTGGTCTTTCTTTAGCTCATACTTTGATGTTGCGGTAGAATCGCTACCTGCAAAGTCGGCAGCAACAGTGGCTTTGCCATTCTTAAACTTAATAAGATAGGTGTAACCAGCATAACGATATTCCTTACCTGTGTAGTAATGAAGCTCCCAACCGTTTGTTGCACTCTCGAGAATAGCAGCATCTTCTTCTAAAGATTTAGCGATTCTGACAGATGCCGATTCGTCGAAATAGTTCCTTTTTCGTCGTGCACACAAGCACTAAGAACCGACAATGCTAAGGGAATTAATATGTAATTTAAAAATTCTCTTCATATCGTTCTACTAGTTTAAATGTTCTAAATCAATGTTTCTTAAGTTCTTTTTCCTCTACGAAGAACCGAGTCTCTTAGGTCATCAAGATTGATGTTCCATGAGTTTTTGCATATAGCTTTGATAATCGCCATCTTTTGATTTATCAGCTTTGCACCTTTAGTTCCTGCACGTTGTAGACGCTCATTCCATTTTTAGTTGGAGTGTCTGTTACATAGAAAAGAGCAACTCTGCGAAGTCTTCTCTTGCTTCACTACGAGCGTAAGTGCTGATATATCCTTCTTTTAAGCAGTCATCTTCGTTCAATTGATACCAGTCTCACTGACGTAAGTGGTTGATGTTATCTGTGCAAAAGCATCATCGTATGGTTTCTTTTGATTGAGAATGTGAGTGAACTCGTGGTGCATAGTGTGGAAGAAGTAGAAGTTCAACCAGTCATAATTATAGATGGTTTCTTTTTGTTAGCGAGTTAACTCTGATACAAAGTAACCTTATATCCACCTTCAGCAGTAGCCAAAGTTTCGGTTCCATTTGAGTTAAATGCAGGTTTCCATAAGTGTTATGATACGAGGAGTATTCAACTTTAACAAAAGCTTTGTCCTGCGATTTCATTGTAAGCGTCGAACCACATATATTTAGTGATAATCGATAACTTAGCTGATTTGGCCGAATCGGCAGGCAATAGGTTGTGTTGTCCGTCGGTTTCGATATCGTTTAGCTTATATTGCCAATCGACATTGTATGGTAACACATAGTTGTTTTCGATCCATTTCTCGAAAGCATCGAGGTAGGACGGGTGTCTGGGAAGATCGAAGTGCTATCAAGATTGTCCTTAGAGCATGAAACAAACGACCCAGCTAATGTGAAAAACAATGCAACTAATAAATATTTATATTTCATAGAGTCTCCTTATCTTTATTTCTTATTTCTTGGATTAGCCTGCAAAGCCTGCAACTATGGTCTCTTGTGGTATCTGAATAGCTACACGAGGGATCGTTAACGGTGAGCGAATCGGTTGCAGGATTGATGGTGTTGTTTGTTTCTATCGATCTACGATAAATGGTTATACCATATCTTTTCACGTCTTGCATACGCAAACCTTCGTGCATTGTAACCAAACGTTTAAGCTGAAGGATAGCTTGAAGCAATGGTTCTTGAGTGCTACTTTCAATTGCAAAGTTTGGTATGGAACTTCTTTTTAGGAGTTGGTTTCGTTGGAGTATAGTACGAAATGGAGTTGTAGAAGTCCTTAATTGTTTGCAATGTCAATGTAACAGGATTCTTAGAGAATGCCTTAAGCTCAGTATTGAGGTCTGCAAGAGCCTTGTCGTATTGTCCAGAAAGGGCATAAGCCTCTGCTCTAACCATAAGAGTCTCATCTGTATTGAATGCAGAATAGGTTGAATAAGGAGTGCTACTATTGCCACCTGAGACAGTGGTAGCATAGAAGAAAGGTATCTTTCTCAATATAACTTTAGACGAAGCAGTGTTCGACCAGGTTACATATCCAAGCGAAGCACTATTTCCCCATGGACCTTTTGCTCTCAGAGTCTCTGTATTTGCAAGTACTTCTCCATGAGCATAACGTGCACCTGCGGTTCCAGGACCACCATAAATAGCCAAATGCACTATATGCAGAAACAAGCAAAAGGTTGCATTTTGCGTTTGCATCGATATAGGCATCGGGTTGCCATTGCTCGTTAGGACTGAGCTTATTCCATTCAGTCCAGTTGCGAAGTTTATTCTCTGGGTTGGCTGTTAGCACCTTTGTAGCATACTCAATCGCCTTATCATACTTTTGATAGTATAGGTAAAAGCGAGCAGCAAAAGCGTTTCCAGCATCAGGAGTGAAGTGATATTTAGGCTGAGCGTAGTTACTTCCAACCAAAGCTAAGCCCTTTAGCAAGTCTTCTTCAATCTTTTTATATGTTTGTCCGATTGTTCCTCGGTCGTAATGTACGCCTACTGTGTTCTCAGGAGCAGTTGGATAGGGCATACCTAAGGCCTTATCAGCACGCTCTGAAGTGTAAGCTTCACAGAAAACAGTAGACAATTGGAACACAGCATAGGCTCTACAAAGGTAAGCTTCGCCCAATTGTTGAGTGTATTCGTTCTTATTTGAAACGCCTTCGATATGCCTCTATTGCCTTATTAGCAGCGGCAACGGCACTCCAAAAGCCGTCGAATATACCAGTAGGATCATCTCCATAGCCGTTATCTATCACGTCTTCCCAATTAAAAGACTGCTCTTGGAAGTTAGAAAAAGCACTCCATGAGGGGTTAATTAGTTCGTCAGTGTTGTCTGAATACGATTCAAGTATGCTCGCAGGGTATGTCCATGGGTAGGCAGAAACAAGCAAACGACTCACATCTGATGGGTTTTTAAGAGTCATTCGGTTATCAGGTAGCATGTCTAATTTATCAGTACACGACCCAAAAACTGTTGTTGCAGCTACAAATAGCAATGATATATATGTATATTTCATAATTATTCTAGTTTTATTATAGTCCAACCTTAACTGTAAGAGTAAATTGTTTTGGCATTGGAAGCCACACCACCAGTGTTAAAGAACTCTGGGTCTTGTCCGTTTAGCTTGCTATCAGCGTACAACAAGAACAAGTTGGTAGCTTGAAGCTTAACAGATAAGTTGTTAATAGGTGTATTTGAGAACCATGTTTTTAGGAAAGTCGTAAGCAAGAGAAATCTCTTTCATACGAATGAAGTCACCCTTTGCAACACTGAACATTAGATAAGTTGTATGCACTATACACTCTGTCTACATTGCTAGTCTTACGATATTTGTATCTATCAATAATGGTAGGTACGTTGGTTATCAATTCATCTCCGCCACGCATCCATCTGTTTTTGAATACTTTAGTCATAGAAGACAAGTCGTTATAAGCCGACTTAAACACAGGATCCAAACGAAGTACGTTGCCAAATGAATAAGTCATGAATATATTTAGATGGAAATTCTTATACGAGAAGATGTTTCCTAAAGAACCAGTGTACACTGGATCGGTTGGACCTTCATACTTTAAGAAGTCTAATTTCTGACGTTCTTGAAGGTTAATGTTTGTAGTTGTAACCTCACCTTTCTCATTAATGAACATAGGAAGACCCTCTTCAGTGAGCCCTACGAATGGAACAGAGAACAAAGCACGCACAGGGTAGCCCTTCAAAGCAAAACCACTACCATTTACAAGCTGTCTAACAGAAGCGTAGTTGTGCAATTTTGTGATGTTAGTGTGGGTATATGAGTAGATAAAGTTAGTGATCCAAGAGAAGTCTTTGGTCTTAATGTTTGTTGAAGAGACACTAAGTTCCATACCATGAGAATGGAGTTCCGCAATATTTGCGCTTCTTAGCACCTTACCTCCAATACCTTCAGTTGGTGTATAGCCCATTTCATCGAAGTTATTACGAGTATAAATGTCGAAAGTAACATTCACACGGTCACGCCATAAGCCAAAGTCTACTCCGAAGTTCAACTCGTTCTTCTTTTCATAAGTTAAAGCCAGTGTTAGCCAAGTCTGCAATTTCTATAGCAGGTTCTTTAACAGATGCGAATCTACGATAAGGTGTTGTAGCACGCAATATCGCTACCGAGTTGGTGAAGATAGCATCTGGTGGAGTACCAGTCAAACTGTAAGACGCACGCAATGTTAAGTGAGATAGTGGGTTAAGTTTGTCGAACCACTTTTCTTCGTGTACGTTCCAAGAACCTGATACGTTCCAAGTTGACATCCAACGAGCATTACTACTGCGTCCCATTTTGGTTTCGAACCTTCATAACGATAAGTACCATTAAAGACGTATTTGCCTTTTATATGAATAGGTACCATTAGCGAAAAAGGCTTGACTAAACGAGCGAGTATTGCCAAGAGTATAGTAAGTTTCAGATCTTTCTATTTGTTTCTTGAATAGGTCGTACACATAGAATGGAGTTTCACCAGCGTCGAACTGCATACCCCAACCTTCGAAAAAGCTTCTTGTTCGGTTAATTTCTGTAGTCTCCATACCACCGAATAAGTTCATAATATGCGCCTTGTTGAAAGTGTGATTGTAGTTAGCTGTAACACGGAAGTCGTAGTTACTCATTCTATTTTCACCCTTATGATAGATACCACCGTTAGGTAATACAGTGTAAGGAGTGCTGTATTGCTTGTCAGGATCAGTGTAAAGCAAGTTGTTAGCATCACGAACAATAGCATTAGGCATAGCTCTGTAAGCCTCAGCTTGGTTCGATTTGTCTTTAACAAAGTGTTCTTGCGAAGTTGTTGCATATTTAAATGCACCAAGAGCAGCAAGTTCTAAGTCCTTAATAGGCTTGTATTTCAATTCAAATTGGAATTTAGCATCAAGCACATTAAGGTCGATATAGTTGTTTTTCAAGCTCGTGGAAGATATTAAAAGGAGCATAGTTTAGAACGTATGTCTCATTTGGATCGAGTGCTCTTGAAGTGTTCAAAGCGTATGAATAAGGGTTAATATCGAAGTCACGAGCCACAGTTCCGTTCACTGCATCAACCTCTCTTTCAAGAGAACCTGGTGCTCTTTGTTTACGATAAGAAGTACCTCCAATTACGTTTAATGTGAGGTTGTTCAATATTTGATGTGTAACGTTAAAGTTAGCAGTGTATCTATTCACCTTACTTTGCTTGTACCCAGCCTGGATCGAGCATAGCACTCATAGACGCATAGTAATTCTGATTTTGCAGTACCACCATTCATACTAACAGAGTGGTTTTGCATAATTGCAGGCGAAAAGAGCAAAGAGAACCAGTCTGTATTGCGATATTCAGCCGCACGAAGATATTGATTTTGGTCTAAAGTGCTGTTAGATAACTTAAATTGACCAGTTGCTTCGTCGTAAGTATTGATGAGTTCGTACATCTTTCCATACACACCATAGTTGCTACCATTCAACACATTCGAATAGTTCAACCAACCCTTGTTTCTCAACTCTCGATAGATACCCATTTGATCTTGTGAGTTCAAGATATCGAAGTTAGAATAAGAAGGAACCAAACGAGATGTAAATTCGCCAGTATAGTTGATGTGTGCTTGTCCTTGTTTACCCTTTTTAGTGGTCACAACGATAACACCTGCCATGGCACGAGCACCATATATAGATGTAGCAGAACCGTCTTTAAGGATTTGGAAGCTCTCAATATCATCAGAGTTAAGTCCTGCAATAGCCGAACTGATAAGAGTTTCAGGGTTACCAGAAGCCAAATCATCAGCTCCTACGTTAGAAACATCTTCCATAATAACGCCGTCTACCACCCAAAGAGGCTTAGAACTACCATAGATAGAGGTTGCTCCACGCACACGAATCTTAGGTGCAGAGCCGAAAGTTCCACTAACGTTTTGAACCGAAACACCTGCTGCTTGTCCTTCGAGAGAACGACTAATGTCTGCAACTCCGCTCAAACGTGCTTTCGATGCATCTACTTTGTCGGTTGCACCAGTAAACAATCGTCTGTCGGTTTTAGTCAAACCAGTTACCACAACGTCTGATAATACTTGTGCATCGCTTTTCAATAGCACTTTCATGTTGGTGGTTCCTTTAAGTGTTTGAGCCACCATTCCAATATAACTAATCGTTACTTTTGGATTACTTTCATTCACCGAAAGCGTAAATTTACCGTCAATGTCGGTTACAGTAGCTATCTTTGTGCCCACAACTGTTACAGTTGCACCAATAACTGGTTCGTTATCAGCGGCACCAATAACCACTCCCGAGACTTTAGTTTGAGCTAAAGCACTTCCTAAACAAAGGAAAATGCCAGCTAAAAACACAGCTAGTCTTTTTCTTCATAAATTCTCTCTCTATTATTAATTAATGTAATACAATAACTTTTTATCATGAGGTGAAGTCTTCAAGACTTTCCTAACGCCACTCTATTCCGTAGATTTGAATAAAGAGCTACGATAATGTGTGTTTTGTTTTCGATTTAAAAACAAAATGGTGTCAACTACTAAAAAGAATGAAAAGAAAACAATATTTCAGTAGAGTTGTTAGCGAAAATAGGGAAAATGAAAAATTTTTACAAGCAAAAAGCAAAAAGAAATCGTTTCTATAATAAATCTTAACATTAAAAGAGCATAAATCTATTAAATCTCGATATTTATGCAATTTACATACAGAAAGAACCTACTTGCATGCAGTTTGTAATAAATTGAAATCTAATGGTGTATTTTATTTTGATTTTTCTTCTATAAAATATTGAAAATAAAAATAGTATTTGTTGTGAATTTAAATTGCATATTTATTCCGTTAAGGGCTTTTTGTTGTCAGTTTAAAGGGGACTTTTTTTATTGACGAATAAAGATAATACTTGTTAAAATCAAGTTCGTTTGTATTCGTTTTTTTCGATTGTTGACGAAATGCAATGGGAAGGTAGAACTTTGGCATTTATATAGTCGACGTGTTGCAGATTGAAAGCTATCGAGTTGAGGGCAGAAAAAGTGACAGAAAACGTAAAGCGTTCATATTCTTTTTGTTTACAAGGTTCATTCCTTCGCTTTTCAAAAGCATTGATATTGCACACGCAAAAAGCATTGATATTGGTGTAATTGCATAGCTTTTATAGTGCAAAAAGCATTGAGTTGAGAATCTAATTCAAAAAAACCTTTCCAACGCAATCGAAAAACAAACCCCAAAAGAACCAACAATGAATGTTGGAATAAACTAATAAGAATAAGCGATAGAAGGCTATTGGGGTAGTGAAGTAAAATAATGATAAAAGGATCTATATTTTTTTATCGATTTTTGTGTACTAATCATATTAAATATGTATATTTGCATGTTGTTTGTTCTTTATGTCGGTAAAAAGTGATAGATAATTACCACTCAACGAAGTAAAGAAACGTAACTACAAAGAGCAGATAAAAATATGTTTTGTAAGCTCTTTTATATTTCAACTTGAGCAATAAAAACTTGTTGTATACAAGCAGAAAATAACCATTAATTACGCAAAAGAAAGCACACGAAGATGAAAAACTATCTCTATGGCGCTATTATTGCTTATTGCAATATTCGCTAACGCACAGATAGCAAACCCCAGTGAAGTCTTCTTCACAGTTAAAAAAATGGGTAAAGGCGCAGAAGCAGAAATGCTTTTTACGCTTACAATTGAGCCTAATTGGCACGTTTATTCAACCAATTTGGGTTCTGGAGGACCAACTGAAGCTGCCTTGAAGTTTGACAAAAAGACGGAATTGAGCTTGTTGGTGGTTTGAAAAGCAGTGGGCAAAAGAAATTAGTAACTTTGACCAAATGTTCGGAATGAACCTTCGTTATTTTCGAAAAACCACGTAACATTCGTTCAAAAAAATCAAGTTTACTAAGCCCGAATACACCATCGATGCTTTCTTAGAGTATGGTGCATGTAGCGACAAAATGTGTCTTCCTCCTTCTGAAGTTGCATTGAAGAAGAACGGAAAAGCACCCGTTACTGCGGCTGCTGACGCTACAAAAGACGTAAAAAACGAAAAGTGAGATAGAAAAAGACGCTGAAACGCCTGAAATGGTGACTGCATTGCCCGCAGATAGCGTTGTTCCTGCAAAGGTAGACACCTCTTCGAGCGTTGCAAGTGGAGATCTTTGGACTCCCGTTGTGAAAGAACTTCAGGCTAAAAGACGGCGTTAGCGACATTGCACAACAGTCTATTTTTTACATCTTTTGCATGGGATTCTTGGGCGGATTGTTGGCACTTTTCACACCATGTATGGCCAATTATCCCTATGACCGTTAGTTTCTTCCTCAAAAGAAATAAAAGATAAAAGCAAAGGTTTGCGTGATGCAATAACCTATGGTATTTCTATTGTGGTGATTTATGTCGCATTAGGATTGGTTATTACATCTATATTTGGTGCAAGTAGACTAAATGATTTGGCTACAAATGCGATATTCAACATCGTGTTCTGTGCGCTTTTAGTTGTATTTGCACTGTCTTTCTTTGGCTGGTTCGAGATAAAACTTCCCGAAAAATGGGCTAACTCAGTAGACAATAAAGCCAATAACACAAGTGGATTGATATCTATCTTCCTCATGGCTTTCACCCTTTCGTTGGTAAGTTTCTCTTGTACAGGTCCAATTATCGGCTTCCTTTTGGTGCAAGTAAGTACAACTAACAGCATAGCAGCACCCGCAATTGGTATGTTTGGCTTTGCTCTTGCACTTGCATTGCCCTTCACTTTGTTTGCATTGTTCCCATCTTGGCTCAAACAAGCACCCAAATCAGGTAACTGGATGAATACCATTAAAGTTACATTGGGTTTCATTGAGCTCGCATTTCGCATTGAAATTCTTCTCAGTTGCAGACCTTGCTTATGGTTGGCACTTATTAGATCGTGAGGTATTTCCTTGCTATTTGGATCGTAATATTCGGTATGTTGGGTCTTTTATCTCATTGGAAAAGCTTAAGTTTCCCAAGCGACCTTGTGAATGGAGAAGATAAGGCAATGCCCGTTCCTGCGATAGCTCTTGGTATGGTATCTCTTGCCTTTACCGTTTATCTTGTACCAGGATTGTGGGGCGCACCCTGTTAAAGCTGTAGGTGCTTTTGCGCCTCCTGTCAATACACAAGACTTCAACTTAGATACCAAACAGGTACATGCTGCATACAAAGATTATGAAGAAGGAATGGCAGCAGCTAAGCAATTGGGTAAGCCAGTGATGATAGATTTTCACAGGATTTGGGCTGTGTTAACTGTCGTAAAGATGGAGGCTTCGGTATGGACCGACCCACAAGTTGCAACTAAGTTAACCAACGATTATGTTCTCATCTCTCTCTTTGTAGACGATAAAACACCACTTAAAGAACCTATTGTCGTTACAGAAAACGGACAAGAGCGCAAGCTTCGCACAATAGGAGATAAGTGGAGCTACCTTCAAAGAGTTAAGTTTGGTTCGAACACTCAACCTCAATATGTTGGACTCGACCACAACGGACAACCTATTACTGGCTCATATAGCTATAAAGAAGATGTTCCTGCCTACTTAGATTTCCTTTGATAAGGGTCTTGAAACCTTTAGAAAAGCCCAACAATAATAGGCTCATTGATTGATGAAACGAATGTAAATCCCACTCGATTCTTATATAAAGAAGACAGAACCCACATTCGTTTCATCAATTGTTTTAAATAGACTATCTATAAATAAGTTATTTTTGTTTGAAAAATAAAAAGCAATGTTTTTTTGGTGTAATAGCAGTCCTTTTTAGCATGCAAAAGCAATCCTTTTTACAACCTAAAAGCAATCCTTTTTAAAATTCGAGTATCTTTTTTCAATTGCCTTTTCAAACCAATTCAGAAACATTATAATCAACACTTTAAATTAGCCTTAAACAATGATTAATGCAGAAACAAGAGCACAGATTATCAACCTTATTAATAAAAGAAGTTGTGCCTGCAGTGGGCTGTACTGAACCTATGGCAGTGGCATTGTGCGCTGCAAAAAGCAGCCGAAGTGTTGGGCTGTAGACCGCAAAAAGTGAGAGCACAGCTAAGCGCAAACATCCTAAAAAAACGCCATGGGAGTGGGTATTCCTGGCACAGGTATGATTGGATTGCCTATCGCAATTGCCTTAGGAACATTGATAGGGAAAGAGCGAATATCAGTTAGAAGTGATTAAAGACCTTACGCCTGAGACCTTAGAAGAGGGAAAAGCCTTTATCAAAAGAGCAACGAATCACGATCTTAAGGAAAGAGCAATATAGAAGAAAAAAACTATATATAGAGTAGAGAGTTCTACTGAAACAAGCTAAGGTAACAGTCATCATTGCTTGCGCACATACTAAACATTGTGTATGTCGAAAAAGATGGAAATGTGTTGTTAGATAATCGCACTACTCGCTCGAAAGCATGCGAACAGAAAAGATATTTCAGCTTGATTTGCAGATGGTTTACGACTTTGCAACCACTGCTCCCGTGGGTGAAATAGACTTTATTCTCAAAGCCAAAGACTATAATTTAAAGGCTGCTGAAGATTCGCTTAAAGGCAATTACGGACACTGTTTGGGTAAAACAATGAATCGTCCGCTATCTCATGGCATCTTTGGAGATAGCATTTATTCGCATATTATCGCCAAAACTGCATCGGCATGTGATGCTCGTATGGGTGGAGCAATGATACCAGTGATGAGTAATTCGGGATCAGGTAAACTCAAGGAATATGTGCCACTAATCCCGTGGTTGTATATGCTTTAGAGAACAATAACACCGAAGAGGAATTGGTAGAGCCTTAATATTAAGTCACTTAACCGCTATTTATATCAAACAGAGTCTTGGAAAGCTTTCCGCTTTGTGTGGTGGTTGTGGTGGCTTCGATAGGTAGTAGTTGCGAATTACCTACCTAATGGGAGGCGATTACGATAAGATTTGCCACTCAGTGAAGAACATGATAGCTAATTTAGCAGGTATGTTGTGCGACGGAGCCAAGCCAGGTTGCTCGCTAAAGATTAGCTCTGGCGTTTCAACCGCATTGCTTTCGGCAGTGTTATCAATGGAAGGTCGTTTCGTTACCGCTGCAGAAGGCATCGTAGATGATGATGTAGACAAGTCTATTCGCAACTCTAACCAGTATTGGAGCTAATGCAATGAACCTCACAGACGAGATGGTTTTGAACATTATGGTGAGCAAAAACGGCTGTTAAGTACTTTATAATTCCTATTGATTGGTAAGCTGATTTTCTCATATATTTGCCTGCTGTCTTCGTGCCGATAAGCTTATAGTCTTATTATATTAATAAGGTGTATGCTTAATAATAAGAGGCGAGGAATGATGGCGAATGAAAAGAAATAAAGAGATAAAAACGATTGCGTTGCTAAGAAATTAGTAGCGCAATTTTTATTTATGTGGTAATGCCTTTGAAAGCGGGCGGTGCAGGGTAGGGGTCGCAAAAGCATTGCTTTTTGATGGGTAATAGCATTGCTTTTTAGAGGGCAATAACATTGCTATTTGCGAGCCAACATCACAGCTTTTTGCACAGTCATTGTTTTGTGTTGTTTAATTGTTCTTGCGCCTGTGTTTAGTCGGTGGAAAAGCGTTTTGTGGTGCAAGGGTCCTTTCCATTCTTCTTAGAATAGATTATTTTTGTCTCTATTAAGGAATTAGTCATTTGTAAACAGATTTTTTTAATAAATTTTGTTTCATAATAGTTTGTTTTTACATTCTACTTTTCTTTCTAAATAATAAAGATGCTATGTTTGAGCCACTTAGCGTTATTTTGTTCTCTGTTTTATTGTTGATTGTTTGTTTATTGATGTAAATCAAGTTTTAAATAATAACAAATAGCTATCTAATTCTTTTTACTTTGAAACTTAGTTCTTAAATTTATTGCTATTTAATACTCTAAAAAGTTGGCTTCATACAGTTTTTATACAAAGAAAGAGTTAATATGTGTTTTCAATTGGAAAGTAATTTGTAACTTTCGCTTGCTTTGTTCATCGCTTTTTCCCTATTTTTGTAAAAATCGAAAAGAAAACTGATTTTAAATTTCAATTTCAAAGAATACGTTGTTTATTTATAATGAAACGTAAGAAATTGTTTGAGAGAGTATAAACTTGGATGTAAAAACTATTGTAAAGGCTGATTCTGTTTTGTGAGTTGTAGCATAAAAGATAAGTCCCACATCATTTATTATTATTTATTTATAAACCAAAAAGATTATGAGAAGAAGACTAACATTGCATTTTTTGAGTCTCTTTGTCGTCGTTTCTGCAGCTATTGCACAAACAACCGTAAAAGGGATTAGTACTCTCTTCGGAGGGAATGAACCTGTGATAGGTGCTTCAGTGAAAAGTGGTTGCGAGACAAAGGCGTCATTACAGACACTGATGGTAATTTTTCGATAAGCGTAAACAGCTTAGACGAACGCTTAGAAGTATCATATATTGGTATGATTACTAAAATAGTGAAAGCTTCAAACAACTTTAAAAGTAGTGTTAGATCCCGATCATAAACAGATAGATGAAGTGATTGTGGTGGCTTATGGTAAGCAAAAAAAGGAAGCATTTACGGGTGCTGCAGGTGTAGTAGGTAGCGAAACACTTAGCAAACGTGTTGTTTTCTAATGCCTCAACAGCCCTTGCTGGTAGTGTAGCAGGTGTGCAAATGTATAGCACAAATGGTGCTCCTGGAGCAGATCCAATCATCCGTGTTCGTGGTATTGGCTCTATTTCTTCAAGCAATAAACCTCTTATTATATTAGATGGTGTACCTTATGATGGTGATATCTCATCAATCAACCCTTCTGATATCGCTTCAATGACCGTATTGAAAGATGCTGCTTCGAACGCTATCTATGGTGCTCGTGGTGCTAATGGTGTTGTGATGATTACCACAAAGAGAATGGTAATACAGGCGATGCTAAGGTTACTTTCGATGCTAAATGGGATACAAATAGCGCTTAATTCCACAATATGACATTATAAAAGACCCAGGACAGTAGTCTCAAACACAGTTCAAGAGCCTCTATAATTCACAACTTTACGCTGGACAATCAGCGGCAGATGCTTACGCTTACGCAACAGCTAGTATCTTTGATGCCAACAATGGTGGTTTAGGTTACCCTATTTACACTGTTCCAACAGGTGAAAACCTAATAAAAGAAGATTTCAGTATCAATCCAAACGCAAAGCTTGGATATTCTGATGGCACCTATTATTATACTCCAGACGATTGGTATAGCGCTGCTATTAAATCAAGTTTCCGTCAAGAGTACAATGCTTCTGTGTCTGGAAAGAGCCCACGTTTGCAGTATTATGCAGGTATTGGCTACCTAGGAGATACAGGTTTGATTCCTAATTCAGAATTCAAACGCTACTCAGCACGTGTTAATGCAGACTATCAAGCAAAGAAATGGTTGCGTATTGGTACCAACCTTGCTTACGCATATACCAACACTCGTTTGGCAGCTGACCAAGATTCAGAGACGGGTTACACCTCTGCTGGAAACGTATTCTACATCTCTAATAATATAGGTCCAGTGTATCCTCTTTACGTTCGTAATGCAGATGGCTCAATAAAGATCAATCCTGCAACAGGAAACCCAGTGTACGACTCAGGTAATAACACTGCTTATAGCCGTGGAAACTTCGCTGGTAATGCTGTACGTGACGTGTATTATAACAAAGGAAACTCTGATCGTGATGTGCTAACAAGCAAGGTTTATGCTCAAATAACACCAATCGAGCACCTTGTTTTAACTGCAAATATAGCAGCAAACCTTGTTAATCAACGTAAAAACGTGTTGTATAGCATCTTCGCTTCTTCAACAAATGAAGATGGAACAGCAACAGTTTCTACTAAAAGAGCATTCGTGTGAACAACCAATACTTAGCAGAATATAGCAATACATTCGGCAATCACAGCATAAGTGCATTACTTGGATATGAAAAGTATCGTTATACTTACAAATATTTAAGTGCATCTAACGATCATCTTTACAACCCATTTATTAGCGAATTGAACAATGCAGCGAACACACCTCAAAGCCGTCCAGAGTCATATGTAGACGAATACATGTCTCAAGGTATATTCTCTCGTTTGCAATATGACTACGAAGAGAAGTATTTCGTTAGTGCTTCGTTCCGTAGAGACGCTTCTTCTGTGTTCCACAAAGATCACCGTTGGGGTAACTTTGGTAGTGTTGGAGCTGCTTGGTTGATAACAAAAGAACCATTTATGCAATCACTTACATGGTTGAACTCATTGAAGCTAAAGGCAAGTTGGGGTAAACAAGGTAACGATGCGTTGTTGAATCCAACTACAGAAAAGAACGTCAATATTATGCTTATCAAGACTTTTATTCACCTTCATATAGCAACGGAAACTATTCATTAGTAATGACTTATAAAGGTAATAAAGACCTAACTTGAAACATCATACAGCTTTTAACACTGGAGTTGAATTCAGTGTGTTGGAACAATCGCATAACAGGTAGCATCGATTTCTTTAGCCGTAAGACTGTAGACCTTATCTATAATAAGCCAGTTCCACCATCTTCTGGTATCGTAACAGGGCTCAATTCCAACCAACATCGGTAGCGTTTTGAAACACAGGTGTAGAGGTTGATTTGAACGGAGTGATATTAAAAGGACACGATTTGCTATGGACTGCAAATCTAAACCTTACTCACTATAAGAATAAGATCTTATCGCTTTCACCTGAATTAGAGGCTCTTGGAGGTCAAAAGGGTACTGTCTTTATCCGTAAAGTGGGCGGTTCACTTGCAAATGCTTATCTAAGAGAGTACGCAGGAGTAGACCCTTCAACTGGAGAAGCACGCTATTACAATGATCCCGACAATGGAGATTATAGCTATGCAACATCTTATAACGCTGCAACACGTACCGACTTAGGTGACCTTTTACCTAAACTTTTACGGCGGATTCGGCACTCGTCTCGAGTTTAAGGGCTTCGATTTCTCTGCAATGTTCTCGTATCAGTTGGGTGGAAGAATATATGATGACAGCTATGCATCATTCATGCACACTGGATCTGGATCAGGTAGGACCAATTGGCATAAAGATATCTTGAATGCATGGACTCCTGAGAATACAAATACAAACATACACGTCTAAGTGCTGGTGATAATGTAACAAACAGCGCATCAAGTCGCTTCTTAATTAGCTCAGATTATTTAAGCATTAACAACTTAACTTTGGGTTATACTCTACCAAAGAACTGGCTAAGAATATTGGTTTACAAGCTGCAAAGAGTATATTTGGCATGCGATAACCTAGCAGTTTTCTCTGCACGCAAGGGTCTTGATCCACGTTATTCTTATGGTGCTTCAGGAAATAATGGCGCATCTAGTGATTATCCTGCAATGCGTACAGTTACTGCAGGCGTACAAGTTACATTCTAAATAGGGGAAATTATAATGAGATATACAAAATATTTATATACAGTTCTTGTGTATGCGCTACTGGTTAGCTGCTCGGATATCAACGATATCACTACACAAGGACACGATCTTTCTGCTGAACAAGTAGCAGAAACCAATAGAGTTAATCCTGAAAGACTAAAAGGCAAGCGTCACAGGTCTATATCAAATTGCTGCCCTTCCGGGTAAAGTTTCTGACACAGACGCTGATGCTGGAATCATGACTTACATGCTTTCAGCAGATTGTAACGGTCCAGATATGACCAGTACTGCAGCTGGTTACAACTGGTATTCGCCCTCTTCGAACTACTCAGACCACTTTAAGTTCAGCAACAATTAATGCAGTTGGCTACAATACTTTGTCTACAATCAGATAGAGGCTGCCAATACAATTCTAAGACAAATAGATGAGTCTACAGCCACAGCTACACAAAAACACTATATCGGTAATGCACGATTTTGTAGAGCATTTGATTACTTGTTGCTTGCAACTCGTTATCAATTGAACTATCAAGTGGATAAAACTGCACTTTGTGTGCCCCTTGTTACAGAGAAAACAGCCGATGTTTACAATAACAAACGTGCCACAGTTGAAGAAGTTTACAATCAAATTATATCAGACTTAACATCTGCAATTGAGCTACTTCAAGGCTATGAGCGTCCTGATAAGAGATATGCTAACGTGGCAGTAGCTAATGGTTTGCTTGCAAGAACATACCTTGCTATGGGCGAATACGCAAAAGCTGCAGAGTATGCACAAAAGGCTATCGATGCAACCGATGCGCAACCAGCATCAATAAGCGATGTGTCTAAGCCAGCATTCTGCGACGCTTCGAAAGAAAACAACTGGATGTGGGGTATTCTTTTAACTGTAGATGATATCTCTTCTCAGTCTATTGCACCTATGAGTTCACAGCTTTCTTCATTCCCTGGCTATGGTTATACAGGCGCAGGAGCATGTTATAAGGATATAAATGTATTGTTATACAACAAGATTCCATCGACAGATGTGCGCAAAGAATGGTGGGTTGGACCTTCAAAAACCAACAGTCATTTAAATGGATTGACATGGGAAGAGGCTGGAGTAACATTGAAAGGCAATGAGATTATCACAGGTTCATTAGAATCAAAGCAACCATTTAGAGTTTATACCAACGTGAAGTTTGGTATGAAAGGAGGGCTTGGTTCACCCAACAACAATAACGACTCGCCTCTAATGCGTGTAGAAGAGATGTATTTAATCAAGGCAGAAGGACTTGCAATGAGCGGTAATTTAGCTGCAGGAAAACAAGTGTTAGAAGACTTTGTGAAGACATATAGAGACCCATCATATAGCGTTACAGCTACAACAGCAGCGGCTTTCCAAAACGAAGTGTGGTTCCAACGCCGTGTAGAGCTATGGGGTGAGGGCTTCTCAATGTACGATTTGTTACGCTTGCAAAAGCCACTTGTACGCTTCCACTCAGGCAAAGAGACCAATGTTGTAACCCGTTATCGCTTCATATATGCCTGCAAACGATCCTTACTATGCATATCGTTTCACTCAAAAAGAGCGTGACAACAACAAGGGAATAGTTGATAACACCACAGGAAAAGAACCTGTTTCAGGACAAAATGGTGACCTAAGAGATGGTGTTACCGATTAAATAGATATTTATTTGGTTTATATATAAAGTAGAGTTACTTGCTAATCGCATTGATTTAGCAGGTAACTCTTTTTCGTTTCAAGTGCTCAAAGAGCCTCATTTGTGGCAACTTATATCGAAAAAGTGGTATATTTGCAAATAAAACGCATTTTAAGTACAAGATAAAAAGCATAACAATAGATATGATGAAGTGGTTAGATCTCACTAACAAAACAAACGCTTAGGAGAAGAAAATAAGCACCATTTTCGAATGGACGACAGGTCAGAATTCAAGCGAGACTACGACCGTTTGATCTTTTCGGCACCCTTTCGACGTCTTCAAAACAAAACACAAGTGTTCCCATTGCTCAGGTAGTGTGTTTCGTACACTAACCGCTTAACGCACATAGCTTAGAGTAGCTTCTGTGGGCATGTCGTTGGGTAATGACGTGGCAAAAGAGTTGTGTTTGAAACACCCTTCATTGCAAAATACCTTGTTTGAAGAGATTGGAACCATTGTTAGTGCAGCCTGCTTGGCTCACGATTTAGGGTAATCCTCCCTTTGGACATAGTGGAGAAAGCGCCATACAATCTTACTTTTTAGAGGGCGAAGGGCGCAGCTCAACCGCTAGTAAAGCCCGAAGTGTGGAGCGATATCACCCATTTCGAAGGCAATGCCAACACCTTTCGCTTGCTCACCCATAGATTTAAGGGGCGACGAGAAGGCGGATTTGCTATGACCTACACCACTCTTGCTTCGATAGTGAAATATCCTTCGTCGTCGAACGCATCTCAAAAGAAAGGTAAGTTTGGCTTCTTTACCGAAGAAAAAGACGTGTTTCAGCGTGTGGCTAACGAACTAACCATTCCTTGTTTGCACGATAATGGTTCAGAATTGCGCTATGCTCGTCACCCCTTGTGTATCTTGTTGAGGCTGCCGACGATATTTGTTACGAGGTGATGGACATCGAAGACAGTCATAAACTCAAGATCTTGTCGTTCGACGAAACCCAAAATCTCTTGCTTTCGTTCTTTTCTCCAGAGCGAAAACACAGATATTGCAACGCATAGAAGAGGAAGAGCTTACAGATAAAAATGAAATTGTGGCTTATTATCGTGCTAATGTGATTGGAGCATTGATTCGTTCGTGTGTGAAAGTGTTTGTGGATAACGAAGAAAAGATATTGAGTGGCACTTTCGAAGGGGCGTTGATGAAACACATCGACAAGCATCTTTATGAGGCATATCAGCATTGTGTGCGTTTATCTATCAAGCAAATATACAATCAGTGCGCCTGTTCTAAAATGTGGAGTTGAGCGGTTATAAAAGATCATTCAAACCTTGCTTCATTCTTTTGTTAACGCTGCTCTCGAGCCTCACAAGTTCTATTCTCAGCAGATTTTGAAGCAGTTTAGCGAGCAATACGACATCACTAACGAAGACTTGAATGTGCGAATTATGGCGGTGTTAGACTATATTAGCGGTATGACAGACTTGTATGCCGCTCAATATTTATCAGCGAATTAGCGGTATTTCGCTACCACTTGCATAGTCTCATTTGTGCCGATTAGGACACTTTATCCTTTCCTATTAGAATGGGGAGGACGATGATATAAGAATTGATTTTCTTTTTAATGTAGAACCCTTCTCGATGAGATACTAAAGTGAGGGCAATTCTGTTCTCAACTAAAAGCATTGTTTTTGTAGAACGAAAGCAATGCTTTTATCGTATAATCTCAATGCTTTTTACGGCACAAAGTCAATGTAGTGCCAGACACTTGCAAAGTGCCTGAAGAATAAAGGGATAGCAAAGGGTGGGCGAGAAGCAAGGAAATGCGCTTGAGCAAAGGTGCAATAAAACAAAAAGAGCTTAGTTACTCACCTATAAAAGCGGTGTGCATCTAAACTCTTTCGTTGTTTCTTGTATGGTGAGAATCTTTGTTGCTTTGCGGTTCAGTTAATAACTAATCGCCAACAAAGAGTGGGTCGTCAGTTTTTGAATAAGCATGTAAACTTAATATTCGTCCTCGTTGAATAGAAAGTCTTCTTTAGAAGGATAATCAGTGCCAAATGTCTTCAATACTCTCGTAAACATCGCCTTCGTCTTCTATTTCTTCAAGGTTTTTCAATAACTTCAAGAGGTGCTCCCAGAACGTGAAGCATAATCTAATAACTCTTCTTTTATTTGCAGGCCAAAGGTGCATCTTCCAATTTAGATGCAAGTTCAAGTGTCAATACATAGTTGTGATATTTTTTGTTTTTTGTTTAAATCAGTATTTGATATAAAGGAGCTAGGTTTTTGCGTTGAGTGTCTTTTGAGTCTCAATTCGATTCACTCTTTATAGTTTTAATATTGCACTATAGCTGTTTTTGTTGTTGTGGTGCAATTAGGCTTTTTCTTCTTACTGACTACTAAAAATAACGATTTTTGTTTAATATGCAAAAGATTCTCTTATACTATTAAAGTGTATAAAATTTTTGTTTATTGTATTCTATCTCTCCACTATGCACTTATAAACATGAGGTTGAACGATGCAAGTGCAGTGTGAGAGATCGAAAACTATTGTTCTATAATTATTGGGCTTGGGATAAAGACACACGAGTGTGGTAAATCGACTTCAAACGCTCTATCAATACCTGCTTTAGCAATGGTGATATCTTTTCAAACGTAATAGGGCAGTTGGTGAAATAACGCTATTGACTTGGTCGTCGATAAAGTGTGTTTACTAAGTTCGAAATGCTTTCTTCAGTGTACTCAGGAAGCGATCTTGAGGCCGCTTCTACAGTGTCAGTCATCATCAATGATGCTGTTCTCAGAGTGAAAAGGTTAGGTCCTGGATATTGGAAAGGCCTTATCTCACTCTTCATCAGGGTGTTCATTTTTGGTATTTAATATAGAAAATACTTTGGTAGAGTCCTTCGCCATGATGAGGTTAAGATGAAAGTCTTTTATGACTGAGGAAGATTGTGTTTCTCTGCCATTCTGCAAGCCTTTCGGTGACGTGACTGATGATGATTCGTGCGCTTTCTTTATATGGAAGGTTATTGTAGTGATTGTTTCCTGCTTGGTTTTCGGTGAAGAAAGCAGGCGAAATCATCTTTCCGATATCGTGATAAAGAGCTCCTGTACGAAGCAATAAGCTATTGCTCCAATCTTATTAGCTATCGCTGCCGCCAAGTTTCGCAACTGGTAATAGAGTGTTGGAAAGGTTCCTGGTGCAATCTCACTCATCTCTCTTATCAAGCTCTTATTGGTGTCCGACAACTCAAACAGCGTAACATCAGATATAAAAATCAAATGTTTTTCTCGATAAGATACATCAGTGGATAAGCCAGTAAAAGTAGCACTCCGTTGGCAATAAAAGTGATAATACATCTCGTGATCGAGTGCACATTCCACTATCGTCTTTGCATAAATTGTAATGCAAAAATAAATGGCTGCGACGATAAAGTCACAACAAGAGCTGCTTTGAGATCTGTGACTCGTTGTGAAAGTTCACGCAAAGAGTAAAGTCCAACCATTCTAGATACCAGTTGAACAATGATGAATTCAAACTGATATTTAACGGGCTGCAGCACATAAAAGCGTGAGTGATAGTGTGCGTTAAGAATGCTGTTCGGGTGTCCATAAACACACGGGTGAAGATGGGAACCATAGCAAACGGAATGATATAAACGCTGAAAAAGTTCTTGCTTACAATGATAGACACCAGTATGGGGAACAAGGTTATCATGGTATAGAAAGCATCGCAATGTTTCTGAGTTATTGAAAATAGTCTCTTCTAAACATTGCCAACAGCATGTAAAGAGTCCAACTAAAATCAAAAACAAATATCAATTGCCCTATAAGTGTGCGTGTAATCTCGTTCGAAGACGAGTTTCTGCGAGTGCATTTCACGCTCAAATGAGTTGAGAACTCTATAAGTATAGTCGTCAACAATCCGCCTCGATCTATAATTTTCTGTCCACTTACCACAATTCCGCTTGCAACATGCAATGCTACTAAGCATATCTGCCTTTTCAGTCTCAGTTCTTTTGCGGTCGTAAATGAGGTTGGGTTCAGAGAAATCGTTGAGGTCTGCCCTTTGAAGAATAGCCTTTTGAGCTACCAAACTCTCATCGTTTAGAAAGCTGTTCGTATGCCGACATGGTGGAATAAATGCAGTTTAAAGCCACGCTTTGCGCTTCTTTTCCCTGCCACAACACGTATTGCAGCCGATGAATCTTTGGCCATTTCGTTATACTCTTTCGTATAAATAATGCCCGTTTGGTATAGTCTATGCAATCTGTTTAGAATGATATTCTTATACTCCTTTGGTAAATTTGGAATACCATCTTTAAACTTCTCGTTGAAACGAGCTATGTTGGTGGCTTCTACCGAGGGCGAATAATTATAGTAAGGCATAAACATTTGCAAAAGAGAATCTTGCTCTTTCTTTATCGTTTCGTCTGTCTTTATAAACAGGAAAGTCGAACTTTGCAATGAAAGAACCATACACCCAAGGACGTCCAATGTCGTATCTAAACTGCTGTTCTTTATTTCTTGGCAAGAACCAAACAATGAGTACGACACTTAAAAGAATAAGAGTTGCTATTGATAAGAAACCCTTTAAAAGATTATTTTTTATTGGATTGATTTGCATGTATCGAAAAAACTTTACTAAATTTACAGTGCGAAAATACATACGCTAAAATAGAGAAAAAGATGTAATTTTGCATGAAAATTTAATATCTTATATAATAGTAAGACTATGACAGATAGAAAAGTAAGAGTGCGTTTTTGCTCGAGTCCTACAGGTGCTTCTACATATCGGAGGCGTAAGAACTGCCCTTTATAATTACCTCTTTGCACGTCAGCATGGAGGCGACTTTGTGTTTAGAATCGAAGATACTGACTCAGAATAGGTTTGTTCCTGGTGCTGAAGAATACATCATAGAATCATTCCGTTGGTTAGGTCTTACATTTGATGAAAGGCGTTGGTTTGGGCGGAGAATATGGTCCTTATCGTCAAAGTGAACGTCGACATATCTATAAAAAATATGTAGATGAGCTTTTAGAAAACGGCAAAGCATACATCGCTTTCGATACTCCTGAAGAGTTAGAAGCTAAACGTAACGAGATAACTAACTTCCAATACGACGCAAGTACACGTCAATTGATGCGAACTCTTTAACAATGAGTAAAGAAGAGTGCGAAAAGCGCATCGCAGATGGTGAACAATATGTTGTTCGTTTCAAAGTAGAACCAGGCATAGACGTACACGTTCACGACCTTATTCGTGGCAGAGGTGGTTATCAGAGGCGATATCATCGACGACAAAGTGCTTTACGAAAAGTGCCGATGGTGCCCACTATCACTTAGCAGACATTGTAGACGACCACTTATATGCTCTCTCTCACGTCATCAGAGGTGAAGAATGGCTACAAGTGCCTTTACATGTATTATTATACGAAGCATTTGGATGGCAAGATACAATGCCTCAGTTTGCTCATTTACCTCTACTTCTCATACCAGAGGGCAAAGGTAAGCTTAGTAAACGTGACGGAGATAGACTCGGTTTCCCTGTTTTTCCCATTAGAATGGAAGGATCCTAAGACTGGAGAAGTATCGTCTGGATTTGAGAATGTAGGCTATTTCCCGAAGCAGTAATCAACTTTCTTTGGCCCTATTAGGGATGGAATCAGGAACCCGAGCAAAGAGCTATTTACATTAGAAGCTTGTTAATGCGTTCGATATTACAAAGTGTAGCAAGTCTGGAGCACGCTTCGATTATCAAAAAGGAATATGGTTTAACCACGAATATATTTTGCACAAGAGTAACGAGGAGATAGCAAAACTCTTCGCATGTGTTGTTGCAAACAATGGAGTCGACGAGACATTAGAGCGCATTACGCTTGTTGTTTCGATGATGAAAGACCGAGTTAACTTTGTACATGAATTGTGGCCATTAGTGTCTTTCTTCTTCCTTCCACCATTAGAGTACGATGAAAAAGACTGTAAAGAAGCGTTGGAAAGAGAATTCTGCACAAGTACTGACCGAGCTTGCAGGCGTTCTTGAGTCGTTAGACGACTTTTAATTATCGAGAATCAGAGCATGTTGTGATGGCTTGGATCAGAAAAAAGGCTACAAAGTTAGGCGATGTTATGAATGCCTCCGATTGGTATTGGTTGGTATTGGCAAAAGGACCTGGAATGTTTCGACATCCTGCTTTCCTTGAAAAAGAAGAGACCTTGCGTCGATATTCGCCGATGCAGTTGAAAGTATTAAAGTAAAAAGAATTAGATCAATAAAAGTGCTATGAGGCAACCCTCTATAGCACTTTTATCTTTATTTTGCAATGCTTTTGAATAGTAAAAGAAGCCTTATTACATCGTAAAGATGCTATTGCCTGCAAAAAGCATTTCAATTAACAAAATATATTTCGTTGAATTTAAAAATAAGAACGTTTTGTATCACATCGCAATATACCTCTATTTAATAGGAGTCGCTATTCTCTCACTCTTTAATCGCAAAGTAAAGAAGATGTGGAAGGGCGAACAGTAGCCATGAAAACGCTGAGGGAGAAAGTAGATCCCCAATGCCAAAAATACATTTGGTTTCACGCAGCTTCGCTTGGAGAATTTGAACAAGGACGTCCTCTTATTGAGTATATTCGCAAGCATTATCCAAGTTATAAGATTCTACTTACCTTCTTTTCGCCTTCAGGATACGAAGTTCGTAAAGACTATGAGCATGCTGATATAGTGTGTTATTTGCCTTTAGATACCGTATTTAATGCACAAAGATTTTTAAATGCCATACGTCCTAGTATGGTGTTCTTCATTAAATACGAGTTTTGGTATAACTACTTACACATCTTAAAGAAAAGAAATATCCCCGTATATAGCGTTAGTAGCATCTTCTAGACCCAATCAAATATTCTTCCGTTGGTATGCTTACGAATATCGAAAGGTATTGAAGTGCTTCTACATTTCTTTCGTTCAGAACGAGAAAGCAAAGAATTGCTTTCTACAATAGGTATTCATAATGTAGATGTTGTGGGCGATACACGTTTCGATGAGAGTGTTAGATATAAAAGGAACAAGCCAAAGATTTGCCCCTTGTTCAAGCCTTTATTGCTAATAAACCCACCCTTTAGTTTGCAGGGCTCAAGTTGGGCTCCCGACGAGCTAAATCTTCATTAAATACTTCAACTTGAACACACCCAATTGGAAGCTCATTATCGCTCCTCATATGGTGAATAAAGAACACATCGACGGCATCAAAAGCACAGATTTCAGGTCGTGTAGTGTTGTATAGCGAAGCGATCAAAAAGCCGATGTTGAGACCAGCAGATTGCACGATAATCGATTGCTATGATACGCTTTCGAGCATCTATCGATAGGAAATATCAGCGCTTATGTTGGAGAGCGGATTTGGGTAGAGATACACAATGTTCTCGAGGGCGGCAGTGTGGAATATTCCCGTAATCTTTGGTCCAAACAATCGCAATTTCATGGAAGCTCGCAACCTAATTGCCGCTTCTGGAGGCTTGAAATCAGCTCTTTACGCTAACTTTTGAGGCGTTAATGCAACGTTTTTCACAATCTCCCGCCTTCTTAGAGCAAAGCGGAAACAATGCAGGACAATTCGTAAAAAGACTTTGCAGGAGCACCACTCGAGTGTTAAAGTCATATCGAAATTGCAAACAAAGGCATCTCTTAAAGCGATTGTCGATATTTGGAGAAGGCGATTATATCCACGTTGATAGATATAGTTGCTTTTATTCAGTTTGTTATTTCAATAAGTTTCACTGCAAAAAGAATTGTTTTAGCTATGAAATTCGATGAGAGATGAGAATACCGTTCAGAGAGCTATTACAATCTTTCGAGCAAGATGTTTCGACCGAATATCTGTTCGAAACATTCCCAAGGCGCAGTTTTTACGAGATTTACAAAATCACGACATTGCTCACCCCAACACTATCTTCTCAGGGCGAAAAATGGAACGTGTGGAGCAGCCGTTTTGTGCAAGTATTTAGTAGAAGAGCACGTTGTTAGTGTATGTAGAAATGGCGTTGTCGTCGTATAAAACAGCACATTCACCCAGCTGCACTCTTTCTATTCCCAAATCCATGCTTTAAAGAGATCAATGAACGACTCCAACGCATGACAATCAATAGCGTTTCGGCCATTATGCAAGGCGCATTAACGCATCATCAGAACCTTTTTATCGTATAATGCCTTGAAACACGGATCAGGTTGTCGTTCCTTTATGTGGCAGTGTATCCTCCTAAATTCATCAAAACAGCTTTTAGGCATACCCGTAAAGATGCTTTTGCTACCTCAATGCGCACCCTTCAAACCATTAATTTTAGCGAAATTCTTTGTCATTGGCTTAGTGCATCACAAAACAAAAACAGCTGTCTTGTGGCTTTCCAAACCATTATATCAATTGAAAAGCTGTGGTGAAGAGCGAGGATATTATTGGACTTGGGGCGAAAATACCTTGCGCACCTTTGCCAATAAACGCCTGCCTTTAAAGTTCTTCATCGCCTATTTGGTGCCACGAACAAAGCAAAAAGAAGAGGATTGAGATAAAAAAGAACACCAAGAACATGGTGTTCTTAGTGAAAAGAGTCAGGGATAGAGGCGACTCGAGACGCCCGACTCCTACGTCCCGAACGTAGTACGCTACCAACTGCGCTACATCCCGATTAGGGAGAAAAAGAAGAAAATTTGAGCCACAAAGCCCTCAATTATACCCACAAAGATACACTTTTTAACACGTTAAATAAATTGTTTTACAAAAAGTTTGGCAGATAAATAAAAAAGCATTACCTTTGCAAACGCAATTAAGAAACAATGGTACCATAGCTCAGTTGGTAGAGCAAAGGACTGAAAATCCTTGTGTCCCCGGTTCGATTCCTGGTAGTACTCACAGTTCAAAGAAAGAGTTTATTACTTTTTCGAAAGTAGTAAACCTCATGTATATAGCCCTTTAAGTCGTTCGTGATAGTATTGTCATGTCGCGTTCCAAAAAGCATTGCTTTTTAGGGCGCAAAAGGACTGCTTTTTACCTGCTAAAAAGCATTGATATTGGAGTGTAAAAGTAGTGTTTTTATTTTTTTCAATTGAAAAGTATTTGAAAATCAAGAAGATGAAAGTGAGGGTATAAAGCCTATTCCTTCTCGCTTTTTTCGTGCTCATCTTTCTTTCTATTTTTATTAGGTCTGAATTTTTCTTGATATGCAAATCTCTGTACCTATAGCTTTCTCTCTTTATTTAATAAAGGAGTGGTTCTCTCTTGCAATGAAAAAGAGCAAGAAAAGGGAGAGATGAGAAAGAAAAACATAGAATTATAGTCTGCCTTCTTCTCTATAGGAAAAGAATTTGCCATCTCCAACGATGATATGATCGAGGAAAAAGAGGCGAAGAAAGTCGCATCCTTCTTTCAATTGTCTGGTTAGTTGGTCGTCGGCTCTGCTTGGTTGAATATTATTACTGGGGTGATTGTGGCAGGGAACACCACCAGTGGCAGTTGCACAAAAGGGCTTCTTTCACCACAAGACGAACGTCGACAGCCGTTTCTGTTATGCCTCCTTTCGACAATTGCACCGCTTTGATGAGCTTTATAGCCTTGATTAAGGTATAAAAACCAAGCCGTGTTCAACGCTCTGTTCGCCAATAATGCAATGCGCATAGCGATATATTGCCTCGGCATTTTCGCTAAGCGTTTCTTGCTCTATAACGTCCGATTTGTCAGCGTCGTTTGCCCAATTCACATGCCGCAAGAATGGTTACTGCCTTGGCTTCTCCAATGCCCCTTAAACGACATAAGTTCGCTTGCAGTCATCTTTTCCCAATGCATTTAAAGTTGTTATTGCATTGCGATACAGCACCTGTTTCATCACCATCACGGCATCTGTTTCGGCATATCCTGTGCCTATAAGAATGAGCTAATAAGCTCGGCATTCGACAAACTTTGAGCACCTTGTTTCAATAGTTTCTCTCGTGGTCTGTCGTCTTCGGGCCCAGCTATGTAATACTGAGTTTCTTGTCCATTGGTTAGTAAGTAGTAGTTGGTTTGTAGGTTGGGTGGGGATAGAAAAGCCCTTATTTATAAAGTTCTTTTCAAAGGCTTGAAACTCGTCTAAGCCTCTAACACATCGCTTCCACCATGCTTCAATAAAGCCAAGTCCATAGCCCATCAACTGCGTAAAGGCTGACCTACCGATAAAAAGCCAATTTTTATGCTCTTATAGTGCGTTGCCGAGTCGATGAAAATAAGGATACTATAAAGCAAAAGGAGTGAAAGTGGAACGAAACTGCACAAAAGAAGGGCAGAAAGGCATAGCAAGAACACCCCAACGGTGAACACTGCGGGCAAGAGATGCACCAGTTTGAGCGACGAAGGGTATTTCTTGTATAAGTTAATTCGTGCTATTCCGCTGTTGTAAACCTGCTTAAAGAACTTGCGAAAATCGGTTCTTCGTTTGTGATAAACCCATGCTTCGGGAAACAATCGACATCTATATCCATTGTCGAAGATGCGTATTGAAAAGTCGATATCTTCGCCAAAGCGCATCTTTGAGAATCCATTTAAAGCCTTATAAACATCGCTTTTGATGCCCATGTTGTACGAACGGGGATAGAACTTGTCGAGTTTTTTCTTGCCACCTCTTATTCCTCCTGTGGTAAAAAACGAGGTCATAGAGTAAGAAATGGCTTTTTGTATGGGCGAAAAGTCGTGATGTGCCCTGTCGGGACCACCAAAAGCGTCGCATGGTTCTCGGTTAATTTCGTCGAGAACATGTTGCATATAGGTTTCAGGAAGCTACCACATCGCTATCTAAAACGATGTAATATTCACCGCAAGACTTATCTGCTCCGTAGTTTCTTGATTGTCCTGGACCGCTATTTTTCTTTGTAATAATAATGTAAGTTCAATTGTTCAGAAAAACGTTCGCACACCTCTTTACATGTAATTTGCGAACCATCTTCCACCACAATCACCTCGAACATACTGCTATCTACAGTTTGTTGGGTTAAACTTGCAAGAGTTCTTCCACCTCATTGGGTCAGTTGAACACAGGAATGATGAATGAAAAATAACGGCATAGACGGTTTAAAGTGGTTTTAGAAAGTAATGAAACAAAACGGCAACCCTTTTATCACTTGGTTCTAAAAGGGTTGCCATCTCTGATATATAAATTATTCTTTTACACGTTGAATGTAAGAACCATCTCGTGTGTCAACTGAATCAAAGTCGCCTTCATTGATGAACAAAGGAACACGGATTTCTACACCTGTTTCAAGTGTTGCAGGCTTAGTTGCGTTAGTTGCAGTGTCGCCTTTGATACCTGGTTCGCTGTGAGTAATGCGCAAGTTAGTCTTCACTGGCATCTCAGCAAACAACACTGTACCGTCTGTTGTGTCTGTAACAACTTCAACAACATCGCTCTCTTTCATGAAAGCAACACCAGAAATAGCCTCACGAGGGATTGGAGATTGCTCGAAAGTTTCTTGGTTCATGAAGATATAATCTTCACCATCTTGATATAAAGTATTGGTAAGGACGACGTTCAGTGCGTACATCTTCAAGCTTGAAACCTACTTGGAATGTACGTTCAAGTACACGTCCTGTGGTTACGTTCTTTAGCTTTGTACGCATAATTGTATTACCTTTACCTGGTTTTACATGTTGGAAATCGATGCAAAGCCATATACCATTGTCCATACGGATGCAAGTTCCGATCTTAATTTCTTGTGAGTTGATCATTTTTGTTTATCTATTTTTGATATTAACTTTTTATTCTAGTAAATATACTCTTTTGTAATTGCTTTTTCAATAGCACTGCTTTTGAGTTGTAAATGTAATGCTTTTGCACTTAAAAAGCGTTGCTTTTACATTCTAATTTGCATGCTTTAAAAATCATTTTCGTATGTTGTTGATTATTAGTAAGTCTGCATTCAGAAAACAACAGCATTGCTACTATATTGCAGAATTATGCGACAAAGTTACAAAAGAAAAATATAAAAAGAATGAGAGAATCACTAAAAATCAAATAATTCTTTGTTATTTAAAAAGAAATAAGTAATTTTGCAAACCCGAGTTCAGAATAATAATAACAATAAATAAATAAATAAAATGAAAAGAACATTTCAGCCTCATAACAGACGAAGAGTTAATAAACACGGCTTTAGAGAAAGAATGTCTACTAAAAATGGACGTCGTGTATTGGCTGCACGTCGTGCTCGTGGCCGTAAGAAACTTACTGTTTCTGACGAACATCATAGTAAATAATCAACTATTTATCATCGAGAATGATGGTGAAAGACGGTAAAAAGATTGATAAGTCTTTTTACTGTCTTTTGTTGTTATAGTGAACTAAGCTACCTTGGCAACCCTAATTTTAGAAGGAAAAAGCAGCGCTTTGAAAAGCCACTGTATAGAGGTGCTATATATAATAGGTGAACTATAATTCAAAACAACTCTTTTTGATAGGTTTCTGTAGATTAAAATATATTTATTAGACCCCCTTTTTAGAAAATGAAAAAGAAGATATTGTCGCTTTGTAACCATGCTTGTTGCTGTGTTATTGGCGAGCTGTAGCAATTTAACCACAGACGAGAATAAATGAAAAATGCGCTTCGGGTGTAGTGCTGATACGTAATCAAAGCTACTTTGAATTGCGCCTAAATAATGGTGAATCGTTTTTATTTTACAGACTTTTAATAGAGAAGAAGAGACCTTTGAAGGTTGGACTTCGGAACGCAGTGAGATAGAGAAAAGTGAGTTATGGCACTGGTTTCTTTATATCTGATAAAGGATTGATTGCCACCAATCATCATGTTGGCGTCAAAGATCGATGAAGACGAGACAAAAAGATCGTTAACGGAGATGTTTAATAACTATAAAGAGGCTTGTTATGGCGAGATATTATAGCTATAATGAGGAAATAGAAAGGACTCGAAGATACTAAACGAGAGAAGTTTAATGCAGGTGAAGACTACTCAAAAGACTCTATACTTGCTGAAATTCATCAAGAAAGAGCCGAAATAGAAACAAGATATCGTGAATTAGAAAGGATAAATATCCATAAGGTAAAGCTTATTTATCACCGAGAGATAGGTATTTTCGTATAATAACTCATGGGTAAAGAAAGAATCTGACATTATTCCTTGCACCGTGTTAAAGACTGATGCAACTTACGACTTTAGCGATTATTCAGCTCGATAGCAAGGTAACTCCAAGCGAAAACTATATCTTCAATGTGCCAGCGGTGGACCCATTGAACTCTTATACCTTTTAAGGGATAATATGAAAAGAAGGCAGGGGAAGATAAAAACTCAAAGTGTTTGCATGATTAGTTTCAATCTTGGTCCACAGCTTGCGCTTACCACTGAGGTATAAAATCACAGATAAACTTAGGTAATATCTCGCAAAAACCGATGAACAACTACTCTATTCAATTCCCAAGTTTACCAGGTTCGAGGCAGTTCTCCCGTTGTAAATGAACAAGGAGAGTTGGTTGCTAGTGAACTTGCGGGACTCAATACGACTCAAAGTTTCAACTATGGTATCCGTGTAAAAATTCCTTTATAGCTTGCTACAAAGCCTACCAAAAAGTAAGCCAATAGTAAAGAATATAGAGATAAAAATAAGGCTCTTTTCGATTGTGAAAAAGCCTTATTGCTTTACTCTAACATTGCTCGTTATGTCGTCATCTTATGGAATACTCTCGCCTTCGATATATTGTTCGAGGAACAAATGCTCTCATCGAACACCGCATAGGGTGAATTGTGTAATCCAATCTCCAAAGTATAATCATACGTGCTTTGCGTGATAATACAAGGGTCGAGTTCGATGTGTCGGTGTCCATAAATAAAGTAGTCGACATCAGAATGAGTCTTCAAATAGTCCTAGTGAATAGCACTAAGTGTTCTTTATCTTCGCCCATGTAGCGTGGTTCTTGTCCTGCCATGCTTTCAAAACGGCTCTTTTTTGCCCAATTTAAGCCCAAAAGCGAGTCCCCAACGTGGGTGAATGGCATTCAAAAGACGCTGACATGTTTTGTTATGGAATAGCTTTTCGAAGTAGTTTAAACTTCTTATCAGGGTCATAAGGCCGTCTCCGTGTGCCAAAAAGAACACCTTATCGTATAATTCAACGGTCTCTGGCTCTTTATGAATAATCATTCCGCATTCCTTTTCAAAGTATCCATAACTCCATAGGTCGTGATTTCCTACAAAGAAATGCACCTCAACACCCATGTCAGTCAATTCAGATATCTTGCCCAAAGAAGCGAGTAGTAGCCTTTAGGAACGCATAGCTTTGTATTCGTTCCAGAAAGTCGAATATATCTCAAGGAGGTATATTGCCTGTGCTTTATGCTTGATAGAATCGAGAAACGCACAATTCTTCGTTCTTGAGTGCAGCCGTGTTCTACTGCAAGCGAGCCAAGATGGGCATCAGAAAGGAAATAAATGTTCTTCATATTATTGATTCATTGGTTATTCAAAGCCTAACTCAACACGTGCTTCTTCGCTCATCATGCTTTGATCCCATGCAGGTTCAAACACAAAGATTTACCTTTGTTGAGGTGACACCTGTTAAGCTTTCTACTTTTGTTTGTACGTCGGCAAGAATGAAATCTGCCGCAGGACACGCTGGGCTAGTAAAGGTCATATCAGTCTCAACGCCTCCTTCTTCGTTTACATCGATACTATAAATCAAGCCAAGATCGTGAGATGTTTAGGGTATTTCTGGGTCATAAACGGTTTCTAAGAACATCTACTATGCTTGCTTCTATCTTGAGTTTTTTCTTCTTGTGTCATATTCTTTAGTTTTTTAATTATGTATTCTACAAAGATAAATAAAATACTCCAAATTGCCATAAGTTTTGCGATAATCATTGCTTTTTCTTTAGAAAGTGCAAATGCTTCTTTTTCTTTTTGAATAAGTAAGATGAGAGGGTGAGTGTCGAACTAAAAACATAGCTTTTGATGGCTCATAAGTAATGCTTTTTGCAGGCTAAATCAATGCTTTATCTGCAAAAACTCATAGCTTTTTAGAGGGAGAGGCAAAAGTGATGTGTTTTGAGAAAGGGTTGAGATGAGCTGAAAATGCCTGAGATAAAGGGATAGAAGAGTTTTGTTAGAAAGCGATATAGGGCTTTAATCGCTCAATATCTTGTTGCGAAAATTCTTTTAATTATTTGCTAGTTCGTCGATGCTTTTTATGGCTCCTTTAATCCTTCTATAATCGATAATGGCTCGAGCTTTATAGAAATTGAAATAAGGGTGACGCTTTAATTGATTTTAAAGAGAGTTGGTTGATGTGCAAAAGGTTGAATGTCGTTGGGGTTGATTTTGGAGGTAGGGGAAGTGCCTCAGAGGAAGTTTTCGATTTCGTTGAGCTGTTTTTCGGAATAGAATCCGCCTAAGCGTGAGCGGTAACGAACAATCTCTCAGGCAAAGAAAGAACCAATTCCTGGTACCTTTTTCAGTTCGTTGGTGTCTGCAACGTTCAATAAAATCTGCTCGTTGGCACGTAGCTTATAGGGCAAAATGGGTGGAGATCGTTTTCGTTTTGGGCTTGTCAGAATGAATAAAGTTGGCAGCTTCTTGATAGTCGGAAGATATCGAGATGTAAGGCTCGAGCGTGCGATATTGCTTTTAAGGTGAGTCCGTAGAGCTTGGCAAAAATCACTGGCTTGGCGATATATTCCGCCCTTAGCTCGATAGCGATAGATGTTCTTCACTTGCCAAGGTTGCAAGCCTAAGAAAGTAATAGGGTGCTGTCGGCAGTGTTGGGGTCGAACTTTTGCAGAGTGAATGGCAGTGCCGTCTTCCTCGTTTATAATAAGTGTTTGAGGGTGGCGTTGAGGGCTGCTTTTATCTGTGATTTGCTTTGCGGTGGTGTTGCTAATGTTGCTGTTGGGGTGGGAGAGTAGGTGCTTTTTGCTCACAAGAAAAATAGCGGCAACAAGGCAAACGCCGATGAATAGAATGGAAAGGGCACGCCTATCCGATCGCTGAAGATAAAAGAAATATTTCAGTTTCATGGTGGTTGTGGTTAGTAATAAAAAAGGGTTCTTGGTGGCGATTAAAGGTTATGTGTTGGGCGAGGTTATGGCTCTTTGCTTTGCAGTTTACTCTTCTGCCCACTTATCTTTCCATAGCTTTATAGGAAATGTAGCAAGAAAGAGTTATAGAATCGCTTGTCGCCTGTAACCTCTTTTTCCGATGAAATCGGGAGCTTTAATAAAAGGCTCGTCAATGCTCAGCTCCACTTCTGCCATGATTAACCTTCGTTGTCGCCATCAAAAACTCGTCTACTTCAAAGGTATGCTCCACCGCTTTTGATAAAGAAATCGCTCTTTTTCTATCATTTCCGCCTTTGCACAATTTGAATAGATTTTCTGCCTCTTCGTGGGTGATTTCTTTTCTCAAATTCATAGCGAGAGAGTCCTCCATCGACCGAACGAGGACTTGATGGTGAGGAACGATTTTATCGCCTTTTGTTCTAATTCTAACGGTTGCATCTTGGCAGGAATATGGCCTGCTTAATGGTTTGATGAGCAAAAGGCAAAGGCTTTTAAATGCTTTTGCCTTGCTCACAATAAACTTTCTTTCTATTTCTAAGCCACTCATTTATACAAAAAGAATGAAGCCATACTTAATAAACCAAGAATAATAAGGGCAATGAAAATGTACTGATAACGTTCTTTTGCCTCTTTTTCTTCGTGTTCTCTGCGTTTCTTACGGTTAATCTTACTTTTTCGCTCATAGTTGTATAGAATTTTAATTGTTAATGGTTTATTGATTGTATTTTAATTTGGTATCTCTTTAGCTTGAAAAAGGGCTTTGAAAAAGTATGGTGCGATGGCAAACTAATTTAGTGCTCATCGTTCACTGGAAACTCATTATAGGCGTAATGAACTCGTCTATCTTACCATTCATCACGCCATCTACATCAGTTGTTTTGATAATTGGTGCGAGTGATCTTTCACTCTTCTGTCGTCAAATACATACAACATTTGACTTCCCCATTCAATCTTTTTCTTTCCTGCTTCTATTTTCGCTTGAGCTTCAGTCGTTTCTTCATTGCTCGGTCGTAAAGTTGCGACTTTGTAAGCGCATAGCGTGTTTCTGTTTTCTAACTGCTTTCTACTTTCAGTGTTTTCAATCAAGATTTCCTCTTCAACTCGAGTGTCGGGATCGGTATATTGGTGGCGCAATCGCACTCCAGTTTCAACCTTATTGACGTTCTGTCCACCTGCTCCTCCACTTCGAAGAGGTCCCAACTCACCTTAGAAGGGTCTACATACACCTCAATAGTATCGTCAGCGAGGGGCGAAACGAGATACACTTGCAAACGAAGTCATTCTTTTTTCCTTGCGCATTGAATGGAGATACACGTACAGAGTCGATGCACTCCGTTCTCACTTTTCAAGTAACCGTAAGCAAATTCGCCTCCTTCTATCTCCATAGTAACGCTCTTTATGCCCGCTTCGTCGCCTTCTTGAAGGTTACTTATGGTGACTTTATGTCCAGTGGACTCTGCCCATCGCATATAAAGTCGCATCAACATCGATGCCCAGTCTTGACTTTCCGGTACCTCCAGCGCCTGAGTTAATCTTTGAGAACACAATCCATTGGGTCTTCTTTTTGGCGTAACATGTTCATCAACTCCAATGCTTCTACAGCTTGAAGAGCCTTTTTATAGGTTTCATCTACTTCGCTTTTCCAGAAACCATTTCGTCGTGAAAAAAAGTCGAAAGAGAGCTGCAATTCGTCTGCCAAAAGGCGCACTTCTTTATAGCCAACGAGCCACTTTTCGATGCCTTTTTACCTTCTTCATTTTGCTCTTGTGCACGCTCAACATCGTCCCAAAAAGTCGGGTGCTTGCGTTCTAAGTTGCTCTTCTTCGAATTCAACTTTCTTCTCTTCTATATTTTAAATAGGAGTAGAGTGCGTCTGCTCTTTCTTGTATATCTTTGAGTTGTTCTGCCGTAATCATTCACTGAAAGTGTTTTAGTTGTTTATTAAGAAACAACGACTTATATCCTTTTTAATGGGTTATTGATTATTCGACGTACATCTTTTCGATGACATCTTTATAGTTTTCGTAGATAACTCTACGTTTTTAATTTGAGCGTGTTAGTTAGCTCTCCAGCCTCAATACTAAAGTTTCTGGGTGGGAGAGTGATGCGTTTACCTGCTCATAGCTTGCCAGTGCTGTTGAATGGTGCTAATTCTGTCCATCACCAGCTTGTTTATTTTCGAGTTACTGCAAAGCTCTTCTTTTTGAATTGAACGAGATATTGTGCGACAAAGCATATTCTTCTAACAACTGATAGTTAGGCACAACGAGTGCAGAAACAAACTTCCTTTTCATCGGCAATGATTGTTACTTCGTCGATATATCTATCTACTAATAATAAAGTTTCAATTTGTTGAGGAGCGATGTACTTTCCATTTGAAGTCTTAAAGAGATCCTTTATTCTCTCAGTTAAGAAGAGTTCGCCATCTTTAATGTATCCAGAATCACCTGTATGGAAGAACCCATCGCTGTCGAAAGCAGCCTTATTGATTTCGTCTCTCTTATAATATCCCTTTGTAATGGTAGGTCCTTTGAGTAGAACCTCATTGTTTTCGCCTATCTTTATCTCAAGACCTTCGATTGGAATACCCACAGATCCACTGTAAAAGGTTTGCCTCTATGGTCGCACGACACAGTTGCTAAGCTCTCAGTAAGCCCATATCCAGCCAACATATCAATGCCAATAGCATGTACAAAGGTCTCTATTTCGGGCGAAATGCGAGCTCCTGCGGTTGGAAAGATATTTGGTTCGGTGAAACCTAGTTGCTTTCTAACCTTGCTAAGTATTGTTTTATTGAGTAAATTGTATTCCAATCGCAATGCAAGAGGAGGTGTTTTACCCTTACTTAGATAGTCGATATTGTGCTTTTTAGCCCCACAGATAGGGCGTGTTTGAATATCTTTTGCTGAATAGCACTTGCGCTTTCAATCTTCTCATTCACTCCACTATAAACCTTTTCCCAGAACCTTGGCACTGAAGACATGCAGGTTGGGTGAGTCTCTTTCAATGAGATAAGAATATCTTTAGGATTGGTATTGATGATGATTTGTGCGCCCTTGCTGAGCGAAAGATATGCCCATGCACGCTCAAAGATATGTGTAAAGGGCAAGAAGCTCATCACTCGGTCAGTATCTGTGCAGGAACGCACTTTCGTATTAGCATCAAGTGCAGCCTCATATTGACCGTATGTAAGCATAACACCTTTGCTATCGCCCGTTGTTCCGCTTGTATATAAGATGTTACACAAGTCGTCATTGCTTGCAGTGCGATACAATTCCTCAACCTTTTCTTGATGTTGTAGCTCTTTACCACGTTGAATAAAATCCTTAAAATATAAGGTGGTGTTATCTTCTTTGGTAAGAGTTACACTCTCATCGAACACAATAATCTGTGTAAGAGAAGGACAATGCGAAAGCACTCTGCGTGCTTTGTCGTATTGATCTTGCTCTCCAACGAACACCATTCGTATCTCTGCATCATTGATAATGAATTGAATTTGTTGTTCACTACTTGTTGCATAGAATGGAATAGTGATGGCTTTAACTCCATAAGCGCCAAAGTCTGTGTACAAATACGATAGAGCAGTTCTGCGAAAACACAGCAATCTTATCGTGTGGTTGTATTCCTAATTCGAGAAAAGCGTTGCTCACTTCTTTCACATGTTGTGAAAATTCGTTCCATGAAACGCTGTTCCACGAATCGCAACCAAAATCTTTATACGTTAAAGCTGGCTTTTCTTTATATTGCGAAGCCATTGTATGTATAAGAACAGAGAGGTGACGTTGGTTTTGCATATTGTGTCGATTATTGATTTACTATTTGCAAAAGATAATGTAAAAATATTGATTTAAAGACAGTTATTTTTGATTTTTATTCAACCCAACAGCAGAGGTGCTACTATATAATAAGGTGTAAAATAGACGAGCAGAGAGCCTTTATTTAAAAGAAAATACATTTTTAGAACTAAATAGTAAGTGTATATCATTTTGTTTAATATATTTTTACGAAAATAATAGAGCCGAAAAATTACTTTTTGAAGGTTTTTATTAAATAACTAAGAAAATAATGCTTTTAAATTAATTTATATCAAATAAAAGCATTAACTTTGCATCGAAAATCATAAAAACCAGTGTGTTTTTATGCTGATAACATCTTAAAAATGAAAGCCCAGAGGGCGTAATAATTACCTGAGACTTCAACAATAACACGCTAAAGAGCGTATTGTTAAACAGCTTGATTACATTAATTAATAACTTAAAAACAATAGATTATGATGAAAAACATCTACTACTAAACGAATTGGTATGGCACTTGTCATGCTATTTGTATGTGCTTTTGCATTTCGCAGAAGATTTGCGTCTTGATTTCAAGAAGAATCCAATGGAATGGCCTAATGGTCGTGATAAGATGGCGCTTAACACCGAATACACTTATAAAGATATTGTCTTTTACAGTAACAAAAGTTCGATGGACGCTTTAAAACTTATATGGATAGAAATTATCTAACCATTAATCCTTACAACGTTTTTAAATTAAAAGCAATTAATGGAAAGCGCATAAAGAAAGTTGCTTTTCAAATAAGAATGGACGATGATTATACATTGGAGACTAGATGATAAGCGCTTTGCAGTGAGAGAAAACTCTAAATATTTCTACCATGAGTGGGACGAAGCAAAAGGAAGAAATTGTGTTTACTAATACAAGTCGCTTAACAGAAGTGATCGTATCAGATATGTTTATCACCTTAGAAGGTGAAGAAACACCTGTAGCTCCAGAACCAGAGGTGCCAACAACAACTGCAACTTACGACTTTAGAAGCTTAAATCCAGCTTGGAATGTTGAGAGTGTAGAATACGATCCTTTCAATAAAACAAATGGAAAGATTGAAGATGACCACACACTTGTGCAAGATGGAGTAGTGCTTACACCATCAAATGTGGCTCGAAACGAATATATTCGTGTATTAGAACATATTCTAACAATACCTGCAACCAGTGGTTTCTCACTCGAAGCACCAGCAGGAAAGACCATTGCTAAAGTAGAATTCCAATTCAGTAGCACAGAAGTTATCTTAAAGCAAAAGGTTCTAACGACGAAATTGCAGTAGTTAGCAAGATGGGTACATACAAGTGAATGCTCAAAAGGTATCTTTCGAAGCTATAGAACGCAAGTCTCAAATCGTTAAAATCAATGTTGTTTTGAAAGATGCTACAACAACTGGCATCACAACAGTGCGTGAAACAAAACAAAACGACAATCGTGTTTTACAACCTAAATGGTTGTTGTGGGCACAACAGAGCAATTAAACACTCTACCAAAGGGCGTTTATATTGTAAACGGAACTAAGATTTTTAGTTCATTAAGATGTAAAAATTAATTGTATTAATGATAATGTTTTTAGATGGTAGCCCTCGTTGTTCGTGATGAATGACGGGGGCTTTTTTTCGTCCATCTCCTTTCTTACTTCATCATCGTCAAAAAGCCTTTGCAGTTCAAAGGTGTAGAGCATGTCCACTAAAACTCATTGCTTTTGGTGGGTAATAGCATAGCTTTTTGGGTGCAATAACATTGCTATTATCTTGTAAAAGCACTGCTTTTTATTGATGTTATCAAATCTGTTTCATTAAAATCATCGAATGATTATTTCTTAAAAATCCTACTTTTAAAACGAAAAAGCAAGACTCAAAAAGTGCGTTTTATACGGCAATCGAAAGCCCCTCTTTGCTCATCACTTCTAAAGAAAAACATTATCTTTGCGGTTAAATATGAGTAAAGAACAACAGTTTGCACCCACACTTTTAGCGTGGTATGGCATCAACGGGCGTGAACTTCCATGGCGCAAAACAACCAATCCCTATTTTATTTGGTTGAGTGAGATCATTCTTCAACAGACAAGAGTTGAGCAAGGAATGAGCTATTGGCATAAGTTTGTAGAGCACTATGGCACCGTTGAACAGCTTGCTGCAGCCAGTGAAGATGCAGTTCTGTTGCTTTGGCAAGGATTAGGCTATTATTCTCGAGCACGAAACATGCGAGTTGCGGCTCAGCAAGTAGTAGGAATGGGCGGTTTCCCCACCACTTCAAAAGAGTTACAGCAGCTAAAAGGCGTGGGCGTTTACACCGCATCTGCCATTGCTTCGTTTGCTTTTAATGAGCAAGTAGCCGTTGTAGATGGTAATGTTTATAGGGTGTTGGCACGCTATTTTGGTATAGATGCCCCCATAGACGACCGAAAAGGAAAAAGAACTTTTTGAGCAATTGGCTCAGCGTTTGTTGCCTCATAAAGACAGTGCGCAATACAATCAGGCGATAATGGATTTCGGTGCGCTTCAATGTGTGCCTGCTTCTCCCAATTGTATGCAATGTCCTTTGATGGAAACTTGCGATGCTTTTAGAAATAATAAGGTTGCAACCCTTGCCTGTAAAGCAAAAGAAGGTGAAAAAGCAGAAATGTGCTTTTTAAATTATGTTTACTTGCAATACAAAGGAAAAACAGCCTTTGATGCGCCGAGGAAAGGGCGATATTTGGAACGGATTGTGGCAACCTTTGTTGTTAGAAGACCTGCTTCAACAACCCATAGAGCCATCAACCGAGTGTCAAAACATTGCAAAAGCACTATCCACAAGCCGTTCAGGTGGTGAAAGAACTCAAACATCTGCTTACCCATCGAACCATCTTTGCCAATATGTTTTTATCCGATTAGAACAAGAAATCACCCTTCCCGAACCCTATCAGTGGGTGAAAGAAGATGAAATAGAGCAGTATGCACATTCTCGTTTAGTTGAGTTGTTGCTCGAAAAAGTGAGAGATTATCTGGGAGCGAACCACTAAAAAGAGGCTTATCTTATTGCTCTTTTAAAGCATCGAACCACTAAAAAGAAAGCAAAAGAAATAGAAGAACAGCATTATATGAAAAAGAAAGAATCCATTGTTTGCCAACATTCAATATTCGATAGGTTATGTTTATCGTTGGATAGTGCGTGCAACCAAGTGTCAAGGTTTTCAGCATTCAGTCGCCTTTGGGCATTTCGTTTTGCTCGCAATGTCATCAACGAGCATGCTCCATATTATGCTTATAGCGAATTGAAAAAGCTTTTCCTTATGCCACTAAGCTCGAGCATAAATTAGGAAAACTCTATTTTCGTGTTGCTAACTTTATGCAAACCCACTTGCTGGTGCATTGTAGGGTGAGGCCGAAGAGTGGATAGAACCCTATGTAAAGGCAGGCAGTAAAACCACTGAGTGATTGTAGCTAAAACAGAAAAAGAATTGTTTTGTAGCGAATTGGCTAACGAAGAGAGTGTTGTTTTTGTTGGTGCAAGACTTTAATGTGGATAACACATTGCTTCAAAATGCTATCTCTCTGCTTTCAGAAAAGAGCGTTGTGATGATGCCACACATCTATAAAAACAGCGTAAACAAAAAGACTTTGGCGCTTTTATTGTGAACGATACTAAGGGCAAGAGTGCTTTCGATTTATACTATTGTGGAATGGCTTTCCTCGACCAAAAACGACATCCTCATTATTATAAAATAAACTTTTTAAATAGGTGCAAAATAGCCCTTTGTATCTAAAGAATAATGAGTTAATAGTATAAATAATATAATAAAAAGTACAATAAAGTAGCAATCAAAAGCGTTATTAATAACGTGTTGAGAAGATTAATCTATAATGGTGGGAGCATTGTTTGCATGCGTTTTTGGGGTGTAAAAGCTCAATACGATGCTAATTTTAGTCATTATTTTGACATGCCCACATCATTCAATCCTGCCGCAGTAGGAAATCAATCTAAATTGAATGTCACTGCGGCTTATGCTCATAACTTTGCTGGTTTTCGAGCATAATCCACGCACAATGTACCTTTCGGGCGACCTTCCTGTTCGCTTTCTGAATAGCTTTCACGGAGTGGAGGCTATTTTATGAACGACCAAATAGGTTTGTTTACCCATCAAAGCATCAACGCTCAATATGCACTTCAACGCAAATTGTTTGGCGGAGTGCTTGCTCTCGGACTTCAAGTGGGTATGCTTACCGAGCAATTTGATGGTACAAAGCTCGATCCAAACGAAGCAAACGACCCTGCATTGCCCACAACTAAGGAGTCTGGAAATGCGGTAGATATGGGCGTTGGCGTCTTTTTTAATAATAAAGACCAATGGTATGTAGGTGCATCGGCAAAACATCTCAATGCTCCAAAGGTGAAACTTGGAGAGCGAAACACACTTCCTGTAGACCCTATGTATTATCTAACGGCAGGCTATCGAATTAAGTTTAGAAACCCATTCGTAACCCTTCAGCCCTCTATCTTGGCACGAACAGATTTAAGTGGCTATCGTGTAGATGTTACAAGTCGTGTGGTTTACAATAACGAAAACCGCTTGTTATATGGCGGTGTGAGCTATAGTCCAACCAATTCGGTGACCTTCTTGATAGGAGGAAGCGTGAAAGGATTTGTGTTAGGCTATAGTTATGAGCTTTATACATCGGCTATTAGTGTTGGAAATGGTAGTCACGAACTCTTCATTGGCTATCAAAACCGAGATCAACTTTCGCTAAGAAAGGCAGAAACAAAACATCAGTCTGTGCGCATCTTATAAATAGATATTCTTCCTTTATAAAACAGCCATTATCAGCTCATTGATGTGCCAAAAGCGCATCGAAGCAAAACAATAGACAAACAACAAAACGAACAATATAAAGAGATTAAATAATATAAATGAGAAAACAAGTAACATTCCTTTGGACATTTATTGCAGCCATAGCTCTTAGTAGCTGCTTTGGTAGTAAGAATGCCACCACAAATTCGAAGCGAGGTGGTGAGGTTGTTGGAGTGAGTGGTCGCCCCTTTTAGCGAGCCAACGCCTTATGGTATGACTAAAATATCACGTGGCTACCTTCACATGGGTATTGATAAACAAGACTCATTGTGGGGTATGAAAACTCCAGTTAAAGACATATCAGTAGATGGTTTCTGGATGGATGAAACAGAAGTGAGCAACTCTAAATATAAACAATTTGTGATGTGGGTTCGTGATAGTATTCTAAGAACTCGCCTTGCAGACCCTGCTTATGGTGGAGATGAAACCTATTTGATTACAGAAGACAAAGAAGGTAACCCCATTTCGCCACGTATTAACTGGAAAAAGCCACTTCCTCGTAAACCAAACGAAGATGAAAAACGTGCTTTTGAAAGTCTTTATAAAACCAATCCCGTTACAGGTGAGAAGCTTTTTAGATTATCGTCAGTTGAATTATAGATATCAAATATATGATTACACCACAGCTGCTTTGCGTCGTAACCGATTCAATCCAAGTGAAAGAGATTTGAATACCGACAACGAAGGTGCTCCTGTTGAAACCGTAATGATATCTAAAGACACTGCTTATGTTGATGACGAAGGTCGCATTATCAGCGAAACCATCAACCGAGAGCTAACAAGTGAGTGGGACTTCTTAAACACTTACATTGTGAATGTTTATCCCGATACAACCTGTTGGGTAAACGATTTCCGCAATTCGGACAACGAAGTGTATCTCAGAAACTATTTTCAGTAACCCCTGCATATAACGACTATCCAGTGGTAGGAGTTACATGGGAACAGGCTAATGCCTATTGTGCTTGCGCACAGATTACCTCTTAAAGGGGTTAGGAGCAGAGGCAAGATATGTTCAACGCTATCGACTTCCAACCGAAGCATGAATGGGAATATGCTGCAAGAGGAAAGAGTGGAGGCGAATTTCCATGGGAAAACGAAGACGTAAAGAGTGGAAATGGCTGCTTCTATGCAAACTTTAAGCCCGATAGAGGTAACTATACGAAAGACGGAAACTTGATAACAAGTCGCACAGGCATATATTCTGCGAACTCAAATGGGCTCTATGACATGGCAGGTAACGTGGCAGAATGGACTGGAACCATCTATACTGAGGCTGGAGTAGATGCTATGAACGATCTAAATCCACAGCTATCGTATAACGCAGCCAAAGAAGATCCATACAAACTAAAGAAGAAAAGCGTTAGAGGAGGATCGTGGAAAGATCCCGAATCGTATATAAGAAGCGCATGGAGAACATGGGAATACCAAAATCAACCACGCTCTTACATTGGCTTTAGATGTGTAAGAAGTTTAGCAAATACCACAAGTGTGAAACAAAAAGAATAAAAAGTAATATGACTGAATATAGTAAATACAACATTGTTTATCGTTTGCAAAAGTGGATTGATAGCGTTCCAGGCCAAACTTTCTTGAACTATGCTTATAGTTGGGGTGCTGCTATCGTTATCTTAGGTACTCTTTTCAAGCTAACTCACTTGCCAGGAGCTAACATTATGCTCTTTATTGGTATGGGAACAGAGGTTTGTGTGTTCTTTATTTCAGCGTTCGACCGTCCTTTCGACAAAACAGCTGATGGCTTAGAACTACCTACTCACCCTGATTTAGATGAGGAAGTGCCAGCAGAACAAAAATGCAAGTAAACCTGTAAATACAACAGTTCACACTGCAATGCAGGCTTTTGCGCCTCAAAATGCAGCTTTTGTGGCTCCTCAAAGCGTTGCTCCTGCAGTGTCAGAGCAAAACCATCTCTTGGACAGAACAACAGCAAACACAAACCCAGAGCTATTAGATGCACAACAAAGATATGTTACTGAGTTGAATAACTTAAGTGAAATACTATCTAAAGTATCTGCTCAAAGCGAGAGATTGGCACGAGATAGTGAAGAAATAGACAATCTAAATCGCACTATTACGGGTATTACTAAGGTGTATGAGATGCAATTAAAGAGTGCAAGTAAGCAGATGTCGACAATCGATGACATCAATGAACAAAGCGCAAAGATGGCAAGTCAGATAGAACAACTCAACAAAAATATATACAAGAATGATTGAGGCCATGACTGTTAAATATGCGTGCTTCTGGCGCACCTACAATTGAATAACATCGCAATACATAAACACTATTTATATAATAGGTATGGCAATAAAGAAAAAGACCAGTATCTCCTCGCCAGAAGATGATCAATCTTTTGTATGTCGTTTTAATGGCAATGCTAGCCCTCAACGTATCAACTGAGGGTGTTAGAGGGCTTTTCTGTGGTAGAAGAAAGCTTGAATAGAACCACAGAGAACGCAACAAAAAGAGAACAGTTCGATATACGATAGTTTCGCAAAACAATTGCAATCGAACCCCGAAAAGGTGAAGGCATGGTTTGATAAGGCTACAAGTGTAAAGCAGATGAGCGATTCATTGTATAATTTTGCACAGGAATTGAAAGTCGCTATCGTGAAAGAAGCCGACGTAAAAGACGGCTCTTTAGATGCAATAAAGAATAAAGAAGACCTTGAATCGGCTGCTCATGTAATGCTTGCACCAGGCTCTGGCAAGGGAAAAGCATTGTTCAACGCCATTAATAGCTATCGAACCCGAATAGTGTCGATGGTGAATAATGCCGATGAAAAGGCGATAATAGAAAGCAACCTCTCTACCATTGTGCCAAAGAATGCCCGCTCATTGGGTAAAAACTGGCAAGAATATATGTTCGAAGGCATGCCCGTTGCGGCTGCAGTCACCCTTTTATCGAAGCTACAAAGCGATGTTCGTCACGCAGAAGGAACGGTATTACATTCTTTAGTGGCAAATGTTGATGTCAAAGATATTAGAGTGAACAAGCTAACTGCATTCGTTATTCCCGAGAGTAGAACCGTTATGACAGGCGATAGATTTGTTTCTCGCATCGTAATGGCGGCAGTTGACACCACACAACAGCCCGAAATATATATCGGAGGCAGAAAAGTTGCATTGAAAAACAATATCTATGAGTTCGCAGCAGGAGGTGTTGGAGAACACTCTTTCAGTGGTTATATCACCATGAAAGATGGCAATGGCAGTATTATTCGTCGTGACTTTTCACAGAAATACAATGTTGTTGCGCCCTCAGCTACCGTTTCTGCAGACTTAATGAACGTGCTTTACGCTGGATTTGATAACCCTATAAGCATCAGTATACCTGGAGTTCCACCCAAGCCGTTACTGCTTCGATGACAGGAGGAGCTTTTTCGCTCTGTGGTATGGGCAAGTTCATAGCTAAAACCCTGCCGCTGTTGGTAGCAATGTAACCATCAATGTGGCTGCAAAAGGAGAGAACGGAGTGCGCCAAGTGGGTAAATATACCTTCCAAGTGCGTAAGCTTCCCGATCCAATTGCCTACATCTCGCTTGGAACCGACCGCTTTTAAAGGAGGCGCAATCGCTAAAGGTGCATTGTTAGGGAGTGAAACAATTTGAGTGCAGCAATAGACGATGGACTATTAGATATCAAGTTTAATGTCACCTCATTCGAAACCGTTTTTCTTTGATAATATGGGTAATGCGGTGCCTATGACCTCTGATGGTGGCCACTTTTCTGCACGCCAACGAGACGAATTTAGAAAGCTATCACGTAACAAACGCTTTTATATCTCTCGCATAACAGCCGTTGGTCCTGATGGAATAAGCCGCAAACTACCTGCTTTCAATGGAGGTAATTGTAAGATAATAATATATAGTTGTAGACTAGAAAAATAAATATGATGAAGAAAGTGTTTCTATTTCTCTTTGCAATTGTTTTTCACCTCATCGGCATTTGCGCAAGCTCCTGCACGACAGAGCACAGCAAGAACAATCTAAAAGAGCTAATGCAAATAATATTACAACACGTGCTCGTTTGTCCTTTCCCAGTGACAGAAAGCCTGCCCGAAGATGTGGTTTGGCGTCGTGATATCTATCGAGAGCTGAACTTGATGGACGATGCTAAATGCTGGATTATACTATCCAACAGAGCCCATTGGCACCCAAAATGAACCTCTTTACATATATCTTTAAGTTGATGATGACAGGCAAATGTAAAGGCTTATGAATATCGTTTAGATGGCAACGAGCATTTCACTGATAGCGCAAGAATAAAGCCATTGGCTTTTCTTGATAACTATCACATCTATTATGAGCGTACAGGTAAGGGCATAAGAATAGACGATAGCGATATTCCTTCAAAGGAAGTGAAAAGGCTATTACATCAAAGAAAGCTCTTATTACGATCAGTCTACTGCCACATTCCACACCAAAGTGTTGGCTTTATGTCCTATTATGAAACGTGAAGACGACTTCGGTGACGCTGCAACTCCTTATCCTTTGTTCTGGGTTAAGTATGATGATTTGGCGCCATTCCTATCGAAACAGACCATTATGACAAGCAACTTGAACAATGCTGCAGTGATGTCGGTAGACGATTACTTTACAAAAGAATATGTATAAGGGCAAGATCTACAAGACAAACAACATGCAAGGACTCACCATTGCACAATATTGTCCAAACGATTCGGCAGTTGCTAAAGAGCAAAAAGCGTATTGAAAGCGAGATTGCAGCATTCGAAAAGAATATGTGGGGTGATGCAGCTAAGAAAGATTCGCTCGATAGTATTGCTAAAATTGCAAAAGGATCAGCCTAAGATAAAGAAGAGAACCAACCGCAGAAGTGGTGAAGTGACAGAGCAAAACAGAGGTAAAGAAAAACCGAAGAGCAACTACTGTCAACTCCTCGTAGCAGTGGTTCTGCAAGAGTAAGTGTGCGTCGTGAACGCCATCTTGTAGACCCATCATAAAGTGATATTCCTATATAACTATTTGTATAACTTATAAATTAAACAACTATGAAAAAGATTTTTGTTGTTAGGATTAGTAGCTTTTTATGGCACTATTCTCTACAAATGCTAATGCACAAGTTACCTTTGGTGTTAAAAGGAGGCTTGAATGTTAGTAGTATGAAACTAAATAGTGAATTATTTTTCTGCATCTAATAAAACAGGATTCTTCATTGGTCCCTACTGCTAAATTCAGTCTTCCAATCGTTGGAGTAGGTATGGATGCATCTCTACTTTACGACCAAAGAGAAGTTAAAATAATAGGTAATCGCTTCGACGGAACAACCAAATTGATTCAAAGTCAAATCGTGTTGCCAATCAACTTTCGTTATAGTGCAGGCTCTAGGGAAGCTTTGCAAACGTGTTTGGTTTTTGCTGGTCCGCAGTTCGGTTTCAACGTAGGGTGATAAGTCAAAGACCATCATTCAAGATGTAGCAGACTGGAAATTTCAGCAACTCAAACTTTAGTATTAACTTAGGAGTAGGTGCTACTCTTTTTGAACATCTACAAGTAACAGCTAGCTATAACGTTGCTTGTGGCAAGACAGGAGAGCTTACTCTCGAGCAAGGAGTGCAGAGTGTTGTGAAAGGTCGCAACAGTTCTTGGCAAGTAGAGTGCTACTTATTTCTTCTAAAGAAGAGTCATAGCACAACTTTAAAAGCATATAACAAAGAGCGCAAAGGTGGCTCTTTAAAACCATAAAAGGCAATAATCTTATTGAGGTTATTGCCTTTTCTTTTGTACTATGTTCAAACGCCTTGCCCGTCTATCATCACGACATAACGTAGTAAAAAGCACTGCTATTGCGCCCCTAATCTCAATGCTATTACACCTTGAAAAACAATGCTATTGCAATGTAAAAGCTCATTGCTTTTATTTTAGAATGGAATACTACCTTATTTCTTATCTCTACCTACTTCATTTACGCTTTAACTGTTAATAAATATCAAACAACAATGTAGAAATACGGAAAAATAAAACAATTAAATTACCTTTGCAAAGAATTTAATTACATTATTTTAAGATGATAAGAACTAAATTGACCATGTTGGCAGTTGCAACAACTGTTTCAACAAGTGCGTTAGCTGGTGGATTGCTCACCAATACCAATCAAAACATTGCTTTTAATCGAAACTTTGCACGTGAGGCAACTATCGGAATTGATGGTGTTTACTCAAACCCTGCAGGTGTAATGTTTTTAAATAAGGGATTCCACTTATCGCTTAACTTCCAAAACGTGTATCAAACACGTAGCATTTTGAGTGGAATGACTGTAAAACAACTCGGAGCATTGAACGAGGCAGCATTGCAACAAACACCTTTTTATCAACCTTTCAAACTCAATGGAGGTGATGCACAAGGTAGAAAAGAATATGTAGGAAAGGCTTCAGTGCCCATTCTTCCTTCATTCCAAGCAGCATATAACACCGATAAATGGAGCTTCCAAGCAGGCTTTGGTCTTGTTGGTGGTGGCGGTAAAGCCAGCTTTAATGATGGATTAGGTTCTTTCGAACGTCCAATCTCAATGATTCCTGCATTGCTTTATAGCAAGAACTTAGGCTCAACAACACCAGGATATAGCTTTGATAGCTATTTAAGTGGTCGTCAATATATCTTCGGTATGCAACTTGGAGCTGCTTATAAGATCAACGAAAATGTAGCTGTTTATGGTGGTGTGCGTGTGAACTATGTATGGAATAAATACGAAGGTAGCATCACTAACATCTCTGCTAATATCAATGGCACTAATTATCCACTCCACGAGTATTTCGGTACCACAGCAAATGCTTTAGAAACACCAAGCAAAAGCATTGCGTGCTCAAGCACAAACCATTACCGATCCTACAACAATTGCAAAGCTAACAGCAGGCGCAGCCCAAGCTGAAGCAGGTGCAAATGCAATGAGAAAGCAACAAGGTGAAGTGCAAGATAAGCATTTGGAATCAACACAAACAGGTTGGGGAGTGACTCCTATTATTGGTGTTGACGTGAAATTGGGCAAGTGGAACTTAGCTTCTAAATTAGAATTCAATACACATCTCAACATACAAAACGACACCAAACGAGATGATACAGGTATGTTCAAGCACGGAGTGAATACCCCTAACGATATTCCTGCATTGCTAACACTTGGTGCTCAATATGAAATTACACCAGAGGTGCGTGTTATGACTGGTTGGCATCACTACTTTGACAAGAGTGCAAAGATGGCTAATGACAAACAAAAGCTATTGAAGAGCGATACCAACGAGTTCCTTTTTGGGTGCAGAGTGGGACGTAACCGACAAGATTTTTGGTTAGTGCTGGTACTCAATTAACACGCTATGGTCTTGGAAATGGTGCTTACTTGAACGATATGAGCTTCTGTAACAAGTAGCTATTCTATTGGCTTTTGGTGCTAAATTCCAAGTGGCAAAGAATATGCATGTCAATGTAGCTTATTTCTGGACAAACTACGAAAAGTTCAATAAAACAACAGAAAGCAACTCTTGGAGCTGCACAAGTTGTGAACACAGATGAGTTTACTCGTACCAATAAAGCATTTGGTGTGGGACTCGATATCACATTCTAAGCTATAGAGATAAGAAAATAATATAACAATAGACTTTGACTAAATGTGTAAAAACAATTAATCCTAAGTAAATAGTTTTTTTGCTTTTTATTACCCTAGTGATTACTTCGATTTAGTCTATTAGAAACATACATTATAAGAAAGAGCTGTTTTAAATAATCAATAGTAATATAAAGATTGTAAGGTCGGAAGCTTGTGAAAGTATCCGACCTTTTTATTATTTTATTTTGTTGTTGTTCGTTTGTTGGGGGAGAAACTACATCGGGTCGATGTCGTAATAGATTTGAATTGCCGCATAAGGTTTATTGTTCAACAATTCAGCTTGTGCCATTTTGAGGTATTGTCGCACGTCGTTTCCATTTAAACCCAGTTCGAGTTTAAGCATCAACTTGCGTATATGTAGAGTCTTTTACTCGTGCAACCGAAGGGCGGTCGGGACCTAATAAACGATCTCCAAACCAACTTCTAAGTCGTCCTGCCAACACATTTGCAGCCCCTTCAGCCACCTTTTCGTGCTTGTGTTTAATGTAGATGTAAATAAGTCGATAGAAAGGAGGATATTTAAACATCATTCTTTCTTCCAACGTATCGTTATAAAAAGGTTTTAAAGTCGTTGTTAGCGATTTGCGAGATGATAGGGCATATCGGCATTTTTGTTTGCAAAATCACCCTGCCTTGTTCGCCTTTTGCGTCCTGCTCTGCCTGCCACTTGCCCCATCATCATAAAACGCATATTCGTAAGAACGAAAGTCGGGATAGTTCAATATGCTATCAGCATCGATGATACCCACCACCTTCACCTTGTCGAAGTCTAATCCCTTAGTAACCATTTGCGTACCTATAAGGATATTGGTGCGTCCTTGAGAGAAATCGTTAATGATGCGTTCGTAGGCGTTTTTGGTGCGAGTAGTGTCTAAGTCCATACGAGAAATGCGGGCACCTTGAAAGGTTTCGCTCACCAGTTCTTCAATCTTTTTCAGTGCCATAGCCCTTACTTCGCAACTCGGTGCAACCACATTTAGGGCAAGAAGAGGGTATGAGATAAGTGAATCCACAATAATGACAACTTAAATGGTTCATGTTTTTGTGGATAGTGAGCGACACATCGCAGTTTTGACACTTAGGAACCCAGCCACATTCCTTGCACTCGAGCATTGGAGCAAAGCCCCTTCTGTTTTGGAAAAGGATAGCCTGCTTGCCCTCGTCGATGGCTTCTTGCACCGCATCTACAAGTTGTTGAGAGAAGATACCTTTCATAATCTTGCGTCTTCTCAAGTCCTTCACATCAATAATCTCGATCTTGGGTAAGGCAATGTCTTTGAATCGGGTAGTTAATTCCACCAAACCATATTTGCCTTGGCTGGCATTATAGTAGCTTTCCATTGATGGAGTGGCGGTTCCGAGTAAAGTCTTTTGCATTGTACATCTTTGCTAACATCACTGCAACAGAGCGGGCGTGATAGCGTGGAGCAGGGTCTTGTTGCTTTGAAAGAGGTTTCGTGTTCCTCGTCGATAATAATCAAACCAAGGTTTTGAAAGGGTAGGAATACCGAGCTTCGAACGCCCAATATCACCTTATAAGGATTGTCAGAGAGTTGCTTTTTCCATATCTCTACACGTTCTGCATCGTTGTATTTAGAGTGATAAATGCCCAGTTGATTGCCAAAAATGCGTTGTAAGCGTTGTGTTATTTGCACCGTTAGCGCAATTTCGGGTAGGGATATAAAGCACCTGTTGATGCTTTTCGAGTGCATTTTTGAATGAGATGGATATACACTTCGGTCTTTCCGCTCGATGTAACACCATGCAATAGCACGATGTCTCGCTTCATCCATTGCATCAAAAATACTGTTATAAGCATCTTGTTGCGCTGCAGAGTATCTTTGTTCTAATAGTTTGCTCGTTGTTGGCCGTGTTGAGGCGGGTAACTTCTTGCTCATAGGTCGTTAAAATGCCCTTGCCCGTGAGTCCTTGTAAGGCTGCAGCGTTGCCATTGCTTACGTTCATCAATTCAACTCGAGTGATGTCGCATAGCTCTTGTTGGCTATCTCCTGCAAAACATCGTCCCAATGCGAAATAGCAAGATAACATTCTAACATTTGTAGTTGCTTGTTAGCTCGCTTAACCAATGATAGAGCACGGGCTAATCCATCTTTCGACTGATAAGAAGGGTGGAGTTGAACGTATGTTTCGGTGCGAGGTCGGTAGCCTTCTTCAGCTTTTAACCCTGCAGGAACAGCCGCTTTGTAAACATCTCCCAGTGAGTCATATAATAAATGTGCAATCCATTTCCGCAAATCAACTGTTTATTAAGTACCACAGGCGGTGCATCAGAAGCCGATAGCATCTTTCGTCTCGAAAAGAAGGCTTCGTGCTGTGCACTCGTTCGATAATTCCGGTGTAGGTTTTCGAGCGTCCTAAGGGCACAACAACACGCTTGCCCACAACAGCTTTGTGTGCATCATTAGCGTGAACAGAATAGGTAAACAAACCTTCGAGGGGTAAGGGAAGGATTACATCTATATAAATCATTACCACAAAGATAATTCAATTGCATGAAATAGTAAAAGCTTTTTGCAATGGAACTATCATAGTTTGCAAAAGCTTTATGCTATCGATTTAAGAACGTGTGAGTGGAGCTGTTTTTCTTTCAACCATTCAACCTCTTGAGGCTCCTAATAGAGAAAGAAGTTGGAACACTTTCTTGTGATAATTGTTCAACCACTCTAATTCGTCGTTCGTTAGAAGTTGAATCTTGATGGGCTCCGTTTGAATGGGGGCACAATGTGAGTGATTCGAATTGAAATCTACAAAGTCGGAGTGCATGTAGAGCGTTGCCAACATGATGTTTTCGATGCGAACACCAAACTTTATCTTGAAGATAGATGCAGGTTCGTTGGTGATGTAGTGGTGTTTTTCGAAGAAAGGAGCAGGGCGATATTGCATGCGAATTTGATGTGGTCCTTCGTGAACATTTGAAAAGAGCCACGCCATGACCTGTTCCATGTCCAAAGTTAAGTCCTTCTTTCCACAAAGGTTCACGAGCCATCGTATCAATGCGTTCCATTTGTTCCCTCAGGAATATCGTTTGCGCCAAACCGATAGTGAGCTTTCAATACCAATGTATGACGTATCTGCTCGTTGGTGAGCTCTCCGAGAGGAATGGTGCGGGCATGTCTGTCGTTCCGTCGAGATATTGCACCACTGTCTAACAACAGAAAACCTTCGGGCCTGAGTTCTACATTTGTTTCTTCTATGAGTTCATAGCTGAACGATGCTCCATGTGCTTGATAACTGCGATGAGTGTCGAATGAAATGCCCTTTATATAAAGGCTGTTCGCTTCGGAATTGTTCTAGTTGTGTGCAATAGAAAGCTCTGTTTCGTCTCCTTTGGGTACGGCTTTTTCTAACCAAATGAGGAATTTAACCAATGCAACTCCGTCTCGTTTTAAAGCATTTCTGAAGCCGTTTACCTCGGTTTCGTTCTTGATAGCTTTCATACTTTGAAACTGGGAGAGGCTGAGTTGACAACCTTTGTTTTTGATGCAGCGTGATACAAAGTGTAGCTAATTTCGTTGCCATCGAGTTGCAGGTTGTATTCAGAATAGTTTGAAAGATCAGGTAAAATCTCATTATACTCTTTTGGTTCGATATGCTTTTCGTTGAGATATGCCAATACTTCGTTATTGAGTTTACACCCTATTTATATATAGAGATTGGTGCGGTTTTGTGTTACCAAAACAGATAGGCATACGAAAAACAGGATTGCATGGAATGTCGTTGCCACGAAGATTTAACAGCCACGCAATAGAATCGAGTTGCGACACTAAATATGCCGTCTCGTCCGTTGTCTGAAGATATTGTTGAAGGTGATTGATTTTTCGTTTCGCAATCAATTCCTGCATATTCGAGCAGAATGAATGCAAAGATCTCTTCAGTGGGGAAGAGAAGGGCGATCGGTCCATATGATGTTGCGGATCGAAGTTGGTGCGTAAGGGTAATGCCGCCTTTTGTGCTGTAAGCTGCGTTTCAATTCTTCTACCTCATTGTTGCAAGAGGTGGTGCCGTTGATGCCTACTTGGGGCTATGAACATTGGAAAGAACGTCTCCAAGCCACTCGCTTATCGATGGGAGTAGACGCCAATCCGTCTTTCATTAAAACAATATTGAGTACCCTTTGGCTGTTCTTCTGCAGCGATGATAGCGTGAGTCGGTCCATAATGCTGCCTCGTTTTAGGGTAATTACCACTGTACCTGCAGAGCCATCAAAGCCCGAAATCCATTCTCTACACTTCCAAAAGTTGGGGATATACTCGCTGTTATGGGCGTCGCTACTGGGTATGATGAGATGCCGAAAGATGCTCTTTCGCATCATCTTAGCGGAGATTTTCAATTCGATTCAATATCGTTTCGTTCATATCTATATCAATTATAAAAAGGTAAAAATGATTCTATTTATTACGACCTGGTTCTTGTTTGGGTGCAATAGAAACACAAAAAGCAAACAAAGAGGAGGTTGTTCAATATTGATACTAAGGTATATAATAAAAGAAAGAGAAACGAAAAGTTTTATATGTTTCAGAAATCAAGCGATAATAATGCTCAAAATAAAATGCTGAGAGTAAGCGATTTTTACTAACTTTGCCACAGAAAAGGTGAATTTAAAATTCAAATAAAACATAAAATATATAAAGCTATGAGTTTTTAACAAACGAAAAATTAGTCATTGTTGGCGCAGCTGGCATGATCGGTTCAAACATGGTTCAAACAGCATTAACAATGCGTTTGACAAGCGAAATCTGTCTTTATGATGTGTTCTCACCCAGAAGGTGTAGCAGAAGAAAATCGCGTCAAAGTGGTTTCGATGACGTAAAGATCACTGCAACAACTGATGTGAAAGAAGCATTCACTAATGCTAAATACATCATTTCTTCAAGTGATGCTCCCGTAAAGCAGGTATGACTCGTGAAGACCTTTTTGTAGAAAGCGAAACTGCGAAATTGCAGAAGGATTAGGTAAGAACATTAAAGAATATTGTCCTGATGTTAAGCACGTAGTTATTATCTTTAACCCTGCTAGACTTAACAGGTTTGGTAACTCTTCTTTATTCTAGGTTTGAAACCATCTCAAGTAACTACACTTGCTGCTCTTGACTACAACACGTCTTCAAAGCGCTCTTGCTAGAAGTTTAACGTGATGCAAACAGAGAGTTAAAAGACTGTGCAACATACGGTGGTCTGACAGTGAACAAATGGCTGTGTTCGGGCTTCTAGTAACTGTTGCATGGTAGAAACTAACTGAGCATTATCAGTACTCTGAATTCCCAACAGAAGAATGGGAAGCAATGAAGACTGCTGTTACACAAGGTGGTGCTAAGATTATTGAATTACGTGGACGCTCTTCTCCAAAGCCCTGCTTACCTTTCAGTAGAAATGATTCGCTCAGTTATGGGTGGTGAACGCATTCCGTTTCCCTGTTGGAACATATGTTTCTACAGACAAGTACAACCACATTATGATGGCTATGGACACAACTCTTGACACAACTGAGTGCTCACTACACAATGCCACAAGGTACAGATGAAGAGCTTGCTAAGCTTGATGCTAGCTACTGAACACTTATGCAAGATGCGCGATGAGTTGGTAACATTGAACACACTGTTCCAGCTATCTCTGATGGGAATAAAATCAATCCAAAACCTATAATATAAATAGGTGAGCGATTAGAGGCCTGCTGTTTTGCGAGGAAAACTTGCGAGAGGGGTCTCGAGAGATGTAAAATCATCGAGTTTTCAATAATAAAGGTGTATCTCCAATGGGAGATGCACCTGTTTCTTTGTGAGGAAAAGACGTTGCGAAAACGAGAAAAGAACTATTGTCTTTGAGCGATAGGCATGGGGTGGAAAATGTTGGCAGGTGATGCGCTTTGTAAAGTTGAAAGATTGATGTTGGTTGGGGGTCAAAGGAATCGTTCCTTTTGAAAAGTAAAGATGTTGGTGTGGGAACCCCAAAAAAAAAAAAAACCAAAAAAAAAACACAAAAAACACCCAAACAAAAAAAAAAAAAAAACCACACCAACAAAAAAAACAAAAAAAAACCACCAAACACCACCCAAAACAAACCCCCAAACACCAAAAACACACAAAAACCACCAACAAAACAAAACAAAAAAAAAACAACAACAACACAAAACAACAAACACACCCAAAAAAACCCCCAAACCAAAAACCACCAAAACCAAACACAACAAAAAAACACCAAAACAACACAAAAACCCACACACCCAACAACCAAAAAACAAACAAACAAAACCAAAAAAAAACTTGATAAGTTTACTCTTCAAAATTTAACAAAGAACTGCATAGTCATGAAGATTCTTTCCACTAATATTTCTATAGAATATATATAGCCATAAAATGAAAATTATATCATCTGACTCGCTGAGTAAACATTAATGGTGAATAATAAAAAAAAAACAGCATCGAAGAAACATTGTATCTTTACAGAAAAATAAAAGGAGGCAATATATATGGCTGTCAACGTTAGGAAATATATTTGGCTACTGGATGCTCTTTCGCAGGAATAAAAAGCTAACTTTTAAAGAACTGGACGAATTATGGCATCATTGATGCAAATCAGCGAAGGAATGAAACTTTCCATACGTACATTTCATCAGGTGGCGTATTGCCATTGAAGATTTATTCGCAATTAACATAGAGATGACAGGGCGAGGAGGAATACAGATACTACATCGAGTGCTTCATATGCATCGACAGCAATCCTCTTTTACAGCTGGATTTAATGAGAGACCTTTCTCTCTTGGGAGTCTGATGATGAATAGTATATCTCTTCATGAACGAATACTATTGGATAATATGTCCATCAAAAGATTTCTTACCAACGATAATTTCAGCAATGAAAGAAAGGTAAAACATTGCGATTAAGAGTATAAAGGCTTTTGGCAGGATACGAAGAAGTCATTCTATTGGAACCATATTGCATCAAGCAGTTTAAGCTTAACGGTGGTATTTGTTAGGTGAAGAAATGTGCAAGTGGACAGACTTTTCGTTATGCATGACCGAATATCGGAGATGAAAAGAGGAAAGTATGAAGTTCAAAGTGCCTCTTGTTTCTCCGCAAAAGAATAATTTTGCTACTGCTTATGAGGATTATTACAGGAGATGAAAACTCCCGAGGAAACTGTTGTGTTTGAGAGTGACCGAATGGCATGCACTACCTCCGTTCCTGGCCTTGCATCACACCCAAAACAGAAAAAGAATGATCAGATGGATGTTGCACGTTTTGAACCTCACCTCTGTCCGACTTTCAGATCAGCGGGAAATTCTCGCAATGGGCGCATTTGTGGAAGTACTTTTCTCCCCAATGGTTGAGAAGAACAAATGAGGCAATACAGTAAAATTTCATGTACGAGTCCATAATCAATAAACATATAGAATATGGAAACAATTCAAAAGAGCAAATTGTCAGATGGGCTAATAAGTATATACCCAAGTTAATGAGTTATCGAAAAGCATAAAAACTCCGTATTATACACAATCGCCATTAGACATAATTACCACCAGTAGACAGATTGTTGGATCTCCGGAGAAATGGAGATAAGGACGAAAAATAGATTGACAATATCTGATAATCATTATCAATTGACATTATGGATGTAATCAACTAATAAATCAAAATATGAAGAAACATCATTCAATCTATTAAATATTAAAATGGATAATAAGCGATGATAGTATAGTTTAGTGATGATGCCATATATATCAACGTAAGCATATGCCAAAACTAATAAGGTCTGAAACTCAGTAATTCTTCACATTTACAAACGTGATACAGAATAGCTAAGCTCTTGCGACCTGCTCATTGAGATACTTGCCCATCTCTTAGGTAAGCTATGAGTTGGCTTACGCGGAGGCATAGATTCCAGTCTATTTTTATATGCGAAAGTATATTTCAGCTATCTGAATGGCAATTCTTATTTCACATCATTCCTTATAAACGGATGAAGAAATATATCTGACACTTGATAAAATATTGGAAGGCGAAAATATGGGATAGATAGGATGGAAAAAGGTGGTGCTAGAATCCAGTGCGAAGCTGTTGGCGAGCTGATGATAAAAGCAAGAAATTCTTGAAAGACTCAAAGCAGACGGAATGAGGCTACATGGAAAATAGTGGTGAAATTCTGCTGAATGTGGTGATTACAACCTCTAAAAAGGAGATTGCAGGCTCGTATTCTTTTTGTCTTGTCAGACCGTTACGCTCGTAAAACAGTTCTACTACGGAGCCTCGATTATGGCATGAGGCGGCAGGAAACGTGATGATTTTGATGCGGTCCTTTCTTTTTCCCACAGACAGATAATGTGTACGAGAATATCAAATCGTTCTTGTAACTATTGTGTATAGTCTTATGATGATTCATGGGATCTACCAGTTTTCGATACGCTTTACTTCTCTTTAATAGGGACGAAACATCATCTCTTTGCAGACCTGTCCCTACACGTCAGCCATTGATGAAGCATTGTCTCTGTTGAAATACGTAGAAGGCAAAATAAGAACAAGTACTTTGTCGACGCTCTGTGTGTGCGCAATGGAAACGGATTACATAGAAACAGCTTCGAGAGGATTGGCGACCATAGTTTTATAGAAACATTTCCTGATGATATGGTATTGAACTTTGATATCATGAGCGATTTTGAAACAAAGTGCTGGTATTTGGAAGATCGCACCTAATTTCTAAACTATATGGAGACCAAATTGACAGAAAGTACAAGGAGGCAGTGTTTGAAGCGGTGGTAAAACCTCAAAATCCGCTACCAACGGTGGGTAGACGAAGTTTGTGCTTTCTTAAAAACAACTGCTCCTATCTCTGGAAGGAGGGACGCGCCATTGCAGCGTCTTCCAGTCTAGCCTGTATGAGACAAACAGCAGATGTTTGTTCTTGAGGTTATAATGCCCATGAGAGACTATGGCTATGTGGGCATAGATCGAAAAGCTGATTTTGGGAGGAAATCCGTCTTTTATAAGGAAGGGCGAGATATAAAGATCCCTGGAGAGGTGTGGTATCGCCCTATATAATGCCGTGAAGTTTGCCAATTATACCAAAGCGATGGAAAGACGGCAATTATGTGTTTTCATGAGATGCGGTCTATTTCGGCAGTAGCAAAATTCGGCATATTCAGGGCGCCATTCTGATGTCCAGCCGCTACTGACGAGAAGTGTTTGGAATTTACAGAGAAGTAGTCACTGATATATTCCGTCCAATAGTAATTGTTTGCTTTCTATTCCTGACTGTTTTGATAGACTGAATATGAGAAATTTAAGTTTGACGCTGTTGTTTCTTTTCTCACCCTCACACACCATCTATGCCAAAACCTACCAATGTAAACAAAGTTATCAGAATGGGATTGTGGGAAGGAATCCCTATTATCAGCATTCACACATCCGTCTGGCTTGCATAATCGCATGATGATTGGAAGTAATTGCCCATGTCCTCCAAGACTATCTTTATTTCCTCCAATACAAAAAGAGTAAAAGAAAATTTCATTCATGTCTTTAGCCACCTATGCCCTGATTGGGCGCGTGAAAACTTTCTGCACCATAGAGATAAATGAGTATCACTGAAATAGAATCTTATGACACTCTGGAAAATTGAAGCCCCACAATTGGAATTGGGGCAAAGGGTAAAGAACTTATCAAAGGAATGTTTCGTGAGAAATTTCCAACTCCCACGCACCACCCATAGGACAAGTGAAATATCAGAGACAATAGCTCACTTTTAATAAAAGTATGGGACGAATTTGATAAGTCAAAAATGAATACAGGACATTTATCTGCACGAAAATATGAAAATCAAAAAACCAACAACAACCAAAAAAAAAAACCACAAAAACACAACACCACAAAAACCAAACAAACAAACAACAAAAAAAACAACACAAAAACCCAAAAACAACAACCCCAACCCCAAAAACAAAAACACAAACCCAAAACCAAAACACAAAACACCCCAACAAACACACCCAAACCAACAAAAACCAAAAAACCCAAAAAAAACCACAACACCAACCACCCCACAACAACAAAAAACAACCCCCCCAAAACAAACAAACCAAACACAACCAACCACACCACCACACCCACACAAAAAAAAAACACAAAAAAAACCAAACAAACACACCCAAAAAAAAACCACAAACACACCCAACACCCCAAACCCAAAACACACACCACAAACAACAACACAACAAACAAAAAAAAACCCCAACCACAAAAAACCACAAACCAAAAAAAAACCAAAACCCCAACCAAAAGCCGCTTGTTGCCTTTGGCACCTCGTTCTATAGCTTTACCCCAAACAACGAGAAAGTATTTCAAAATTCAAGCAAAGACGGGCATAACTTCCTCGGAATGAGAATTTTTCAGAACTCATGAGGCACGAAAAAGAAATATCCTATCACATGGGAAAGAATCACCAATAAGTGAGACAACTTTCGGAAGAGATAGAATGGTAATATGACAAGAATATCAACATATGCTTTTTTCGAAGTCTCTTGCAATAGTTGGTCTATGCAGAAAGTGATAGAAATATTTCCCACAAAACCCAAAAACCCAACACACAAACCAACCCCACCAAACCCACCAAAACACCCAACAAACCAAAAAAAAATAATTCTCTTTGTTTGCTCATCAAATATTTGTTACTCGTTCTCTAAAAACATCCTCATTTAGTCTTTAGAAAAGGACGAAAAGAAGCTGTACCAAACGATTAAAAGAAAATTGTTTTGAAACGGTTTAAAACAATACAACCAAAATGAGATAAAATCCTATAAGCCCTTTATGAGATTACACGAAAAGTTGTGGGAATAATAAATATAATGTAATTTTGCAGCAGACGCATAATGCAGGAAACTATGTGCACTATGTGTATAAGTTTAACTATTTAGAAAATTTCGAAAACTAAAACATGATTATTGTACCAGTTAAAAGATGGTGAAAACATCGAAAAGAGCTTTGAAAGAAGTTCAAGAGAAAATTTGAAAAACCGGAGTTGTTAAAGAGTTGCATGCTGCGTCAACAATATAACAAACCTTCTGTTTTTGAAAGCGTCTTAGAGATGGAACACGCTGTCTATGTACAAAAACTACGTGCAAACGAAGAATAAAAACGTAGTACATTTTTGGTAGTTTCAATAAAAATTCCGTATATTCGCAAGTGAAAACATCAGAATGATGCGTGGTGGAATATATGATGATTGACGAATTCTTTGAACTATCTTAAATACGAGAAAGGACGATCTCAGACTTACAGTAGAGAGCTATTCGGAAGACTTAGGAAAGCTTTTCAATCGTATTTTACAGAATTTTGAGATAGTCAGCTCTCTTGGGAGACGATATCAGCTAATGATATTCGTTCGACTGGATGGAGAGTATGATGGATAAAGGGAAACACTGCAACTACAATCAATCGACGGTTGAGTGCATTGCGTTCCTTTTATCGTTTTGCAAGATTACGTCTTGCATTCGAGAAAAAGATCCAGCAAAGAATGTCACGGGGCCAAAAGAAAGCAAAGCTATTGCCGCAGTTCTTTGAAAGAAGTTGAAATGGAACGACTGTAGATGATGTGTTGGAGGGAGATGACTTCGAAAAGTGTTCGTGATAGACAATGATCGTCACTCTATGAGAACAGGGTGTCCGTTTGTCTGAATTAACTGGACTGAATTGTAGCGATATCGACTTTGTCGCAGCGTCAGATCAGAGTAACGGGAAAGCGAAATAAAGCAACGATTTGATTCCCTTTGGATGAAAAGATCTGAACTTGGAACTGCGTGCCTATATAATAATAAGAGTGGGTGAAGAGAAAATAGGTAGATGACGCCTTGTTTGTGTGAAACATAAAGGTGTCAGAATGCTATCAACGACTATTCAGTCGAAGGTGAATATATATCTCTCAGGTTTCGTACCTTAAAAACGTTCTCTACACGTCTGCGCCATACTTTGCAACCGCAATGCTCAATAATGACGCTGATATTGAAAGCGTAAGAGCAGTTTGTTAGGTCATGAGAGTTTAAAGACAACTGAAGTTTATACGCATACAACTTTCGAGCAGTTTTGAAAAGAGTTTATAAAGGCTCACCTAGTGCCGGCCTTAAACATAAAAAGAAAGGAACGAATTATGGAACTTAAAATTAAAGTCAATTCATTTTGATGCTACTGAAAATTGGAAAGCTTTCATTGAAAAAGAAAAGTGCCTAAATTAGAAGAAATCTTTTGAAGATATATACGAAAGTAGAGGTGCAATTAAAAGGTTGTCAGCCTGCAACAGCATTAAATAAAGAAAACAAGTCTTACGTTTCAAATGTACGGAGAGGCTATTTATGTGGCAAAAGACTTGTGACACATTTCTGAGAAGGAATTGATCAATGTGTAGATGCAATGAAGGTGAAGTTGACCAAATACAAAGAAAATCAAGAAATAAATACTGCCCGAAAAGTTTTGGGATTAAAAAATAAAGTTATACCTTTGCAGACGTTTTACGAGCGAGTAGTAAATAAGCTGCCTAGCGGCTGCAAAAGATTTTGCTTCTTTAGCTCAGTTGGCCAGAGCACGTGATTTGTAATCTCGGGGTCGTTGGTTCTGAAATCTGACAAGAGGCTCAAAAATTTACTAACGCTAAAGTAAATCGAATAGGGTAGTTACCAGAGTGGCCAAATGGGGCAGACTGTAAATCTGCTGTCTTTCGACTTCAGTGGTTCGAATCCATCACTACCCACATCAGTAGTAATTTTTTGCGGAAATAGCTCAGTTGATAGAGCACTAGCCTTCCAAGCTGGGGGTCGCGGGTTTGAGTCCCGTTTTTCCGCTCTCTTATGCTGTAATAGCTCAGTGGTAGAGCACTTCCTTGGTAAGGAAGAGGTCCTGAGTTCAACTCTCAGTTACAGCTCTACTCGTAACTATTCGTAGAGACCGCAGAAAAACAAGATAATTGATTATTCAATTTATATAAATAAAAAGAAAATTGCTATAGGCTAAAGAGAGAATTTCGATGCGTACCAAAACCGCACGTAAACATTGGGCACAATTGGTCATGTTGACTCACGGTAAAACTACTCTGACTGCAGCCATCTCTAAAGGTGCTTCATGAAAGAAAGGTGTCGGTACTAGAGGAAGTTAAATCGTTTCGATCAGATTGATAATGCTCCCTGAGAGAAAAAGAGCGTGGTATTACAATTAACTCTGCTCACATTGAGTATGAAACAGCAAAACGTCACTATGCACACGTAGACTGTCCTGGTCACGCTGACTATGTGAAAGAACATGGTTACTGGTGCTGCTCAGATGGATGGTGCAATTCTTGTAGTTGCTGCAACTGATGGTCCCTATGCCTCAGACTCGTGAGCATGTTCTTCTTGCTCGTCAGGTAAACGTTCCTCGTTTGGTTGTTTTCTTGAATAAGTGCGACATGGTTGATGATGCAGAAATGCTAGACCTAGTTGAAATGGAAGTTCATGAAATTCTTGAGCAATATGATATGAAAGAAGATACTCTATTGTTCGTGGTTCTAGCTCTAGGAGCGTTTGAATGGTGTTGATAAGTGGGTTGATTCCGTTCTGAAGTTGATGGATACTGTTGATGATATGGATTCAAGAACCTCAGCGATGAGTATGGATAAACCATTCTTTGATGCCAGTTGAGGATGTTTTCTCAATCACAGGTCGTGGTACTGTTGCTACAGGGTCGTATTGAAACTGGTAAAGTGTAAAGTAGGTGATGAAAGTTCAGCTTCTTGGTCTAGTGAAGATAAAGAAATCTGTTATTACAGGCGTTGAGATGTTTCCGTAAAAACTCTTGCATGAAGGTCAGGCTGGATGATAATGTAGGTTTGTTGACTTCGTGGTATTGATAAGGAAGAAGTTAACGTGGTATGGTTGTTGTGCATCCCAGGTCAATTTCAACTCCTCACGATCATTCAAGGCTGCTATTTATGTATTGAAAAAAGAAGAAGGTGGTCGTCATACACATTTGGTAACAAAGTATCGTCCCTCAGTTCTATCTGCGTACGATGGATTGTACTGGTGAAATAAAACTGCCAGATGTGTTGAGATGGTTATGCCTAAGGTGATAATGTTGAGATAGAGGTAGAACTTATCTATAAGGTGGCTCTGAAACGAAGGCTCTACGTTTTGCAATCCGTGAAGGTGGACGTACAGTATGGTTCAGGTCAGATTACAGCAATTCTTAGATGAGTATAATACTAGAGAGATCTATAGTCTTTAAGATATAAATAGTCTCCCAGTTTATGTCTGGACAGGGAATCTTATTTACGAGTTTAGCTCAGTTGGTAGAGCACTGGTCTCCAAAAACCAGGTGTCGAGGGTTCGAGTCCCTTCAACCCGTGCAATAGAAGATAATATGTTTAAGAAAGATAGTAAATTATTGCAAGGCTTGTTATGACAGAACTTGTGCATGTAAAAACTACATGGCCAACCCGTGCAGAACTTACACATAGTGCAATGATTGTACTATCTGCTTCCTTATCATAGCATGTAGTAGTATTCTGTATGGATAGTCTATTATCCAGCATGTAATGAGACATTTGATCCCAAGTTAAATAGACATTAGGCAGAATAAATGGTCTGAAACTGGAAAGGAAATGGTATGTGCTTCGTGCTGATTAGTGGTAAGGAGGCTAAGGTTAAAAGAATATATCGAAGCTGAGATTGCAACACAACAGTTGCTAGCAAAATGTGTTTCTCGAGGTTTTATTACCTACTAGAATCACATACTACTTTGCGTAATGGGAAACGTAGTAATAAGAGAGAGATTAGTCTCTCCTGAGTTACTTATTGTTGAGGCTAATATGTTTGCAGAGGTGAGCATCAACTCTCCGTTTTATACCTAATGTTCTAGGGTTTTTAGGTGGTATAGCTAATCCTTCTCCCGTCCTACAGACTGAGATCAAATGAGATGCTTGGTACATCTGAGATTATTCAGATTGAAGTACTGTTGATAAAGATCACCTATATAAGGTAGAAGAGACTGTAAAAGTTACTGACGGACCTTTTACGTGCTTTCAGTGGCGTTATCGAAGAGATAAATACTGATAAGCATAAGCTGAAAGGTCATGGTTATGATTTTTGGTCGTAAAACTCCATTAGAATAAGTTTTATGCAAGTTGAGAAGAGGATTGAGACTATAGTTACGGATGTACTCTCCTTCTATAATATTTTAAATTTTTAATATTAACAAAAATGGCTAAAGAGAGTTGCTGGATTAATCAAATTACAGATTAAAGGTGGTGCAGCAATCCTTCTCCTCCTGTAGGACCTGCTCTGGGTTCTAAGGGTATCTAACATAATGGGATTTCTGTAAAGAGTTTCAATGCCCGTACCCAGAGTAAGCGCTGGTAAGATTCCCCAGTTGTAATCACTTATTATAACGATAAAGTCATTCAGCTTTATCATTAAAGACTCCTCCTGCAGCTAGTTCAATTATAGAGATGGCAAAGGTCAAGTGGGTCTGGTGAACCTAATCGTAAGAAAGTTGCTATCTGTTACTTGGGAACAAGTGAAAGAGTATTGCTGAAGATAAAGATGTCGGACTTAAACTGTTTTACAGTAGAAAGTGCAATGAGGCTTGATTGCAGGTACGGCACGTAGTATGTGGGTATCACCGTAAAAGGAGACTTTCCTGGTAAATAATTTATAACAATTTACAGTGAAAATGAGTAAACTGACAGAAAATCAAAAATCAGTGGCTGATAAAGTGGAGAGTAGGAAAGCTTTATACACTTTGAAAAGATAGCTTCAGAATTGGTGAAAGACCTTACTACTACAAAAGTTTGATGCATCTGTTGATATAGATGTACGTCTAGGGATGTAGATCCACGCAAAGCGAAAACCAAATGGTTCGTGGCGTGGTGTCTTGCCTAATGGTACTGGTAAAGGCTACTGTGTTTTGGTCTATGTACTCCTGATCAGAAAGTTGCAGCAAAAGAAGCTGGTGCTGATTATGTTGGATCTTGATGAATATATCGACAAAATCAATAGGCGGGTGGACTGATATTGATGTGATTATCACGATGCCTTCATGTATGGGTAAGGTTGGTCCTTTAGGTCGTGTTCTTGGGTCCTCGTGGCTTGATGCCTAATCCTAAAGAGTGGCACTGTTACAATGGATGTTGCTAAGGCTGTAAAAGACATCAAATCAGGGTAAGATTGATTTTAAAGTTGATAAGGCTGGTATTATCCATACTTCAATTGGTAAGAGTTAGATGTTCACACCTGAGCAAATCTTTTTCGTAATGCTAAAGGAGTTTATGCTACTGTTATAAACTTAAGCCTGCTAGCAGCTAAAGGTACGTATATCAAAGAGTATCTTTATTTCCAAGCACAATGAGTAAGAGGTATCAAAGATTGGATCCTAAATCTAGTTGAATAACTCTAAAGTTTTTGTACAATGAAGAAAAGAAGTAAAAGATACTATAATCGATTGAGTTAGGCGAGAAGCGAGTCTTATCCCTCATTTTTATCTTGTAGATGTTACTAGGTTTAAATGCTGAGACTACAAGTGCGCTTCGTCGTAAGTGCTTCAAGAGATGAAATTAAGATGCTTGTTATGAAAGAACACTCTTCACAAAGCTTGTTGAGCATCGAGATTGATTTTGAACCTTTGTATGATTGTTTAACAGGTAACACTGCTGTTTTGTTCTAAATACAGCGAACAGTCCTACAAATTATTGAAGAGTACACAAAGCAAGGTGTTCCTTCTCTCAAGCTGCATACGCAGAAGGAAGCTTATATGTGAGACGGATAAAGCTTGAAGAACTTGTTTCAATTAAGAGCAAGAATGAAGTTATTGCTGAGATCGTTGCTTCTGTTGCAATCTCCTGCAAAGAACGTCATTTCAGCTTTACAATCAGGTGGCAACACAATCCATGAGTTCTAAAAGACTTTAGGGAGAGCGTCCTGAATAAGATAATAGAAATTAATACAATAACGAATAATTAAAATAAATAAAATAAATGGCAGATATTAAAGCTATGCTGAAGAATTAGTAAATTTGACAGTTAAAGAAGTAAATGAGTTAGCAACTGTTCTTAAAGAAGAATACGGTATCGAACCTGCTGCAGCTGCTGTAGCTGTAGCTGCTGGTCCTGCTGCTGGTGGTGCAGCTGCTGGTGAAGACATCTTTCGATGTGGTTCTTGCTGATGCTGGTGCTGCATAAACTACAAGTTGTTAAGGCAGTTAAAGAAGCTGTATGCTTAGGTTTGAAAGAAGCTAAAGATCTAGTTGATAGGTGCTCCTGCAACAATCAAGAAGGTCTTTCTAAAGACGAAGCTGAGAACTGAGAAAAGCAATCGAAGAAGCTGGTGCTAAAGTAGAATTAAAGTAATTTAATTCTCATCTAATTTGCAAAGACTTTGATGTCTTTTGCTAGATAAAACAATTATGGTTAGAATTTACTAAGTAGGTGAATTCTAACCATTTTGTGTCTTCTAATGAAAGTATTTTTGTGAATAAATACATACAAATATTGATGGCTTCAAAAAGTTGTTGATAATAGAATAAACTTTTGCAAGCGTGCATAATCCGATGCCATATCCGGATTTTCCTCGACGTGCAATGAAAGTCTTTCAGAGACTTCCTACAGTTAGATACTCCACCAGAGGAGCGTAAAGAACGACGGTTTTATATAAGGTGTTTTAGCGAAACTTTCCCTATAACCGACACATCGATAATTTCGTTCTTGAGTTTCTTTAGATTATTATATCGATCCTCCTCGTTATTCAATCGACGAGTGTCTAGAGCGTGGACTAACTTATAGTGTTCCTTAAAGGCAAAGATAAATGTATATTGTACCGACCCAGATCATGAAGATTTCGGTACATTTATCCAAGACGTTTTCTTGGGTACCATTCCTTATATGACTCATAATGGAACTTTTGTGATTAATGGAGCTGAGCGTGTTGTTGTTGCTCAGTTGCATCGTTCACCAGGTGTCTTCTTCGGACAAGGTATTCATGCAAAATGGAACCATGCTTTATTCTGCTCGTATGATTCCATTTCAAAGGTTCTTGGATCGAGTTGCGACCGATATTAACAACGTAATGTATGCTTACATCGATCGTAAGAAGAAATTACCTGTTACAACTCTTTTTGAGAGCTATCGGTTACGAAACGATAATGATATCCTTCAAATCTTTGATCTAGCCGAAGAAGTTAAGGTTAATAAGAAAGTACTTTGAAGGCATGCTATTGGTAGAAAAGTTAGCTGCTCGTGTATTGAAGAGTTGGAATGAGGACTTTCGTGACGAAGATACGGGCGAAGTAGTTTCTATGGAGCGTAATGAGATGATCATGGATCGTGAGACAGAGATTACAGAAGGAGAATATGGAAGACATCTAGACGGTGGCTGTTCAACCATACTTGTTGCACAAAGACTCTGAGATGACAACAAAGTATTCTCTGATCTTTTAACACACTTGCTAAAAGATCAAGTAATACTGAGAAAGAGCCGTTAACTATATCTATCGTCAATTGCGTAATGCAGATCCCAGCTAGACGATGCAAGTGCACGTGAAGTGTTCCAAAACCTATTCTTCTCAGACAAGCGTTACGACTTAGGAGAAGTAGACGTTACCGTATCAATCGTAAGTTAGACTTGATATCGACATGGATGTACGTGTTCTTACCAAAAGATGACATCATCGCGATTATACGATCTTGATTCAGCTTATCAATTCTAATCGCTACAGTCGATGATATCGACCACCTTATCAAACATGTAAGAGTATGTAGGGCGAACAATTAGCTAATCAATTCTCTATCAGGATTGGCTCGTATGAGTCGAACAATTCGTGAACGTATGAACGTTCGTGACAATGAAGTGTTTACACCAACTGATCTTATCAATGCAAAGACCATCTCAGTGTATATCAACTCATTCTTTCGGAACCAACCCATTGTCTCAGTTTCATGGACCAAACCAACCCACTTGCCGAGGTAACTCACAAACGTCGTCTGTCAGCCTTTGGAATCCTGGTGGTTTGTCTCGTGAACGTGCTAGGCTTCGAAGTTCGTGACGTTCACTACACACTATGGTCGTTTGTGTCCAATTGAGAGTCCTGAAGGTCCAAACATTGGTCTTATCTCATCTCTTTGCGTATATGCAAACATCAACGATCTTGATTTTATTGTAACTCCCTTATCGTACAGTTACGATTCCAAAGGTAGAGATGGACAACAAAAGACGTTGTTTATCTTACAGCTGAAGAAGAAGAAGACAGATTATTGGTCAGAAACGCTCCTACACAGTAGATGGTTCATTTATCCGTTCAGCTGTTAAAATGTCGTCAAGATGCGGACTATCCAGTTGTAGCTCCAGAACATGTAGACTTGATAGATGTATCTCTCAGCAGATAGCTTCAGTTTCTGCCAGCTTGATTCCATTCTTAGAGACACGATGACGGTCACCGTCGCATTGATGGGATGTAACATGATGCGCAAGCAGTTCCCTTTGCTTCATAACGATGCTCCAATTGTTGGTACAGGTTTAGAAAAAGAAAGTTTGTGAAGATTCTCAACTATGATTTACTGCCGAAGGTGATGGTAGTTATGGATTATGTAGATGCCACCACTATTCGTATTCTTTATGATCGTACAGAAGATGAAGACTCGTATAGCTTCGAACCAGCATTGAAAGAGTATCGTATTCTAAGTTCCGTCGTACCAGCAGAAATATGACCATCGACTTACGTCCTATCTGTACTAAAGGACAACGAGTTAAACAAGGTGATATTTTAACAGAAGGTTATGCTACAGAGAATGGAGAATTAGCTCTAGGACGTAACCTTCTTGTTGCTTATATGCCTTGGAAGGGTTATAACTATGAGGATGCTATTGTACTTAGCGAGCGTATTGTACGTGACGATATTCTTACATCTGTTCATGTAGATGAATATTCTTTAGACGTGAGAGAAACAAAACGTGGTGTTGAAGAGTTCACTAGTGATATTCCAAACGTAAGTGAAGAGGCAACAAAAGATTTAGATGATAATGGTATCGTCCGTGTAGGTGCACGTATCGAGCCAGGTGATATCCTTATTGGAAAGATCTCTCCAAAGGGAGAAAGCGACTCTTCACCCGAAGAAAAACTTCTTCGTGCTATCTTTGGTGATAAAGCAGGGAGATGTTAAGGACTCTTCATTAAAAGGCTAATCCTTCACTTAGTGGTGTTGTTATCGATAAGAAACTATTTCTCACGTGCAATTAAGACTCGATGAATCAGAAACGTAAGATAAAGTTCTTCTAGCTAAGTCTTGAAGAAGAATATCGAAGCAAAAAGAATAACGACTTTAAAAGATATTCTGTTGATAAACTGCACATTCTTACAGAAGATAAAGTATCTGAAGGAGTGAAAGATTACACAGGAGCTGAAATCGTATCACTAAGGGTAGTGAGTTCACATACAACATTCTTAAAGAACCTTGAGTATGATGGCATTCAGCAGGAGATGGACAAGCGACGAGACACACAATGAGTCTTATCAAACAACTGATTATGAACTATATCCACAAATACAAAGCTCTTAGATGCAGAAATTAAAAGCGTCGCAAGTTTGCTATTTCTATTGGATGATGAACTTCCATCAGGATTCTTCAAATGGCAAAAGTTTACATTGCTAAGAAACGTAAGATTGGTGTTGGTGATAAACTTGCTGGTCGTCATGGTAATAAGGGTATCGTTTCTAAGGTTGTTCGCATGGAAGATATGCCATTCTTAGAGGACGGACGTCCTGTAGACCTTGTGCTTAACCCTCTTGGTGTGCCTTCTCGTATGAACCTCGGACAGATCTTTCGAAGCGCATATTAGGTGCTGCAGGAAAGAAGTTGGGCTAAAGTTTGCAACCCAATCTTCGACGGTGCTAAAGCTTGAAGACTTATCAGAGTGGACAGAAAAAGGCAGGACTTTACCTCACCTATGCTCTACACATCTGTATGATGGAGAGACTGGAGAACAATTCGACCAACCTGCAACAGTGGGTGTAACCTACTTCTTGAAGTTAGGGTCACATGGTGGAAGACAAGATGCATGCACGTAGCATTGGTCCATACTCTCTCATTACACAGCCACTTGGTGGTAAAGCACAATTTGGTGGACAGCGTTTTGGAGAAATGGAAGTTTGGGCTCTCGAAGCATTTGGTGCGAGTCACGTGCTACAAGAGATTCTAACTATCAAGTCAGACGATACCGTTGGACGTAGTAAGGCTTACGAAGCAATCGTAAAAGGCGACCCAATGCCTACACCTGGTATCCCAGAATCCTTTGAACGTTCTTTGTGCACGAGCTTCGTGGCTTGAGCTTTTAAGTATCAAGTTGGACTAATTCTTATTCATCGTAAGAAACCCTAATTATAAGTAAACATGGCTTTTTAAGAAAGATTCAAAAATAAAAATAATTTCACGAAGATTACCATTAGTCTTGCTTCTCCTGAAGAGATATTGGAAAATTCGTTTGGTAGAGGTAACCAAACCAGAGACCATCAACTATCGTACATATAAAGCCAGAACGTGATGGTTTGTTCTGCGAACGCATCTTTCGTCCTACAAGAGATTACGAATGTGCTTGCTGGTAAATACAAACGCATTCGTTACAAAAGGTATCGTGTGCGACCGATGCGTGTCGAGGTAACAGAGAAAGAAAGTGCGTCGTGAACGTTCAGGACATATAGACCTTGTTGTGCCTGTTGCTCACATTCTGGTATTTCCGTTCGTTACCTAATAAAATGGGTTATCTGTTGGGAATGCCAACAAAAGAAAGCTCGATGCTGTATTTATTATGAGCGTTATGTCGTTATTCAACCAGGTGTATTTGCTGGTAGAACAGATGCTGAAGGAGAGAGTGAACGGTTCACACAAGATGGACTTGTCTGACCGAAGATGAATATTTGAACATCATCGATAACACATATCGACCCCTAAACAACGCTCTACTCGACGATAAGACCCTAAATAAGTTTATTGCAAAGATGGGTGCAGAAGCAGTTTATGATCTTCTTGCTCAGATCTTGATCTCGATAGCCTTTCATATGAATTGCGTGATCGTGCAAATAACGACTCAAAGTCAACAACGTAAAAGCAGATGCGTTAAAAACGCTTACAAGTGGTAGAAGCATTCCGTGAGTGCTACAGTCAATCGTCCCTGAGTGGATGATTTAAAGATCATTCCGTCATTCCACTGAGCTTCGTCCTTGGTTCCGTTAGATGGTGGACGCTTTGCACATCCGACTTTGAACGACCTTTATCGTCGTGTTATTATTCGTAATAACTCGCTTTGAAAACGACTTAGTAGAGATCAAAGCGCAGAGGTTATTCTTGCGTAAATGAGAAGCGTATGTTGCAAGAAGCAGTAGACAGTTTGTTTCGATAACTCACGAAAAGCTCTGCTGTTCGTAGCGAAAGCAACCGTCCTTGAAATCTTTTTCAGACTCACTGAAAAGGTAAAAGCAGGACGTTTCCGTCAAAATCTTTTGGGTAAACGTGTATGACTATTCTGCTCGTTCTGTTATCGTTGTAGGGTCCAGAATTACAAATGGGAGAGTGCGGTTTGCCAAAAACTGATGGCTGCCGAGACTCTACAAACCATTTATCATTCGTAAGTTTATCGAGCGTGGAATCGTTAAGACAGTTAAAGAGTGCGAAGAAGATTGTAGACCGAAGAGAACCCGTTATTTGGGATATCTCTAGAGAACGTTATGAAGGACATCCCGTACTTCTTAACCGTGCTCCTACACTTCACCGTCTAGGTATTCAAGCGTTCCAGCCTAAACTTATCGAAGGTAAAGGCTATTCAGTTGCACCTCTTGGCATGTACAGCGTTTAACGCTGACTTCGATGGAGACCAAATGGCGGTACACCTTCCATTGAGTAATGAGGCTATTCTCGAAACTACAAATATTGATGCTGCAAAGCCATAACATTTTAAACCCTGCGAATGGTGCTCCTATTACACGTTCCTTCTCAGGACATGGTGTTAGGTCTTTATTACATCACAAAAGATACGTCCAGGTGCTAAGGGTGAAGGTTTAACCTTCTACGGACCGAAGAAGCAATCATCGCTCACAACGAAGGAAAGTGTGACTGCATGCTCCTATCAAAAGTAGTTGTATAAACGATCTTGTTGATGGACACTGCAAACCACGCATGGTTGAAACATCTGTCGGACGTGTTATCGTTAATGGTATCATTCCTGAAGAAGTAGGGATACTTTCAACGATGATCATTTCAAAGAAAAACCTTACATGATATCATTTCAGATGTAATTAAGGCTGTAGGGTATGGCTCGTGCCAGTCAGTTCCTCGATGGAATTAAGAACCTTGGTTATAGAATGGCTTATGTAGCAGGTCTTTCATTTTAACCTTGACGACATCATTATTCCAGTAGAAAAAGAAGGAATTGTTGAGAAAGGTCACGAAGAAGTACGCCAAATTACCGAAAACTATAACATGGGTTTCATCACAGACACCGAACGTTATAATCAGGTAATCGACTCATGGACTCATGTAAACAACCAGCTTGCAAGCATCTTGATGAAAGAAATGACCGAAAGCCGACCAAGGCTTTAACGCTGTTTATATGATGCTTGACTCTGGAGCTCGTGGTTCTAAAGACCAGATCAAACAGCTTTCAGGTATGCGTGGTTTGATGGCTAAGCCTCAAAAGGCAGGTGCCGAAGGACAACAGATTATCGAAAACCCTATTCTTTCAAACTTCAAAGAGGGTATGAGCGTGCTTGAGTACTTTATTGCTTCTGCACGGTGCTCGTAAAGGTCTGGCCGATACTGCGATGAAAAACAGCCGACGCGGGTTACTTCACACGTCGTTTGGTTGACGTATCGCACGATGTTATTATCAACGAAGAAGACTGTGGAACACTTCGTGGTCTTGTATGTACAGCCCTTAAAGAACGGAGATGAAGTTATCTCTACTCTTTGTATGAAAGAATATTAGGACGTGTGTCTGTATCGATGATATCATTCATCCCAACAACAGGCGAACTCATCGTTGCAGCAGGCGAAGAGATAACCGAAGATAAAGGCTCAAACTCATCGAAGAGTCTCCCATCGAAAGCGTAGAAATACGTTCAGTACTAACTTGTGAAAGCAACATGGTGTATGTATGAAAGTGTTACGGACGTAACCTTGCTACAAGCCGAATGGTTCAGAAGGGAGAAGCAGTTGGGTGTTATTGCCGCACAAGCTATTGGTGAGCCTGGTACACAGTTGACTCTTCGTACGTTCCACGCTGGTGGTGTGGCTGGTAATGCAGCTGCTAATGCTTCCATTGTTGCGAAAGAACGATTCACGCGTTGAGTTTGACGAACTTCGCACCGTTCCTTATGGAGATGAGATGGAGATGAAGAAGTGACTGTGAAATGGTAGTTAGCCGTTTAGCCGAAAGTACGCTTTCGTAGATGCTAACACAAACATTGTGCTTTCTACAATGAACGTTCCTTATGGTTCTTCTCTCTACTTTAAAGCATGGAGACAAAGTGAAGAAGGGAGACCTTAGTTTGCAAGTGGGACCCATTCAATGCTGTTATTGTCTCAGAATATGCAGGTAAAGTTCGTTTCAACGATGTTGTAGAAGGAAGACCTATACCTTGTGAAACTCGACGATGCAACAGGTCTTACCGAAAAGATTATTACCGACTCTAAGGATAAAGACAATGATTCCTACCTGCGATATCTTAGATGCAGAGTGGCAATGTAGTAGGACCTATAACTTCCCTGTAGAGGTCACGTTGTTATCGAAGATGGCACAACTATTAAAAACAGGTCAACGTCTTGTGAAGATACCACGTGCCTAGGTGGAGCTGGTGACATCACTGGTGGTCTTCCTCGTGTAACAGAGTTGTTTCGAAGCACGTAACCCATCTAACCCTGCCAGTTGTTTCTGAAATCGACGTGAGGTAACCATGGGTAAGGTGAAAACGTGGTAACCGCGAAATCGTTGTAACATCTAAAAACAGGTGAATACGCAAATATCTTGTTAGCTTGTCTAAGCAAATATTAGTACAAGAACATGATGCTGTACGTGCTGGTACACCACTGTCTGATGGTGTTATCACTCCCGTGACATCCTTGCTATTAAAGGGTCCTACTGCCGTTCAAGAATATATTGTTAACGAAGTTCAAGACGTTTATCGCCTACAAGGTGTGAAGATTAACGACAAGCACTTTCGAAATTATCGTGCGTCAGATGATGCGTAAAGTTCAAATCAACGACAGAGATACCACATTCCTCGAATCAGAAATGGTGATAAACTTGACTCGCTGCAGAGAAACGATCGTATCTGGGGTAAGAAAGTATGTGGTTGACGCTGGAGACTCTGAAACTCTGTCGCAGGTCAAATCATTTCTGTGCGTACGCTTCGTGATGAAGAACTCTAACCTCAAACGTCGACTCATTGGGTCTAGTTCAAGTTCGTGATGCAGTTGCTGCCACATCAACTCAGATTCCTACAAGGTATACACCGTGCTGCTCTGCAAACTAAAGAGCTTCATGAGCTCTGCATCGTTCCAAGAAACAACTAAGGTGCTTAACGAGCTGCTATTCGTGGATAAGGTAGACTACTTAGAGGAAATGAAAGAGAAACGTAATTTGCGGTCACTTAATTCCTGCAGGTGAACAGGTCTTCGTAAGTGGGATAAAGATCATCTGTAGGTTCTGAAAAGAAGAACGTACGATAGAATGCAAGCTAATAAGAAAAACGTTCTCAGATTTCGCTGAAAAAGTAGCAGAAAACGAACAATAACGTTCTTCTATCATTCATAAGAAGAGGAAATAGACTCAGGTTTATTTCCTCTTTTTATCTGATGTCTCTTAAGAACCTCTGTCTTTAACAACTTCAATAGCCTTGCCCTTTATATTCTTCCTACTCGCAAAATAAAAGCCTCTATAAACCTATCTTGACATTGAAGGTAATTTCTTACATTAACATATACCGTACACTAAAAGAACTTCTTTTTTGTCCAAAGAAAATAGTGATGAAATGAACAAATATTATACATAAAGTTTGGATACTTATGAAGATCCTTTATAAGAATAAAAGAAAAGACTGAAATCTTGGTGTCGATTTCAGTCTTTGTGGGTTGAATTGGTATTCAATATAGCTTTGTTATCGAGACGAACTTAGTATTGCCATTCGCTGTTTGAAGAATGTATAAACACCCTGCAACGATACGTTTGCAGGTGAAATGCCTTCCCAAACCTTTGTGCCATTGACATTGAAGATGCTCACTCTGCTTGGATTCTCTGTGCTCAACTGAACGCCATCTGGCTGTAATACTGATGTTTACGCCTTCTTTTGTAGAAACGCTTTCAACGCCATTGTTTGTGCCTTTGGTTATATGTAGAGTTGTAACTTTGCAAATAGTTCTTTCCTTTGGTGCCGATTTCAGGGTAGCCAGGATTTGTTATTCGCACTGCAACGTAAAAGTTTTCGGTGTTTAAAGGGGTGGGATCGATAGTAAACTTGCCGTTTTTCTTCTTTCACATACTGCGCAGGAACAACCGATAATTTATCTTCTTTTTAGCTTTCCATAGCCAAGTGAAAGACGATTTCTGCTCACTTGTAGAAATTCCTTTTGTTTTTTAGCAAGTGACTAAGGTCTATTGTGTTATTGTTTATTTTGCTTTTTGTCTACATAATAGTAGCTTTTGAGCATATTGAAATTGCTCAAGTGGGGCTTCATATCACTCTATTGGGTATCTGATCGAATCTAAATTGTTGCCATTTTAGATTTAAACGAGTGATTTTTACTAAATTTTGGCTCAATAATCTTTCGTGAAACCTATCTTATTAGGATTGTAAATGCATAGAGTTTCAAGGTCTGTTTTGCTCGAAGGTCTACTTCTGTTAGAACAGCGTCAGTGAGTAGAATCGATTTTTAAGCCTTCAGCGTCGCTCAAGTTGATTTCTTTTAGCGACTTCTTTAGCCTCCAACCAGCTTACTCACTTGAATACTTTCAAGTGTTTTTGCCTACAGAGTAGCTTCACAGACTCAAGGTTTGAGCCACAAACACAGCATTAACAAAAGCAGGACATTGCAGAAATATCTAATGAAGGATGAGCATCAAGGTTGTGTTGGCAAAAGCCTAATTCTTTAATTTTGTCAGAAACAACCTCTTTAATACCATTAATTGCCTTGCTGGCTGTTACACGGAAAGTAACGATGTTGGTTGCATCTAAAGTTATTTCACGTGCACTTGACCTTGGATGAGTAAAGGTATAGTGCACTTTTATAAATTCTTCTGTAGCAGCTTTGTTAAATGTTTGTACACCTTCTCCAATGCAAAAGTTAACCGAATAACTTGTTGCTCCGTCGAGTTTCACTGCAAATTGCACTTCAGTTGCGTTGGGGCGATAGAAAGAACGATTTTGTTCGTGAACGATTGTGCACTCATGTTTAAGCATAATACGCAGGTACTAAAGGTAAAAAGTCATGATGCGATAATAATGAAAAGTGTTATTGATTTTTGAGGATTAATAATTAAATACCAATATAATAGTAGTGTGATATATATGAAGTGGGGTGTAAATATAGCTCTTGAAAGCCATTTTATCGCTGTTTTGAATAGCGTATATAGTGTTGATAGGTTTTTATTTCTTTTATATGGGTAAGTATTTTTGTTATTTATTAGAAAAGAGCAGTGCTATATAAAGGTTATAGCAAAAACTCTTTTCTTTAAATTCAATGTTTTCTTTGTTTTCAATTGCATTGCTTTTAGCATGTAAAAGCATTGAGATTGAAGGAGTAATTACATTGCTATTGCAGTGTAATAGCAATGCTTTTATTGGAGTAAGTCCGTAGCCCTTTAAAAGTAAAGGGGGCAGACCTTGAGAAAACGATTAGCGTTTGTTTTTCGCCATTTGGATAGTCATCTTTCCGATGAAGATACCGCTTTTACCGTTCTGATCGTTATAAACAGTGTTGTTATCGAGGTCTTTTATGGGTTCTAAGTGTCTCGAAGAGAGGGTGTGAATGACCGCAATACCAAGTCTACATAACGAGTTTGAGGGATAAGTATTTGGTCAGTTTCATCGTCTTTTCGAGTCCAACCTAAATGCGAGATGCATATAATAAGGTCGCATTTCTCTTTGTTTTGAAGTCGATACCACCTCATTGGTAGCTGTGATAGGGTTGATATAACGCACAGTTTCATAGTTCTTAGCGTCCACCAAACCATCTAATTGAGGCGCAAGACCAAACACTCCAATCTTAATTCCCTTGCAACACCACATAAGGCTTAACAATCTTTGCAAGAGGTGTTCCTGTGAAGTCGTAATTAGCGCAAACGATGGGGAAGTTCGCCTTTTTAAAGAGGCGTTCCATATTCTTTAAGCCGAAATCGAACTCGTGATTACCAATCGTTACGGCATCATAATGCATCTTATTCGTGAGTCCTACTTTCCATCTCCTTTGAAAAGAGTGTAGTAAGGCGATCCCTTGTGAAAAGTCACCGCTATCGAATAGCAATAGATCGGGGTTCTTTTTGCGTTCCTCTTTCAACATGGCTATGCGACGAAGGAAGCCTCCTCGTCCTGCTTTTAGCGTGTCGGCAAGTTGTGGGTTCAATGGATATATACAGCTATGAGTGTCGTTTGTGTGCAAAATAACCAATTCTTTTGTTCCTTTTCTGTTGACTTCTGCTGGGCTATTGGTTTTGTGCTTCACTTTTTGTTGCAACGAATGTAGCTGCTAAACTGAGTGCTATGATGAGTTTTTCATTGTCTTTCTTGAAATAAATGAATGAATATTTAGGGCAAAATAGTGATTCGTCCTTCCACCTTTGCACCCACTTTTTGACCTTGTTTGGCTGCCTCTCTAAAGTAATCCATAATGATGAATCGCACATTACTATGATAGTCTTGAGGCGAGAGCACATTTGTTTTGCTCTTAAATGCCTCTAACTTGTCGTTACCTTGAGCCAAATAGTCGAGCGTTGCGATGCGATATTGCTTGTTAGGGTCGATAGGTTGGTTGTTGATAAGAGCCTTTTTTCAATTCGCCTTGCTTTGTTATCTCAAGGGTGAACTGAGCCACTTACGCCCTCACCACCAGTGGAAGCGATTTGCTTAAACAGCTCCATCACCTTCTCACCGCTAAGGGTTAAGAAGCAAATCTTATTCTCAAAAGGAGCAACATCCACTACATCACCCACCGTAATGTCGCCTTTTGCGAATGCAGCTCTAATGCCTCCGATGTTATAAACAGCGAAATCCACTTGCTGTTGATAGGGTTTTGCGCCCCAAACAAGAATGTCTGAGAGCAAATTAGATAGCGGACTCTCTGGCCGATAGCTTGCTAATGGCATCGAAGTAGTGCCCACTATGGGTGCCATAATGCTGTCTACACGATGTTTAAAGGTTCCATAAACTTGTTTGCGTCGGCATCTGGACTTGCATCATATCTGTTATCGATGAGTATTCGATCACGAGTTATATTAGAAAGGTGATATCCTGAGCTACAAGAAGCACACAATATCGCCGATAAAAAGCAAGAGCTTATAATGTGTTTTGTGTTCATATTAATGATGAATTATATTTACAAAAATAGATGTTTTTATGTAATTTTAATGCAATCTTTATGTTAAAAAGTGTAGATTTGTATGTTTTTAGGTTGTTTTCTTTACAATAATCAAGATAAAGAAGCATGTAAGAAACGATCTAGAAAAGATAGCAGAAAACCAAAATAGGTCTTCTGCTTTTATAAATGATCGTTTGTTATATCGTTTCTTCATTCGTTTTATATCTCAAAGTAGAGCATATAAAATCCATTTGAACGAATAGTTATCATGTTGTTGGTAGCTTTGTTGAGTGTACCTTGCCACCATTCAGAGGTGGGATAGAGGCTCCACTTCAGTCCTTCGGATTGCAATTGGGTGCAAGAGAAGTTGAAGATGCTCACCGCCTCGCCTGCTTTTGTTTCAAAAGAACAGGTGTTTTTGGGCAGGAACAAAATAGCCATAGTCGCTTAAACACACAGGTTCGAGGTCGAATTCTCTTTAAAAATATATCGCATCATTAAAGAAATGTTTCCGAGTGTGTGATCCTCTCTTTTTCCCGTTGCTCCGACATACAAAATGCGTTTAAAACCTAAGCTTTTGCAATGCAAAAGTGGCTTTGGTTAAATCGTTGTCTTCTTGCTCTTCTACAACATGTAGAATGTCTTTATACTGCTCTTTAAATGCTTGTGGCAACGAATCGCCATCACCTATAATGGCATGAGGCTTCAATCCGTGTTCAATAAGGGTTGTTCCTGCACCATCACAACAGCATATATAGGGGCAATTCTTTAAGAAATGCCATGCCAACTGCGATGTGGGGAACAAGCCATTAGCCACAATTACAGCATCGAAAAGCGTACTTTCGTTTAGTTTCTTTATCATTCTTGTAGGGTGATATTTTGTTGATTGAGCATCATTCGCTTCCATTTAAACCAGCCTAAGATGGCAATAACGACATAAAGTCCATATAAACCAGCTTTGAAAGGTATGCCTTTATAGATGTAAAGTATGGTGCAAATGATGTCTACAACTATCCAAAATAACCATTGTTCGATGTATTTTCGAGCCAAAGCCCATAGCCCTATAAAGCTAACAGCATTGGTGAAAGCATCTAACATAGGCACATTACTGTCGGTAAAGGTAACTAAAATATAGTATGTAGCAGCCCATGCGGCAAACATTATGAGTGTAACGGGAAGATAAAGGCGTTGAGGCATGTGTGTAATGGCACTCGCACCATGTTGCGAATGTCGTGCCTTGTTGCCCCATTTCCACATCATGTAGCCATAAATACCAGCGAAAGTGTAGTACACAGCCATTCCTGCATCGCCATAAAGTCCATGCGAATAATATAGATAAACGTCCATAGCAGGCATGATTATACCCACAAACCAGAGCGCAATACTTGCTCTATACTCTAAATAAATATAGACTAAACCGAGTATTGTGGTGAAAATATCTAACCAATGTTGGACTATATAGCTTGTAATCATATTTTATCTTAGAAGTTTAAAGATAGGTGTGCCATGAAATTAAAGGGCGCAGAAGGAGCAAAATCCCGCTGCATCTGTATCGTAAGGTCCCCATGTATTTATCGCAGTTAGTTTGTTGTTCACCTTTGTGTATTTTGGTCCTGCCTAACCATTGTTGTCATATTTTTGCGCTAAATAGGTTGTAGAAGCTCACTCCAAAGGTTGCATCTTTCACGCCTAAACGCTGATGAGAAGTTATAAGATAGGTCTAAGTCGGTAACACAATAGCTCTTTCAGCATCATTGTAGAAAAGAACTGATGTTGCCATCCTCGTCCTTTTGATACCATATTTCTAAAACCAGTGTTGGTTAAGTATTGCTCACCTACATAGCGATTGATCAACATTGCCTTGAAACCTTTATAGTTAAAGGTGAGTATGTTGTTAAACATTGCGCTTGGAGAGAATGATAATGGCGATTCACCTTCAATGACTTGAGTTGCTTTTTTGTCGTCGGTTACCTCACATTGCTCACTCTATTCTTAGAGAAAGGTAGCGTTTGCGCTCCATTCAAACCATGTTGTTGGCTTATAGTTCATTTCCAATTCAACACCCATACGATAGCTCTTTCAAAGTTTCGTGTAATAGCTTCACCCAAATTGTCAGCCTCTCCAGTTAAAACGAATTGGTCTTTGTAGTTCATGTGGTAGAAGTTTACACCCGCATTGAAGTTCTTTAATCTTAATTGATAGCCCACTTCAAGGTCGTTTAAGCGTTCTGCTGTTGGCAAAGCGAGTTGTGCATTGAGATTGTTCTCATAGTTGTTGCGCACTGGTTCACGATGAGATATTGCATAACTTGCACAGAATCTGTGGTTAGGATTAATCTGATAGTTCACTCCGAACTTAGGATTAAAGAAGCTAAAGTTATTCTTTAGGTCGTAAACAAGTGCTCCAGTGCTTGCATTAATCACGTCAGAAGGACCGTTCATCTTTATTCCTACATGGCGATATTGTAGGTCTACGAATCCATTTAAGCCCTCAACAAAAGTGTAATTCACTTTAGAATAAACATTAAAGTCGGTCTTCTTGGTGTTATTGTCATAATAACGATGATAGAAGTATGCATCTACAGGCTTAGCAACCCATGTTACGAAGCCATAATGGTCGCCATCGTATTTGTTCCAGCCTCCTCCTATGGTAGCTTCAACATTCTGTTGTTAAAGTGAAGCGAAGCAATAGTTTCGAAGAGTCATTTGCGAGCCATTTTTGACGTACTAACGAGCTTTTAGCTTTGGTTTTGTTAGCATCTAATCCGTAATCTAATAGCTTTTTATTCTTTTTATATTGTTCATAGTAGCCCTTTCCGTTGGTATAATGCAAGGCAACGTTCAACGTCCAATCTTTGTTTAAAATATTGATTCCAAAACAATTGGTAGTGTTGTTGGTGATAATTGTCGGTTTGATCACGATAAAATTGAGCGTTTCCGTTAGCATCTTTCTCCATTTCACCACTGGGATTATAGGTTCTTCCATAAACACTTTGATCGTATTTAGAGGCATAGTCCCATGCATGATAAGTGCGTTCAGTTCCGTTAAAGGTAACAAATTTAACGATAGTGTTATCTGCAAAGTATCCAGCTTGAACAAAATAAGAATTCAATTTGGCAGAAGCACGGTCTTTATAACCATCAGAACCGAGATTAGAAAGGCGTCCTTGAATGCCCCAATGACCTCCAAGTAGGCCTGTTCCAAAGCGTAAAGTTTCTTTATGAGAAGCGTAAGAACCAGCCAGAAAGATCCACCGATAAGAAAGGATTCGTACCTATTTGTTCGGTTTCCATATTGACAGTAGCACCAAAAGCACTGCTACCATTGGTAGAAGTACCCACACCTCGTTGTATTTGCATTGACGAAATGCTCGATGCAAAGTCACCCATATTCACCCAAAACACTTGAGAACTCTCTGCATCATTCATGGGAATGCCATTCGAAGTGATGTTAATTCTACTTGGATCAGTACCTCTTACACGCAAAGAAGTGTAGCCAATGCCGTTTCCAGCATCACTTGTTGTGATGACAGAAGGGGTTAATGAGAGCAAGAAAAGGGATGTCTTGTCCGTGGTTAATGGCTTTAAGTTGTTGCTTGTTGATGTTTTGAAATGCCATAGGAGTGGTTCTATTGGCACGTACGACGTCACTTGTACGCTTTGAAGCTCATGGAGTTTTAAGTGTGTCTAATTTGGTTTCTTCGGGCGTTGCCGCATAAAGTGCAGGGCAACATGCTAACAAATACTAGAACTTTGTGGTTTCATTTCCTTTTGAATGTGTGAAAAATAAACAAAAGGGGCGTTTCTTGGTATCCTTTTTCCCTCCGCTGGCATTATCCAGATCAGGTTTTTGGGTATGATCTCGGCTCGAAATGTCGGGCACCCTTAACTTGCAGTCTGCAAGTCGGCGCAAAATTAATAAAAATGTAATAAATCAACAGAAAAAGATAAGAAAACGTTTTCTGAACTCTTTTCTTTCATCTTCACCTAAAACGAATCTAAATGATAAACAATGGCTATTTAAAATGGAAGAGAGAAAAAGCAAGTTTTTAGGCGAAAAACATTGTAGAGACGAGGCTCAATAGTCTATTTCTAAACGAAAAGAAAAGGAGAAAAGAAAGCGAGGTGATGCGCTGTTGCGCTGTGAACGCAATGCATTGTGAAAAGAAGAGGTTGCGCACTTGCACGATAAAAGCTATGTTAGTTGCCTTGTAAACTCAATGCTTTTAGCTACTCAATGTCAATGCTTTTACGCACTAAAAGCACTGCTTTGGGAAATGAAACTCGATGCACAAAAGCCAGTGAGAAGAGTGGGGGACCATAGACTGCACCATTATAGCGCAGTCTCTTTCTTTTATTATGGAATGAAATTATTCTTCAACGTCCATTTCAGTATAAACTTCTCGATAACCTTTGCAACTCCGTCCTCATCGTTCGATGATGTAACGAAATTTGCACGACTTTTAACCTCTCCGGGGCGTATCCATTGCTACCAAGCCCTGCATACTCAATCATTGATAAGTCATTGAATCCGTCACCACCGCAATTACATCGTCTGATCGATGTTTAGCTGGCATGAAGACGCTCAAGCGACTTGCTTTGTCTACTCCTGGGGGCACATTCAGGAAAAAGCCTGTAGAACGATATACTTTAACCTGTCCGAACAAATCTTTTGACAATTGAAGTTCTAACTCATGCAATGGAGTTGGTCGCCAACGATAAGACATTTGTTGATAGGATATTGCAAATCTTCAACAAAATTGTCGCATTGTGTATCGGGTAACTTATTGATAAACGCCTCATGTTCAACGTAGTTGTTGTCCTTTTGCGTTGTAACAATACCATAATCTTGATAGGTGAGATAATCCTGCCTTATCAGCCGCATTATACAAAGCTTCTACTTCGGGTTTTGCCTATCGTTTGCTCAAAAACTGTTTCACGAGAGGTGTAATCTGTTATCTTACCTCCATTGAAAGCGAGAATAAATCCACCGTGGTTTGTAAGCATAAGTTCATTTGCAATGGGGTAATTCCATAGGTAGGACGTCCTGAAGCCAAAACAACTCTAACGCCTTTTGCTTGCGCTTGCATCAAAGCTTCTTTTGGTTCTTGGGGTAATCTCCTTAATTATTGGTAAGAGTGCCATCTAAATCGAGCACTAGCATTTTGTATTTCATGACAATATTGGCTTTAATTAATAAATAAATTTATAGCTCTAAAGCGCCTTTTTCGTATAGTCTACAATGATAAAAGTATTCTTTTAAATTCTATCTCGATTGAAATGTGCGCTACAATTATAATGTATGGTTAAATCTCCTCTTTTTGTCAGGCTGCAAATGTACACTTTTTATCCAATTTACACAAATAAAATTCGTTTTTGTTTTTATTCTTTTACTAAAGAATACCTATTTATAAAATGAGAAGATTAATAATTTAATCGTAATATATATAAATAGGTGGTTATAAATGAAAGCTAGTTGTTATTAGAATAATGGTGTGTTTTTAGTGAGTTTGTTTACCTTTGCATTGATAAAAGATTTCTTGCTGTTTGCAAACATATTTGAATAAAATTGCAAAGATTTTTGTTTGCTATTGCAAACTAATTAGACCTGCTGTGCGTCTATAAAAGTAAAAGAGCCTGCAACGTGCTTGCATCTTGAAAAGGAACGAATGAAAAGTGCTTTCACATGGCAAGAGGTCGATCAAAAACGAATACAATAATTATCTTTTAGAAATAAGAAACATGGAAAAGACGTTAATTTATTGCTCGCTACTTATGGAAAATACTTCCCAGAAGAGAGCATGTATCAAGTAAGACAAATCTTTGAGAATATGGATTCCAACCAAGTATCTACCTTATCGATGCTTCAATTCAAAGATCCTTTGATGGCATTAATCATCTCTTTACTTGGAGGAGGATTGGGAATTGATCGTTTCTACATTGGTGATACCACTTTAGGAGTATTGAAATTGATTCATGTGGAGGCTTTTCGATATGGGCAATCATTGATCTTTTCTTGATTATGGGTGCTACTCGTCAAAAGAACTTAGAGAAATTGTTAGTTGCTCTCTAAGCTATAACCAATCAAAAGAAATGAAAGAGGCGAACACTAACTGAGCTTTAGACTGTTAAGGTCAAGGCAAGTGGGTTCGCTTTCTTTGTAGTTTAGATTGTAGATGAATAGCGATAAACGAGATCTTCGCATCATATCCATCTTCTTCTGCGTTGGTGTTGCGTGGCTGTTGATCCACCTTTTATGGAATGTACATATCGAAATATGTCCCATTAAGAGGTTGATAGGTGTGCCATGTCCATCTTGTGGCACCACAAGAGCATTTAAAAGTCTTTTTGCTTTCAATGTGGTTGAGGCGTTGAAGTATAACATCAACATTCTTATTTTATTGCCTTCGATTGTCACTTATGTTACATTGAGGGTTTACGACCTTATTTTTCACACTCAAAAGTTAGAGCAAGTATATCACAAAGTAAAAAGAAATGCTGAATAAAAAGCTGATCTTTGCGCCTTTTATTCTCTTCGAAATACTTGCTTGGACCTTGCATATTTAGCTTACGATAGATAGGTATTTCTATCTAAAAGTGCTTTTTCAAATCATTATTTTTGTTGTAATATAGATACAAAAGCAGGCTCAAATAAATTGAGTCGCAAATAATATTGGGGTGTCGTTTGGGGTTGTTACTAATGAAAGATGAGATAAGTAAAGGTAAAAAGATATAAAATATAATAACGTTTAAAAATTTGTTCAATTTATTAATCGGTTTTTGTTATGAGACTATAAATGTTTTTATATTTGCTCAATCAATATATTACAAAACAGCAAAAAGGATATCAATCAAAGAATAATCAATAATTAATTAAAGTAGAATAGAAATGAAAAAAAGTATTTAGCAGAGATGATAGGTACAATGGTACTTTGTACTTATGGGCTGTGGAACAGCAGTGTCTTTAGGATGTAATCCCGTTGGAGCAGATTTGTCAACAGTAGTTGGAACAGCTATGGCATTTGGTCTTTCAGTTATCGCAATGGCATATACTATTGGCGGAATTTCAGGTTGTCACATCAATCCAGCAATCACATTAGGAGTTTTCTTAAGCAAAAAGAATGAGCGGAAAAAGATGCTCTTATGTACATTGTTTTCAAGTAATTGGTGGTTTGTTGGGTGCAGCTATCTTATATGCACTCGTTACTAGCGCAGGAACAGACTTTGCATTAGCTGGCGCAGAGCTTTAGGGTTCTAACGACCTACAAAGCGGAGTTAGCGTTGCAGGTGGTTTGATTGCAGAAATCGTATTCACATGTGTTTTCGTGTTAGTAGTACTTGGAGCTACTGCAAGTGACAATGAGTCTACAGGCAAATTTGCAGGTCTTGCAATTGGTTTGTCACTTATTTTAGTGCACTTTAGTATGTATTCGCTACACAGGAACATCAGTGAACCCAGCTCGTTCGTTTGGTCCTCATTGTTTGCACAGCTTGCTGGCGGTCCAGCAACAGCGTTAAGCAACCTCTGGATCTTCATTGTTGGTCCATTTGCAGGTGCTGTTTTAGCAAGTTGTATATGGAAAGTAATTGGTAACAACAAATAAATTAAGATGAGTTTTTCTGAGTCTTCACAAACAATTCTCGAAAAAACTCATTTCTTTTGTTAAAAGACTTGTAAAAAGAAAGGGTCTTTCTCTTTATTTTATTCCATTCCCATTATCTTTGTAAACCAAACAGAGGATGTGCCAGAAAAGAATAGTATTGGATTTATAAATGGCACAAACAATGGGAATAAAAACCATGCAGAAGAAAAATAGTTTCAACTCTTTGTTAACTCAATAAATCACTGCATGCATTACAAAGAAACGATAAGTATTGCTTAACAGCATACATACATTATATCTTGAACGCCGATGAGTGGCACAAGTTAACACTATTCACAAACTTAAAATAAAAAGAAATTATTATGGGAAACGAATTCGATGAATTAAAAAGACAAGATGAACGAAGTGAAGAATAACTTAGAAAAACACAGGTGAAGAAACCAAAGGTGCAGTACTTTATTTCTACTATATTGCTTCATTCTTAGTTCCTTTGTTTGGATTGGTAATGTTCTTCTTAAAGAAACACAAAGAACCTAACTTGTCAAAGAACTGTCTTTACGTTGCAATTGCAGGTTTTGTGTTTGGTATCATCCTTCGATTAATAGTGAGCTAATCCATAGATTACAACGAAATAGGCTCTCTCCCTTGTCGCTAAGGCAATGTCGAGAGAGTTTTTATATTCTAATGTTTGCCTAAAACGACGAAATAATAAGCTCCCATTTTACTATCATTGAAAAAGTATAGATCATATATTAAATATAAGAAATAGTTTTGTAATTTAGTAGCATTAAAGCAATGGCGGTATTGATGTCGTCTTAGAAGTTATAGATATGAATCGAATTCTTGAAGATATTGTTCTCGAAGTCTGCTCAATAGTCAGCAGCAATATATAAAAAGACCAACGTTTATCCTGTCAAGCATAGTTCTAAGTATAACCTTATGTTGGGTTGTGGGTGGAGCGATCTATGCCCAAATGCCCGTAAATGGAGGAGGTAAACAGATTGGATTAGCCCCAAAAATAACACAGAGGCTTAGAAAATTGGAATGAGATACATGCTAAATATGCTAATAAAACATACCAATTGAAAGATACTTGGGAGCTTGTCGACTATTTTAATTTTGGTAATTTAGAAGATGAACGCACCAGAAAAGAAATATACGACATGAAAATTCGTCTTGAAGGCGATACTCTTCTATTTCAGAATGATAGGAAAATAAAGGTAAAACGTGTACTTCAAGATACAAGAGTCTATCAAAAATAAAGAGTTATACGGCTATTTAGTGCGTTTCTTTTAGTAATCAAGGTATCACTATCGGCACACAAATACCTGTTTTACGACTTGTTCCAGTTACAAAGGGTATCTATAGCCGTGACTTGAAGTATATATATATAGGTAATTATTTGGTTTTATATCATAAAGGAGTGGTTTTGATGTTCAAGTATATCAAGCGAAATGGACAAAGGATTGCCTGACGCTAAAGCCACAATTATGTACACCCAAGCCGATGCTTATAAAGACTTTAAGGGCAAAAGTCGTAGTGCTCGTGCTCTTAAGTATGGAATACAACCATACAATGGCTATTTAAAGCTGATGGATGGACAGCGTTGTGATAGCGTACAAACAGGTGATGGATTTGATTATCTCAGGCTACCTAACTACAAAAAGTATCCTGTTACCTGTTTGAACTATAATGAAGATGATATTTTCCTTATTTATACCTATAAAACACGAAATTGACGTCAATAATTCAGTGTCATCAACAGCCACAGGCTCATATAATGACTTCTTAGGTGACTTCGCTATATTTACAGATGGAACCATTTATAGAAAAGAAACCACTAAAAAGGAAACACGAATTTATGTCTATCGTATTAATGATGATGGCGATTTTATGAGTTAAAGTGAGACAATGTGGCCGAAAAACATCAGTGTTTTCCACATCTTTACTCGAGCAAAAGAGATACTACAACAATAGGTTATAGAGATGAAATAAATACAAATGCGGCACAGATGAGACAACTACTGATGCCGCATTTTTGTTGTGTAGCGTAAAGGAAATATGGGTGTAAAAACAAAAAGCAGTGTTATGTGATGTGAAAGTATAGCTATTGCATCGCAAAAAGTGATGCTTTTAGAATGTAAAAAGAAATGCTATTGCGTCAGATTTACATAATGGGTGGATGAGAATGATATAGTCTAAGTTTGTAGTTTTATTAAAATGTTATTATATTTGCAAATATCATTTAAACTAACGCTAAACAAACAAAAACTATGATGAAAAGAATACTTATAGCCCTTTTATTCGTTTTCTCTTGTATAGGTGCTATGGCACAAAACGCCAACGAACATCTTAAATTTATGAGTATTCCCATTAACGGAACCTTGAGAGTTTCACCCAAAAGCTTGTGGCTAAAGGGAATGAAACGTGAACATAGCGTAGGGATATAATGCTGTTCTTCTAAAAAGGGACCTTTTGCAGGACGAAGCATGTTGTGGAACATGTGTATATGAAGGTCCCTTCACGTAATGTTATGTAAAGTTGTAGTTTGTTTGCCTTCAAGAAAGATACGTGGGAATGGTTGGAAAAACGATTATAAACAATTTAAACAGATGCTTACTTCAAAGATATGGAGAACCTCTCCAAGTGTTCTGAAACCTTTAAAGCAGGTGCTTTTACAGCTTCTGATTATTTAAAAATCTCAGCTTTAAAAAGAAGGAAAGTGTGATTATCATTCAAGCTGGGAGGATTGAATGAAGGTTTTATAATTCTTGAGATATTTAATGCCGATGGTTCTTCTGACTGCTGTGTTCGACTTAGCTATTATGATGCAATAAATTATAAACTTGCAGAAGATTCCAAGCAAAGACGATCTATAAACACTCTTTCTTATAATATAGTTTCAATAGGTTATTGAGATAACAAAATGATGAATGCGACATAGCTGGTGACAGTTCGTGTCGCATTTCTTTGTATGTTATAAATTTAGACTTCTCATTTTGAATATAAAATGAAAAACCATTGTTTAAATTTGCATGCTAAATAGTATTATATTTGCGAATAGAAATCAAACAATCATTAAATAGAGCAAAAGCTATGATAAAAAGAAGAATTCTACCTTTTTATTTCTCTTGTGTCTTTGTTGCTTGTTTTACACAATGCAACTACAATCCTGTAAATTTGAAAGGCCTTACGATCGACGGACCGATGGAACCTTTCCTACAACAGTTAAGAAGAAGGGCTTTTAAACGTCACAAGGAGTAGACGATATGGCCTGACCTAAAGGCTCATTTGCAGGTAAAGACAGTTGTAACTTATTCGTTTTACGTAATGTGGAACGTGATCTTATCTATAGAGTAGTGGTTGCTCTTCCCCAAAAGATACTTGGGAAGAGTTGGAAAGCGACTTTTAAATATATGAGAGCACAACTCGTAAGACTTATGGAGCACCTAAATACGAAACCGAAGAGTATGACGGACTGGAGAATATAACAAAAGAATGAAACGAAGATGCTACTGCTCAATGAAGGTGAAATGTCGTTATACTGCAACATGGAAGTAGATGGTGGCACGATATATCTTGAGATTTCGCATATCAGAGCTAATGGAAGAAACTGCGTAGAGTGTTGTATTATGACAAAGTGAATGATGTAGTGGGCAGAAAATTAGGCCTCGAAATAATCATGACCTCTCTTTCTTTATGATATAACCTCAACTGGTTATCGAGATGAAATAAATGCTAATGCGACAAAGTGGGCAACTGCTTATGTCGCATTTCTTTTATAATTATGTTTTTACTTCTCTTATTGAAGTGCAAATGAAAAACAAGAGTCTAAATTTGTGTGCTTTTTAAATAGTATTATATTTGCGACTGAATATCAAACAATCATTAAGCAAAACCCAAATTATGATAAAAAGAAGAATTCTACCTTTTTATTTCTCTTGTCTTTGTTGCTTGTTTTTACACAATGCAACTTCACTCATCTTAGATTTGAAGGCATTCCCATTGACGGACCGATAGAACCTTTTGTTTCAAAAGCTAAAGAAAAGGGCTTTAAACCAGTGGAAAAATGGGAAGAAATGCAGTGTCTTAAAGGATACATTTGCAGGTAAAGCAATTGTCAAGTATTCGTTTGCGTAATGTGAAACGTGATGTCGTGTATCGAGTTGTGGTTTGTATGCCTTTTAGAGATAACTGGGAACAGATGAAAGAGACTATCAATACCTCCAAAGATATTATATTAAGAAGCTCGGAGCACCCGATGAGTTCCATTCGAACTTTGAGGTACCCAGGGAAGTAGAACGTGATGAGGATAAATGGAGACTGCTTTGTGCAGACAAATGTAACTATACTTCAACGTGGGAGGTAGACGGTGGTAAAATATATCTTGAGATGTCGCACATCGAAGACGAAAATGAAAACTGCGTAAGAGTATTGTTTTACGATAAAGTGAATGATGTAGTGGCAGAAGATTGAGCCTCGAAACAATAGCGACCTTTCTTTCTTTATAGTATAACCTCAATAGGTCATCGAGATGAAATAAATACAAATGCGGCAAAGTAGACAACTACTGGTGCCGCATTTTTGTTGATATGTAGTGTAATGGAAATATGGGTGTAAAACAAAAACAGTGTTATTGTGTTGTAAAAGGATAGCTATTGCATTGCAAAAAGTGATGCTTTTAGGTGTAAAAGAAAATGCTATTACATTCGAATTGTCTACAGGCTGAGAATGTAAAGCTATAAAAGGTGTTCTAATTCATTAATTTACCCTAGTATATTTGCAACAAGTAAAATACACTTAAAACAATCTCTCTGAGCCACTATTCCGGCACGAAGATAAAATAACGTATTCAATAAAATAAAAACATAACACAATGAGATTAACGCAATTTTGGCGTGCTTAACGAGCGCAAACAGCAACTGTTGTGCTGCTCCAAAACGACGACAGCAAAGCCTTTGTGCAAAGCGTATAGACAAACTCGGTGAGGTTGAAAAAGCCTAAAGCCAAACAAGGATGCAAAGGGTAAAGACAAAGATAAGGCAGCCAAAAGCCTGCTCCTTATGAGAGGTGATTAAAAAGGCTCTTATCAAGAAGGTATGTTTGGAGTTAGAAAAGATAGACGATAAATGGTGTTCGATATTCGAAACAATTTGTTGAGTCGTTATTTCTCTATGGCTCGATTCCACCTCTGTTCCACAACGTTTTTGGTAAGTTTGGTGGTGCAGGAGTAGAATCACTACACAGTGTATTTTGATGTCGTAACGATCAAATTCTGGTTCGTTCGTATGTAGAAAGCACAGATAGCAGATCTAAGATGCTGTTTCTATCTCTTCGGAGACATCAACTGTTGATCCTATTATCGCTTCTTTCAAAATTGGTAAGAGCGACAGAAAAGAGATTCGATGCTTTGTTGATGCCAACCAACTTTATCTCTAAAGGATAATAACTTTACGGGTCTTCCTTCTGAAATAGAAGACTAAAGAAGCGAGAAGTTAGGTGCAATGCTCGACGACCGTAGTTTTGTGGATACCAGTGAGAACGTTCCCAATGAACATCGAGCTAAAGACTACCGAACATACAGCGCAAGTAATATTTGCTGATGATTTCTGCTTCTACCAGTGGTTCTGCTACGTGGGTTTGATCACATCTATCGTTATCCTTCCCGAAACGCAATGAGAAAACGTATTTGGGACGATAGAGTGGAGTTATTTCGTTAATAGATTTACGCTACTCAGACGAGGACACAAAGACGAGACGAAAAGCTTTATCTCTCGCTTCCGCTGCGAGCCTAAAACTTAAAGGCATATATGAAAGGTCAGTTGGTGCAGAACCTATCAAACAGATTGTATTACATCGACAGGTAACCTCCAAAGGAAATGGAGTTCCATATCTTATTGCTGGTGTAAACGAGCTGGAACAAGGCTTTTGAGCAGCTGGATAAGAATGCAATTGTGGCAGAAAGACGGCCAAACGACTCGAGAATGAGCTTGGAAAGATGCACGATATAATGTGTTGCGCTATCTACCTGCAAAGAATTGAGAGTGCTTATGGGCCACGTATTGTTGACCCACGAAGCGGAGAAATTATCGAAACGCATATTGTTGGTATCCTGATAGCAGTGAAGCTGTTGAAAGAATGGTATATGATTCAATGTGGACCAAATGATAAGTGCGCAAACAATGAAGTTGACGATGAGTTGATGGGCGAACTTATTCGCTGTGTCATCTCATGAGGGTAGGACACACATTGGGTCTTCGCCATAATAATAGATTTAGTTCCGCTTTACACCAGTAAGAGAACTTACCAATAAAGAATGGGTAAGAAAACACGGACACACTGTTCCTATTATGGACTATCTCCTTTAACTGTTACTCAACCGAAGATAACATCAGTAGAAAAGGACTTTTCCACGAATAAACGACTATGACTTGTGGGCTATTAAGTGGGGTTATAGCTATAGACCTGAGTTTAAGAACGAATACGAAGAAAAGAGACGCTCTAAAGAAAGAGACAACAAAGGTGTTAACCGATAATCGTAAGTTGTGGTTTGTTGGTCCATAATGAGGCAAGTCAGATCGAAGACTTGAGTGATAACAACATGAAAGCAAACGATTATGGTGTAAGGGCAAACAGTGATTGCAGGCTTACCTCAATGGACAAACAAAGAGAATGATGACTACTCAGATTTATCCGATATGTATAAAGCTGCGTTAGGACAATTCAAGAGATACTTAGGTCATGTAACTAAAAATATCGGCACAAAGTATATCAACAACATGCCAGGTATGGTTCCTTTCCAACCAACTCCTGCTGCACGTCAGCAAGAAGCGGTTGACTATATCTCACGACAAGTGTTCGATGCGCCTCTTTGGTTGTATCCAGAAGAAATTGTAAACAAAGTGGGTATTGATGCTTCGAAAGATATTATCAGTCGACAAGATCAAGTGTTAACAACTATCATGTCGCCAGGCCATCTTGACAAATATCTATAACGCTTATGCAAGTAGCGGAAGAACTATAATCCTGCAACTTATTTAGACGACCTCTTTAAAGCTGTTTGGAAACCTCTTAACAACCCTGTAGAGCGAAAGAATATCTATAGAAGAGCACTTCAACGTTCGTATGTAGATCGTTTGTCTTCTTTGATTACTTCTACTTCAAACGAGAAAGGGTGCTGTTTCGCTTAAAGCAAACAATACCGATATGTTGCTATATGTAATGGATCATTTGAACAAAGTAGAAAGTTATGTTAAGAAAGAATGCTTCTGCTGCCACTACAAAGGGTGTAAATGCACTTCACTATAAAGAGCTGTTGAACACTATTAAGGTGTTGAAAGATAAGCGGAAGGCAAAAATCAATAAGATAAAGCATAAGTTATTATTATGATGATTGCTTCGCCTATATAATATAATAAGGTGTGAAGCGAAAAGTACCCTTTTGCTTCTTACGAATTATATAATAAGTTGATTGTGGTTGAAAAAGAAATCTATTTTCTTAGCTATAAAAAGAGACCAAGGTGATTGGTCTCTTTTATTTAAAATGTTGCTTTATCGCTTATTTATTTGGCTTAAACAAAAAATACTTAACTTTGTGATGAGGACTTTAGAAATGGAGCTCGTAAAAAATGAATTCCTAATAAACAATAAATAAAAAATGGAAGAAAATAACACACAACAACCAGAATTAGGAATAGAGTTGAGTCCTGAAGTAGCACAAGGTAATATGCAAACCTTGTTCTTATTGGTCATTCTGGATCAGAATTCGTCATTAGATTTTGCAAGCGTATTGCCAGGAATTCCAAAAGGCTTTAGTAAACAGCCGTTTGATTCTTCACACCAGAAAACGCAACGTCTGTTGTTTGCTCCAATGAGAATCTACAACGCATGAACAAAATTTGGCGCAATTAGTATGCCTGCAGCAGAAGAAGAATCTAAAACTGTAGCTCCACTTTGGTGTTGCAAAGAACGAAGCTTAAGAACTCTAACGAAGAACAAAGGAAAGAAATAATTGTTGTTTCTATCCTTTGCTCTTCTGTTATGGCCCTAGTGAAAGGAATAGTAGGCCTTTTTGTGTTGAGAAAACAAAATAGAGTAGACATCTAAAAATAATGATATTTCTATCCATTTTGAGCTATTTTCGGTAGGGAGTAAGTAGACGAAAATAGCTTACATAAAACGAATACCTCGAAAAAGTCAACGACTTTATTGTTGCAAAAACTTCAAATAAATAGACTTTCAAATGTTAAATAATGCTATTCTTTGAAAGGTTTCTATATAGTAATGTATTAAAACGGACGGAGAAAACATTGTACCTTTGCAACTCAAAATGACCAAATGTGGCCATTGTACGCAATAGAACATAATAAATAAATATAATTCAATAAAAGTACAATTGTGCCATTCAACAATTGGTAACAGAAAAGGCAGAAGCGTTCTTGTAGACAAGAGCAAGTCACTCGGTGTTGGACCCATGTCCTCAACGTCGTGGTGTGTGTGTTCGTGTTTATACAACAACACCTCAAAAGCCCTAATTCGGCAATGATGCGTAAAAGTTGCCCGTGTTCGTCTGACCAATCAAAAGAAGTGAACTCTTACATTCTGGAGAAGTGTACAACTTCTGCAAGAGCACAGTATCGTTCTTCTTGTTCGTGGTGGTCGTGTAAAAGACCCTTCCTGGTGTTCGTTATCGCATCGTTCGTGGTACTCTTGACACCGCTGGAGTAGCAAACCGTACAACGTCGCTCTAAATATGGAGCGAAACGTCCTAAAGCTGCTAAGTAATTTAAAGTCAATTGAAGGACAGAGATGAAGCCAGAGTTTGATTAGCATTGTAATGATTGTTACTTAAACTCTTGACTGTGAATCTCAAAACAATACATTTGTTTATCGTTTTGCTGGTGAATTGTTAAAAACAGGTTGAGTAAATGCTCGAGTGAGAGCGTTGAAGAACATATAACAGCCCCATGCAGAATTTTTATTTTAAAACAAAATGAGAAAAAGCAAAAACCAAAGAAACGTGTGATCCTTCCTGATCCAGTTTACAATGACCAAAAAGGTCTCAAAATTCGTAAATCATTTGATGTATGATGGTAAAAAGACTACATCTTATGAAATTTTCTACAATGCTCTTAATATCGTAGAGGAAAAGATGGCTAAAGGAAGAAAAGTCTTCTTTGAAATCTGGAAACAAGCTCTTGATAATATTACTCCTCAGGTGGAAGTGAAAAGAGTCGCCGTATCGGTGGTGCTACTTTTCAAGTTCCAACTGAAATACGTCCAGAACGTAAAGAGAGTATCTCTATGAAAAATATGATTTGTTGCACGTAAACGTGGTGGCAAGTCTATGGCTGAAAAGTTGGCTGCAGAAATTGCTGATGCATATAATAATCAAGGTGGTGCTTTCTCAAACGTAAAGAGGATATGCATCGTATGGCAGAAGCTAACCGTGCATTTGCTCATTCAGATTCTAATTATATATAAAGGTAATATGGCAAAGTCGCGATTTAAAATTTGACACGTAATATCGGTATTATGGCTCCATCGATGCCGGGTAAGACAACAACTTCTGAGACGTATCCTTTTCTATACGAGGTAAGACTCACAAGATTGGTGAGGTGCACGATGGTGCAGCTACTATGGACTGGATGGCACAAGAGCAAGAACGTGGTATCACTATTACATCTGCTGCTACAACTTGTAACTGGACTTGGAATAACCAAAACTTCCAAAGATCAACTTGATTGACACTCCAGGACACGTTGACTTTACTGCTGAGGTAGAACGTTCTTTGCGTGTACTTGATGGTGCTGTTGCTACATACTCTGCTGCTGACGGTGTTCAACCTCAGTCTGAAACTGTATGGCGTCAGGCTGATAAATATAACGTTCCTCGTTTGGGTTATGTAAATAAGATGGACCGTTCTGGTGCAGACTTCTTCGAGACTGTACAACAAATGAAAGACATCTTAGGTGCTAATCCTTGCCCAATCCAAATTCCTATTGGTGCAGAAGAGAACTTTAAAGGTGTAGTTGACCTTATTAAAGATGAAGGCTATTCTTTGGCATGATGAGACAATGGGTGCAGACTATGACTTGGAAGAAATTCCAGCTGACCTTGTTGATGAAGCTAACGAATGGAGAGAAAAACTAATTGAATGTGCAGCAAACTTTGATGATGCTCTTATGGAGAAGTATCTTGAAGGTGCTGAAATCATAGAAGAAGAAATCATCGCTGCAATCCGTAAAGGTACAATCTCTATGGAGATCACTCCAATGGTATTGGGATCTTCATACAAGAATAAGGGTGTTCAACCTCTATTGGATTATGTTTGTGCTTTCTTACCATCTCCAATTGATACAGGTGAGGTAATTGGTACTAACCCAGATACAGAGGAAGAAGAAGGTCGTCAACCTTCTGAAGACGAACATCAGCTCTTGCATTTAAGATCGCTACTGATCCATTCATGGGTCGTTTGGTGTTCTTCCGTGTTTACTCAGGTAAGGTGAACTGCAGTAGCTATGTTTCACAATCCCACGTTCAGGTAAAAAGAACGTATCTAGCCGTTTGTTCCAGACGAACTCTAACAAGGAAATTCCAATGGAATCAATCGACGCTGGTGATATCGGTGCAGGTGTAGGTTTCTAAGATATCCGTACAGGTGATACTCTTTGTGATGAAACTAAGCCTATCGTACTTGAATCAATGAGCTTCCTGATACTGTGATCTCTGTTGCAGTAGAACCAAAGAGTCAAGCTGACGTTGCAAAACTTGATAACGGTTTGGCTAAATTGGCAGAAAGAAGACCCAACTTTCACAGTTCGTACAGACGAACAAAGCGGTCAGACTAATTATTTCTGGTATGGGTGAGCTTCAGCTGATATCATTATCGACCGTTTGAAGAGAGTTTAAAGGTTGAATATTAATCAGGGTAAACCTCAGGTTAACTATAAAGGCAATCACAAGACCTGTTACACTGCGTGAAGTTTATAGAAAGCAAAGTGGTGGACGTGGTAAAGTTTGCTGATATTATCGTTACAGTTGGTCCTAAAGACGAGACTACAGAGGAGACTGCAATTTATCAACGAAGTTAAGGGTGTAGTACCTAAGGAATTCATTCCTTCAGTACAGAAAAGGGTTTCAAGGATTGCTATGAAAGCGGGTGTACTTGGTGGCTGTCCACTGTAACTGGTTTGAAGGTTACTCTAACTGGTGGTTCATTCCACCCTGTTGACTCTGACCAATTATCATTCGAACTGCTGCGGGTAACGCATTCAAGGCGCATATCAAAGGCTAAACCAGTATTGATGGAACCTATCATGCGCGTTGAGGTTGTTACTCAAGAAGAGAGGACATGGGTGACGTGGTCGGTGACTTGAACAAAGCGTCGTGTGCATGGTTCAGAAGGTATGGAAGAAGCTCGTAGCGGTGCTCGTATCGTTAGGCAATGGTTCCACTGTCTGAGATGTTCGGTTATGTAACTGCACTTCGTACTATTACCTCCAGGTCGTGCTACACAAGCTCAATGGATACGATCACCACTGCTCACTTTCATCAGAACCTTGCAATCGCTAGAGGCAGTGTCTTCGCAGAGTTAGCGAAAGTGGGGTGGTCAGATTGTAGATATTAAATATAGATTGGAGGAGGTCGCAGATGTGGCGTAATGACTCTTAAGCAGCGCTGCCTTCTGTTTCATAGCAGCCGCATCAATAAATGAAACAAAGTATGAGTCAAGAGATTCGTATTAAGCTGAAAAGCTGACGACCACCATAGCTGGTCGATAAGTCTGCTGAGCAGATTGTTAAAGCTGTAGTTAAGGCTACAGGTGCTATCGTTAGCGGTCCAATCCATTGACTGCCAACTCACAAAGCGTGTTTTACTGTATGAAACCGTGTCAGTACTTTCGTTAACAAGAAGTCAGCGTGAGCAGTTCAACTGTCTGACTATAAAGCGTCTGATCGACATCTATGGCTCAACAGCTAAGACTGTTGATGCTGATGACGCTTGTGAGCTTCCTTCAGGTGAGGTCGAGTAAGGTGTAAGCGGTGCCGAAGTAGAAATTGGCAGGTATAAGAATCAAAGATTTTTATACATTTAAACATTATTGAAATGCCAGGATTAATTGGAAGAAAAAGTCGGAATGACATCCGTCCAGTGCGAAACGGTAAAGAAATGTACATGCACTGTTATCGAAAGCTGGTCCTTGTGTTGTAGCACGTGTAAAGACCGTCGAAAAGATAGACGGTTTACAAAGGCTGTTCAGCTGGGTTTCGGTGAGGCTAAAGAAAGCAGACACTAAACAAAGCTATGACCGGACATTTTGTAAAGCTGAGCTGCAACACCAAGAAGCATGGCCCGAGTTCAAAGTTTGACGAGGAAAGTATAACCTCAGCGACACCATCACTGTTGGAGCTGTTTAACGACTTGCCAAGTTTCGTTGACGTATCCGTCGGCACTTCTAAAGGGTAAAAGGTTTCCAGAGGTGTAATCAAACGCCACCGTTTTTGGTGGTGTTGGACAAAGCTACTCACGGTCAGGATGACCGCGCTGCGTAAAGCTCAGGTTCTGTCGCGCCTGCTTTCGTACCCTGCAGGGTCTTCAAAGGAAAACATGCGCATGGGTGCCAAATGGGGAGGAGTGATAGAGTGACTACTCAAAACCTCAAGGTATTAAAGGTAATTCCAGAGCACGAATCTCCTCATTGGTGAAAAGTTTCCAGTTGCTGGATGCAGTGGTTCCAACGTATTAATTGAGAAAGTAATGGAAGTTAGCGTTTTGAAATATCAGCAACGGTCAGGAGACCCAGAAGAAGGTGACGTTTGACGAATCTCTCTTTGGTATCGAGCACTGGCGAGTCACGTTCTTTATCTTGACGTAAAACGATTTGGCACGACCAACGTCACAGTGCTGCTAAGTGCGAAAGAAAGAAGTGAGTACGTGGTTCAGCTCGCTGAAAGCTTGGTCGTCAGAAAGGTGGCGCGGTGCACGCCGCGGTGATATTAATTCTCCTGTTCTCGTTGGTGGTGGTCGCGTTTTTCGGTCCTAGTACGGCGTGACTACGGTTTTAAACTAAACAGAAAGTAAAGGTCTTTAGCTCGTAAATCTGCGCTTTCTTACGAGGTCAGAAAGATAGTCTATCATTGTTGTTGAAGACTTTCAATTTTAGAGCTCTAAGACCAAAAGTATTTGTATCGTGTAAGAATCTCCAAAGTAGATTCTAAGAAGGTACTTTGCTTGTCTTTTGCCAAAGCATGAATAAAAACGTATGTTGTCTGCTCATGTAACTTACAGCGTCTGAAGTTATGCTTGCATGCTACACTCAATGCGTATAAAAGTTTGAATGCAGATGTGGTGTGTTGCTGAAAAGTTCGCTATGAGCAAAGTTGCAGACGGACATCTTAACACAAGTAATTATAGGAGATTATTGATATATGGCATTTATTATAAAACCTTTGGTTACGGTCGCACCAGAAGCATGACCAGATCGCAGACAACAAGCGAAATCGTTATGGTTTCGTATTGTTCGTCCTGAGAAGCTACAAACTCCAGTGTGAAAGAGGTTGTCTCTATACTGTCACTGCAGTTGCCGAACGTGAAACACTGCTTCGTTGTGCAGGTAAAGCGTTCAGAGTCTCGCTATACCAAAGGCTGGTCTTTATGCGTAGGTCAACGTAGCGCGTTTCAAAGAAAGGCTGTCGTGACCCTGAAAAGAAGGCGAGACAATTGATTTTACAGCAATATTTAATTATAGAAAATGGCAGCGCGTCAAATTTAGCCCGGTAACTCCGGGACAAAAAGACACAAAGAGTTATTAGCACGTTCGAGGAGATTGCATGCATCCGTGCCAGAGAGTCTCTCGTTTACGGTAAAGCGTGCTACTGGTGGTCAGAAACAACACCGGTAAAGATGACTGTCCGCTATATGGGTGGCGGTCATAAGAGAGAAGGATTCCGTTTAATCGACGCTTCAAGCGTGAGAAAGATGGTGTTCCTGCTGTAGTTAAAGACAATCAGAGTCTGATCTAAACCGTACTCGGCTCGTATCGCTCTGTTATACTACGCTAGATGGTGAGAAAACGTTACATTATTGCTCTAACGTCTGCAGGTGGTGCAACAACTGATGTCAGGTGCTGATGCTGCTCCTGAGGGTCAGGTGCACTTCCTTGGCCAACATTCCTGTTGGTGCTGCGATTCACAACATTGAGTTGCGTCGGAGTCAAGGTGCTCTGCTCGTTCGTTCGGCTGGTAACTTTTGCTCAGTTAACTTCTCGTGAAGGTGATTGCTACTGTGTAATCAAAGCTTCCTTCAGGTGAAGACTCGTAAGATTCTCTCTAGTGTGGCAGCCTGCTATGGTGGTAGCGTGGGTAATGTCTGATCACGCTTTGGAGCAGTCAGGTAAAAGGCTGGTCGCTCTCGCTGGCTTGGCAGTCGTCCTCACCCAACCGTGGTGTTATTATGAGACCCTGTTGATCACCCAATGGGTGGTGGTGAAGGCCGTCAAAGCTGGTGGTCACCCACGTTCTCGTACTAAGGGCTTGTACGCTGAGGGTCTTAGGACTCGTGCACCTGAAACTTTTCAAACGTATAGTATATTGAAGAGCTAAAAGAAAGTGAGTCACGTTAAACTAGAGTAAATTGTATGAGTCGTTCACTAAAAAGGTCCATATACATTAACGTATCAGCTCGAGAAGAAAATTCTCACACGCAATGAACGAGGTGCAAGAAAGAGCGTTAGTAAGACAGGCCTAGAAGGGCATCAATGTATTTCCCAGACTTTCGTGGCACGCACTGTTTGCAGTTCTTAACGGTATGCGAAATTTATCCCTGTTTACATTACCGTATGAGACATGGTGAGGGCACCAGCAGCTTGGTGAGTTTACTCTACTCGTCGCTTTCGGCGGCCACTCAAATGGTAATCAACAGTAATCAGGTGTACAAACCATTTTAAATCTAGTGAAAATAATAATGAGCAAGAAAACATATTGCGGCTGAGAAAAGTAAAAGAAGCCCGTAAAAAGTTTGTACTTCGCTAGCAAGCTCAAATGGCGTCCCTTCTTCTCCACGTAAAATGCGCTATGTCAGTGTGAACATGAGTTCGTGAGCATGGAAGTTAAATCGTGCCCTGGGAGTACTTGGATTCTCTGAAAACGAAGCCGCGCTGCTGCTGATGTCCAGTCTGCGCTCAGCTTATTGCAAACTGGGAGGTGAAACCATGAGCGTATAGGCTGACGACGATGGAGAACTGTATATATCTCACAGAGTGTTTTGTTGACGAAAGGCGTAACTATGAAAGCGTATGAGACCGGCTCTGAGGCGCGCGCTGCATCGTATTCGTAAAGCGTGTAATCACGTCACTCTGTTTTGTTGATGCCAAAACTAATGACGAAATATAATTAGGTAGAATGGGACAGAGATTCAAATCCGATGAGCAACCGTCTTGGTATTGTCCGTGGTTGGGATTCGATGTGGTTTCGGTGGCAGAACTTTTGGTGATAATCTCAGTTGAAGACCAGCAAAAATATTCGTAAGTATCTTGACGAGCGTTTGGCTAAAACTAGCGCAAAGTTTCTCGTATTATTGATCAGACACGCTGGAAAACTTGTTACCATCACTATTTGTACAGCTCGTGAGGTATCGTCATTAGGTAAAAGGCGGACAGGATGTTGACAAACTGAAAGGAAAGAGCTGAAAGAAAGCTCTACAGATATTCAAATTAATATCTTCGAGAGTGAAAAAGCAGTCAGAAACTGATGCATGTATTGTTGGCAAACAATATCGCAAGTCAAGATTGAGCAGATGGCATGTCTGACCGTGCGATTACAGTGGCGATATTATCAGGGAGTACAATGCGTGCTGGTGCAGAGGAGCAATGGGAAAGTTCAGATCTACTGTCGTTTGAATGGTGCTGAAATGGCACGTAAAAGAGAAATGTACAAAGAAGGTCGTGCTCGCTTACTTTCCGTGCTGAATATCAGCACTGTCGCGTGCAGCTCTGGTACGACGTAGTGCAGTATTAAAGTTTGGATTTGTCGTGGGTTGAAGTCTGTATGGAGAACGTGATTTCGACTGCCTAACTTTACTCACAAGAGAGACAAAATGGTCCTCGTACAGCATGGTCGTTCAGAACCGTCGTGGCGGTAATGTGAAGAAACAATAATCGTTAAGTAGCATCTACACATGTTACAGCCTAGAGTAAAAGTATAGAAGACCTCAAGATGGACGTGGCAAATAAAGGCAAAACGCATCATCCCGAGGTACGCAATTGACTTTCGCTCATTTGGTATCAAGACTCTTGAAGCTAAAGTGGATCGATAGCCGGCAGATTGAAAGCAGCTATCGTGTGCTGTGAATCGTTATATGCCAGCGTGAGATCAGGTCTGGATCGTATTTTCCCGGATAAACCCATTACACGTAAAGCCTGCCGACATGTCGCGCATGGGTAAAAGGTAAAGGTGATCCCGCAGGATGGGTAGCACCTGTAACTCCAGGACGTATCCTCTTTGAAGTAGAAGGTGTTAGTTTTGATATTGCTAAGGAAGCACTTCGTTTAGCAGCTCAAAAGTTACCTGTAAAGACAAAGTTTATTGTTAGACGTGATTTCGATAAAAACGCTTAGCTACTATGAAGATTAAAGAAAGTGAAGAACTCGACAACAATGCGTTGGTAGAGAAAATAGAATCAACAGAAGCTCAATTGCATCAATTGAAACTAAATCATGCTGTTTCTCCACTTGCTAATCCATCACAGATTAAGGCTACTCGTCGTGATATTGCACGTATGAAAACAGAACTTCATCAAAGAGAACTTAATAAATAACGAACAGTTCAGATGGAAACAAAAGAAATTTAAGAAAAGTAAGACAGGGTGTAGTAGTAAGTGATAAAATGGAAAGGAAAGACCATTGTAATCGCTTCTAAGTTTCAAAGAAAAGCACCCTATATATGGTAAGTTTGTTCAAAACAAAGAAATACCATGTGCATGATGAAAAGAATGAGGCACATCGTAGGTGATACAGTCACTCATCATGGAAACTCGTCCTTTGAGTAAAACAAAGAGATGGAGACTAGTTCAAATAACAGAAAAAGCTAAGTAATTATGATACAGGCAGAATCAAGACTTACAGTATGTGATAATAGCGGAGCTCGCGAGGCACTTTGTATTCGTGTCTTAGGCGGAACTCGTCGCCGTTATGCTAGTGTTGGAGACGTTATTGTCGTAGCTGTCAAAAACGTTATCCCATCAAGTGATGTTAAAAAGGTGTGCGGTATCAAAGGCTTTTAATCGTAAGAACAAAGAAAGAAATCCGTCGTGCTGATGGTTCTTATATTCGTTTCGACGATAACGCTTGTGTATTACTTAATAATGCTGGTGAACTTCGTGGTAGCCGTATTTTCGGTCCTGTAGCTCGTGAGTTACGTGCTGTGAATATGAAAGTTGTTTCTTTAGCACCTGAAGTTCTTTAACAAAATAAAATAATACAGTAATGAGTAAAGTTACATATTAAGAAAAACGTACAGTTATTGTCCTATCTGGTGAAGATAAGGGCAAGACTGGCAAAAGTGCTAAAAGTCTTTTGTAGATGAAAATCGTGCACTTGTTGAAGGTATACGTATCGTCTCTAAAAGCATAAGCCTTCTGCAAAAATCCTCAAGGAGGAATTGTAAAACAAGAAGCACCAATCCATATTTCAAATTTAAGTTTGATTGATCCTAAAACAGGTAAAGCTACTCGTGTAGGAATCAAGAAAAACGAAGATGGAACAAAAAGTACGTGTTTCCTAAAAATCAGGGGAGGTTATCAAATAATGGATACAGCACAATTAAAGAAAATCTATAAAGAAAGCATTGCTCCCGCATTGCAGCAATTAGTATTCTTCAACAATGCAGATTCCAGTCTTGAAAAAGATAGTAATCAATCAAGGTTTGGGTGATGCTACTCAAGATAAGAAAATTGTTGATGTTGCAATTAATGAAATAACAGCCATTACAGGTCAAAAGGCTGTTGCAACTTTCTCAAAGAAAGACATTGCAAACTTCAAATTGCGTAAAAGATGCCTATCGGTGTTATGGTAACTCTACGTCGTGAGGCGTATGTATGAGTTCCTTGAGAAAAGCTTGTACGTGTAGCTCTTCCACGTATCCGTGACTTCAAAGGTATCGAAACAAGATTTGATGGTAAAGGTAATTATACTTTGGGTATCACAGAACAGATTATTTTTCCTGAAATTAATATTGATTCTATTGATCGTATTCAAGGTATGAATATAACATTTGTTACTTCTGCAACAACTGACGAAGAAGGCTTTGCACTATGAAAGCTGGCCTTCCATTTTAAAAACGCTAAAACGATTAAGTGATATGGCAAAAGAATCAATGAAAGCTCGTGAAGTTAAGCGCGCAAAATTAGTTGACGTTATGCTGAAAAGAGAGCTGCTCTAAAAAGTAATTGCAACTGCAACTGATATTGCTGGAAACTTATGAAGCAGCACGTAAGTTGCAATCATTACCAAAGAATGCAAATCCAATTCGTTTACACAACCGTTGTAAAATCACAGGACGTCCTAAAGGCTATATCCGTCAATTCGGAATCTCACGTATTCAATTCCGTGAAATGGCTTCAGCAGGTCTAGTCCTGGAGTAAAGAAAGCAAGTTGGTAATAAGCGAAACTTAGTATTTAATATTGTCGGGAAAGTCGATTAATTAAAAATTATTTATATGACAGATCCAATAGCAGATTATCTGACAAGACTCAGAAACGCAATCATGGCACATCATCGTGTTGTTGAAGTTCCTGCGTCTAATTTGAGTCACAAAAGATTCTTTTGAAAAGCAAAGGTTACATCTTTGAACTTCTAAGTTTGTAGAAGATGGACCACAAGGTTTAATAAAGGTTGCATTAAATACGACCCTACAACCAAAGCGAGTGCGATTACTAGCTTGAAACGTATTTCAACTCCGGGACTTCGTAAGTATACCGGTTATAAGAACATGCCGAGAGTAATAAATGGATTAGGTATAGCAATTATATCTACATCTAAAGGTGTGATGACAAACAAAGAAGCTGCAGATCTTAAGATCGGTGGTGAAAGTTCTTTGTTATGTATATTAATTGGAGGTGAATATGTCAAGAATAGGAAAATTGCCAATTAACATTCCTGCTGGAGTTACAGTAACTCTTAATAACGGAGTTGTTTGCACTGTAAAAGGTCTAAAGGAGAACTTTCTCAGAAAGTTGATTCTTCTATCAATGTAAAGGTAGAAGATGCTCAAGTTGTCTTGGATATCAACGAAGAAAGCGCAGTAAACTATAAGCAAAAACAAGCTTTCCACGGTCTATATCGTTCACTAGTTAACAACATGGTTGTTAGTTAAGCGAAGGATACAAGAAAGTATTGGAACTTGTTGGTGTTGGATATCGTGTGTCAAACCAAGGAAATTTGATCGAATTTTCTTTTGAGGTTATACCTACCCTATATTTATTCAGTTACCTAGTGAAATTAAGGTAGAGACAAAATCTGAGAGTAAATCAAAACCCATTGATCATCTTAGAATCTTGTGATAAACAATTACTAGGACTTGTTTGTGCTAAAATTCGTTCTTTCCGTAAACCAGAACCTTATAAAGGTGAGGTGTTTTATTCCAAGGTGAAGTTATTCATGGGAGAAAGTCTGGTAAAACAGCTGCGACTAAATAATTAAAATTATAGGATTTATGACAACAAAAGAAAGTTGAAAGACGAATTAAAATAAAATTCCGTATTCGTAAGAATGTAAACGGAACAGCAGAGCGTCCACGTCTAAGCGTATTTCGTTCTAACAAGCAAATCTATGCTCAAGTTGTGAATGACTTAAGAGAAGACATTGGCATCTGCCTCTTCTCTTAGGTATGGAAGCTATGCCAAAGAAAGAGCAAGCACAAAAAGTTGGTGAATTAGTAGCAAGAATGCTCAAGCTGCAAATATCACTTCTGTTGTATTTGACCGTAATGGTTACTTATACCATGGACGTATCAAAGAACCAGCTGATGCTGCACGTAATGGCGGTCCCAATTTCTAAACGATTATGGCAATGAATAAAAAGTAAAAATAAATAGCGACGTAGAGTTAAAAAGACCGCTTTGGTTGCAATCAACCGTGTAAACAAAAAGTTACAAAAAGGTGGTAAACATTTACATTGCAGCAATTGTTGTAGTAGGTGATGGAAATGGAGTTATTGGTTACGGACTAGGTAAAAGCTGGTGAAGTAACTGCTACTATTAGTCAAAAGGAGTAGAAGCACAAAGAAGAACTTAGTGAGTTCCTGTATTAGTGGAACTATTCCTCACGAGTTGAGGCACGTTATAGTGGTGCTAAGGTATTTCGCGTCCAGCTGCTGCCGGTACAGGACTAGTTGCAGGTGCGATGCGTGCTGTCTGTGATAGCGTAGATGTGAGGATATCCTTGCAAAATCAAAGGGTTCTTCAAATCCTCACAACCCTAAAAGCTACAATTGAAGCATTAAGCAATGTTCGTGATGCCTACACTATTGCAGGTGTTCGTGGAATTAGTATGGAGTATTTAACGGATAAGGAGTAAAGTATATGGCAACAATTAAAAATCAAACAAATAAAGAGTGGAATTGGTTATTCAAAAGACCAAAAGCTACACTTGTTGCATTAGGACTTCGTAAGATCTCTCAAGTTGTTGAGATCGAAGATACTCCTTCATGCACGGAATGCTTCTAAATAAAAGTACATCATCTTGTAAAGTGTAGTTGAATAATAAATTTAAATTAGATTAATTATGAAATTAAATACATTGAAACCTGCTGCAGGGTCAACTCATTCACGTCGTCGTCTTGGTCGTGGACCGGGATCTGGCTTGGGTGGTACTTCTACACGTGGACACAAAGGTGCTAAGGCTCGTTCTGGTTACAAAAGAAAAATCGGTTTCGAGGGTGGTCAGATGCCATTGCAACGTCGTATTCCTAAAAGGTGGATTTAAGAACATTAATCACAAAGAATATTTTGCAGTAAAATCTTTTCTGTTCTTCAAGAACTAGCAGAAAACAAGAATCTAACAAAGGTAGGGGTATTAGCAGAACCAGATTGACGCAGGTCTTACAAATGGTAAAGAACTTGTTAAGATCCTAGGTAACGGAGAATTAAAAGCAAAAATTGAAGTAGAAGCTCATGCTTTTTCTAAAACTGCAGAAGAAGCTATCAAAAAGCAGTAGGTGGTAACTACAACTATAATCTAAGAAATGAAAAAGTTTATTGAGACACTAAAGAACCGTTTGGAAGTGAAGACCTTGACAAAGTTCTTATCACCCTTCTGTTTACTGCGATTTATCGCTTTTGGCTCGTTTGTTGTTCTTCCCGGAATAAATCCAGGCCAATTGGAGAAACTTCAATCACAGACAGCCGGTGGCTTGATGTCACTGTTGGACATGTTCTCTGGTGGAGCATTTTTCTAATGCATCTATTTTTGCATTGGGTATAATGCCCTTACATCTCAGCTTCTATTGTAATGCAACTCTTAGCCATAGCTGTACCTTATTTCCAAAAGATGCAGCGTGAAGGCGAAAGCGGACGCAAAAAGATAAATTAGTATACACGTTTGCTTACAATCAGAATTCTTTGTATTCCAAGCACCGTCATACATATCAACCTCAAAATACCAGGCAAGTCAAAGCGTAGCTTCTGGTATTTCTTGGGAGGAATTTTCATGATTCCAGCAACAATCATTCTTGCAGCTGGAAGTATGTTTATCTTGTGGCTAGGAGAAAGGGATACCGATAAAGGTATAGGAAACGGAGTTTCAATTATCGATTATGATTGGTATTATCGCTCGTCTTCCCCAAAGCTGCGCACAAAGTTGGTTCACGTTTTCAAGCAATCACAGGTGGTGGTCTAGTTATGTTTATTGTAGAGCTACTTATCCTTTACGGAGTAGTATGCTGCAATCCTACTAACACAAGGAACACGTAAAGGTGCCTGTGCAATATGCTAAGCGTGTTGTTGGAAATAAACAATATGGTGGTAGCTAGCATACATCCCATTGAAGTTATTTGCAGCAAATGTAATGCCTATTATTTTGCGCAAGCTCTAATGTTTATACCTTTAATGTTGGTTAGATTCCAATCAGATGACTCTTCAAGCATCGTACATTCGTTGATGGATAACCACAGCATTGTACAACTGTATTTATGTATTCTTGATTATTGCCTTTACGTATTTTCATACTGCAATAACATTGAATCCAACACAGATGTGCATAGAAGATATGAAACGTAACAACGGTTTCATTCCAGGAATCAAACCGGTAAAGATACTGCAGACTACATTGAGGAGATAATGTCTCGAATAACCTTGCCAGGTTCACTCTTTATAGCTTTCATTGCTGTTATGCCTGCATTAGCATCATTAGTAAATGTGCAGAATGCGTTCTCACAATTCTTTGGAGGTACTTCTTTTTAATTCTTGTAGGTGTTGTAATGGATACTCTACAACAAATAGAAAGTCACCTTATGATGCGTCATTATGATGGCCTATTAAATTCAGGTCATACTCGTAACGCAGGACTTGCAGCATATTAGAATGCATCTCTATAATGGAGATATTTCTAAAAACCGAATGAGATATTGCTAGTGAAGCGTGCTAGTCAGCTAGTAAGCAAAACACTTGCTGAATTAGCGACGATAATTCGTCCAGGGATTAGCACGCTTCAATTAGATACTTTAGCAGAAAACTTCATCCGAGATCATCGAGGTATTCCAATACTAAAAGATTTTCCAAATCCATTTGGCAAACCTTTCCCCGCAGCAATCTGTACTTCTCGAAATGCAATTGTAGCACATGGAATACCAAGTAAGAACGAAATCATACAGAATGGTGATATCATTTCTGTTGATTGTGCTCTTTTCACTCGATGGTTATTGTGGTGACAGCTGCTATACATTCCAAGTCGGATGTTCATCCACGAATGCAGTATTTAGTTGAAAAATACTAAAGAAGCTTTGAATAGAGCAATTCACTCCAGTTGTAGAGGGCGGACATCTTCAAGACATTGGAAATGCAATTCAAAAGTTTTCAGAGAGAAAAGGATTAGGAATTGTTCGAGAGTTAACAGGACATGGACTAGAAAAGAATTGCATGAAGGTCCACAAATTACTAATTATGGTAATAGAGGAGAAGGAGCCTTTATTAAAAAGTGGTCTAACACTTGCTATAGAACCGATGCTTACTTTGGGGAATGCAAAAGATAGGATTGCTACCAGATAAATGGGGAGTAATAACTCTTGATGGACAACCATCGGCACATTTTTGAGCATACAATTGCAATTCACGAAGGGCAAACAGAGGTTTTTATCCTCATTTGACGAAATAGAAAAGATAGAAAGAGAAAATCATTAAATATGGCAAAACAATCTGCGATAGAACAAGACGGAACAATTGTTGAAGCATTATCTAATGCAATGTTTTCGTGTAGAATTAGAAAATGGATGTCCTATTACAGCTCATATCTCAGGTAGATGCGTATGCACTACATCAAGATTTTACCAGGAGATAAAGTTAAAGTAGAGATGAGTCCTATGATTTGACAAAGGGACGTATCGTTTTCCGATATAAATAAAATAGAAATATGAAGACAAGAGCATCGTTAAAAACGCTCAGCAGACTGCAAAATCGTACGTCGTAAGGGTCGTTTATTCGTAATTAACAAGAAAAATCCTAAGTTTAAAACACGTCAGGGTTAATTTAGTTGGAAGTTTTAATAAAAATCGTATCTTTGCGAGCGATTAGATTTAAAATTAAAAATCAACTAATAAAAAGTTAAGGTTTAATCAGTTTTAATTATTAAAATTACAAATGGCAATAAAGAATTGTTGGAGTAGATTTGCCCCCAAAATAAGCGTGGCGAAATCGCATTGACTTATGTTTATGGCATTGGTCGAAGTAGTTCAGCAAAGATATTGGATAAAGCCGGCGTGAGCCGCGTGACTTGAAGGTTAGTGAATGGACTGACGATCAAGCAGCCAAAATCCGTGAAATTATCGGCGCTGAATTCAAAGTAGAAGGTGATCTCCGTTCAGAGATCCAAATGAACATCAAGCGTTTGATGGATATTGGTTGTTATCGTGGTATTCGTCACCGTAATGGTCTTCCTGTTCGTGGTCAAAGTACGAAGAATAATGCTCGTACTCGTAAGGGTAAGAAGAAGACTGTTGCTAATAAGAAGAAAAGCTACTAAGTAAAAATAGTTGAAAAGTTAATATAGTAGCTCTATATGAGCAACCCTATTAATACTTTCCACTTTTAAACTAAAAGTAATTATGGCAAAGAAAGCAGCAACATCTAAGAAAAGAAATGTGAGAGTTGACGCAGTTGGTCAACTTCATGTTCATAGTTCATTCAATAATATTATCGTATCTTTAGCTAACGGAGAAGGACAAGTTATCTCTTGGTCTTCTGCAGGTAAGATGAGCTTCCGTGGTTCTAAGAAGAATACACCATATGCAGCTCAAATGGCTGGTGAAGATTGTGCTAAAGTAGCTTTTGATCTTGGTCTAGAGAAAGGTTAAAGCTTACGTTAAAGGTCCAGGTAACGGACGTGAGTCTGCAATCCGTGCAGTGCATGGTTCTGGAATTGAAGTTACAGAAATTATCGACGTTACACCATTACCACACAATGGTTGCCGTCCTCCAAAGAGAAGAAAAGTATAATCCTTATTCTGAGGTTTATATAGAAAAGAAATTATTTAAAAAGCACATTATAATTAATTATGGCTAGATATATAGGTCCGAAATCTAAGATTGCACGCCGTTTTGGTGAACCCATTTTCGGCGCAGACAAAGTTTTGTCCAAGAGAAACTTCCCTCCTGGACAGCATGGCAACAACCGTCGTAAGAAGATGTCTGAGTACGGTGTCATGTTGGCAGAGAAGCAAAAGGCTAAAATATACTTACGGCGTTCTAGAACGTCAGTTCCGTAACTTGTTCGAGAAAAGCAGCTAAGGCTTCAGGTATTACCGGTGAAGTTTGCTACAACTTCTAGAGTCTCGTCTTGATAATGTTGTGTTCCGTATGGGTCTTGCACCTACGCGCAGCTGCTCGTCAGCTAGTTGGACACAAAACATATCATCGTAGATGGTAGTGTTGTAAAACATTCCTTCATACTCAGTAAAAACCAGGTCAAGTTATTGGTGTTCGTGAAAAGGCTAAATCTCTAGAAGTTATTGAAACAGCTCTAGCAGGTTTTAACCACAGCAAATATCCTTGGATTGAATGGGATAACGCTACAAAGAGCGGTAAATTCTTGCATACTCCTGAGAGAGCAGATATTCCTGAGAACATTAAGGAACAATTAATCGTTGAGTTGTACTCTAAATAAATCATTAAATTAATGGCGATATTAGCATTTCAAAAACCTGATAAAGTTGTAATGCTGGAGGCAAACGACAAGTTCGGAAAGTTCGAGTTCCGTCCTTTAGAGCCTGGCTTTGGTGTTACTATTGGTAACGCTTTGCGCCGCATCCTTCTTTCATCACTTGAAGGTTTCGCAATCAACACAATCAAAATTGGTGGTGTTGAGCACGAATTCTCTTCAGTTCCTGGTGTAAAGGAAGATGTTACCAACATTATCTTGAATTTAAAACAAGTAAGATTCAAGCAAGTAGTAGATGAATTCGAGAATGAGAAAGTTAGTATCACTGTCGAGAACACAACAGAGTTCAAGGCTGGTGATATGGGTAAGTATCTGACTGGATTTGAAGTGTTAAACCCTGATTTGGTGATTTGTCATTTAGATGCCAAAGCATCGATGCAGATAGACATTACAATTAACAAGGGACGTGGTTATGTTCCTGCTGATGAGAATCGTCAATACAGCACCGATGTCAATGTTCTCCCAATCGATTCTATCTACACCCCAATCCGTAATGTAAAATATTCAGTAGAGCCTTATCGTGTTGAACAAAAGACCGACTACGATAAACTCGTACTAGAAGTTACAACGGATGGTTCCATAAGTCCTAAAGATGCGCCCTAAAAGAAGCGGCTAAGATACTTATTTATCACTTCATGTTGTTCTCTGATGAAAAAGATTACTCTTGAAAATCCAGAGCAAGACAGCAATGAAGAATTCGATGAAGAAGTATTACATATGCGCAATTGTTAAAACTAAGTTGGTTGATATGAATCTTTCTGTTCGTGCGTTGAATTGCTTTAAAGGCAGCAGATGTTGAAACATTAGGCGACCTTGTACAATTCAATAAGACAGATCTTCTTAAGTTCCTGCAACTTTGGTAAGAAATCGCTTTCTGAGCTTGATGATTTGCTCGAGTCTGAATCTATCTTTTTGGAACAGATATTTCAAAGTATAAATTAGACAGAGAATAAGAAATTATGATAGCATGCAGTTGTTTTCATAGTTGATTAGCAATTGCAAGCTATTTATATAGATCTTTTTCTCATCTTAAAAATTAAAACAAATAATGAGACACAATAAAAAATTCAACCATTTTGGGTCGTACTGCATCTCACCGTGGTGCTATGCTTGCAAACATGGCTATCTCGTTGATTATGCACAAAAGAATCACTACGACTCTTGCAAAAGCAAAAGCTCTTAAGAAAATATAGTAGAGCCCTTTGATCACACGTTCAAAGGAAGATACAACAAACTCACGTCGTGTTGTTTTCCGTTACTTGCAAAATAAATATGCTGTAACAGAGCTTTTTTCAAAGAAATTTCAACAAAGTTGCTGACCGTCCAGGTGGTTACACTCGTGTAATCAAGTTGGGTACACGTCAAGGTGACGCTGCTGAAATGGCATTTATCGAGCTTGTTGACTACAATGAAAACATGGCAAAAGCTCCTAAAGCCGCTAAGAAAACACGTCGTAGCCGTAAGACTACTGCAACAAAAAGAAGCTGCAGCTCCTGAAGCAACAGCTGAAAAGGTTGAAGAAGCAACAGCAGAATAATTGCTTGTTATGCAAATATGATATAAGAGGGAAACATGAAATATTGTTTCCCTCTTTCTTTTTGTCCTATTGTTAGGTTGCTTAATGTTGGCAAAACAGATAGTTCTTTTGCCATTTTCCTTATTTTCTTAATCTATTACATACTAGTCTCTTACTTTTATTTTCAGGCTTTGATTAGAGCTGTCTTTTATTCTTTTATGTCCTATTCTCTTGTTCCTTTTGAGCAGAGGAGAGAGGTATAGGAACAAAAAGCGATATATAAAGCCTCTCAACACTAGATCATTTTCTTCAAAGTTTGACTTTTAGAGATAAAGTTGTATCTTTGTTGAGTAGAGAGGTATGTTTCTTCAGTGGCTCACCTTGTTGAAAGAGAGAACCAATAACTTTCACGTTATCTAAAACCAATAACTAATCATAACTCAAAACGTAAAAATATCATGTTAAAGAAAAATCTACTTTAACCCTTCTTGCAGTATTTTTCCTCCCTTGCAATCACCACTTCTTGCGAAAAGACTACCTGGGAATGGGAACCAATGCAGCTTGTTTCAGACACCAATCTTAAAGGTCAAAACACCATTTTAGTGCCTGCAGAGGGTGGAACAATTCACGTAACCTGCACCAACTACGAGTCATTCTGGTTCTCTGAAAATTCAGTTACAGTTGATGGACAACCATTTTAAAGCTCCCAATTCAACAGCTATTTCCCCGTTTTATCAACTCCTTGGCTTAAAGCAGCTGTCAAAAAGAACGTGATGACTGTTGTGGTTGAGCCAAATACCACCTCAAGGTGCGCAACAAGATTTGAAATTACAGCAGGAGATATTTTGTGGCTTACATTTGAGCAAGAAGCAAAAATAATGAATAAGATTTAGAGCTTTATTCTTTTTATGTCTTATTCTCTTGTGCCTTTTGAGCAAAGAGGCGAGAGGTATAGGAATAAAAAGCGATAATAAAAGCCTCTCAACACAGATTATTTTTCTTCAAAGTTTGATTTTAGAGATAAAGTTGTATCTTTGTGGAGTAGAGGTATGTTTCTTCAGTGGATCATCTTGTTGAAAGAGACCAATAACTTTCACGTTATCTAAAAACAACAACTCAATCATAGTTAAACGTAAAAATATCATGTTAAAGAAAAATCTACTTTGTAGCCCTTCTTTTGCAGTATTTTCGCTCCTTGCAATCACCACTTCTGCGAAAAAGACTGAACCTATGCATCTTGTTTCAGACACCAATCTTAAAAGGTCAAAACACCATTTCTGTGCCTGCAGAGGGTGGAACAATTCACGTAACCTGCACCAACTACGAGTCATTCTCGATCTCTAAATATTCATTTACAGTTGATAAACAGCCATTTTAAAGATCCCAATTCAACAGCTATTTCACCCTTTTTCATCAACTCTCTTGGCTTAAATCAGCTGTCAATAAGAACGTGCTGACTGTTGTGTTTGAGCCAAATACCACCTCAAAGGTGCGCATAACAATATTTGAATTTACAGCAGGAGACGTTCGTACTCGGCTTAGATTTGAGCAAGAAGCAAAAAAATAATGAATAGATTTAGAGCTTTATTCTTTTGTTTCGTCTTCATCTTCATTCTGCATTAAATTTATTATCTTTGCATAAATAGCGCCATGCCTGCTTGTTTGTGGGCAGATGGCATCATTTACAACGATTTATTATGGCAGTTAAAGATAAAGGACTCACCCCAATGATGAAGCAATTTTCTTTCACGTTTTAAGCATCAACATCCAGATGCAATATTGCTTTTTCGTTGTGGAGACTTTCTACGAAACATATTCACAAGACGCTGTAGAAGCATCGAAGATATTAGGGATAACGCTCACCAAACGAAACAATGGTGGCTCTTCTGCGGTTACAGAGATGGCTGGTTTCCCCCACCATGCGTTTGGATACTTATCTTCCAAAGCTTGTTCGTGCGGGACGACGAGTGGCTATTTGCGACCAATTAGAAGACCCCAAACTAACAAAAAAGCTTGTTAAACGTGGTATAACCGAACTGGTTACGCCCGGAGTTGCATTGGCAGACAATGTATTAAACTATAAAGAAAACAACTTTTTAGCTGCCATTCATTTCGGAAAAGCCTCTTGTGGTGTTGCATTTCTGACATCTCAACAGGCGAATTCTTAACAGGCGAAGGCTCATACGATCAATAGAGAAGTTGTTGGTGAACTTCTCGCCCAAAGAAGTGTTGTTCGATAGAGATAATAGCAACAGTTCAACCAATATTTTGGCGATAAATATTGCACATTCGAGCTTGATGATTGGGTTTTTACCGAATCAACAGCTCGTCAAAAGCTATTGAAACACTTTGGAACGCAAACGCTTAAAGGTTTCGGAATCGACCATCTTGTCAATGGAATCATCGCTTCTGGGGCATCATGCGGTATCTTGAAATCACCCAACACACAATATCAGTCACATAACATCCATCTCTCGCATAGAGGAAGATCGTTATGTGCGCCTCGATAAATTCACCATTCGCAGCTTAGAACTCATCAACTCAATGCACGAAGGCGGTAGTTCATTGCTCAATGTTATTGATAACACCATCACACCCAATGGGTAGTCGCATGCTCAAACGCTGGTTGGTGTTCCCTTTAAAAGAGCAAAAAGCAATAGAGCAACGCCTCAATGTGGTAGAACATATCTACAATAGCGAAGACTTTGAGCAGGTGTTGTCCGATCAACTTCATCGTATTGGCGACTTAGAGCGCATCATTTCTCGTGTAGCAGTGGGCAGGGTGTCTCCAAGAGAGGTTGTTCAATTGCGCTATGCGACTCGACGCTATCGAGCCAATTAAGGCGGCTTGTGTGGCTTCAAAGAACGAGTCTTTGGTGCGAATGGGCGAACAAATCACCCTATGCGAGTCTATTCGTGCTCGAATAGCAAAAAGAAATCACCTCCGACCCACCACAACTGTAGAACAAAGGAGGCGTTATTGCCGATGGAGTGAACCCCGAGTTAGACGAGTTAAGAGCAATATCTCACTCAGGAAAAGATTATCTTTTGCACATTCAAGAACGTGAAATAGAGCAAACAGGCATTTCTTCTTTGAAGATAGGCTATAACAATGTGTTTGGATATTATCTCGAAGTGCGTAACATGCACAAAGATAAAAAGTGCCCCAAGAGTGGTTCGTAAGCAAACACTTGCGCAGGCAGAACGCTATATTACACAAGAGTTGAAAGAGTATGAAGAGAAGATTTTAGGGTGCCGAAGATAAGATTTTGGCACTCGAAGCGCAAATCTTTAACGACCTGATAGTGGCTCTTCAAGAGTTTATTCCACAAATACAAATCAATGCCAACATCATTGCTCGCATCGATTGTTTGCACTCTTTCGCTTCAGTAGCACAGTCGAACCACTATGTTCGACCAGAGATTAACAACACAGAAGTGCTTGATATCAAGGCAGGAAGACATCCCAGTTATCAGAAATGCGGCTACCTGTTGGAGAGCGTTATGTGCCCAATGACATTCTGCTCGATAGCGAAAAGCAGCAAATTATGATGATTACAGGTCCTAATATGGCGGGTAAATCAGCTCTTTTGCGCCAAACTGCCCTCATAGTGCTATTGGCTCAGGTCGGAAGTTTCGTGCCAGCACATAGCGCAAGCATTGGTGTTGTAGATAAAATCTTCACCCGTGTAGGGGCAAGCGATAACATATCGGTGGGCGAATCAACCTTTATGGTAGAGATGACAGAGGCTGCAAACATTCTCAATAACGTGTCTTCACGTTCTCTTATCTTGTTCGATGAGTTGGGAAGAGGTACATCTACCTATGATGGAATAAGCATTGCGTGGGCCATTGTCGAGTATCTTCACGAACAACCAAAGGCAAGAGCACGCACTTTTTGCCACTCACTACCACGAACTTAACGAGATGGAGAAGCGATTCGAGCGCATTAAGAACTTCAATGTAAGCGTGAAAGAAGCCAATGGCAAAGTGATGTTTATGAGAAAGCTCGTAGAAGGCGGTTCAGAACACTCGTTTGGTATTCACGTTGCCGACATTGCTGGCATGCCAAAGAGCATTGTTAAGCGTGCAAATGTTATTTTTGAAGCAGCTCGAAAAGAACAACGATCAAGTGGGAGAGGTATCGAAGAACGCTATAAATAAGCTCGATGAGCCTAATGAAAACGTACAACTTAGCTTCTTTAAGTTAGACGATCCAGTGCTCATTCAGATAAGAGATGAGTTCTTGCACCTCGATATTAATAACTTAACTCCCGTTGAAGCACTCAATAAATTGAACGATATTAAGAAGATTGTCAAAGGATAAAAGCGTCTTTATAATCGTCTTTTAGTTATTGCCACATTGCATCTGCAGTGTGGCATTGTTCTTCGGGGCGGTAATAACAGTGCTTTGCAGTGTAATAACAATGCTTTTTAGGGTGCAATATCATTGCTTTTCAGCTTTAATAGTGGTGCTTTTACATTCAATTCTCGCAAAAATATACTACCTTTGCCCATCTATGACACATCAAACGCATACATTTACCAACGGATTACGCCTGGTTTGCGTTCCTCATTCATCACAAGTGGTGTATTGTGGATATTATATTAAGGCAGGAACAAGAGATGAGTTGAGCCACGAAGAGGGCTTAGCACATTTCTGTGAGCATATGTCTTTCAAAGGCACAGCAAAGCGTTCGGCACGTAATATCATCAACAGTTTGGAGCAATATGGTGGCGATTTAAATGCTTTTACAACCAAAGAAACAACCGTTTATCATGCAGCGATATTGTCGAAGCATGTTTATAAGGCTGTAGAAGTGCTTACCGATATGGTATTTAACAGCGTTTATCCACAAAAAGAGATTGCAAAAAGAGGTAGAAGTGATTTGCGATGAGATAGAGAGTTATAACGATTCGCCCTCAGAACTCATTTACGATTATTTCGAACAAGAGCTTTTTGGCAGTGCAGCCTTGGGTCATAACATTTTGGGAAAGGCCGAAAATGTGCGACAATTTACCACTGCCGATGCTCAAAAGATTTACACAACGAATGTATCAACCCAATAATATGGTGTTCTTTGTGTATGGAGATATCGACTTTAAACGATTGGTTCAGCAACTCGATAAGCTAACAAGTGCTTTCCCAGAGGCTACTCCTTATTTGCGAAAAGATGCGCTTTTGCCTACCGATATATCGAAAACAACGGGCGTAGAAGGCACTCAGAGGTTATAAAACGCAACATCACCAATGCCATGTCATGATAGGGTGCCAAGTCGTTTAGCGTGTATAACAAGCAACGTGTGGTGCTTTATTTGTTGAATAACATATTAGGTGGACCAGGAATGAACGCTCGTTTGTCTATTGCTTTGCGTGAAAAACGAGGCTTAGTGTATAGTGTTGATAGCTCGATGGTGTGTTATAGCGACGTAGGAGTGTGGAGTGTGTACTTTGGTTGCGACCCTCACGACCTTAAAAAGTGCATCGCCTTGGTGAAAAAAGAAATGCAACGCCTATGCGACACCATGCTAACACCCAAGCAAATTGCAAGCGCAAAGCAACAGTTAAAGGGGCAAATTGCAGTGTCCTGTGATAGTAGAGAGAGCTTTGCACTCGACTTTTCAAAAAGCCTATTTGTATTTTTAATGAGATGAAGTCTATCGATGATTTGTTTGCCGAAATCGATGCTATTACACCTCAAGAGATTATGAATGTATCGAGAGAAATATTCGATCCCAATCGTTTATTCACTCTCATTTTAGAATAAAATAAAAGCTACTGCCTTTAAGCAGTAGCTTCTTTTTATTGCATAACGCCTTTTAGTTCTTCTAATCTAATGCCGTTTTGTATTCTAAGCGTTAAAGAATCGCCTTTAACAAGTTGTGATGTAGGAATGCTTAACAACGCTGGTTCAGTTACATTGTTGGTGGTTTCTTTGTTGCTAAACACCACTGTCCAAATATAATGTGTGTTGTTTCCCGTGCTCATTGCGTGCTTCTTTTCAGCAATAGAGATGTTAATGGGCTTGTCTTTTACATTCTCTAAGCGCATTGGAACAGTTAGTTGAACGTTCAAATACTTCTTATTCTTAGCAAAGCTCGATGCAACATACAACACAGGGTCGCTCTTTACGTCTTCAGTTGTTTGTGTAACAGGTTGAAGAAGCATCATGGGAATGAAGCCTAAGATAGACTTTACCTGATCTTTTTCACGATAAGTAACTATTGCACGATAGAAAGTTTCAGTGCCAGTTAGCCATGGATGTGTGTGTAGGAAGTTTGACACTGCCTTTCTGATCATCGTCAAATACGATGTTTGCAGTTTGGTCTTGCTTTGTTAATAGTTACCTCTGCGGCATCTCGTTTTTAGGTAAGAATTGTTTCCATCTCCACCTTCAAAGGTGTTAGAAGTGCAGGCTGTTAATAGTAATAAGGCTGCACCAATAATAGATTTTATTTTCATATAGCTTTAAAATGATTAATTGCTGGGTTGGCATACATTGTTAATATACGCTCACGAAGATAGGCTTCATCTTTGTTTTCGATTTGAATTTTTATTCAATTGACCAGTGATATAGTCTTCGAAAGTTTGCTTTTTCTTCGTGTGTGTAATAGTTACTATATTGGTTATTGTTCTTAATAGGTCGAGAGCAATATAGTATTGCAAACAAACGATAGTTTAGCATGTATTTGTTGATCGATGTGTTGTGCCACAGTTGCATAAAAATCGTTCTTAGAAAGTTCGCTGTCGAGCGATTCAAGGAATGGATCTATGCACTCTGCACAATGATAATGAATGCGACCTTTATAGCCCATGATGCCTGTTTGCATACTTAATATATCGTCTTGAGCACTCTTTTTATACTCAGGATTGTCTCTCTTTAACTGAAACTCCATTGCCTTTAGATAGTCGCAAGGGTCGTATTCGTACGAAAGTAGCTAAGGAACGATATGCATTTCCTTTAGTTTGTCAGCCAAAGAGCCTTTCTCCTCCGATGGTAAGCATCTTCAAAAAGAGCCTCTTGAGTGCGGTCGTTTGAATCTTTGCTCTGCCTTCTCGTTGCGCAATCCAAATGTTTTCGCTTTTGTTGGTCATCACAAAATGCATGTAGTTAGATAGGCGTTTGCTGGCAATGAGCATCTGACGAGGGGACAAACCACGTTCAACAATGAACGATTTGTTCACTCTTACAAGGTCTTTTACCCATGGAAGAGATAGCAGTTGTCGCCAATTGCAATCTCACAAGAGGTGTCAAAGCCTGCATCTATTAGTAGATACGTCGAGAATTGCCGAGTCTAATACAATGTCACGATGGTTACTTAAGAAAGTGAAAATCTTTACTTTTGTCTATCGCATCGCTGTTAAATGAAAAACCGATTTAGATGTATTTATTGAGCACTCTAATACACGACTGATAACTAAAAAGACACGTTGAAATTCCATACTATTTCTTTTTACCTCTTTCATCTTTTGATGAAGCGTTTCAACGGGTATTTCAGGAAGATATAAGGCAAAATGGTGCGAAATTGCTCGCTACTAAATATTCTATCAATCGCCTCGGGCAATTCTTCCGGCTCGAAAGGGCGTATGTCTTTAAAACTCTTCAGGTATCATCATATCTTTAAAAGTATTTGATGTTTAAGATGCAAATGATATGTTTTAGAATTGACGTTCTACGATGTTTTGTAAGTACATCAGTCATGTTTAAGCCTGCAGCACGCACCTGTTGAGGAATGAAACTTGTTGCAGTCATACCAGGAGTGGTGTTGATTTCAATAGATTGAGAAACGTCCTTGCCTGTCTAGAATCTTGCTAATGATGTAGTCGATACGTATAATTCCGTTGCAACGTAATAACGAATAGATTTCTTTTTACTAGTTAGCTACACGCTCTGCAGTGTCTGGTTGAAGGCGAGCAGGGTGATTTCTTGCACCTGTCCGTTATATTTTGCGTTGTAATCGAAGAACTCATTCTCTGTAACTACTTCGGTTGCAGGAAGCGAAACCAATCCTTCTTTAGTGGCATAGCAGCCTATTGAGATTTCAGTTCCTTGTAAAAACTTTCAATCATCACCTCATTGCTTTCGTTAAAGGCAAGCTCTAAGGCAGCAGGAATATCGCTTTTGGTCTTCACTTTCGATACTCCAAAGCTCGAACCATCGGCTGCTGGCTTAATGAGCCAAGGCATTCCGAGTTCACTCTCAATCTTTTTCTGCGCTTATTTTGTGTGCTTGTCTTTGTAAACTACCATACTTTTAGCCACATTATAGCCAAAACCACGAAGGTAATTAGTTCAAAACAAACTTGTTAAAGGTCATTGCTTCCACCAAAACACCAGATGTAGAGTAGGGCACTGAAAATCATATCAAAGTAGCTTTTGAAGTAGTCCATTCTCACCAGGAGTGCCGTGAATAGTGATATAAGCATAATCGAATGCCACCTTATTGCCATTTAACTCAAACGAGAAGTCGTTCTTATCAATTGGCAGTTGTTGGTTTTCTTCAACGTTCACCCACCATGATTCTTTACTAATTTCATACGATATAAACGTTGTAACGCTCTTTATCGAAAGAACGAATAAATTCCTTGTGCTGAGCGTAAAGATACCCGTGTTCTGATGAGTAGCCACCACATCAATGGCAATATTTCTTTTTGAGTCATATTTTGCTTATTCTTTGTTTTTCAATTGAAAGTATCGTTATTAGTTCCTTCTATATACACACGCCATTTGTTTAACATTGTGTCTAAATCTTCAGGCAATGGCGATGTAAAGTAACATTCTTTTTGAGTAGAAGGGTGCACAAAACCCAGTGTTTGTGCGTGAAGTGCTTGTCTAGTGCATATATTAAAAGCAGTTTTGAACAAACGATTTGTAGCTCGAACTTCTGTTTCCACGGAGTATTTCCTTACCTCCATAGCGTTCATCTCCAAACAATGGGTGACCGATATGCTTCATATGAGCACGTATTTGGTGTGTTCTTCCAGTCTCTAATATACACTCTATGAGCGTAGCATAGCCAAAACGCTCGATAACTTTATAGTGAGTAACGGCAGGTTTGCCTATTCCTGAGTCGGGAGAGAATACTAGTCATGCGTTGACGATCTTTGGGATCACGACCGATGTTGCCTTCAATTCTTTGCCCTCATCTTCAGCAATATGTCCCCAAACAAGAGCCTCTATAGCTTCGTGTAGTGGTTTTGTTAAAGAACTGAACACCCTAGTTTTGTTTTTGGCATTAGGAGTCTTTTGCCACTACCAACAAACCGCTTGTATCCTTGTCGATGCGATGTACCAAGCCCACTTCAGGGACTGTTTGCGTCGAAGTTCTTATCGTCTTTCATGTGCCAAGCAACGGCATTTATCAGCGTACCATGAAAGTTTCCCACCCTGGGTGCACCACAAGTCCTGCGGGTTTGTTTACTACTAGCAATTCAGCATCTTCGTAAACAATATCCAAAGGTATATTTTCTGCCTCGATAGTGTTATCGTGTCGAGGGCGATCGAGCATCAAACGCAACCACGTCGTTGGGACGAATTTTATAGTTACCCTTCACAGGTTGGTCGTTTCACATGCACGAAAACCAGCCTCTGCTGCCTTTTTGAATTCTGTTTCGACTACTATGTTGAAGTTTCTCGAACATAAACTTATCCACTCGTAAAGGCTTTTTGACCTTCGTCGGCAACGATGCGAAAAATGTTCGTAAAGTTGTTGTTCGTCGTCTTCTAATAACTCGTCGTTATCTATTGATATATTTTTCGTCTGTTAATCACAAAATAAAATGTTTTTGTTTGATGATATCGCAACTTCTCTCTTTGCAAATTATTCGCCAGGACGGGATACCTCTTCGAAAATCATCGCGTCTATTGCGCTGTGAATTGTTGTTACGATATGTGGGTTCAACATAGCTTACACTATCACTTGCACTGCGCATACCATTTCCAACCATGATAGTTAGCGGTTTATCCACAGGAATTTTCTCGCCTGCTACAACGCTTTGTCGCCTACCATGATGCCATACACCCAGTCTTTTCTCACCGGGAACCTGCTTAGGGTGCAGTGAGCTAAGCCCATTGACTGCAGCTTTTAGCCATTGCTTCACGGAGCGAACTGTTGTCGATTACGTCGGGAAGAGTGATTGTTGAGATTTAGAAGAGTTGATGGTGACGTAGATGATGCGACCCTGATTTTTGACCTTTTCGCCACCCTTTGGGATTTTGTTCGAGGATACAATCTGGAGGCAAGGTTTTGATATAACCAGTGTCTACTACTCACTTCAAGTCCTAAACGCTTTGAGTTGAGCTTCTGCTTCTTGGTAAGATTTAAACTTTAAGATGAGGCACTGTGATGGCTTCTCCATGATGGGTGTAGAGTCGATAAAGCCATATTTCATCAGCCCCAAAAAGATGCAAAGCACCACCACGGCAATCATTATGAGAATGTTGAGCCAAAAGATATCTACTTGAAACTTACCTATAAATTCTGACGATTTCCATTTGTGTCTTTTTCGTTTGCAAAATGACGTCCACACGTTTTCAGATGATTTTGTTTTCTATAGTAATTTGCATCACATCGCAGTGAACTGCAAGAGTGCGTGCTTTATATAAATAAATGGCGCCTCTTCTTTTGCAAAAGTACAAAAATATTACATAGCTCATTGCTTTTGCACTCATTTTTCTTGTTATGTAAGTCAAAGACTTATGCATGGTTGAAAGTAAAAGCAATGCAATTGACTTGTCAAAAAGCATTGATATTAGGGTGCAAAAAGCAATGCAATTGAACTGTAAAAGCACTGTTTTTGAGGATAAAGAAAACTCCAACACACCGAGTGCATTGGAGTTTAATGATATTGTGTGCCTGCAAACATTGTTGCTGAGGCGTTATTGTGCTTTTGAAACGATTAAGAAAGCAACTTTTAACGATGGTAGAGATGAGTTCCGCCTCTGCTTTTTCCAGCCATTTGTTTGCTTGCTTGCCCCATTACTTTGCCCATATCTTTCTATGCCTTGTGCCCTGTTTCACTGATAATGTTAGCTACATATCTTCTCAATCTCTTCGTTAGAAAGAGGCTTAGGCAAGTATGCCTCGATCACTTTAACCTGTTCTATTTCGTGAGCAGCTAAGTCTTCACGACCCGATTGAGTGAAAGTTGTGGCAGATTCTTTACCTTGTTTTGCAAGTTTCTGAAGTATTTTAAGAGCATCTGTATCGCTTAATTGATCGTTTGCACCAGGTGCTGTCTTTGCTTCAAGGAACACTTTCTAATGTTACGCAATGTTTCTAAACGCACTTTGTCACGTGCTTTCATTGCATCTTTTAATGTCATTGCTGATTTGTTCGAATAGTTCCATATCTTTATCTTTGATATTTTACGTTCTTATTTATGCAAATGTGATGAGCCCTTGCATAGGTTCTTGGCCATCGTTGTTATCGTTTGTAGGCTCTTTCTTTAGCTTACGACGAATGTCTTCGAGTGCTTTGATACTGCGTTTGTAGGTTGGAATCTTCTAACTTCAAGGATAATCTCTTCATTTGATAAAGTCTCTCAGAATCGAATAGGAACACGTTGAAATTGTGTTTTGCATTTCTGTAGTGCCACATCTCCGCCGTAATACTTACCTCTGAGCATCATCTTTTGAGCCACTTCTTGTTGCTTTTTGGCGTTGTTGATAGCTTCTTCTTGAGCTTCTTTCTTGTTCATATGGTTCTCAACAACATCTATATCTTTCATACCAAAGCCCGTTGCAAGAATGGTAACCTTTACTTTTTCGCCCAATTCAGGATCTACAGACAATCCAAACTTAGACTCATAGTCACCTGTAATCTTACCCATAAACTCGTGAACCTCGTTCATCTCTTCCATAGTGAACTTGGTCTTTTTCGTCCTTGTCGTCGCTAATCTTGATGCTTAAAAGGATTTTCTTTGAGTTATAGATGTCGTTATCGTTAAGTAGAGGCGAGTTAAGTGCATCTTCAATAGCCTTTCCTTAATCTGCCTTCTCCTTCACCATAACCAGTACTCATGATAGCAACTCCGCCTTCTCTCAACACGTTTTTAACGTCTTGGAAGTCGACATTGATAATACCATGCTCTGTGATTATCTCTGCAATGCTTCGTGCTGCGATGCTAAGAGTGTCGTCTGCCTTTCCGAAAAGCATCTAAAACGCCAAGCGAAGGGTATATTTCTCTGAGGCGTTCGTTGTTGATTACCAAAAGAGCATCAACGTTTTTAGCCATCTCTTCCACGCCATCTAAAGCTTGATCGATTTTTCTTTGCGCCCTCGAAAAATAAATGGAATGGTGACGATTCCCACTGTAAGAATGTCCATTTCACTTTACTTTCGCATGATAGACCAGCACCTGCACCTGTTCCACCACCCATTCCGGCAGTGATAAATACCATTTGGTGCCATCGCTTAGCTTTGCACGAATTTGTTCGATGCTGTTTTTCAGCCTCGGTACGACCTTTATAGGATTAGTTCCTGCTCCCAAACCTTCGTCTCCCAATTGAAGTCTGTCTGGAATGGGTGAGTCTTCGAGTGCTTGTCGGTCGGTGTTTCAAAACCAAGAAAGGTTACATCGTGAATTCCTTCTATACATGTGGTTTACAGCGTTACCGCTCCACCTCCAACACCAATTACTTTTATTATACTTTTAGCCTTCTTAGCTGATATAAATTCTACTCTTCCGCTGTCGTTAAATGCGTTATCTGCCATATTCTTTGTGCATTTAAAAACGTTAAATCTGCTTGTTTTCTTACTCTCCTTCTTCTTTCATTATCTGATCGAAGAAACTCTTTGTCTTTCTGAATAGCTTGTTTAAAGGACTATTCTTACGCTTTTCTTCTTCTAATCTGCGTTCTTCTTCCTCTCTAGCTCTTTGTTCAGCTTCTTCTTCTTCACGCCTTCTTCTTGCCTCTTCTTCAGCCTTTTTGTTTCTAGCTTCAGTAGGAACAACACCTCTTCCCTGTGTTTCTAGTTATTGAACGAGGTGCCTTTGGTGCTCACACAGTAGAAGTGGTTTCTGTATTATTTTCTTTGCGAATAAATCGCTTGTTAGTTCGTCGCCAGCACAGTTCATATCGCCTTTTAGCAATCAATCCTAATACCGTGTTCATTGTTGCGTCGTGTGCTGTGATTTCAGGAATATTTGAGTTAATTGTCTCTTGAACAAAGTTGGCAATTCTAATCTTATCAACTCCAGTGTGTTGCTTAAACGCCTTTTCTATGTTCTTCATGTTAGATACTCCACCTGTAATTATGAATCCACCTAATAGCTTTATCGGTGTATCTCGCTAGGCACTTGGTACCATACATTCTTTATAATTTCTTCTAAACGAGCTCTCTACAATCTCGATAAATGTCTTGCTATCAACTTGTCTATCTTCATCAATTGAATACTTTAAGTTCTCGTCTATGTCTTTACTTTCAGTGTAAGCCGAAGCGTATTTGCGCTTCATCTTCTCTGCATTTTCATCGTCCATCTGAAGTGATGCGATGTCTATTGTGATGTTATTTCCACCCAATGGGATAACAGCTAGATGGCGAAGTATGTTGCGATAGTATACTGAAACGGTTGTAGTTTCAGCACCTAAAGTCAACTGAAAACACAGCCAACTCGCTTTCTCAACGTCGGTTAAAAACGCTGTCGGCTAGAGCCAAAGGAGCAAGAGTACATCTCTGCAATTGCGATGCCAGCATTATCGAAACACTTTATTAAGATTGCAGGTAAAAAGATTTCTTCCACAATATATTTAATAGGTTTGCTTCGAGTCTTGTGCACTGAATACCAACGGGGTCGAGCTGATATTGTGCATCAACTTTATATTCTTGAGTTATCGCATCGAGGACTTCTTGTGCGGATAAGTCATGCTTTCTGTTTTCATCCATTAGCTCATTTACCATGTCTAAGGTTACAACAGTATCTAAAGGAAGTTCTTTAATCAATGTATTCTTGACACTTCTAATGCTTTGTCCGCTCACACCAACATACACTTGAGCCACCTTAGCCTTTAAAGATGTCTCTAAACGCTTTGATGATATGGTTAAACATTGCACGGTTTTGTCAATGTTATACACGCACTCCTTTGTTGATACATGAGGTGGAGTCTCTTTGATTACTGAAAGAATTGAGATGCTTCCATCTATGTTTTTCTTGCCAGCAACACCAATAATATTGGTTGACCCTAATTCAATTGCTACAATAAATTCCTTTGCACATAACTATATTCTCGTTATATTTTCTAAATCTGTTTCTTACAAACTAATTTGGTTGTCAAACTCTAAATTGATATAAGAATATTTGTTCCAGCCTGCCTGAGACAATCCATATTTATAGAATTTCTCTAGTCTTGACAGCTTTTTGTATCAATAAAATTCTTTATCAATAGTTCCTCGTTTTTCACGGTTTCGACTTTTCTGAATCTGACCAAGATAGATGATATGATCGCCTATTCTTGGTATGATTTCGATGCCACTGTAGGTAATACATTGATTTGTTCAACAAGATTCTGCCAGTTCGTTATTAATTATAGTGCGACTCCATAGGCGAAATGTATCTTTGAGCAAACGAACGAGAGATGGGTCCCTGTTGCAATGATAAGGTCAGGAGGTATAATGTGAGTTAGGGCATTATACAGTCTTTGTCGTCCACATAATAATCATCTCCGTTCTGAGCCTTTATTCTTACCACTGGCATTCGCTGTGTAATGGTGATGTTTACGTGTCCTTCTTGGAGTCTTTACAACATTCTGCCGTACTCACGAAAGGGCTCTTTTGTGTATATCTTCAATGCGTCTTGTACTCGATATAGCGCATTGGTTGTTTCAAGCGGGAATAGCTTTTTCTTTTTGCAATCTCGCTTTATTTCTTTGGCATCTATAAACCCATTGCAGTACCATCTGCAACATTGATCTGCACTTTACTGCAGGTCGTGGTTGTTGAGTAGGGCTTATTGAACGATGTGAACGCAAAAACAAGATACACTGCCAATGCAACATCGAGCAAAATGGTTACTATTTTCTTTACATTTATTCGCATATTGACCGAAAAGAGGTTGATGCCTTATTTATATAATATGGTTTATTCTTTTGACTCTATTATCTTAGTGAGTCTGGCATATAGCTTTTCATGTCGCCAGCACCTACTATTACGAGTACATCGAAGTCACGTTCACGAGCCAAAGTCGAGCAGATCTTCTTTGTGAATCATTTGCTTTTGAACTCCATCTTTCAAGCAGTCGTAAATCAACTTACTTGTAACTCCTTCGATAGGAAGCTCTCTTGCAGGGTAGATATCGCATAAAAATTACTTCGTCCAACAAGCTAAGAGCATCTGCAAAGTCCTTATAAAAGTCCTTAGTTCTGCTGTAAAGGTGAGGTTGGAAGATAGCAGTTATTTTGCGATTGCTATAAAGTTGTTTTAAGCTTCTTGCGCTTTGGTATATCTCTTTAGGGTGATGTGCGTAGTCGGAGAGAGCACATGCTTGTCGTTCTTTATCTTAAAGTCGAATCGTCTCACCCACTCCGTGATACGAACTCATACCATATCGCAATTCATCTGCAGTGCAACCGCATATTTGAGCCAATGCCATTGCAGCCACACCATTCTCAATATTGATAGGAACAGGTTGTCCTAATCTTATATTAGGTACGTTTTCGATGGGCGAAATGAAGTCGAATGTGAACTCTCCATTCTCTATTTTGATGTTTTCAGCATGGAAATCGCCCTCATTCTCGCTATATTCATACACCTTCACTCCATCAACTACGGCAGGAGTCATCTCCAAACCCTTCTTAATAATTAAGGCACCGCCTGGTTGAATGAGTGTTGTATAATGTTGAAAGCTTTCCAAATAAGCCTCTTTTAGTTCCGTAAATATCTCAAGTGATCGGGGTCTGTTGAGGTGATAACAGTGGCATAAGGGCAACCAATGAAAGCTTCTGTCGAACTCATCGGCTTCGATTACAACGTATTCGCTATCTTTTGATAAGATATAGTTGGTGCCATAATCTTTCGAAATGCCTCCAAGAAAGGCGTTACAGTCTACATTACTCTGGTGAAGAATGTGCACACATCGAGAAGTGAGATGTTTTGCCATGTGTTCCGCAACGCAAATGCCTTTATGAGTGCGAGTTAGTGTTCCTAACACTTGTGCTCTCTTTTGAATATCGAAAGTTATTTCACGGAAGAAGACAAGTTCTTTATGTGTAGAAGGAATGGCTGGAGTGTATACCACCAATGTGTTTAGAGGATTTTTGCAGGCATGTGGTATTTCGTCCACATTCCCCTTCGTAGTGAAGAAGCATGCCCTCTTTCTCTAAGTATGTGTTAGGTCGGTTGGAGTTTTTATCATAACCTGCAACAACAAGTCCTTTTGCAAGGAAAGTAACGAGCTATTGCACTCATTCCAATTCCACCCGCACCGATGAAGTATACTGCTTTTATTTCGTTTAATTCCATTATTGTTTTTGCTATTTTTAGCACCTCTTCGGCAATGCGTTCATGCCGAGTTTTTGAGTGCCATCCCAAGATATTTTGATGTAATTCGTTTAGTTTGGTCTCGTCGTTGACTAATTGATAATGCTGATGATTGATGAGCTTTTTCAGGGTGCTCTGCATCCTTAACATACACTAGCCGCTTGCTTGTTTACAAGGGCAAGAGCATTCTTTGTTTGATGGTCTTCAGCCACATTAGGACTTGAACCAATATCACTGGCATACCTAAAAGGCAGAATTCGCTGATAGAGCTTGCACCTGCACGACTGATCAACCATGTCGGCTGCAGCATGAAGCAGAGGCCATATCGCTAATAAAGTCGGTGACATGAAGATTAGCAAGAGGCTCTTCGCCTTCCAATCGTTTTGCTATTGCTTCTTTATACACCTTTCCTGTTTGCCACAATAAATTGTACATCGCTGTTTCTACGTCGCTAAGATGTTGCAAAAATACTCTCGTTAATGGTGCGAGCACCAAGACTTCGCCAATAATAAGGATGGTTTTCTTTTCAGGATCTAACTGAAAATGCCCTTGCGAGCGTCTGCCTTTGAGATATTGTTTTGCAAGATGTTCTGACGAACAGGATTGCCTGTAAGTATTATTTTGTCGCTTGAAAGAAACGATCCATACCCTTCATACGCCACACATATTTTGCTTGCACGCTTTGCTAACAGCTTTGTTTGTTACGCCTGCGTAAGAGTTTTTGCTCTTGAATAAGATAGGGAACGCCAGTGAAGCGCGCATTGATTGAGCGTTGGACCGCTGGCATAACCGCCAACACCAACAGCCGCATTGGGTTTAAACTCTTTGATAATTGCTTTTTGCTAAACGGCGACTTTGCCAAAGCTTTATAAAGCACTTTAATGTTTTTCCATAGGTGTTTTCTATCGAAACCGCATACAGGTAGGTCTTTTGATGTCATATCCAGCGTCGGGCACTCGTTGCATTTCCATACGTCCCTAAAGCACCTACAAACAATATATTTGCTGTGGGTTCTAACTGCTTTATGGCGTTAGCAATCGAGATAGCAGGGAAGATGTGTCCCACCAGTTCCACCGCCACTGATAATTATTCTCAAGTTTCGTTTCCATTCTAATAATGTGATATATCCTTGTAAAATAATCAAAAATGTATTTAGGGATGTTTTTAGATAGATTTTATGATAAAATAAAGTATTGTGTAGGTGTTTTTATGTTTTTGCAGTAGCTTCAACTCTTAACGGGTTTAATTATGACTTATGAAACTAACTGCAAAAAGCCTCTGTCGTTTTGATAGAGAGGAAGACTTCTGAAAGGGATAAATAAAAGGGCACATCATGTAGATGCGCCCCCTGGTTATGGACTGATTAAGAGATTATCTCTTATAAATTTTTCCAAGTTTTGTTGCCTTGTTTTAGAATAACAATACCTCTGTAGTTGCTGTTATTGCTATCTAACTTCATACCATCGATGGTGAATAGTTCGTAAGGTTCATCAAAGTTTGGTTGTGCAAAAGCATCGTTTGTGGTGCTATTGATACCAGTTGTTACTTTTAGTTCCTTTAACACTCATCGATTTTATTTGCCATGTTGGGCAGTTAGTTGTTGTTGATTTGTAGTGGAATTGCAACTTACCTTCTTACCTGCATATTTTTCAAGTGAAACAGCAGTTGCTTTCACTGCCTTAAAGCTTTTTCCATCGCCCCAAACAGGAATATTAAGTACTTCTGTTGTGCCGTCAACTCACCACCTCAACGCTTAGGTCATCGTGATTACCATGATTCAAAGCGTGCTCTAAATCGAGTGTAATATCTTTTATAATTTGTTAAGTCTATCTCTGGAGTAATTAACAAAGCTTCACTCGCAAGCTCTTTTTGTTCACGAAAGCAGATGCTTTTAAACACTTTATATTTCTTGTCGTGAGTCCACACATAGGTTGGAACCAGTTGGGAGAGTGATGTTGTTTTTCTCTAAAGTATTCCAACCATTGTCGATGTCTAAGTTATAAATAACGTTCTCATCTTGTGTTGTTTCTGGTGTAGAAGGAGTGCTTTCGTCTTCAGATGGAGCTAGGAGTTACCGCATAACTACCATATCTTGAGTCGTCACTTGCCGTGGTTATAGCTGTTAAAGGATTGAATGCAACATTTACACTATCGCCCCAAATGTATTCAGAGATAAATGGATAGTCGATAAATGGGTTGCGGTTCCCTTGAATGGCATATACAGCATCGTTGCGTTTTGTTTCAATCTTCAGCTCACTTTGTCGTTCTTGCTCCATTGGCGATACAATGTGCTTGCCCAATCTTTTAATGTTGGATATTCGCCATTGATGTTGGTAATAAGACCTACATTTACCCATTTAAGGTTCGAATAAGTGGTTGCCATGTACATATAAGAACGTGAAAATCACCCTTCCATGTATCTCCTGGTTCCCAACAGTTTTGTGTTTCGTCCCTCAATAGTAGTAGAACCCACTTTGTCATAGCCTGCACCACTATCGTGTTTCATGTTAGTTACAGTCGCCATAGGGAAGTTTCCTTTTTGCGAATTGTCTTTAGAAGAACTTGGGTAAGGTGGTGAATGTCTATATAGCATCGATTTTCTGTGTACCTCCCCACCAGCTCTTTTGGGAAACGAATGCTCGATGTTCATTCCTGCAACTGCTGTGATAGTTGTAGGTGAAGGAAAGGTAAATTTCAGACTATATCTGTTTAATACCTCGTTGTTGTCCATTCGGTCGGTAGAATAAAAAGGCATCCCATGCATGTCCCTTTCCTTTTCCATAGCCTAAGACCTTGTGGTTGGCGAAGAAGAGTCTCAAAAGCCTTCTTTAATTCTTCTTTTTTTCAAGCCTTGTAGCGATGAATAATACTTCGCAATTGTTGCTCGGTCTGCAGCAAAAAGTACTAGTGCTCCACATCGATAACAATGCGATGATTGATGCAAAAAGTAAAATTTTTTCTTCATGATGTTTTTTATGTTTTTGTGAAACTTTTTGAATATCAACGAGTTGGTTTCGATCGCAACTTGTTGAACAAGGCGATATGTTTTGCAAGATATTTGATATGCTACAAAGTTAATACTTTTTAGCGAACTATTGGTTGTTTTAATGTTTTTTTATGGCATATACTTGTCGATCAGTATGTCATACTAAGCACTTTATAAAAGCACTGCTTGACTTGTAATAGCATTGCTTTTTAGCCCTGTAAACTCACTGCTTTTGCGTCCCTAATTGACATTGAGTTTGTTTAGTGAAAATAAAAATACTTTTTGATTAAGATTAGGTTGTGATGTAAAGAAAATAGCTTCCCCGTATAGAGAGAAGCTATTTTGCTAAAATTAAATTTTACTGTGCGGAATAGTTTTGCACCCTAAAAGAACCTCGCTCCGTCGTACGGAGTCAGTATATTTAGCTTTTGAGTTGAATGGTTTTGCCCTAAAAAGAACTTTCGTTCCCCGTCGCATGAGGGGATATTATAAGACATCTTTTAAAGCAAGCCAAGCCAATTCCGTTGCTACCTTTTACCAAGATGCAGAAATTTTGCACAGCCGTTTGTTGCAGTTCGGCGATGACCTGCTCAACATTTCTCGAACGACTTTAAAATTCGTTTTGAGTAGCCATAAACTCCTTTACCGACAAGCCAAAACGCAATCGAATTGAGCCAATTTCAATAGATCGCATATCTTTTGATGCTCGCTATTGCTCACCTCACCCAATTCTCTCATGTCGCCAAGAATCACCATTTTGTGCTCAACGTCCATCTTCATGAAAATTCTCAAGCGCCGCTTTCATGCTCGTAGGATTGGCATTATAGGCGTCCATGATAATGGTGTTATGAGCTGTTTTGATGAGTTGTGAGCGGTTGTTGCTGGGTATGTAGTTTTCAAGAGCCTTGCAAATGTCTTCGCTTTCCACGCCCATTGTTCTGCCAATGCTTACAGCTGCCAACATGTTGGCAATGTTATAAGCTCCGATGAGATGCGTACTTACGTTGTGCCAAGCGTTCGATTCGTTATCAGTTTCTTTCCATCTGAAACCAACAAAAGGGTTGTTGGCAGTTATTTCAGCTACAAAAGGGGCCTTAACGCTGTTGGTTGGCGAATAAGCAATATAGCTTTCGCCCTTGCAATGTGTGCTAAACATCTCTAAAAGGTCGGCAGATTCGGCATTAATAAAGATGTTGTTGGCACGGTTGTGCGCCTCCATAAAGTCGTATAATTCAGCCTTTGTGCGTTTAACTCCATCGAAACTGCCAAACCCTTGCAGGTGAGCTCTACCCACATTAGTGATCAATGCGTAGTTAGGTTCAACGATGTCCACGAGCGTTTTGATGTCGCCTGGGTGACTTGCACCCATCTCTATCACCGCCATGTTGTGCTCTTTGTTGAGGCGCAACAATGTTTTAGGCACGCCAATGTCGTTGTTAAGGTTGCCAAGAGTGTATAGTACGTTGTATTTTTGTGCCAAAAACAGTAGCCAAAAAGCTCTTTTTGTTGTGGTTTTTCCGTTCGTTCCTGTAATACCGATAATAGTGGTGTTGAGTGCTTTTTCGGTGGTGATTGGCAAGCTGTTGCAATGTGGTTAGAACATTATCTACAACGATATATTGCTCATTGTCGATCATGTCGAGTTGCTTCGTCTACAACAGCATAAGCACAACCCTGCTCTAATGCTTTGTGAGCAAAGCTATTGTCGTTGAAGTTTGCACCCTTTTAAAGCAAAGAAAAATACTGCCTTTGGGGCAATCTCGTGTGTCGGTGGTTATTTCTTTGCATTCTAAAAATAGCTGATAAAGCTTTTCTATTAGTGTCATTCTTTTGTTGTTTCTTTGTTTTGAGTTGCAAAAGTACTAAAAACTTATATTACACTTATTATTTTTATCGATAATGTTTCGCAAAACCAATTTGCATTCTATCTTCCACTTAAACGAATCATTTCTGCAATGCTGTTCACCAGTTCGTGGTTCGCAATAAGGTCTTCGATGGTGATGTGCATGCGGTATTTCCAATAGTGATTGGGGTTAGATGGAATGTTGATTCTTTCGCTTTGAGGATCAGACAAACGTATCTTTTCGTTCATAGAAAGCCAGTCTTGCAAGCTGATAACGCACAGAGCAGAAGGCGATTGCAAATGCTTTTCGATAATTTCTTGCGCCAATTGACCTGTAAGAGGGTGTAGGTGCTCTACCCGAATGATAAAGCATGTTGTTGTAATAGTCTTGCGTTTGCTCCTCATTTTCGTCCCACCACAAGCGAAGAGTAGGCATATCGGGTGCTTATGGTTGCAAACACTGCGATAAGGGTTGCGGTTGAGGTGCCCAAATCGCACGTTGAAGTCTTTTAGGCATCGATTGAATTTCAAGACTAAAGATGCGCAACTCTGTTCACAACCCATTGCACACAGGTGGGAACCATGCCCAAATCTTCAGCACAAAACCAACATCTTTGTAGCCTGAACCAATGTTGGAAGCTTCTTCATTGCTTCGCAATACCAATATTGATTGTTTCGTTTATAATAATAATCTTCATACAAACGATTGAAAGAATCTTTGTCGTGTTGCCACAAAGCCTCATACATGTGGTTCTGTTGAGCCGTTATTCGTGGGTGGAAAAAGATTGAGGATTGTGGTTGTCTCGAATAAAGAGTACATTGCTAACCAATGTAAATAGCCCTTCACGCAACCAGTTATCTTTGTCCGAATGCTTTTCCTTCAAAGGCCTCAGCAATCTTTCTTTGTGTGTCGAAAGCAGGCTTTATGCGGTAGATATCGTCGTGATCTAATTCTAAATACTTTTCTTTTACTTCCTCAGAATGTTCCTTAAACACACGCTCAATCACCCATTCTGCAATAAAAGGAGTGGTGAATAGCTTCTCTTGAAAGCACAAACCATAAGCTCTCTATCTCGTCTTTTGACAAGCCTAAAAGCAGAGCTCGAAACTGACCCAAAAGACCGTGAATTGAATGATAAGGAATGCTCCATATTCTGAAGAAACCTAAGACATGGTCGATGCGATAGGGCATCAAAAACTGCGACATGTGTTGGAAAACGCTTCGTCCACCATGCACAATTGTCTTCAACATCTCGCTCCAATTATAGGTAGGGAAGCCCCAATTCTGGCCATTTGCAGAGAAAGCGTCAGGCGGTGCACCTGCTTGTGAGTTGAGATTGAAAATACTTTTGGCTCTACCCAAACATCGCAACTGTGTCGGTCTACACCAATAGGTATGTCGCCTTTCAATATCACTTGCTTGTGAAGAGCATAGGCATGCGCCTCTTGCATTTGTGAGAATAGGAGGTATTGCACGAAATAATAGTAGGCAACCTCTTTATATTCCTTTGCTCTTAGGGTTAGATAATGGCTTGCGCCAGCTTTCTTTCCATTGCTTATGTTCACCCCAATTGCTAAATAAAGGCGTTTTATATTGATCTCGTAAACGAGCAGAAACGAGCATAAGGAACAAGCCATTCTTGATTGTTTTCAAAGAAAAGTTGAAAACTCTTTCGATGCTAATATCTTGGTACCTTTCTTGTTGATAAAGAAGCGATAGATATTCGTTTTTAGCGTTATTCACCTTCTCATAGTCGAGACTTTCTAAGCCATTGAGTTCCTTTTGTAGCTTTTGGAAATGTCGATAGAGCTTTTCATCTTTCAAAGAAGGCAACGCTTTGAGGTTGATATATTGTGGATGAAGAGCAAAAACGCTATACGCAACTATATGGATAGCTGTCTTTCCATGTGCGAGAAGCAGTGGTGTCGTTGATGGGAAGCAATTGAAGTATCGCTGATTGGTGCACGACATGAAATCAATCATGCGCTTTTAAGTCGCCAAAGTCGCTCAATTCCAAAGCTGTTATTGGTGCGCAATGAGAACAAAGGAATTAAGGTTCCAGCCAATCGAATGTCGCAAATATCAAAGAAAGCTTGATTCAATGAGTAGACAAGTGTTTTGCCTTTGTTGACAGATTGGGATAGTAAGAGAGCGGTTATTCTCTGTTTCCCAGAGCGAAAGACTTTGATTTTGCGTGTTAATGGCAACGAACTTAAATTCAATTTTCTCACCAATAAACGACGAAGCGTTGATATCTATAACCCATTCGTTATGCTGTTGCTCGGTCATAGCTAAGGCTTTATTGATGTTCCACGCCCCTAATACATCTAAATTACCTACAACTGCAAGGCGTTCGAACGAGCGTAATTGAGGCGCATGCACCACCAATCGAAGCGTGATGTCGTATGAATTAGGTTCGAGAGCCTTTAGTTTCTCGTTGATTAATGCAGTTTGTAAAAAGCCGAACTGTATAGATATGTGTCTTGAGGAGCATCGGTCCAAATATCAAAAACCCTCGTAACTCTTACTGCAAAGTGTATTTAAAATCAGAATAAATGAGTTTGCACTTGCGCATTCTGATTTTGATGATCTCTGCGTCCCTTTTCAACGCTGTAATAGTAGTGAAACACTTTGATGTCGTTCGGATGGAAGTTGCTGAATATGAACCTCCAGTTATGTCCATCCAATGTGTTTCATTCTATAAACAGAAGTCCGTTGCGTCCTCTCTTTATCGAAAATAAACAAGGTTTAAAAGCAGTTCTTCACCGTAAGTAGTGCTATATTGAATATGAAAAGTGATATTTGATGCATCCATATAGTTTATCATTTTGATGTAAAGATAATGATAAAAGGATATATCATAGGTGATTCATTTTCACATGATGTAATGTCAATAGATAAATAGTTTACATTTTTGATATGTAATCAATTGTATTGTTTTCTAAAATCATTTATCACCTAAAAAGATTTTCATTAAAAACATTATCTTTGCAATGATATTCAAAAGAAAGGTCTTGATGACGAAAAATACTTTCAACATACGAGGGCAGCTTTTCGACTTTCTCGACCCCGTTGTGATGGGGATTTTAAATCTAACTCCTGACTCTTTCTATGCCAATAGCAGAGTAGACAGCCAATAGAAAACCTTATTCAACGTGCCGACAGAAATGTTGCAGGCAGGAGCCACAATCTTAGATATTGGGGCGTTTTCAACACGTCCTGGAGCCGAAGAAGTGAGGAAAAGGAAGAAATGCAACGTTTGAAAAGCAGGCTCTATTATTATTGAAAGAAAGAACTGCCCAATGCGTTGTTATCTGTCGATACCTATCGTAGTAATGTGGCAAAGATGTGTGTTGAAGAGTTTCGGAGTAGACATAATCAACGACGTTTCTGAAGGAGGTATCACTGGAAGAGCCAATGTTTTAGCCTCGAAGAAGAGCAACAAATGTTTAAAGACTAGTGGCACAAACTTAAAGTGCCATATATATTGATGTCGGTGAAAAGCGACATCGTTTTCGATGATTAAACTTTGTTGCTGAGTTGAACGAGTTACATGCTTTGGGCGTGAAAAGATGATATCTAGATCCTGATTCGGCTTTTGTAAAGACTCCAAAGCTAAAACTATGAGGTGCTTTATCACTTAGAAAAAGTTATCCGTTTTAGATGCCCCTGTCGTTGGTTGGAGCATCTCGTAAGACGCATGATTCAACAGCCTTTTGAATGTCGATGCTAGCTCATTCTTTAAATGGAACAACGAGTAGGTTCATACTCTTGCACTAATGAAAGGAGCTTTCTATTTTGCGTGTTCATGATGTGCAAGAGGCCGTCGAAGCCATTCAAATAGTGGAGCAAATACAAACAGGTTTCACCGTTATTAACCCTATAAAAAGATATTATTACTATGCCCTTTGAGTTTGGAATAAAAGATATAATCGATATATTTTTGGTGGCATTGATGCTATATTATGTTTATAGATTGATGAAAGAAAAGTCGCTCTTTAAACATCTTTAGCGGGCATAATGGTATTCATTGTCATCTGGCTTTTTCGTGAGTAAGATACTCTCAATGCGCCTACTTGGTCTCTATATTAGATAAACTTGTGAGTGTAGGAGTGTTGGCATTTGATTATTCTTTTTCAAGAAGAAATACGCAAATTTTTATATTCTTTAGGTGGACATGGACGTATAAAGCGACTCACCTGCCACTTTTATGCCAGCCGATAAGAATGAAGAAGACAAAGAAAACGATATTGCCTTTGGTGATGGCTTGCATGAATATGGCTCGTGGAAAGGTTGGAGCTTTGATCGTAATCGAGCGTGGTGCGCCCCTTAAACGACATTGCTGATACAGGAGAAAAGGATTGATGCAAGAATCAGTCAACGCCTCATTGAGAATATTTCTTTAAGAACTCACCTCTTCACGACGGTGGCAATGCTCATCTCAAAACGAGTTAAGGCTGCAGGTTGTATCCTTCCCGTATCTCATAACAAAGATATTCCCAAGTCATTAGGGCCTTCGTCACCGCTCAGCACTTGGTATTTCGCAGAGAGTGACGCTCATTGCAGATAGTCGTTTCAGAAGAAACTGAAACATATCAGTAGCTATAAAAAGGGCGAATTTAAACTACGATTGTCTGCCGAAGAGCTTGAAAGAGTGCTCGCTTATGAGATGAGTGGACATTAAAAAGCAATGTAAGTAGAATAGAACATCTATAATAAAAAGATGAGAAGTTACACCTTACTATATATAGAGGCATCACTTCTCATCTTTCTTTTTATATTTTTGATTTGCTGTCAAGCCGTTATCGTGATGAAAAGTGATAACCGCTCTATTTTTGAGTGGCAATGCTATTAGTCGTTAGCAACCTTTCAAGTTCTTTTCCTTTTATAAATGAAGATAGCTTCTCACCCTTTATCAATTGAAGCTACACCATTAGTGTAAACATCAACGTGTAAGCCACCTTTTTAGAAGGTTTTCTTTAAGAGTTTCTAAAACACAATAGTCGCCTGCAACACCGCAGATCACAAAAGTTAGTATTTAGCTGAAGTCACTTTGTCTGTCATAGTGCAAAGTGTTCTTTTGCCTTAACAGCAGGTGTAATCTTTGAAAGCACCATATTCTTTCAGTCTCTAATCACCTCACCTTTGCGAATAACTTGATAAGGAATGTTTTATCAAGACATGCTTGTATAAGGCGTTCGTCTATTTGTGAGCCCTTTAGAAAAGTGATACAGTGTGGAGGCCATGGTCCTCCTTGTGCCTTAAACGAGCCATCTTTAGCGTTATGCCAGTCTACTGTGAAGATCACTTCGTTGATATTGGGGTGCGATTGTAAATAAGCTAAAAACATTATCTACTGCCTTTTCTGGCTCCTGAACATACAAACTACCTTGTGGATTGCAAAAATCATATTGGCAATCAACCACAACTAATGTTGTGTTTTTGTGATGAATTAGCAACAGAGTTCTCTTTGCATTCATCGCTTTCTTTACTGAGTTCATGGTGCATTTAACTGTTTTGGGACGTTAGTCAACTGCTGTTATGCTGCCAAATAGAATGGCAATAAGCATAACAAATAGCATTCTTTTTCATTTTGATTTTTGGTTTAGATGTTATAGAATTAAATAAACGTTAGTGCAGAACAAAATTATGTTACAAAAAGAACAAAAATATTGTTTGCGCACACAAAGTTACAAATAATTAAATTGAAAAAGAGTACTTTTATGTGTATTTTTATTGAAAATAATATTTAACTTTGTGAGCAAATAGAAGGTACATCTATAGATGATGATTGAAGAGGAGAGAGAACATAACTCAAATTTTTTATAGAATAGCTATAGAGTAGCATATAACATTATTCAGGAGTAATAAAAATCAAATCTAAAAGTTATGGATTTTAATATTGAGAAAGGCGACAAAAAGCGTATAGTTATTGTAGGTGGAGGCTTTGGAGGACTTGAACTTGCAAAGAATTTACGCAACACTGGCATGCAAATAGTTGATAGATAAACACAACTATCACTCAGTTTCAACCCCTAATATATCAGGTTGCGTCAGCAGGAATGGAGCCAAGTTCCATCTCATTCCCATATCGTCGCATCTTTCAAAAATACAAAAACCTTTACTCCGCTTTAGCCGAAGTAAAGCAGATAGACGTTAAGAACAAGACAGTTATCACAAGTATTGGTAATGTAAGCTATGATTATGTAGTGTTAGCAGCAGGAGCCATAGCAATTTCTTTGGCAATAAAAGAGATAGAAAAAGGCTCAATGGCGATGAAAAAGTCTATCAGAAGCAGCCCGAATACGTAACACAGTGTTAGCAAACATCGAGAGAGCGATTACCACAGAAGATCCTGTTTTCAGACAAGAGTTATTGAACATTGTTGTAGTTGGTGGTGGAGCTACTGGCGTTGAGCTTGCAGGTGTGATGTCAGAGATGAAGAAAACCATTCTACCTCGTGACTATCCAGAGTTAGATGCTTCGCTAATGAATGTCTATCTCATACAAGGCGATAACCGATTGTTGCCCAGGAATGGCTCCTGAGTCATCTCAAAAAGCTATCGACTTTTGCGTTCTATGGGCGTAAACGTCATTCTAAGTAAGTTTGTTAACGACTATAAGAACCATAAAGTGATGCTAAAGCGATGGCGGTAGCATCGCTACTCGCTCTTTAATATGGGTGAGTGGTATTATCGGAGTGGCCTTTGAAGGACTCGAAAAAGAACACTATGGCCGTGGACGTCGTTTGATTGTAGATGGTTATAACCGTGTGATTGGTCTTGAAGATGTGCATGCAATAGGCGATCAATGCATCATGCCGAACGTAGATAAAGGCATATCCTGGCGGACATCCACAGCTTGCACAGGTAGGCAATTCAGCAAGGAAAACTACTTGCAAAGAATCTTATTAGAGAGCAAAAAGGGCAAGAAGTTAAAAAGACATTCCAATATAAAAACTTAGGGTTCTATGGCGACTATTGGAAGATACAAGGCTGTTGCTGAATTCTCATTGTTCAAAAACTCAGGGTTTTCATAGCATGGGTATTGTGGTTGGTTGTGCACCTTCGTTCAATCTTAGGAATACGCAATAGAATCGTAGTTCTGCTCAACTGGCTGCGGAATTATGTCAACTATAATCAGTCGTTGCGACTCATCTTCAGAGCAGGTAGAGACAAAACGGAAGAAGAGATACAGCAAGCTGTTCAGCAAAAAGGATAGCAAATTAGCATGTGAAAAGCAGTCCTTTTTAGGGTGCAAAAGCATTGCTTTTTAAAGGGTAATAACATAGCTTTTTACATAGGCAAAATACCAAAAATGTAAAGTCAACATACATTTTTGGTATTTTTTATCATTCTAACAAGTTTAATACAATTATTTTTTCTTACTTTTGCATAGTAGCCTTTTTAGCTCTTAAAAGGCAAAACGAACAAATATATAAACAAACAAATTATGGATTTTTACAAGATATTGTAGAGCGTGCAAAAAGCTATAAGCAACGAACTCGTTCTACCCGAAGCAACAGAAGAAAGAACACTTAGAGCTGCAGATCGTGCTATTGGCGACGAACTTGCAGAAATTATACTTTATCGGAAACCCTGACGTTATCCGTGAACTTGACAATAAATGGGGGTTGAAACACATCGATAAGGCAACCATTATCGACCCATTGAATCACCCAAAAGCAGAAGAATACGCAGAATTGCTAACAGATTTGCGTAAAAGAAAAGGTATGACCATTGAAAAAGCACGTGAGTTAGTGAAGAATCCACTATACCTTGGTTGCTTAATTATCAAGACAGAAGGAGCAGATGGACAAATAAGTGGAGCAGAAAGTACCACTGGTGACACCCTTCGTCCAGCCCTTCAAATCATCAAATGCAGTCCTCAAGTGTCAGTAGTGAGCGGTGCTATGGTACTTATCACAAAGGCAAAACAATATGGAGACAATGGACTTTTAGTGATGGGAGACGTTGCTGTGACTCCAAGTCCAACGCCAGATCAATTGGCTCAGATAGCTTATTGTACTGCAGAGACCGCAAAAAGCAGTGGCAGGAATTGATGATCCACGTGTAGCAATGTTGAGTTTCTCTACCAAAGGCAGTGCTAATCACGAGTTAGTGAACAGAGTTACAGAGGCAACTCGATTGGCTCACGAATACTATCCACAACTAAATGTAGACGGAGAGCTACAAGCTGATGCTGCACTTGTACCCGATGTAGCAGCAACAAAGGCACCAGATAGCCCAATTGCAGGTAAAGCAAACGTATTAGTTGTAGCCTAACTTAGAAGTAGGGAAACATTGGTTATAAACTCGTACAACGCCTTGGAGACGCTGTAGCAATTGGTCCAATTCTTCAGGGTATCGCACGTCCTGTAAACGACTTGAGCCGTGGTTGTTCAATAGATGATATCTATTACATGATCGCCATCACTGCATGTCAAGCACATCAAGCAAAAACTTTGTGCTGAATAAGGAACAAGAAAGTGAACCATTAAATTAATAACTAGAATATAAATAAGCAAAACAACATAGAAAATACTAGTGCTCAATTGTGGTAGCTCGTCTATTAAATACAAGCTATACGACATGAACAACCACCAGGTTTTAGCTTCTGGTGGTGTAGAACGAATTGGTTTAGATAACGCTTTCATTAAAGTTGCGTTGCCTAATGGTGAAAAAAAGCAGATAATGCACTGATATGCCAGATCACAAAGAGGGCGTTAATTGTCGTTCCAAGTGCTTTTAGACAAAGAAATAGGTGCTCTACAAAGTGTTAATGAGATTGATGCTGTGGGTCATCGTGTTGTTCAAGGAGGTGATATTTACACCGAAAGTGTACTTGTTACACCACAAGTTGAAAAAGACATCGAAGACCTTTGCGAGCTAGCTCCAGTGCATAATCCCTGGTCACTTGCGTGGTATTAAGGCTGTAGATGAGCTTATGCCAAACGTACACCTCAAGTGTGTGTGTTCGACAACGCCTTCCATAGTACAATGCCAGATTATGCTTATCTATATGCAATTCCTTACGACTTATATGAAAAATACCATGTTCGTCGTTATGGATTCCATGGAACTTCACACAGATATGTATCAAAACGAGTTTGCGAATTCTTAGGAAAAGACATCAAAACTCAACGCATCATCACTTGTCATATAGGCAATGGAGCAAGTATTGCAGCTGTTAAATATGGCGAATGTATCGACACTTCAATGGGAATGACACCACTTGAAGGTTTAATGATGGGTAGTCGTTCAGGCGATATTGATGCTGCTGCGGTTACATATCTGATGGAAAAGCTAGGCAAGAAGCCTCAAGAAATGTCTGATTTCCTCAATAAAAAGAGTGGTGTTTTGGGTATAACTGGTATCTCATCAGATATGCGTGAGATCGAGAATGCAGCCTTAGAAGGAAACGAAAGAGCGCAACTTGCATTGAACATGTATAACTATCGCATTAAAAAATACATCGGTGCGTATGCTGCAGCGATGGGAGGTGTAGACATAATTGTATGGACTGCGGGTGTAGGAGAGAACCAAACAGGTACTCGTATCGATGCTTGTAGCGACTTAGAGTTCCTCGGAATCAAGATTGATGCAGAGAAAAACAAGACGAGAGGACAAGAAACTATCATCTCTACAGACGACTCTAAGGTTACTGTTTGCGTTATTCCAACAGACGAAGAGCTTGTTATCGCAAGAGATACAATGCGCTTAGTGAGCAAATAAACCATCTGTTTAAAGAGATAAGGCACGAGGTTGGCTTTCGAACAGCTATTCTTCTATAATATAATAAGGTAGCTTTTAGGGCATAAAGTCATTGCTTTTTACACATCAATAGCATAGTTTTTTGCAATCTAATTCGATAGCTTTTTAGCACCTCGACCTCATAAAGATTGGAAAGCAAGTTAGTTCGTTTGGTTCTAACTTGCTTTCTTTGTCATTATTCAAGGTTGGGAAGAACAACCTTTGTGCTATGTTTTTCGCATAGTGAAAGCTAACCTTATGGTTGCTTGTGGTTCATCATTTGTGTATTTTCTTTAGGGTATCTTTCATGGCTTATCTGTTTCTCAGCTTCACTTCGTTAAGCAGTTGGTCGGCTTTGTCGATTTGATAACTGCTTAAAAGGTAATAAACCGACTGCAATTTGCAGTTTCCTGGGTGTTGAACGCTTAGTTCATACCAGCGATAAAATTCGTTTTAAGTCACCCTCTTCGTATGGCATTCCGCTAAATTGTTGTAGCATTGTTAAATATTTATAGCCATATTCACGAGTAGGTTCGATGGTTGTTCCCTCGCCATAGTCGTTCCATGTGCTAATTTGTAACCAGCTAAAGCCCGAGTTTTTAAATGCTTCTAACTGGCGAGCAAATAACGCTCCGTTCTCAGAGTCGTGTGTTGCGTAACTGTTTTTCGGCATTACCTGCAGTAGAAGTCGTGGAATCCAGGCATTGCACCACCAATAAAGAATTCAAATTGACGTGCTCTGTCATAGTTAGGATACTTCTCTACCCACATAAACTCACCTCTCGAGTTATTGTATCCCTCGTTATTTATGTTCTGAGTATGATAGTTTGGCTGATATGAAGAGCACGATGTTTTGATTGATCGATTCAGGTGCTTCATTCCAGCCTCGACTTATGCTGGCGAGGACCAAAAGACCATGAAGGCAGCTTTACCATCTGCTGAACATAATTGGCTTTTATTAAAGGGTTGTTCTTTAAGTATTCGAGATCTCTTTTCGAATTGACCAACGGGGTCGGAGGTAGTGTCTTAGGGTTGCATCTTCATACACAACGGCAAACTTCAAGCCTGCTTTTGCAGCGGCATTAGCAATGGCTTCAGTGTTTTTAGTAAGATAGAATAGTCGTCTTTGTCTTGTGTTCCATACCAATCTACCATCACTCCGTCTACACTGAGTACTTCATCAATAGACATTGATAATCGAGTATGGTCTGATCTCCTGAATCGCATACGGACCAGTTAGAGGATACTAATGTGATGCAATCTCACGTTTTCCACTCGAATCGATGCGGTCTGGGTTCTCTAGCCATCGTCCAATGCCAGCCCCACACCCCCTTGTCCATTCTTAGGAGCCACAAACCACGCGCATATAATGAACAAAAGATTGGCTTTGTTGCTCTTAATTGGTTGAGTAACTACGGGCTTTTACGTCCTCGTGTGTTGTGCTTTCTTCGGCACTTTCCTTACTGCAACTACTGAAAAATGCTATCACAGCAAACGCAATAGTTATAAAAATGTTCTTCTTCATTGTGTGTGTTAGTTTTTAAGGTTAAACATTCAGAAACCCAATAGTAATGGCTTTGTGCAACATCTCTTTAAAAACTAAGTTGTACAAACAAAACTGTTATCCCTTGAAGTGTTCTGGTTCTCTCTTAACATAAACATCTTAGCTTGCATCATCTTTCTTTTTATCTCCCAAATGCATTAAAGAATGTTCTGTTTTGTTCTTACAATCGATTGAATTAACGTTTACAAATTTAATGAAGGTAGTTATTTTACCAATGAATTTGCCCAATATTTTTGCATCATAATTTACAATAATTGCGTTCGAAATAGGCGTAATTTAATACCATTTTAAATCGTCTGTAGTATTTTAAAATAATACCTTGTTTTCCCGCATTTTTCTGTTCTATATTTTCTTTTATTGTCAAATTGAAAGTCAATCTGTCATCATTTTTTGTGAGTGTAACCTCTTGTTATCCCTATTTTTAGGGCTTCTCGTTTTGTAAAAAGCAATGCTAATGAAAGATTTTGTAACAATTGGTGTCAATTGCCCTTTATTGGCATGCAAAAAGAAGAAAAGATGTAAAACAAAGACTCTCAGGCAAAAGAAAAGGTGAGTAATAAAATGAAACGATAGAAAGGAGTCGTAACATACTATTCTATAATTATATGTAAAAGCTTTCAATCTGTTATGCTTTTTATCATTTTATGGTCAAAAAGTAATTAAATACTTTGAAAAAGGTAAGTAATATAACTGCTATATTTGCAGATGAAAGAATAATACAAATGGGAGACTATACGAAATATATATTAGTATATAAACGTATACATGTTAAAGAAAAGAAACTATTTAAAGTAGTGATTTTATAATAGCATTAGACTTGTAAATATCTTTATTTTGCTATTTGTATGCCATTATCTAAATGCCAAGAATACAAGCACTCGACGTTAGAAGATTTAGATAAGGTGGTAGCCAATCAGCAAATATACACCAATGCTCGTCTGAATGCCTCGATTCGCTAAAGAGTGATCTAAGAAAGGCAGACGAACTGCATAAAAATACGCAATCGAAAAAGAACTATTTGCAGGCTATCAGTCGTTTGTTGTCGACTCGGCACCCTTTATGCACAGATCTAAGTCTTGCACAACGCTTAAACGATGCAGAAGAATTGAGTTATTCTTATCTTGATGTTGCATCTATGTTGATAAAGGGTGTGAAACTATAAAGAAGCTAACGAGGTGTTGCAACGTCCAACGTGCGTAACGCATCGTCGAACCTTCGCAACTATTATTATACAGTTAATCAAGATCTTATACCACCTGGTAAACTGTGAGCTTAACAGCTAACGAACGCAAACCATATAACGAGAAATCGTCTCTTTATAAAGATTCAATTCTATCGCTAAAAGCTCGACCCTTCGGTTTGGGTTGCTACCGATAGAATGATGGATAAGCATCGTTATAAAGACGCTTTGCAGATATTATTGAAGAATATTCAACGCTAAACGTTGATGAGACGCATGACGCTATGTGGCATATTCTCTCTCTGGCATCTATAGATTGATGGGAAATAGAGAAAGAGAAGCAATATCTCATCGTTTCACGCCATGCAGACATCAGCGGGTGCAGGAAAGAGTATATCTTTGCGTCGACTAGCTACCCGACTGTATGAAGATGACGATAGAACGCTCTTATTTATATATGAAACGTGCCCTCGAAGATGCCGCATATTGCAACGCTCTCCGTCTACGAGTGATCGAGGGTTCTGGGATATCGCCCATTATTAATAAGGCGTGAAGATAAAACTCAGCGTGAAAAAGCACGTCACATTATAGACTCTTGTGAGCATAAGGGTGTTGTCGTTGATGCTCATTGCTTGGGTGTTCTTGTTGCGTAGACAAATGAAGAAACTATCGGTTACACAACGTGCGCTAAGAGATAAGAATGCAGAACTGTAGCCAAATTGAATGATGTATTGTCGAAAAACGACGCTTTGAGCGAGTAACGACTCACTTTCAGAGGCAGTAGAATCAAAGACATGTACATTGCGCAGTTTATGACAGGAGGTTCACTTATATTGATAAGATGGAAACCTCTACAGAAAGCAGCTTCGTAAAGGTGGCATCTACAGGCTCTAAGGTCGAATTATTAGATATATTGAAGTCGCCAACCTTTATAGAAAAGGAGGTAGATGCCTTCTTTGCGACCTTTGATGCAACCTTCTTGAGTCTGTTCCCCAACTTTGTTCACGACTTTAATCAGCTTTTATTGCCCGAATCTCAAGTGGTAAATAAAAAGGATAAGCGTTTGAATACAGAGTTAAGAATATGCTCTAATTATTAGGCATCAGTGACAACGAACGTTTGGCTGCTTTCTTAAGATGTTCGAAGGCAACTATCTACTCATATCGTTCACGAACACGATTGAAATCGTTACAACCCGACTTGTTTGAAGAACAACTTATGAACCTATAAGTTCACAACTCCATACAGAATAGCATTGCTACCTTTTTAAAAGCAATGCTTTTTATGCAAATATCAATGCTTTTGAACCCCAATAACATAGCTTTTACACGCAAGACAAAGAGAGATAAAACTAGTTGTTGTGAGAAGAAAATGCACAAAATGTATTTCTCACCACATTTATTTTATGTTGAGGCTCAAAAGTTACTTTTTCTACCCCAAAAACTCATCTACTCATCGTTTATAGCATTTTGAAAAATATTGTACAATTCTTTATTTGTATGTTTTTATACTTTGAGTATACGCTGATTATAAATGAAATATGTTTTTGTTGATTTTATATTTTGTGATACAGCGACACAACCAGCAGAATAAAGCGTTAGATTTTGCAACAACTTGATGATCATATGATACCCGTATCAAAAAGTAAAACAAAAAGATCAAAAGGAGGGTATAATTAAACTGAATCGTGGTTCTAGTTGAATCCGATGAACATCTATCGAACTACTTACCTGAAAACGTTTCTTTCTGTATCAAAAAGGAGCAAGAAAACTTATTCAACAACCCTTTGACTTGTCTTTTAACAACCTTTGAACAGAGTTTTGAATAAGTGTTTAACTCCAAACAACAATTACTAGGAACAAAAGACATTTGCACCTAATGAGTTTAGCACTTGCATGTAACTAGCGTTTTTGCGCAAACAGCAGTAGATTTTTGGCGGTTTAAAATGAGTCTTACACCCGATGGTAAGGCCGTGTTAACCAGCGGAAAAGCGGGTCTTTGGAACCGTAGATTTCTCAATCACGTTAGAGGATCGTCAGTAACCGAGATCAAAAGTCAATGCTTTTCAAGGTAACACTGACATTAGATCCATCACCATTCCCGCAACAATTCGAGCGAATAGGGCATGCGCTACGATTATGGGCTTGCGGTGAGTACTCAAACATGCCATCGAATAGAAGACTTTGCTTTTGCATACTGGTGAGCAACTTGTTTTCTGTTCGTTGCCACAGGGCATCACAAAGACAGGTCGTGATGCCTTTGAAGCTCGCACCTCGCTAAAGAATATACCGATATTCCTCGCTCATGCAGCATCGATTCTTATGCGTTTAATGCCGCTCGGAGTCTCTGAGGTATCACCTTCCCGAGATTTGCATCGCTGGAGTGCCGAAGCTTTTCTGGAATGGGCCTTTCGCTCTGCTATTGTGTTAGGAACAATGTTCCTGAGGGTATAGCAACACCTTTTAAAGGTGCAGATGGCAATTTGTGGCCGTTTGCGATAAAGCCTGTTCTTTATGATAGATATGAATAGAGTTCCTGCTCTAAATACAAGGTGCAGAGTAGAGTTCCACCTGAATATTCATCGTATAATGAGTTGATATCAAAAGAATTTTACATAGACTTTTTCGAGCGCTCCGCTGTTCAGCAATGGTAACAACAGGCTCTCGGCTCAAAATAGAAGAGAAACGAAAGAAAGAGTGCATGTGTTGCAGCAAACGAAATGTGAACATTCAGGCAGGTAGCAACAGATGGTATTTCCACGCATTGCGATGACCGACAACACGACCACCTGCTATTCGCAAAAGTGGCAACAGCCCATGAGTTTCTATTATTCTAAAGACCGCACCAATAGAGGGTCTATATGGATAATAGCGAGCTTTTAACCGACAAAACTATATCCAGGCGAAACGGTGAATTTCACTCTTCAAGATCATTGGCTTATGTCAGTGTATTATTATCATGGCGCAGATGTGAGATGTGTCGGTAGTAGGGGTAAATCGTGGACGTGGAGACCCTAAAGAGGAACTAAAGGCTATCTTGCGTGGTGACAGAGCCTAGTGCAACAGGCTATAATGTTGTTTCTACTGTGGGAGTAGACGTCTCTCACGGAGGTGGATTAAGTTCTCGATATGGTTATATTGCTGATTGCGATCCAGACAGCAAAAACACGTGATATGAAAAGGAAATGAAACTTTCCGTAAATATCATATCAATGCGATGCAGTTCTACGACTGGCAATGGAAACATCATCGCCCTTATTGTCCTGATGCACCTATCACGGAATATTGGACATCAGTAGCTCAAGTGGTTAAAAGATTATATTGAAAGTGCAGGGCATTGACTCAGCAATGTTCTATAACCTTGCTTATGGTGCTCTTAAGGACGGAAAAGAGGATGGCGAAACCAGAATGGCAGGTTTATAGATTCTACCGCATGTTTCCCTCATAGTACATGTATTGGAACATGGCAAAAGTGATATCTTGTACAAAATCCTGCCAATGCAGAATGGCAGATTATCTTGTGAAGAGAACAAGAGAAGTGTATCAAGACTTTAAGTTTTGATGGCTTTCATGTGACCAATTAGGCTCTGCCCCAGGATATCATGTTATGGAAAATGGCAATGAAGTGGGAAAAGCCTCAAGACTATCAACTAAAGATGGCAAAGAAGTTTTTATTGTGGGATGGATATTCTCCTTTATTAACTAAATGCACAATGATCAAAAAGGACAAAAGAATTGGTGATGAACCAAGTGAGCAAATTGAGGACATACTGTCGTGGCAAATCTAATCGTAATATTCACCCAGTGTATGTAGAAGTGTGGTGAGTTTGCGGCTTTTAGCCACTATATGAACGAAACCAAGAGGTTGCACCTGATAAGCCTGTTTGTTTTGCTTGCTTATACACATGGTAGGAAGGTGCTGAAGTATTCAGTATACCTTCAGTGTTGGTATCAGACGCATTTATTTTTTGCTATTGGAGGTAGCCGAATAGAGCTAAGTGGTAATGATATGTTGAACAATCCTTATTTCCTAACACTGATTGTTATATGACTGACGAACTAAGAACGAAGTTAGTGCCTTATTATAACTTCTTAGTTGGTTATGAAAATCTATTGCGAGACAATTGCAAGAGAGAATATAAGAGTGTGAGAATGAACAACAAAGTGCTTCCTTTTGCAGGAAAAGAAAAGAAGTGAACTACTATTGTGCAGAGAAAGACAATAAATTGATGATTCATTTATTTCGAACTCGAAACAGTAAAAGATACTCTTGGATAGATAAATATCGACTACAACAGAACTAAAGACTATATCACTTTACAGTAGATATCGATATCAACGAAGATGGCTCTGTGTTAGGCAACTCCCGATGTTTATGGCGGAGTCCCATAAGATATACCTTTTAAGACAAAGGAAAATAAATTTGATATCGAAGTCCCCAGCTTGAAATATTGGACAGATGTTGGTGACTGAAAAGGTGCTTCTAATGGTTTGAATAACAGCGATGAGGTGGTTTATGTTAACAAAAACAATGCTTTGGCAACGCCTAACTGTGAGCACAATCAACAGCAATGAGACCTACATCAGCAACACCAGTGTTTGGCAGGCACCAAACACGACTATGTCTCCATATAGCTAATAACGAAACATTGCAATCTGCTTTCGAGAGCAACGACAAGTGAAGACGAGGTTATTATACTATCGATGGTGTGAAAGTGGAACGTCCTGGTAAAGGAATCTACATACATAGTAAAGGTAAGAAGGTGTTTATAAAATAAAATGTGGCGAGCTTCTACAAGACGTGTAAGTGAAGTGTATTATTAATATAGGGTTGTTATGAAGGTTAGCGAGTATGTAATGTTCTATGCTTGTAAACCTAGTAGCGAGTTTACACTCTGAATAAAACAGACTCTGAGTCTTTTTATGGGGTGAGGAATGAGCTGAAAGAATAACTCATGTTCCTTTTTATTGGGTAATATTTCTCTAAATTTTAAGAGATTAGCTTTTGTTGTTTTGGGTCACGAGTGCTTGTGAGGTAAAAAGAGTTTAAATAGGCGTGATTGGGTTTGTATTTTTGCTATCTTTAAGCCGCAGTAATTGATTTTCAGCGATAGATGTTTTGCATGCGTTTGTATATTTATTATATATAGTATATAGAACTAGAGCACGATATCTTTTGCACTGGAAAGGAAAAGACACCTTTGAGAAACCAAGTCATGATGCAAAACATACGATTAACAACATATCATAAACTATGAACATTATTATGTTGATATTGGTTGGTTTCCTTGTTCTTTCGGCTCTATCGCCAGCAAGTGCGAAGGCAGAAAGTACAGCCGTCAAACGAAATGTCTAACTTCAACAAGAGAACGGGAATTGAGCGTTAGTGGTACTCGTTGTTGCATGAAAAGAACTGCATTTCCAGTGCGACTGCATCAGTAAAGTGTTGGCACCACAAGATGATCAGACTGTAACAGACATTGACGGACACTTTATTTTAACCGTTCCAGATAAATCGGCCGTTTTAGTCGTGCTGGTCAGTGTTGGTTTTTAAGACACAGGTAGCCAAAGGTGAAGGAATAACATTAACTCTCAACATCACTTCTGCAAAGGCAAGATGTTGCGAGGACCCGATGAAGTGACAAGTTGTGCTGTGGTAACCAAAAGAAATTGTCGGTTATCGGTTCTATCCAGACCTTAGACCCCAAAAAGTTGTGCAAGTAGGCTCAAGTCGCTCGATGAGTAACAACCTTGCAGGTCAGTTGGCAGGCGTATACGTGCTTCCAGCCAAGTGCGGAGAGCCTGATACGACAATTTAAGAACTTGGATCTCGTGGTATCTCATCATTTAGCGACAATAACCATCCTTAGGTGTTGGTAGATGGTGCAGAACGAAGCATAAATGATATCGACCCGTCGTAAATAGAATCGTTCTCAGTATTGAAAGATGCCCAGAAGTCGCATGTATAAAAGTAGTTAGAGGTGCTGATGAAGTGCTGTCATTGTTAATCACTCAAACGTGGGTACTGTTGCCAAAGTTTCGCATCTGTAGACTTTAGGATTCGAACAAGCTATTCGTAAGCCCACCAAACTCCTCAGTCATTGCGTCAGCATGTATATAGAGTCTCTTTGAACTCACGCAACCAGATCCCAATAAACTGCTGGTCTCACCAAGGATCAGATACTTAAAACCTACTATGGTCATGACAAAGATCTTTCATCCAGCACGTTAATGGACTGACGCAATAACTAAAGATGACGCTTCATCTGTTACGTGCAAATTCTAGTCCATTGTATAGTGTGGTTCTGATATGTCACGTTATTTCTTTTATACTGCTTCAGTTTACGAATGACTGGTATTCAGCACGTGATAACAGTCTTCTTATGACACTCTAGTAAGTTGACACGTTATATTGACAGCAGTGTGCCAATGCAGGACCTTGATTTAAATCCAAGACAACATTAGTCTCGTTTTAAATATAGGCTACATTTGCAAAGACTCACGTGCAGCGAAAGTAGCAGCGCAGATGAGCTCAAGCGCATTTGGAAACCTCCTCTTGCCCATCCTGGGCCATCCATTCAGATGGAACACATCATCGTAATGTGTCGCATCTCAACCGTGCGGCTTTAGAAGCGCCACAACTCAGGGTTAATACAGGCCTCGTAGTAAGTTGAAACTCATTGTTCCCGGTAGAACAAAACCCGAAGATGATTACCCCAGGATTGAAAGCTAAGGTTACATCGCATTCGATACTTATAACGAAGCGTGCAATCTGCAGAGTGCAGCACCCACGTTATTATAGTGTTACAGTCTCGAGACGATGAAGGAAACTCAGTCTATAGTATCCCTTTCACCGGTAGTGAGTTCTAGGACATAGCTCTACGCCAACTATGGCACAATAAGAGTACCTTTATTTAGAAGCATCTCTTCATGCATGGATAAGACATCTCGGTGCGCACGCTTTAAATGCTTTGTTCTGTACAATCAACGTAGTTATGACTGGGGAGATGTGCGTAACCAAAGCGTACCCAAGGTATTGCAGGTCGTCAGTCAGGCATACCTCACGATCGTCAAGTTAGGTCTCAGAGTTTAACTCGGTTATAACGGCTCAGAAAACTTTTGCAAAGGGCAACAGATATGGCTGTTTTCCTCATCACTTGCGCTTGGTCGGTTGGTGCTCAGAAGAGGTTTAGCTGCAAAATCTCTTTCAAACACTATTATCTCAAATTAGCGTAAGAGGTCTCCATAGTATGGTGGGTAATGGTTGATATCGGTGGACGTCGTTTCTGCTGATATCACCACTATCAATACCAATGCAGGTGGTTACAATCGCCATTTCTGGTGAGGTAGGTAGAACTGGGAGTCAAGCAGGAGAAGTGAGGAGTTCAGAATCTAACTTGGGAAAATCACTTAAAACAAACATTGGTTTTGAGTTGGACTGTGGAAACGAATTAGACTTTATGCAAGCAGTCTTCCCGTGAGCATAGAACTAATATTTCTATGCAACGCTCAACCATTCCTTTCCCAAGTGCAGGATTCATTTCAAATCCTTATGCCAACTATGCGTAGTAGATAATAAATGGTTTTGATGCGTCAATTGCTTCTCACAACCACAGCTTTATTGCGAGATCTCCACATCAGCTTATGAGGCACATCACTTTATGCAAAGAACACCATTAGTAGAAAGGATGAGCCTCTCTTTCTAGTGAAACATACCGTCTCTATTACAGGGAAAGTCTATCGAACACTTTGGGTTTACAAGGTGAAAGAGATTGTTTACAGAAGATTTCGATCATCACGTAAATTGAAACCAGTATCGCTAGAGCAGTCTTTAGGAACTGTAGTACGCCCTGGTGACATCAAACATCGTGAGCAGGAACGACGACGTGAGTGATCACAGATGCAGACGAAGGTTGGGCCTGGTGGCACCTCAGCTCCACGTCATTGTAAAGGATTTGATGCGGTACGTTAATTATAAAGTATGTAGACTTTCAGCTCTCTTCTTCCAAGGCTCCATGGCGACACATCGTATAATCGGAGGTAGCAACCACTTCATTCCTGTAGTGGACAAGGCGTGTTAGGGTATAACGTCGTTTGATACAAAACTATACCGACTGTTGGACTGAAGAGAATCCATCTCAAAATGTATTCTGGCACGTCTTTCAGAAAAGCACACAAATACCTTAGACTAAATGTAATCGTAGCTTCTAGCATTCTGGAAGAAGAGAAGATGAGCCATCTCCAAGATTGAAAAGTCTATTGAGCTTGGCTACACCCTTCCTAAGGCACATTAACATCAAAATTCTTCGCCAAAGAGTAAAGTGTATTTCGTAAGTTGAGTGATAATCTCTCTTTATTTCTCTCCATTTAAATTATGATGGATCCAGAACCGCAGACATCAGGACGGACGGCGCTATCCTTCTAGTGTGCGCTCAGTGACATTTGGTGTGTAAATCTTAAATTTTAACTATTAAAACCAGATAATACAATGAAATTGGTAAAATATATATACATAGGTTGTCTTAGTCTCATGACTTTAAGCTCTTTGTTCTGATTACCTGATAAGGAATCAGACACAGAAGCAACTCTTGAAACCTGCAAGGTTTAATGACAAAAGACAAGCTTGAAGGCTGGTTAGCAGGAGTGCAGTCTTGGAACACCGATCCCTATATGGGTTATGGCACGATTTATCGGTTGGGACGTTTCTGGAGATGAGACAACACCTTCTGAAAGTATGGCGTCAATGGAACTGGAAGATTATTCCTTTCGCTCGAGGTGAATGGACTTCTGTCTTCAGACTGGGACGGTAATCACGGGTCAGAGTTCCCAAACGAATTACCCGTGAAGCACATTTTCTTGCGTGATAGCATATGCTCTTCCATCTCAAGGCATTTCCTACCATAGAGATAGAATCTATGAAAGCAGAGCGCCGTTTCTATAAAGCTTTATTACTATTATTTGCTTGCAAACACTTATGGTGGAGTGCCTTTCAAACCCGACTGCTGCTCCAAACAGACTTTACACTAAGCGATTTGGTGTGGAGGACAAACGTCCCTTATACAGAAATTATCGATTGCGTGACAAAGAGTTGTTAGCTGTTTCAGCTACTTCCTGCCAAATACACCGAAGCTCGCAAGGCGGTGGAGTCTAGACGATCGCGTGTTTGGCTGTTCGTCACGCGTATTGCTCTTGCAGCGAGTCTCAGAGGAAATCGGAAATGCCGACCATGCGGAACTCTTTAAGAACCGGATGGAGAGAACATTTTCGCTCCAACTTACGATGCAAACAAAGCGGAAATATGCAGCACAGGCATGTAAAGAGCTAATCGATGCAGCACACAAAGATGCAGGTCATGAGCTATATGTTGAGACCAATGCAGAGTGGCACAATAGACCCTTTTATGTCATATCAAATACATGATGCGTTAAAGCGTTTTGACGAAGGAAATAAAGGAGATTCTCTTGCAAGACCCGGTGGATGTGACTATTCAGATTAAGGGAAAGACACTGCCACACCTTTCCAGCGAGTGGAGGTTCTTGGTAGTTTAGGAGTTACACAGGAAACTTGTAGACGCTTTCTGGCATGAACAATGGTCTTCCGCATCACCGATAGCAATTCAGGCTATGTGCAAACAGGTTTTCTACATCTGATGTCAGCATTGATAACACTCAATGGGAGCACCAAAGTTAACGGCGGACACATCACGACAAGAGAACACCTATAACGATGTATTGTAATCGTGGAACCACGTTTCTAAGTGTAAAGTGTGTTACATGCAACAATTCATACTCACTACAGAACAAAGACCATTCGAATTCTTCAATGGTGGCAAGGATAATCCACACACCTCACGATGCTCTCGAATCGGTTATCGCTGAGAAAGAAGCTCTCTCCCAAACCCAAATGTGAAGCAAGGCAACATCCAATACCTGTCTACCAGGTATCTTGTGGACTCGACCAGGCGAAGCGTATCTAAACCGACGCCGAAGCGTTGAACGAATCTGACCCAGGTAACGCCGATATCCTTTCGTTTATCCCAACAAACACGTGAGCGTGCAGGAGTTACGTCATCACACAACTGGCTCCTAACAGATAAGAACAACTTTATCCATGTAAACTTAAACGATCAAGATGCAATGCGCGTTTCATCCATGCAGAACGTCATGTAGAATTGTGGCGTGAGCGATTGCGCGTTACGATGATTTTACGCAGATGGAGAGGCAGAGAGAGAGCTCAATGGCGATTTCTATGGAATGAACTTCAACGGAAAGATGCGGCTCGCATCAATTAACACCTTATCAAAAGCGTAAGCCGGCGCGAAAGGTTCATGCTGACGCCTATCCATCGCTCAGAAATGGATAAGAAATAGCAAGTTAGTTCTAGCCCTATTGGAAAGTCAGTGATAGCAAAACACATGATGAAAAATATATTTAAATATCTTCTTCCTACATGCCTCCAATGGTGTTGGCAGTGCTGTAAGTGACGATTTAGAACGATACATTCTTACTGTAGTCCAGAAGACACAATGCCACCTTCACTGCGGAATGCGCATAAGGTGCAACTCTCAACAAGACTTAGGTGCTGATACAGCTATTGTCTTCTCAGTGGAAAGATGCTAATCGTGGTGAAGGGTCCAAGCTGACTTATTAGTTTTCAAGTTAGATGCGTGATAACAACTTGAAATGATCTAGTATTAAGGTCACTATTCCTGCAGGTAAGCACTCAATAGGGATTCCACTCATAAAGAGTTAAATGCTCATTGTCGTGTCTGGAATACGCACCAGTGAACAGCGACTTTTAAAGTCGAAATTATTATGAAAGTACTGGGGTGGAAAAGAGTACAAAGTCCCAGAAATATCATGTTTCCTGCTCTTGATGCTGTTGGATACCACTTTGCA
>BNJS01001449.1_pt1 | contig 189476 bp, 207 predicted proteins | sample 8540461 | NCBI WGS metagenome assembly BNJS01 (sample SAMD00202454, study PRJDB9452) | human saliva metagenome | isolation source: human saliva | place: Japan
CTATATGGCAGGGGTGAAAGTTTGCTTATCTCCAGGTCGCAAAATGGGGTGTTTTCGAGCTTGGATATAAGCAAACTTTGCAAAGCGGGCTATAAGTGCACCGTTTTGTCCCGGCGGTGTGCTTTGTCGTGCGCTAGGCTTCGGTTTTCTAGTTGCTTCACAACCTATCCCTCGCTAACATATATGTATGTACATGCAAATAAAAAACACTAGGAGGTTTGCGCAATGGAGTGGCTTTATTTGGGGATCGCGGTGATGTTTGAGATTGCTGTGGCGATGTCGGCAAACAACGCAAAAGGGTTCACGCATGTCGGTTGGACGGTGGCGACGCTGGTCAACGGCGCAATCGCTACGTTTTTCTTGAGTCGCGCGTTACTCACGTTCGACGTGGGAGTGGGGTACGCGATCTGGGTGGCCACTGCGGCCGTTGGAATCGTAATTTTGGGTGTGCTGTTTCTTCGGCAGCGGCTCACTTGGCAGAAACTTGCAGGAATTGTGATCGTGGTGGTTGGCGTTGTCGGACTTCGGCTCAGTGGTGCCGCTTAGAACAAAGGCTTATGGGCAAAGGGGAGTGAGAAAATGACTGTACAACAAAGCAATATGAAAGCCTGGGCGGTTCTACTTCTGGCAGGTGTTTTTGAAGTGGGGTACGCCCTCAGTGTTGGTGGTAGTCAGGGGTTTAGCGTGATGGGGTGGTCACTGTCAGCGCTAGTGTTTTTCCTGCTCACGCTATTTGCACTGAGCGTGGCGCTGAAAAAGATTGATGTGGGCGTGGGGTATGCCGTGTGGTCGGGAATTGGTGCTGTGGGTGCAGCCCTGTTGGGGAGCGTGTTTCTGGGGGAGTCGCTGACGCTCGTTAAAGGGTTCTGGCTTGTCGTGATTATCGCCGGAGTGGTGTGGCTGAAGCTGGCGGATTGAGGCACGGGTCCATAACATAATATGGCCGACCTCACACAAGACATGCAGGACCATTCAGAACTGCATGGGCGATTTCGTGTTGGCGCAGCGATGCCTTTTTAACACCATCGCCCCTCGGATACCCAAGCCAGGACCGCATTAACAACTACATAAGCGGTCGCGCCGCAATTGATCAGATTCTGGTGATAAAGGAGTAGTCACTTTTCCGCATCGGGGATTTCGCAGAAGCTTTCGTAGTGGTCGTCGGTGTAGTACCACACGTCCGGGTCGGTGTCGCTGCCGCCGCCCACCACAATGCGACGCGCACCCCGGTGGCCGACGCCCGGGGTTTCAACCGTGTATTCGCGGTAGAAGTTGCTGTTCTTGCGGGGGAGTATGCGCTGGTAGTTGCCAAAATGACTGCCGTCTTCGTCGGGGTGATCGAAGGGGCCGCCCGCGAGGATATCGTGGGCTACCTCGTCGGCTTCGGTGGGCAGGGAATTAAGTGGGCAACTCGGAAGGCCGGAGCCCCCAGAACCGCCACTCCCAGAACCGCCAGACTTCCCAGAACCAGAACCCCCCGAAGCGCGGGAGCTGGAAGGGGACGCTGATGTAGAGGGCGTCGATAAGCGCGCGGCGTTCGAGGCTGCGGACGTGGAGGAAGCGGTGGAATTCCCGGAATCGTTGGAAACGTTGATCCCGGTCCACACGGCGATGGCGGCGCAGAGGAGGCCGATCACCTGCGCGGCCAGCGTTTTTTTCTTCATGTGGAACATCTTTTCATGCGAGCACTAAGGTAGGGAACATGGCCAAAGGACGCATCCCCGAAAGCGATATTGCTGCGATTCGCGAACGCACCCCGATCGAAGACATCGTGGGTGAGTATGTGCAGCTCAAGCCTGCTGGCGTGGATTCGTTGAAGGGGCTGTCCCCGTTTAAGGACGAGAAGACACCATCATTTCATGTGCGGCCCAACCGTGGCTACTTTCACTGCTTTTCCTCCGGGGAGGGCGGCGATGTGTTCAGTTTTTTGATGAAAATGGAGCATATTTCCTTCCCAGAGGCGGTGGAGATTTGCGCCGAGAAGATTGGCTACCGCATTAACTATGAAGGTGGGGGACCGGGCCGCAGGGAGGAACCAGGAACCAGGCAGCGGCTGGTGGCTGCGAATAAGGCCGCCCACGAGTTTTTCCGCGCGCAGTTGGAAACCCCGGAGGCTGAGGCTGCGCGGAACTTCCTCACCGAACGTGGTTTTTCGGCCGATCATGCACACCAGTTCGGTTGCGGTTATGCGCCCGAGGGGTGGGACACTCTGACCAAACACCTGCTGCGTAAGGGATTCAGCTACGAGGAACTTAACGCGGCGGGGTTGGCAAAAATGGGTCGTCGCGGGCCCATCGACCAGTTTCATCGGCGTCTGCTGTGGCCCATCAAAAATCTCGCGGGTGATGTGATTGGGTTCGGCGCGCGAAAGCTCTTCGATGACGACAACATGGGCAAATACATGAACACGCCCGACACGCTGCTGTATAAAAAGTCGAAAGTGCTGTTCGGGTTGGACCGCGCCAAAAAAGACATCGCCGCTGGTCATCAGGCTGTGGTGGTGGAGGGATACACCGACGTCATGGCCATGCATGCCGCCGGGGTGACCACTGCCGTCGCCGCCTGTGGAACCGCCTTCGGTGAGGAGCACCTGCAGCTTCTGCGCAGGCTCATGCTCGACGACAACTACTTCCGCGGCGAACTCATCTACACCTTCGACGGTGATGAGGCTGGTCAGAAAGCCGCCATGCGCGCCTTCGACGGCGATCAGCAGTTCACCGGCCAGTCCTACGTGTCCGTCGCCCCCGCAGGTATGGACCCCTGCGACCTGCGTCTTGCGCATGGCGATGCCGCCGTCCGCGACCTCGTCGCCCGACGCGTGCCCATGTTCGAATTTGTTGTTCGCGCCATGATCGCCGACTTCCCCCCTCGACTCCGTGGAGGGTCGCCTCCAGGCGCTGCGCCGCGCCGTGCCCATCGTCGCCGACATCCACGACCAGACCCTCCGCAACGAGTACGCCCGCCAGCTCGCCGGGTGGATTGGGTGGGCCGACCCCGCCGAGGTGCTTGCTCAGGTTCGCACCGCTTCTCGACGCCCGCGCACACAACAGCAACCACGTCGCGCCCGGCGTTTCGATAGTGCTGCCAGTGCTGGTGGTGGTACGAGTGCTGGGGGCGTTGGCGTGAATCCTGATGCGACTCTTGTGCTGCCCGACCGCCGCAACCCTCGCCTGTGGCCCGAGCGCGAAAGCTTGAAAATCGCGCTACAGTACCCCGACATCGCGGGCTCCTACTTTGACGGACTCGCCGATGATTGCTTCACGCACCCCGCCTACAACGCCGTGCGTGTCGCCATCGCCGCCGCCGGGGGTTGCGACAACGCCAGCGAAGGCGTCGACTGGATTAGCGGCGTGGCCGGTGAACTACCTGACCTTATGGGGCGCTCCCTGGTCTCCGAACTAGCCGTGGAAGACATTCACTGCGAACTTGAGGACCTCCCGCGTTACGCCGATAGTGTGCTTCTCTCGGCTTCAGGAAGTCCGGGTGGGCAACCACATCGCCCAGCTCAAAGGTCAACTTCAGCGCATGCGCCCCTCCGACGACGAAACCACCTACAACTCCCTGTTTGCCGACCTTGTTGCCTTGGAAGCCGCGCGCCGGGAGCTTCTTGACCGGGCGTTTAAGGGGTAAGCGCTGTATGAGGAGGGCGTGACGGGCTAGTCTTCGTCCGGTTCCAGCACCGTTGAACCGTCCCCATGGTTCAGATTCTTCACTTCCTTCATGCGTGGCTGCGGATCCAACTTATTGGCAATCGCCTTGCGAGTGGCCTGCAACGCCGCCTGGGAAGCCTTCGAGTGCACCGCCAAGTTGTAGCCCTTCTTGATCTGCTCAAAACGCCTCCGGCCTGCCTTCGTGCCCAGCACATAACCAGCGGCAGCACCTACAACAAATTGGATCATGGGACTTCTTTCGCTTCCTAACGCGTAACCTAGCACCCGCTACTTTACCGAAATGCACGGCACTGTGCGGGGCGTCGATAAGCGGTTTAGGTGCGGTAGACGTAGGCGTGCAGGTGAGAGGGAAGCTGTTTGCGCTGCCAGGCCAACTCCTCCGACGGGTCGGCCAAGGCCTGGCGCGTGTACCGCGCAAGATTGCGGGCGTGCCCACCCATGTGCGCAATGGCAATCGCCTGACCGCAAGCCCGTGCAACAGCTTTAGCCTGGGCGTTTGTGCAATCGCGTGCTGCGGCGTGGCAACCGAATGCCAGAGTTCGCATCTGGCCAACCGAAAACGTGTTGTCGCGGAACTTTTCGACGGCGGCAAGAGCTTCATCGAGGCGTTGGTCAGCGGGACGGTGCTGGTGAAAAATTGGAAGAAGCCTTGCGACGCAGCGTGCGGCCCAGCTGATCAGCTCCTTGCGGTGTTCTTCAGACAGGGTTAGGTCGGTGGGGTTGGGATTTGAGGTGGCTGGCACGTCTGGCGTAGGGGTCATGAGCAGGTTTTATCTTTGAGCGCTTAGTGTGTTTGAAAGTCTGCGGCAACTATCTAGCGATGTTAAATATACTGCGTTGTGAAGTGAAAAGTAGAGGTAGCGGAGTGATCGGATTGACGTGTGAGGACATTCTGCTACGGGGATAAATGCTCCTGCGGCGATTTTTGAAAAATGGTAAATGCGCATGCAGTATCAGTGACTTTTACGAGAGCTTCTCTCCTTAAGGTCGAACGATGCTGATTTTGCTAATCTTTACATTAATAATAGCGAAATTGAAGATACAGCCAGTATAGTTAAGCGGCTCGAAGATAACGACGCATAGCGTCTTTTATGGCGGACGCTGATGCTTGTAAAATTGCTGCAAAATCGGCGACGCCCTGAATCTGCGTCGCCGATTTTGGGCAAACTAGTTCTGTCGAGCGTATTCGGCAATGGCTACGCCGGATGAAAAAGTGCGGAGTTCTGTCAAAGCGAATTGTGTTGGCATATAGTCTGCACCTGCGAACAGGGGGATACCTGCTGCAAAAACAACCGGATTGATTTTAAGAATCAATCGATCAATAAGTGGAAGAAGGGAGCTGGCCAACAATCCTCCACCCGCCAACCAGATGTCTTTGCCGGGTTGATCCTTTAAATCTTTAACTGTGGTGACTGGGTCGTGGGTTAGCTCCAGATCGGCTGGTAGATCATGTGATTTATGTGACACAACAATCTGACGAAGATGCTGATAAGGGCTCGTAATACCAGCGTCAAGCGCAGGCGTGTAGGTGTTCCAGCCCATGATGACGGTGTCAAAGAGGGTGTTGGAGGGTGATGTCCCTATCTGGGCATGTACGTGAGTTGGAATCGCGTCACCAAACTCGGTGAGGATGACGTTCATGTGGTCACCTTCGCTCAGGAAGTCTGCCCAATCACCCTGAGGACTGGCGATTTCCCATCGAGGCTTGTGGCTACGTAGTACGTTAAATTGCGCATTATGTATCTCCATGTTCATACAGTTAGAGGATAGAAACAAAATTCATCCTACTGATGATGGCAGATTCATGCTACCGGCTGACGCTCTTTATGTTGTTAGTTTTACCACGTAGAACGATAAAGTGCCAACGAAATTATCTTACTTGTATTAAGTGATTTTGGTAATCTTCGTTTATGTGCTCATCTACAAGCTCTAAGGATATGTCTCCTTGTCTTATCGTGCTGTGTGTTAATACCCACCTTGCGGCTTGAAAATTTTGCCTGAATGCTCACCGGTAGTACATATTTCCCGCCACTGCAATGGCAACTTCCGGCGGCGGTGAGTCGGTAGGGCCGTCGTCTAGCACCTGACAGGTTGTCCGGTGAGTTGTGTGAGGTGCAGCCCAGACATGCTCGAATACCTTCTGTCGTCCCGAAAAGGCTAACACAGGACAGCTTTAGTGGCAGGTGTGGGGCGCACATAGGCCCCTAAGGTCCCACACAACTATCGTGTGGGTTGCTCGCATCAAGCACCCCACCAGCCATAAGGAGATTGATGGGGGTGCTTGATGCGCATACAGTGGTGGGCCCAGCGGGGCTCGAACCCGCGACCAACGGATTATGAGTCCGCGGCTCTAACCGACTGAGCTATAGGCCCGACAACATTTAAGCACATTGCGGCGCATGATTCACAACCTACCCCTATCCGCCCGCTTCATCCGCTGTGACCTGCTGATTTGCCTTGTCTTCGCTTCCGGAATATAGTTACTTCTCGTTGCTAGCAACACAATCCCCCATAGCTCAATTGGCAGAGCATTCGACTGTTAATCGAAGGGTTACTGGTTCGAGTCCAGTTGGGGGAGCAGGAAACCCCAGGCAGAAGCCATGGGGTTGTTTTTGTTTCTGCTTATCGACGCCGCGACACCGCTGTTAGTACATCCGTGCGGTGTCTCTGGCTTCCGTGGGGTGATGCTGGGTGGGGTCTGGGCGGTGTTATTTTTAGCTTTGCGATAGCTTTTTCGCTTTTTCTTTTAGTGAAAATAAAGTTTTATTCCAAATAAAACAGGTAATCGAATTAGACGTTTAAATTCGTTTATTTTCTGCTTGGGGTGTGCCACTATGGCGCTATGAGTGAAAACGAGACGGAGAAGTCGATCATCATCTATCAGCCTGTTGAGGGGCAGGCAGGCATCGATGTACGTGTGGAAAGCGAGACGGTGTGGCTGAGTCAGCGGCAGATGGGCGAGCTGTTTGATGTGGACGTGCGTACGATCAGTGAGCACTTGTCCAACGTGTTTTCTAGCGGTGAACTGGAGAAAGAGGCAACTATCCGGAAATTCCGGATAGTTCGGCGCGAAGGATCGCGGGACGTGACGCGAAACGTTGAGCACTACAACCTTGACGCCATCATCTCGGTGGGTTACCGAGTTAAGTCAGCCACAGCCACGCAATTCCGTATCTGGGCGACCAAACGTCTTCGCGAGTATCTGGTGCAGGGGTACAGCATCAACGAACAGCGTCTCGAACAACTCGGGCAGATTGCTCAGGTGTTATCGCGGTCGGAGAACCCTGCTGTAGCAGGGACTGGGGAAGTGTTGGCTTCATATCTACCAAGCTTGCATGTTCTCAGAGACTATGACGACGGCGTTATTGTGCAGCAGTCTGATGGACGGTCACCCGTGTGGGGGTTGGGCTATGAGGACGCTCAGGCGATCATTGCTCGTTTGCGCGAGGAGTTTCCTGATGATGCGTTGCTTGGTGTGGAAAATGGCGATGGACTGCAATCGGTAGTGGCAACGATCTATCAGAGTTTGCTGGACAGGATTTGTACCCAACCCTGGAGGAGAAAGCTGCTAATCTGCTGTATCTCGTGGTGAAGGATCACCCACTTGCAGACGGGAATAAACGAAGCGCAGCAGCGCTTTTTGTAGAGTTTCTGGATCGTAACGCAGCGTTGTATCAAGCCGACGGCGCGGCAAGGGTGTCTAACAATGCATTAGCAGCAATGACCTTGATGGTCGCCATGAGTAGTCCGCAGGAAAAGGATCTCATGGTAGCGCTGATACAACGCATGATTGGCGCCGCATAGCGGCAATGCATTGATGGCTTACCCCGGCCCCATACATCTGTTTTCCGTCGGACGGTTCCTATGATGGATAGGCGTGGGGTCGAATAAATTTATGCCCAGGTTTTCCATCGTCCTAGTCGCCACAGGTGCGGCGCTCATGACGTGGGCGAGTTTGCATATGGCTAAACAGGGAAGCAGCGTACTTTTTGTAATCCTGTTCGCAGTGGGTGCTTTTGACTTGGTGCTTGGCACAATCATCGAGGTTCGTCATGCAAGCGGCTTTGCTTCACATGAGCCAACCATATGGACCTGGATTTTCGTTGGGCTTGCTGCGGCACTTATTGCGTGCTCGCTGTTGTTTGGACAACACATACAAACGTTATCGTCTGTGGTGGCGGCGTGTGTTTTCTTATCGGTGTTGGTAACCCGAGGGAATGCTTGCTCGGAATCGGCGCAGCCAATGACTACCCCTAGCAAGTCTTCTGAACAGCACAGCACCGACACACCGGTCACGCCGATCACCTGCGATCTCCGCCCGTCGGTTATTGCGTGGCCGTTTCATTCTGTTTTTACACGGCCGTATGTGCGGATTGATGAGGACGTAGCCCACACATCCTGGGGACGTAGTACAATCACGCTTCCGACAAGCAGATTCCAGCAACCCAACTCGGGCATTCCCAACGCAACAGTGTCTGTTGGCTTTCTTATCGCTGGCTTCTGCATCAACGATTGGGGGAGGCTCATGTCACGATTCCTCAACCCGCCTTCACATATATCCGCGCGCGTCTGGGGCCGTTTAATTCGTCCCCATTTCGTATCCATGAGGTGCGTTCTTAGTCCCACCCCACTCCACACAACAAACCTCACAATACCCCCACACCTGACAAATACCTTGCCGTCACAGTAACTTTTCCTGAAATGCGTTCCATCGCGGCGTCGATACGCATTTTGCTACCTAAGTCGCAAACCTAAACGATTATCGATTATGATACTTTGCACATGTTCTAGTGATGACCTGCATTTATGTAAAAATTTTCATAATTGTTCACTTTGTAGTTTTGCCGATCTAAGATAGGAACGTGAAAAATAAGACTCTCCGATGTATGTTGTCGTGTGTCGGCACGCTTGCGCTTTTTGTTTCTGCTGTGACCCCTATTTCAACAGTCACTGCCCCTGTCGCAGAGGCTGCACCGCAGACTCGTCAGCTCATCACCCCCATTGGTTACAAAATGGTGAATGGTAAGCAGGATCGAGAAAACCCGTTGAGCGCACCTGATTTGCTGGTTGATCCGGGTTATTCTGAGACTCGCCCGAATTTCGGTGATCAGGAAAATAATGAAGATGTCATTGGCACGGATGATCGCTATGAGGTGAAGGACGCCACTCAATACCCCTACCGGTGGGTCGGTACTCTCACGTTTACCCTGGAATCGGGGAAACGCGTGTCCTGCACTGGTTCGTTGATTGGTCCTGATTCTGTTGTCACGTCAGGGCATTGTTTGAGTGATAAGTTCACGGATATGACGTTCAGCCCAGGTCAGAACGGCGATTCTAAACCGTTCGGCACCGCCAATGTCACCCAAGTGTGGATGGATGAGAATAAGCGTTCTGAGCAGGATATTGAACGCGATTGGGCTGTGGCGAAGTTGGATCAGCCTTTGGGCAATAAGGCTGGTTGGTTTGGCATGAAGTCCGCCGACAATGAATCCCTGTATGGAAAGTCAACCACGATTATCGGCTACCCGGTGGATAAAGAGAAGAACACAATGTGGGTTGGCCACGGTCGAATCTTCAGCGAGGAACGCGGCTTGTTCTACCACGACACGGACACCTACTATGGCAATTCAGGTTCGTCAGTGCTGGATGAACGGGGAACTATTTATGGCATTCACTATGGCGGCAATGCACAATCGGCGGTGTCAACGCGCATAACGCACAACATTTCAATGTGTTGGCAAATATCACTAACCGTTCCGCAGAGGATCTGGCGCAATCGCGATAGCGCAATCCTGGTAACGCTCCTGTGGCCTAGTGTGTACGTTCGGTTTCTTCTGTATTCCCAGGCTCCGCTTGTTTACCCTCCGCATTTCCAGCCCGGAAGACCCACAGGTTTTGGATGCTAAAGTTCAGGATTGTTGCCGCAGCTTGGGAGATCACCCAGGAGATAGTCAGTACGTGCGGCACATCGGCCATGGTGTGTCGCACAATCATATCCACGAACACGGCGGTGCAGAAGCACACAATGTAGGAGATGGTGGCCCGGGTTTTCTCCGCAGCGGAACGGTCACCCTTGAAGGTGAAAAAGCTGTTGAGGTAGTAGGCTACGGTGCTGCCCACGATGTAGCTGGACCCGCGAGCGATAAACGCCGGAACACCGAAATGCAGCAGGATGAACCGCGTCCCGTAGTCGAAAATCGCGCCGACAACACCAACAAGAGTGAAGTTGATGCCTTTTTTTAGCAAGTTACGAAACTGCACCTCAACCGCTTTCTGTCGCTCACTTTTCCAGACATGATCATACATGGAACCCCCGCGTATCGACGCCCCGTTTTCCTCACATCCCAGCTCAGGGCATCTGCTTAAACGGATAACTGCTGTCCGGCAGGCGTAGGTATTCCTTGAAGTAGGGGAGCCGAAACCTCACTTCTCCGCGCCCTGACGCGTCAATGACTTCTTTGCGGAGGAGCCTGGAGCGCACATCCGACATTGACGTCACAGGCTTACCTAAGATTCGTGCAATGTCAGCGATGTCAGCGTGGTTGTTTTCGCCCATGGCTTCGGCCATTGCCTCAACAAAGCGTGTTTCGGACTGGGTTAAGTATGTGAGTTCCGGTTGGTGTACCTGCAAGCCAAGCGAGTTTATGGCTGTTGCCTTCGTATCTTCAATGTGTTCGTCACGTATCTGCGTGGCGTGTGCGCTGCGGGCTTTTGCCCAAGATAAGGAGCCGATGAGCTGCACAAGGTAGGGATGCCCCTGGGCGAAGTTGGCTGCGTTAGCGGCGGCGGCAGGGTCCATTGTTACGGCGGATTCATCAGCGGTTGTGATGAGCAGGTCACGCGCCTCGTCAAAGCTTAATGGCTGTAGTTCGACTCTCACGCCACGCCTGATGAAGGTTGTTCCGGGGTGCTGCAGCAGCTTATCGACGCCGTGACTGAGCCCGGCCACAATAAAGCTGATGTCGATGCCGTCCCTGATGAGGTCTTGGTAGGCCGTCGCAATGATAGCTAGGTCGTCAGGATTAGCGTGTTGGACCTCATCAATAGAGATTACTATTCCTGTCCCGTGTGGCTGCAGTAGTCCAGCGAGTTTCCGTAGTTGGCTGTTCAGTGTTGGGGTGGGACGGGGATCGTCATTCACAGTGGTTTGTATTGCGCCAATGCCTGCGATGGTCGCGCCAGTGATTGTGCGTTTTGCAGGTGGAGATTGCTCATGAATGACCGTGGGGATTGTACTTTCAACAAGCGTGGCGATGGGATCTTTGTCGGTGGAGTGTGCGCGGAGAGTAACCCATCCTTGCTGGCGGGCGAGCTCTTCCAGCTCATTGACTAGCGCGGTTTTGCCAATTCCTCGAAGTCCGCTGATCACTAATGTCCGTGCTTGATTACCGGCGAAGGAATGGAGCGACGCTGCGTATGTGTCCATGATCGTGGATCGGCCTGCCCATACGCGTGGTGCGATGCCAAAAGCTGGGCGGAATGGGTTCCTACGTACGTCGTCCATGCCTGCAGGATACCGCCCGTGCTTCGATAAAGTCGATATTTCCGATAAATAGCTTGTCGCCCGATAAACCCGATATTTCCGATAAAACCTACAGTGATGTCCTCCCAACAGCTAGTGCCCCTGGTGAATGCACATCACCAGGTCGTACGACTAATCGACCTGTGAGCGGCGTCGTGATGTGCATTCACCAGGGGCACCAACTGCCCAAGGAGGAGGTGCAACCTACTTAGTTACTGTGATCTTGTAAATGTTTGGTCGCTTGGAGTAGTAGAGGTTGCCATCCTTGTCCAATGTCAGTGAGTCAGGGTTTGCTTCCTTATTCGGATCCGTTGACACTAGTTCGGTCCGATCCTTAAAGTCGCTCGCGTTGACGGCTAGAACTTTGTTTCCGGTCGCGGTGTAGAGAATCCCGTCTTTGTAGTGCAACTGGCTGCGGTTGGCATCTGGCGTTATTACGTCGTCAGAGCTTCGTACACTTTCCAAAGTGGTGGGATTGAACTCATGGATGTGTTTTCCTGCAACGCCATAGAGTTTGCCACTGTCGTCGAAGGTGAGAGCGTTGATAGCGGTGGGGGTTCCGGGGATGGTGGCTACTTTTTCGATCTGCTTGCTTTTCACGTTGTAGACGAAAAGCTTTGCTTCGGAGGCTTTTGGTTGGACGCCAAGGCCGCCGCGAATGGAGGTTCCCACGTAGAGTTTGTCGTCACGGTAGGCCATGGACACGGGGGAAAGGTTGCGGAGTTCGGCGGGTCCGCTGTCATTCATGACAATGGGGTTGTCTTCAAATGCTCCAGTTTGTGGATTAAAGATAACCAATGCCCCGCCAACTTTGTTTTTATTAGGCACTGTGCCGACAGCGACGCGGTTATTGTCGATGGCGGTCATGGTGTAGGGCCTGTCTTGTTCACGTGTGCCTTTGGGAAGAGCTGAATCAACTGCCTTATCTTGCACAGTCCACTGACCGCTCCCAGGATCGAAGACGCTGAGCCGGGCACTAGGGTAGATGCCTGCCACGAGCTTGTTTCCCACGTTGGCAAAGCCCTCGACTTGGCCAGTAGGCATGTCGTTAAGCAGCTCGGCCTTGGGAGTGCCGCTAGTGGTGATTTTCAGCATCTGGGTTCCGCTCATGTAGAACCCACCGTAAATGTTGCCGTCTGGGCCGGTAGTCAGGGTTTGAATTCCGCGTTCACTGCCCTTGAGGGTGCCTGCGGGGACGTTGCTCACATTTCCAGAGTCGTACACCGTCATGGCACCGCTGTTCATGTCGTTGGTGAGCAGAACATTGTCGGTGGCCCAGCTGTTGCGCCCGAGCCTAGGCGCAAGTTGACCGTTGGGGTTCAGATCCTTGGTGGACTTGGTGCCGGGGTCGTATTCGCGGAGTATGCCGCCTTTGCTTCCAGAGTTGTAGATGTAGTAGACCTTGGATTTTTCTCCTGCACGTTTGATTGTCCGGCTGCTCCAGGTCTGGAGCGTGTCGCTCACCTTCCCGTTTGCTGCATCGATCACGCAGGTTCCGGTGCCTTTGCATGCGTCTTTGCTATCCACCGTGGAGTACAGCCGACCGTCAAGCGCTTCGAGGTAGAGGATTTCATGCGCCCCATTAACGGCACTATTTTCAAGCGGAACGGTGCGCTTCTCGCTGGGGTTTTTGGTGTTCACGGCGATGATTTCGGGCCGGGTTTGTCCCATCCCGATGTAGAGGGTGCCATTGTCGTAGGCAACGCTGCGTGCGGTGGTTTGGTCTGGGGAGATTTGCCCAAGGAGGTCGCCCCATTTGTCGCCGGTTGCTTTGCCGTCGTAGGTGAATACGCGGCCGCCCGCGCCCGTATTGTTGCTGAAGCTCGCGATGTAGACCTTGTCGTTGTCGTCTTTGGTGATGTCCCAGAAGAACTTCCCGTTTTCTTTGATTTTGTTGGTTTTGTACCCAGGCTGATCGTCAGAAGACAGTTTCTTCACCTGGTAGTTCTGCGGGTCAACATCATAAAGCCCTGCGTTGCTGGTCGCGATCATGACGTGCCCGTTGGAAAGCGTCACATACCCCCAGGCGTGGACTTCTTCACCGGCGTTTCGTGCGGAGTCGTCAAGGACGTGGCTGGCTATGTTAGCCCTGGTTTTTAGGTCGATGATGTTGAGTACGCCACCCGCGCCGCCACTGACCACCACTCCGATGGGTGTTCCGGCACCGTTAACGGTGGTGCCCAGTGTTGTGGTGTTGGGGAGCGGTGCTGCACCAAGATCGATTTTCTCTTCCGTATGTGTGATGGTCAGCGCCTGCACTGCGGGTGCAGTCATTATTCCCCCGAGCCCCAGTAGTGCGGTTGCCAGAATTGCCCTGATTCGCTTCATTGTTGCCTCTCGCGCGCGTGACGACGCCCCGAAAACCCATGCAGCGCCTCCACCACCGGCGTCACATCGTTTAGGTAGCACCTTATTATGTTGATACCTCAACTATACGCGAATGTGCGACCCAATGAAAGCATTATTTCTATACGCGGTTGTGCTGCTGCTTTCTGCGGCGACCCCAGACACCGATGCCATACATGCCTGCGAGGCATGCCCCAAAGATTGCAAGGCTGACCAGATTCCAATCGGCGGCGACGGGCGTGGGTTCGTTGGTGCGTGCGGCGTCGATACGCACATAATAAGACCACCAGAAGAACAGGCCGCTACTGAACCCGAGAAGGGCTAGAAGCATGATGGCCAGGATGCTAGCCCACGTGTGTCGGCCTGCCACGATGATTGCGCCGCCGATAAGGATGAGTACGGGCAGGATGGCCAGCCAGTTGAAAAATAGGCACGCCACCAGCAGCGCAACCAAAAGAATCCAGGAGCCAGCTGCGGCACCCGCGCCTTTAGCTCCAAGGAGCAGGCCGCCTGCTTCTTGGCCGCCAATGCGCACAAATGTGGCGGTCTGGGATGTGTTTCTGCGACGGTTGCTCATGTGACCTACCGTACCCAACCTCGTCGCATCGTTAGACTGGCGGGCATGGTCAGATTTCGCCGGAACTGGAGGACCAAACCGCAGTATATTCATGTGTCGCCGAAGGTTCGTGAAGACCAGGTGCGTAGACCACGGGCGTCGATTATTCTTAACGCCGCTTTTTTCCTTATTGCCACTCTGCTTGCCGGGTGGCTGGCGTTGCTTCTGCTTACCGCATCGTGGCGGATTGACTGGCAGCACCTTTTGTTGCTGATTCCGTTTTGGGTTGTTACTGCGTATTTGGTGCTTCCGCGCGTGCATATGATGCTGACGCAGATTTATGTGCCGGGCTATTTCATTGGGCGTGCCCGCACCTCGGATGGTTTGTTGGGGGATCCCATTAACTTGGCGTTTGACGGCACCGCGAAGGAAGTTCATCAAGCCATGACAAAAGCGGGATGGACGCTCGCTGACGATGTGACATTCACATCGTCGTGGGGAATTATTGTCAGTTCGCTGTTTCGTCGTAGTTACCCTGCGGCACCGGTGAGTCCGTTGTTGGTGTTTGGCCGTGTTCAATGCTTGGCCTATCAACAAGAGGTGGAGGATAACGCCTCCCAGCGCCACCATGTACGGTTGTGGCGCTGCCCGGATGGCTGGCTTTTGCCTGGTGGTAAGCGTGTGGACTGGATTGCAGCTGGCACCTACGACCGTTCGGTGGGGTTGTCACTATTTACGCTGCAGGTAACGCACAAAATCGACGCGAATATTGATATTGAACGTGATTACATTGTGCATTCCCTGCAACATGCTAACCCGGAGGCAAAGGTGACTATAGTGGAGAATTTCTCCACTGGTTATCACTCGCGTAATGGTGGTGGGGACCGTGTGGCCACGGACGGCCATTTGCCAATTGTGGACCTCGACGCCGTGGCGCTTCGCCAAATCTTGTTATTCCAGAGGGCGTGGAGCGCGCCGCGTACGGTTATTCGCGCAAAGAGCCGGGTGGCCCGGTGAAAATTGACCCGGATGCCGTGGATGATAATTACGTCCCTGTCCTGCATCGGCCGGTTACCTTGACTGCAGGTGTTGCGTGCGTCGTGTTGTTGGCGTTGTTCAGCTTTCGCAATGACGTGGTATCGGCGGTCGGTTTTTTCGAAGGAACGATGCCGTTCCCATGGGCATGGGCTGCCGTGGTTGCAGCGATTCCCAACGCGGTGTTGCTCGTGGGATGCTGGTTCACCTGGAAGGGCAGTAACCGCACGCGGCTGATTCTCATGGCGTTTGTGTTGCTGGAAGTGTTTAGCGATAGGCACTTGATCAGTACCAACCCTTCCGATATCCAGTATGTGCTGTTCAAAGACACATTGCCGCTGAATATCCTGGCGTTGCTGGCTTTGTCTAGTACGTCCGTGCAGCAGTGGGTGTACCGCAGGAGGACGCTGGTGCACGGGCAGTACTAGAACCCTGCGTGAACTCTGGGTGTACCTGTCTTGTGCAGCACCGTGGTGTCGTGGTCGGATTGCTGGTATGGCCACTGTTGATCCCACAATCCTGGCGTTGTATCAGACGTTGGATTTGATTGGTGTTGTGTTGAATGGCGCGATTGGGGGATCGATAGCCCGACAGCGCAATTTCGACATTATTGGTTTTGCCTTTTTGGCGTTGTTTTCGGCGCTGGGTGGGGGCATGCTTCGCGACACGTTGATGCAGCGTGGCACCCCCGCCGCTATTGCGGAGCCGATGTATATGGGCATGGCTATTTTGGGTGGGTTGTTGGCCATGGTGATCCATTTGAAAGGACGCGCCTGGGAGCTGTTTCGGGTGCATGGAGATGCGATTATTTTGGGCGTGTGGGCGGTGACGGGCACCACGAAGGCGCTCACCTACGGCATGCCGTGGGCATCGGCGATGTTTATGGGCATGTTAACGGCGGTGGGCGGTGGCATGATTCGCGACATCGCGACGGGAAGCATTCCATCAATTTTCGGTGGTAATACGCTGTACGCCACTCCGGCGATTTTCAGTTCGGCGATCATGGTGGGTTTTCACGCCGCAGGTCACGACGCCGTGGGCATGATCGCCGCCACAACCTTAGGTGCGGGCTTTGCCATTCTGGCGTATTGGCGGGGGTGGGTGCTGCCGACGGTTATCGAGCAGGAGCAAGCCCGGCGGCGTCGAAAAGCGGGGAAAGGGAAACAACCCTAGACTGGGTAGTCTATTTTGTATGTACCGATCTTTCTATGTATGCTTCGCTCGTTGAACAAAAAATACGTGAAAGAAGGAACGCAATGAAGCTGCGTAGTTTCGGTGCGCAGGTCATTTATGGCCTGATTGTTGGTTTGGTGCTGGGGTTGGTGGCGCACAACCTCGGCGAAGGCAGCTGGCTGCGGTTGGTGTTGATGAGGTTGGTTCGGCCTACGTGAGCCTGCTCAAGCTGCTGGTTCCGCCGCTGGTGGTCACCGCCGTTGTTACCTCCATCGCCAATCTGCGCCAAGTCACCAACGCCGCCCGCCTCGCCTGGCAAACCCTCCTCTGGTTCGCCATTACCGCGCTGGCATCCGTTTCTGCCGGCATCGTTGTCGGCTTGATCATTAACCCTGGAGTGGGCGCGGGTGTCGACGCCGCAGCGGCCAAGGCACCCTCCACCGTCGGCTCGTGGTGGGCCTTCCTGCAGGGGTTGGTTCCCGACAACATTCTGGGCCTGAGTGTCAGCCTGAAGGAATCCTCAGAGGGCGCGCTGGCCGCGACCCCGAGCTTTAACGTTCTTCAGCTACTGCTCATGTCCATTGCCTTTGGTATCGCAGCGATCAAGGTAGGTAAACCCGCCGAGCCGGTGCTGGCGTTTGCTGAATCCTTCCTGGCGATTATCCAGAAGGTGCTGTGGTGGATTATCCGACTCGCGCCGATCGGTACCGCGGCTCTCATCGCCCATGCCGTGGCCGAATACGGGTGGGGATCACTGGGGAGCCTGGGCAAGTTTGTTATTGCCATCTACATCGGCTTGGCTCTGGTTATTGGTGTGATCTACCCGCTGGTGCTGAAATTTAACGGCCTGAGCATTACGCAGTTCTTCCGCAAAATATGGCCCGTCACTTCCCTGGGATTTGTTACCCGTTCCTCTATGGGTGTGATGCCGGTGACCGAGCAGACCGCAGAGAAGGAACTCGGTGTGCCACGCTCCTATGCGTCCTTTGCTGTGCCGCTGGGTGCCACCACCAAAATGGATGGTTGCGCTGCCGTCTACCCGGCGGTGGCGGCGATTTTCGTGGCGCAGTTCTATGGCGTTGACTTGAACATCACCGATTATCTGCTCATTGTGTTTGTCTCTGTGATTGGTTCCGCCGCGACGGCTGGCACCACCGGCGCGACCGTGATGCTCACACTCACGCTGTCCACCCTGGGGCTTCCGCTGGAAGGTGTTGGTTTGTTGCTGGCGGTGGAGCCGATCGTGGACATGGGACGCACCGCTGTGAACGTCACCGGTCAGGCACTCATTCCGCTGGTCGTGGCAAAGCGCGAGGGCATCCTGGAAACAGACACCTTCGCCGCGCCCAAGAAAGAACCGGCGCTGGTGTCATAGATGTGGGTGACTGGGGTTTCAGCTGTTCTTGTCACAAAATCACCAGTCCTTACTCACACCCCACGATAGTATCTTTCTGTATAACGCCTAGAGAACGTCACAGGAAGGGCGCACCGATGAAAAGTTTTTCTAAGTCTTTGCTCGTTGTGGTTGACGCCGGATTGCTCCTCTATTGGTGCCTGGTTATCACGGATTTATTCCCCGAAAGCATGCGCTTTCGCGATTACAGTAACCAAGTCATCCAGGCCTGGAACTGGTCTTTTTTCCCGCTGGATGTTGCTGCTGCCTTGACGGTCTTTGTTGGTGCATTTTTGATAAAGCGTAATGTCGTGGCAGGCGATATCGTGCTGGTGCTTGGGTTGGCGTTAACGTTCTGCGCGGGTTTTATGGCCATATCTTTTTGGGCGTTCTATGGCGATTTTGAGCCATTCTGGTGGGGAAGTAACGCGCTGCTCATGATTGTGCCGCTTGTTGTTTTTGTTGGCATGGTCTGTGAGCGCATGAAACCAGTGCCACAGTAGAACAGTAGAGCAGTAGAGGCGCCCAACCTAGCTTGCCGCAACGCACCCTGGCGGTGTGATACACAGAGTGCATGAAATCGCCTATTCCTGATTATCTTGAAGAAGTCCTTGAGACGGTGCGGTTGGATCAGTCTGGGGAGCTTGCCAGCTATATTCCACAGCTGGCAACCGCTGACCCTGATCGTTTGGCCGCTGTGTTCGCCACTCTGGATGGTCAGGTGTATGGGGTGGGCGATGTTGACCATCAGTTTTCTATCCAGTCCATCTCTAAGCCTTTTTGTGTATGCGCTCGCGTTGGCGGATCGTGGTTTTGATGACGTGCTTTTCAAGGTGGATGTGGAGCCGTCGGGGGAGGCGTTTAACGAGTTGTCGTTGGAGGGGAATACGGGCCGACCTCGCAATCCGATGATTAATGCTGGCGCGATTACGATACATTCACTGGTGGGTAAGCCAGACTCGACGCCGGAGGAGCGTTTTGAGCGCGTAATGTCGGGGTTGTCGGCTTTTTGCTGGACGTAGGCTTGAGGTGGATGAGGCGGTGTACACCTCGGAGATGGACCACGCGTACCGTAATATTGCCATCGCCTATATGCTGCGTAGCTACGATATTGTGCAAGAGAATCCGATTGCCGTAGTAGAGGGTACACCAAGCAGTGCGCGTTATTGGTGTCTGCCCGGGATTTGGCTGTCATGGCAGTGACGTTGGCTAATCAGGGGTTGAATCCGGTGACGGGAGAGCAGGTTGTGCCGCCGGAGGCTTGATTGGCATCCTGCCTGGTCAGGTGGGGCTGGCCACGTTTTCACCGCGTCTCGACGCCCACGGCAACAGCGTTCGTGGTATCGCACTGTTTGAGCGGATTTCGGAGGACATGGATTTGCATCTGATGGAGATGCCGCCGGTGTCTCAGGCGGTTGTCCGGTCCAATAGGGTGACGGGTGGCATCCGGGTTGTGGAGCTGCAGGGCGATATTCGTTTTGCTGGCGCTGAGCGGCTTATCCGTGAAATTGTGAGTACCGTCGCGGAGGAACCCAGCGTGGCCATTGATGTCAGCCGCGTGCATTCGCTGAATCCGGTGGCGTACCGGATGCTAATGGAGGTTATTCGGCGGTTGTCTCTGAATGGCTATACCGCCTACCTGATTGATCCCGAGGATGTGGTGCCCAACCCGGATCCTGGTGGCGGCGGCCATGTCACGGTGGTGCGTAGTCTTAATGAAATTCCTGTTTAAAGAACGCCACGATGTCGGGGACTGGCGTGAGTGCGGTTTCGCTGTGTGCTGATTTCAGGGTGTCAGCCACGGGGTTGCGGGGATAGTCCACAAACCGCACAGTCCCGCCTTCGCGCTGCCAGTTTTCCCCGAGAGCGCGACTGTCTTCCCATGAGACGAGAGGGTCGGACTGGTGATAGATCATGAGCACTGGGACCTGAGGGCCCGCAACCCGATGCGCTGCCGTTGTATTTCTTTTTGCACGTCGGGGAGACGATTGACCAGGTCGAAGACTGATTCGCCGGTGGTGGTGAGGTCCCGAGTGTTGTGTTTGCCAATTACGGCGAACATGGCGGGCACACACATCGTGTCGGCCTTAGCGAGCAGGGCCTTGCCCTCTGGGGTGAACACGCGATCTATCTCGGCTTGGACTGCAGGGTACTGCCGGGAGAGCGTGTTCACGGCCATGAAGAGCATGCCCACTTCTTGTTTCCCGTCTACGTCCTGTGCCAGGTGGGGGAGGTTGTAGGGCGGCGCGGATAGCGCCGCAGCTTTGATGTTGAGCTTCGGGGCGTAGTGCGGTGAGTTTTCGGCCGCCCAGGCGCTGGCCCCTGCGCCTTGGGAATGCCCAGTGAGGGCGATGGGAGCGTGGGGCCTGTCGAGGAGGGAGAGTCCCGCGGTCGCGGCGTCGAGAAGCGCCTGCCCAGAGGCGACGTTGTCCATGTAGGAGTGCTGGTCGGGGGTGCCCAGGCCCGGGTGGTCCGGCACCACCACATCCCAGCCTTGTTCGAGCATGGAGTGGATGGCGTAGTACTGGGACGCCACGGCACTTTCGCCGGGATTGGTGGGGTCAATGTGGGTGCCTTGGGTGACGGTATGGGAGAAGGCGCAGGGGTCGTCGCCACCCTGGGTAAAGGGTGTGATAATCACCACAGGTCGTTCACTGGTGCTATCCCACGGGCGTGTCGCACGGAAAAGAGTAGCTGTTGCGCTAATATCACGACCGAAGCTGTCGCGAGTGTCATAGGCGAACCATGTGGCATCACTCAGGTCGAAGGGAGTGTTGTCCACAAACGTGTGAAGTGGTCGGGTGTCTTGAACTGCCCCGCGACTCTGGGCATTGGCGGCGGTGGGCACGGTGATGGCGGTAACTGGCAGAAGGAGGGCGCAGATGCACACGCTCATAACTCGGCGAGAAGGCATGGTGCTACCTTTCGGGTTGTTGATAAACCGCAATCTAGCAGCGATTAGCATGTAACCATGAATGAACTTGATGCATTGCAGCAATGGCCTGCGCATAATGTTGCGGCGGGTGTGGTGAACGGGGCTAACACGTCAACGACGGGTGATGTTCACCGCGTGTTTGAGCTGGCGTCCGTGACCAAGCCGATTGTCGCCTATGGGGTGTTGGTCGCGGTTGAAGAGGGCGTGTTTGATCTGGATACGCCGTTGGGGCCTGCGGGGTCGACTGTTCGGCACTTGCTCGCGCACGCCAGCGGGGTGGGGTTTGCCTCCCGCGAGCCTGAACGCGCGCCGGGGGAGAGGCGGATCTATTCTTCGGCCGGCTTTGAGATTCTTGCTGATGCCATTGGCGAGGAATCCGGCATCGATTTCCCCGATTACCTGCGAGAAGCCGTCTTTGATCCGCTGGGCATGCGCGACACGAACCTTTACGGCTCAGCGGGGCACGGTGCCACCTCTACCGTTCATGACCTGCTTCTTTTTGTCGCTGAGGTATTACAGCCCACGCTTCTCGACGCCCAGACCGTTGCCGATGCTGTCAGTGTTCAGTTTCCGGAGCTTTCCGGTATTGTCCCTGGTTATGGCATGTTTAAGCCCTGTCCGTGGGGCCTGGGCTTTGAGGTAAAAGGCTCAAAGGGGGCGTCGAGGGAGCATTGGACAGGCACCCTATTACCCCCGGATACGATCGGCCATTTTGGGCAGTCAGGGACTTTTTTGTGGGTTCATCGGCCTAGCATGCGCGCTATGGCGGTGCTCACGGATTATGCTTTTGGGACGTGGGCAAAACCATTGTGGTCTGAGACGAATGATGCGATCTGGAGGCGCATGAACGAGGGTTAAGTCGGGGCCTCAATCTAAAGTTGAGGTTTAATAAATGGGGGTGTCAAGTAGAGGTTGAGGGTTGCCTTGGGGGCGTGTTGTGCTGGAAACTGTGCAGTACCGCGAGGCCGTTGGGGAAGACGAACCTCGTCTTACACACCATTGTGTTTTTGGCTGTGTTATATAAGTACCTTATCCAGAGGGGTACTTGTATGAGCAATGCGCAAAAATGGTGTGTCAGTGCTGCCTTTACTCTTTGAGGACCACCGTGACCCAACAAACTTTGACACCGCGTACCCCGAACCTCGTCTGGGGAATCATTGACATCGCCGACATGCCTAAGCGCTTCCGCCTGGATGTTGAGCAGTTGTTTGTGGAGTATTTGCCCAGCCCCGCGCCCTCTGAAGATACCCGCGACTACGCCACCATTGACGCCCTCAGCGCCGAATGGTTCACCCAGTGGCGTCGCTCCCGCTCCAACCCAGGTACTGTGTCCTGCCGTCAAACCCTGTCGGCGCACCCTGCCGAGCTGGAAGAATTGGAGCATGCGCTGGCCAAGTTCGCCTACGAGCAAGGCTTCACCGCGACAGTACGCCGTTTCTAAAGCGTGTCTCTAGGGGCGTGAGCTGAGGAAAGCGTAGATATCGCCAACAGTGCGGAACATCTGCGCGTCGGACTCCTCAATGCGCACTTTCGTGCTCTGCTCAAGCTGCACCGCAAGCGTGATAGCTGTGAGCGAGTCAATCCCTAGATCTTCGACGAGGCGTTTCTCAGGCCAATATCCTCCGCCTCGACGCCCGCAGCTTTAGCAATAATCTGAGCCACCGCAGCATTTGGTCCCTGCTCGGTGGCTTTATGCTGTTCACCCATAAAACTTAGTAAACCATGACTTGCCGGGATTCTTGGCTTTCACCGTGCCAAAGATATTCGCACCGCGCAGTGTGATGCGCGGACCATTGGGGATGGTCGTTTCGGAGATAGTTACTTTATCCTCACCGAACACCGAAGCCACCTGGGATTCCACCATCACACCTGGGGGAACAATCACCTTAATCGTGCCGAATATGCACGTCACGTCCACAAGCGTTTCGGGTGCGGTGAGCGAAGCTTCACTCAAATCCAGCGTCACATCGCCAAATATGCACAATGCTTGCGCCATGCCGGGCAGGCGGAATCTACCCTTCCGTTTATGGGTGCCAAAGATGGCTACCAGTCGCGTTGGTATGTCTGTCGGCGGAGTAGCAGGTGCTGTCTGCACAGTTTGTTCCACCGACGAGTTCGGCACCACAGCTACTTCACGGGTAATGCGGTCAATGGTGGCAATATCGTCGGTTTCCCACACTGTGCCCACAAGGTCAGAAAATCGGCCAAGGTCCAGTCGACCATCGCCCACAGCCTGGGTGAGCTGTGCCTGGGCGTATTCTCTTTTGTCTTGAAATGGAACCGGAGACGTCATAGTAATAAATCTACCCAGATTCATAAAAATTCCCCCTTTCCGGTGGGAAAGGGGGGAATAAAACCCTGATTCTTATACAGAGGTTGGGTCCGTGAGCTTGTACTTCTTCGCGGCGTCGTCAGCCACTGAAATATCAAGTTTGCCCTCGCGGGCCAGGGCGGACAGCACAGCTACAACGACCGATTCGGCGTCGATGTTGAAGTAGCGGCGTGCGGCGGGGCGGGTGTCGGAGAAACCGAAACCGTCTGCACCAAGAGTGGTGTAGTCGCCTGGAACCCACTTTGCGGATCTGCTCTGGCAACGCAGTAGCAAAGTCAGACACAGCCACAAACGGACCGGAAACTCCAGAAAGTTTCTGGGCGACGAACGGTTCGGCAATCTGTGCCGCAGGTTCGCGGAGCTGCGCCAAATCGTGACGCTGACCGTCGCGGGCGAGCTCATTCCACGATGTCACGGAGAAGATGTTGGCGTGAACGCCGTACTCCTCGGCAAGTATGTCGCGTGCCTGCAGTGCTGCCTGCATGCCAATACCAGAGGCAAGGATGGATGCCTGGTGTCCGCCGCTCTCTGCGGGCGAGTACAGGTAGATGCCCTTGTGCAGACCTTCAACATCCAGGTTCTCCGGTTGTGCGGGCTGAGGCGTGGGCTCGTTGTAGATGGTGAGGTAGTACATCACGTTCTCGCCACGACCGGGTCCGTACATGCGGTCAATGCCCTCGCGGATGAGGTGTGCGACCTCGTAGGCAAAAGCGGGGTCGTAAGACACTACGGCGGGGTTGGTGCCTGCGAGGAGAGGGGAATGCCCATCCATGTGCTGCAAGCCTTCGCCTGTGAGCGTCGTGCGTCCGGCGGTTGCGCCCAAAAGGAAGCCGCGTGTCATCTGGTCACCTGCTGCCCAGATGGAATCACCAGTGCGCTGGAAACCGAACATGGAGTAGAAGATGTACAGCGGAATCATGGCGACGCCCTGGGTGGCGTAGGAGGTACCAGCGGCGATGAACGATGCCACAGAACCAGCCTCATTGATGCCTTCATGCATGATCTGTCCGTCGACGGCTTCGCGGTAGGACAGCATCAAGTCTTTGTCCACCGGCGTGTAGTTCTGACCGTGCGGGTTGTAGATCTTCAACGTGGGGAACCAGGAGTCCATGCCGAACGTGCGAGCCTCGTCAGGAACGATTGGTACGAGGCGCTTTGACAGTTCCTTGTCCCGCATGAGTTCTTTGAAGGTACGTACCACAGCCATAGTGGTAGCCACCTTCTGCTTGCCAGACCCCTTGAGTAGCGGTTTCATGGTGCTTACGTCCGGCACGGTGAGGGGCTCGTAGTCGGTCCGGCGCTCTGGCAGGAAACCGCCAAGCTCTTTGCGACGCTCCAGCATGTACTTGATTTCCGGCGAGTCGGGGCCGGGGTTGTAATACGGCGGGAGGTAAGGATCTTTCTCCAGTTCAGCATCGCTGATCGGAATTCCTGACGGTCACGGAAGTGCTTCAAGTCCTCCAGAGTGAGCTTCTTCATCTGGTGGGTTGCATTGCGGCCCTCAAAGTTGTGGCCCAAGCCGTAGCCCTTAATGGTGTGGGCCAAAATGACGGTGGGGCGGTCTTTGGTCTCCATTGCACGCTTGAAAGCGGCGTAGATCTTGCGGTAATCGTGGCCACCGCGCTTGAGCTTCCAAATTTCCTCGTCGGTCATGTCCTCGACGAGCTTCTTTGTCTTCTCGTCGCGGTTGAAGAAGAACTCGCGCACGTAGGCACCGTCGTTGGCGCGGAAGGTCTGGAAATCACCATCATGCGTGGTGTTCATCAAGTTGACCAGGGCGCCGTCCTTGTCCTTTTCGAACAGCTCATCCCATTCGCGGCCCCAGACGACCTTGATCACAGACCAGCCTGCTCCGCGGAAGAAGGACTCCAATTCCTGAATGATCTTGGTGTTGCCACGTACCGGGCCGTCAAGGCGCTGCAGGTTGCAGTTGATCACAAACGTCAGGTTGTCCAGGTTGTGCAGGGCAGCCATCTGGATTAGGCCGCGGGATTCCGGCTCGTCCATTTCGCCGTCACCAAGGAACGCCCACACGTGCTGCTGAGAGGTGTCCTTGATGCCACGGTTGTGCAGGTAGCGGTTAAACCGGGCCTGGTAAATGGCATCCATAGGACCGAGTCCCATAGACACGGTGGGGAACTCCCAGAATTCGGGCATGCCGTGGGGGTGCGGATAAGACGGCATACCGCCCTGCGGGCGGGATACTTCCTGGCGGAAGCCATCAAGGTCGTCTTCCGTGAGTCGGCCCTCTAGGAACGCGCGGGCGTACATGCCGGGTGAGGCGTGACCCTGGAAAAACACCTGGTCGCCGCCACCTGGGTGGTCCTTGCCGCGGAAAAAGTGGTTGAAACCGACTTCATACAACGGCGCAGAGGACGCATAGGTGGAGATGTGTCCACCAACGCCAATTTCGGGGCGCTGTGCGCGGTGCACCATGATGGCCGCGTTCCATCGCATCCACCGGCGGTAGCGCTTTTCCAGTTCCTCATCGCCCGGGAAATCGGGTTCCATAGACGTAGGAATGGTGTTCACATAGTCGGTGGAGGTCAAAGGCGGCAATGCGACACGCTTGGCAGTAGCACGCTCAAGCATGCGCAACATTAAGAAGCGGGCGCGATCCGGTGTTGCTTCGGCAAGCAGTCCGTCAAGGGATTCCATCCACTCGGCGGTCTCCTCCGGATCGACGTCGTTAAGGTACGACGCAACGCCGTCACGAATGAGCGCGAAATTGCTGTCATCGTTTGGCGAGCCACCCAGTTTTTGGTCAGCCATCCTAAATCCTCCTGTAGGAATATTCCTGTCGATGCGTCTTTTCCAGGTTGATGGAAAGCCGCACTGGTCTATACAACACAATACGGGCACAGAGGTTTTAATGCTTATTTTTCCTCTCGCAAAGCGTTGTTTTGGGCGGACATAAGGGGGTACGGCGTGAGCGTGGAGTGTCTCATCTGCGGTGAGGGAGGCGGGGCGTCGATAAGCATCCGGCACCCTAGCCGCACATTTCCCTCCGGGGTGCTGGGGTTTCCGTGGGTGTGGGCAAAAGTCAGCAATTAACCCCAAATGGGGTAGGGTGGTGGTGCTGAAGATTTGAAAAAAAATCCATGTCCGTACCTACAATTCAGGTCATAACGGTACTGTCAATGGGAAACTATCTTTTCTACAATGGAACAGTGGGGAGGCGCAAATGTGCTGCAAAACCACGTCGCTAGATACTCAGGAGGATTGAAACAGTGGTGGACATTCCGGGCGCAACCAAAAACGGCGTCCAGGATTACGCAAAAACACTCGGCATCAAAGCTGGTCACACGGTCCAGGAAGTTGGCTGGGATGACGACTGCGATAGTGCAATCAGCGAAGCGGTCGAAGATGCTATCGGTGCTGACCTCCTTGATGAAGACTCGTATGAACTCTGTGATGTCGTCCTTCTGTGGTGGCGTGACGATGACGGTGACCTCGTTGATGAACTTGTCGACGCTGTACGCCCCCCCTCGCCGACCACGGGCGTATCTGGCTACTTTCGCCCGCCGCTGGCACCAAAGGTGAACTTGCTCCAGGCGTGGTATCTGAATCCGCACAGCTCGCCGGCCTAGTACAAACCAAAGCGGAACGCCTCGGGTCCTGGCAGGGATCATGCCTCGTGCAGCGCGGTGCGGCGAAACGCAGCTAGGTGTTGCGCTTCGGCCTTGGGCTGGTTGGCTTTTGGGTACTGTGAACTGCTGATTTGTAGAGTTTTGGAAATGTGTTAGTATCTTTCGAGTCGCAGCATTATTGATTGCATGATGCATATCGCTGCAGCGCACGCGCCTTTAGCTCAGCTGGAAGAGCAGCTGGTTTACACCCAGCAGGTCGGCGGTTCGAACCCGTCAGGGCGCACAAGATCTGTGTAATGCAAAGGCCCCTCATTGTGAGGGGCCTTTGTGTTGGGAGGGGGCGAACCGTCAGGTGCGGAAATGCTCAGCCTCGCAAAATATGCTTATGGTCAAGCATGAAAATGGAGTGTTGTGGGGCTTGGGGATAAGCATATTTTCACGCTTGTCATGTAGGTCCATCGCTGGGTACGAAACGATCTGTGTCTGGGTCTTGTGAACCGCAACGGCCCCCGCAGGGTTCTATCGTACTAGCAACGACGCCAACCCCTCACCGTCCCTACCCGCTCCCTTGGTGGAATACACCACCAACTCCACCCTGTCCGGCACCGTCCCCACCCCAGCCGGACGGGCCGGTACCCGACTAGGATGCGCCTGGTCATACGCCTGCTTCGCAGCTACCCGCCGCTGATACACCTGATCCCACCGACCATCAGCAACCTGATTAGGGGTATAACCAACCAGACCGGAATGCCCAGTATCGTTATACGCCGCCACAAACCCCGCCACCCACCGCCTAGCATGCTCCACATCCTCAAACACCACCGGATAATCCAGGCGGGTTTTCACCGTGCCAAACAACGACTCAACATGCGCATTATCATTACTAACCCTCGGCCGGATGAAACTCTGCACCACCCGATGATCCTCACACACATCCGCCACCTGCGTCGATGTCATCACCGAGCCATTATCCGAATGCAGCACACACACCCTCCCACCAGCAGCCGCCACCCGATCAATAACCGTACGACACAGCGCACTAGCCCCAGCAGCACTTTCCCGATAACCCACCTCAAAACCAATGATTTGACGGGAGTAGAGATCCACAAACACACACGCTGCAAACCTGGAACCTGTGAAAACATGCGGCAGGAAAGTAACATCCCAACACACAATCTGCCCCGGTTTAGTCGCAGTCACAGTCACCGGCCGATGGCTTGGCACACCAGCAGCCTTTGCAGCGGCACCACCACTGGTGGTGGTTGCCCTATCCGTGGCATCACCGCTGGTTCGGTAACGGGCGGCAACCCTGTGGAAATGAAGTGCCCCGGGTTTTGTTCCTAGGCATTTGCCTTGATTTCCATTATTGCCTGTGGCAAGTTCTGCTTCCAAAATTCGGTTTCCACCTCGGCTGGGGTTCGGTATCCCAGGCTTTGGTGGAGCCTTACCTCGTTCCACCATGACACCCACTCGAACGTCGCGATTTCTACCTCTACAACGTCATTCCACCTGCGGGTATGGATTAGCTCGTTCTTGTAGGAGCCGTTAACGTTTTCAGCCAGAGCATTATCATAGGAGTCACCAACACTTCCGGTGGAAGCTGTAATGCCGTGCTGGGTAAGTCGCTCGTTGTAGACAACGCTGACATACTGCGACCCGTGATCCGAATGATGAATGAGACCTGTTGTTTCCTCAGCACACACGATCGCCTGGTTGAGAGCTTGCAGCGGCAAAGCTTCGGTCCGCATCGAATCTGACAGCGCCCACTCGACGATCCTCCGGGAGTAGACGTCGGTGACAAACGCGGTGTAGACGAATCCTTTTCGTGTCCGTACATAGGTAATGTCAGCCACCCACAGCTTATTCGGTCCTTGAGCTTTAAATTCACGCTCGACCAAGTCCGGGCGCAAATCAGGCACGTTAGCTTTTCGGGTTGTGATTGGTGATCCGCCTTTGCCTTGCCAGAAACGCCAGCCAGGCGCATCAGTCGGGCGGTTTGTTCACGCCCGATATCGATTCCTTCACGGCGAAGAGCATGCCACATTTTCCGCACACCGTAGACACCATAATTATCTCTATGAACAGCACTAATGCGTTCAACCAGCACGCCGTCACGAAGTCGACAAGCACTTAACCCGCGAGCCTTGGACTGGCGATAACCACGCGAGGTGATAAACCCGCCAGCCCGGTTATTTTTCAACGTCTTACAGATGAACTCGACAGAGAAACGATTCCGGTTTTCATCGATGAACCGGATCATTTCCGACGTTTGGGGTCGAGTTCCGACGCGAAAAAAGCTGACGCGGCTTTCAGTAGCTCATTAGTGTCGCGGAGCTCTTGATTTTCACGGCGTAGCCTCGCGTTTTCGGCGGCCAAATCTTCAGGTACAGGTTCTGGGGTGTTTCCTGCACGGCGGGCCTGCTGGGTCCATTGACGAGCCGTGTGCCATGAAACCCCCAGCTTTGGAGCTACTGCCTGGCACGCGGCCTGCATCGACATATTTTCCGCCAAGATGCGGTCTTCCACGAGACGGACCACACGGTCCCTTGCATCCTGGTCAAATTTTCTCGGCATGTTCCAGATTTTCCCATCTACTCAAGCGGAACAAAACCTGGGACACTTCAAAACTACGCAACGACCCCAGATACACACCACTGTTGTACAGGTCGTAGAAAACCTGCCGGATACTCATGGACGCATACCGCGGGTCGGTGATCATCTCCCAGATGCGTTGCTGTTCCACCGCACCCAGCCGGTGGGGATGAGCACGCTGGCTAGGTGGTGTGGGATTGCCTACCGGTGGCCTGGGGTGGGTGCGGTAAAACAGGGAGGACTTACCCAGCCCAATGATCTTCAAGGCCTGAGTCTTGCTCATCCCAGCACCGGCTATCGGGTCGGTCAGAGTGTCAATTAAGTGCTGTTCGGCGGCGTAGAAGGCATCCCGTCTGCGGGCTTGGCTGGTGGTCAGGTGGGATCGTCCCCGCCAGGATCCTCGCAAGGGTCGGGCATGGTCTTGATAGCTTTTCCCAACGCATCCACCGCCTTGGACAACCGGTCGCGTTCAATACGGGCCTGGGAAAGTTGATGCTCCAACTCGGTGATATAGCGGTCTTTATCCCAGTGTTGCTGCTGCATGTGAATAATCTCCTGTGCTTGATCACGGGTGAGTGTTCCGGTTTTGCGGGGACACGCCAAGGCAGTGATGCTGCCATCGGCTAGGGCTGCTTCCCAGGATTCCAGCATCCTACGGCTTACCCCCAACTGGTGGGCGAATTCGCGGGCCGGAATGCGGGTTTGGGTTTTGCAGGCCACCACCACGAGGCGTTTGACTTCGGGGGTGAGCAGGGTTTTTGGGATGGGTGTGCCCAGGTTATCTAATTCTGCCACATACTGTTGGGCAGCCCATCAATGATCGGGTCGGTGGGGTCAGCGATGAGGGTATCGGGGATAAGGTGTGGGGTGTGGGCCACCCAGCGGCGCAGTCTGGCTGGGTACAGGCCCAGCTGGTGGGCGTAGTGGGTTTTTCTATCCGTAGGGCAAAAAGTGGTAGGCGCAGCCTGTCAGTTGGCGGAGGCGGTAGGTGTAGTCACTGACTGGTTGGGTAGGGGTGAGCCAGTTGAGGATACGACATGACACCAGGTGGGTGCCGCTGGTGCCGCCGGGGGTGTGGCAGATCAGTTCTGCCTGGTTCGGGTCGGCTGTGGGGTGGAGTTGGGTGATGATCTGGATCAGGATGGCTGTGGTGTGGTCGGTGATGCGACGGTACGGGGCTGGCTGTGTCTTAGCCTGTGTGGTGTTGGCAGGGGGTGTGGTGGTCATGGTCTCTGTGCCTTTCCGAGGTGGGTGGCTTGTCTTACCGGGTAAGGGGACCCCGGTTCACAACCACCCAGACACAAAGGGAAAACAGGGTGTTTCCGTACCCAGCAGTAGACCTATCTTTATGCAAAAGTTTGCACTAACGGTGTTCAAGGCTTTCCCGTTCGCCGCGCTCTATCAAACTGCCACTTTTCCTGGGTTTTTTGGCGGTTTGGTGGATCGTCGCCAGCCGCGTAGCCAGCGTGCTCTGTCAAACTGTCCGCCCCTGCACAGCGCCTATACCCGCCAAGCCTGACAACATCCAGCATCCCCTGACCGGAGCATATACACACTTCACAAGATTCCTAAAGTAATCCCCACATCCGCTAGAAACCTAAGAAAAATGCCCTCAGCACCAGCCCGGCAGGGGTGGCATTTTCCAGGCATTTTAATAAAAACGGGGGTAAAAACTTAAAATAAATTAAGAAAAAACCTGGCAAAACCTTAACCTTTGTAGTGGTTGTTCTACTGAAGCTTGCCGGGTGTTAGCAGCGTCCGCACGTGTGAGTGAGCGGTAGGGCATCCTCAAAGGATAAGGAGAAGACACGCATGCAGGTATTCGATTCAATACGCTATACCATGCTGGTGCGTAGAGTCGCCGTCCTGTGTGTTGTGTTTGCCTTGGTAGCCCTGTCTTGTCGCCCATTTCCAGCGCAGGCGCAGGCAGGCGCAACGCGAGGCGACAGGAGCGGTGAGTTTGGAACGAGCGTTACAGTCGTGCCGTCGGCAGAGGGGAAGATGCCGGCGGTCCGGTTTGATTGGGTTGTTCCCGCAGGTACGCAGCTCATTCCGGGCGATAATGTCACGATTAGCCTTCCTGACTGGTTGGAGCCCGTCCGCATGGTGCAGCAGGATCAGCCGAATGTGCGGTGTATATCAACGCAAGCATCTACAGCTGTGAACTGTACTTTCATCGATGTTTCCACCCCGTCGGCAGACATTTTGGGCTCGGTCGAAGTTCCGGTAGCTGTCAAGAATGCCAACGATTCTGCACCGGTGCGGTGGGGAGGTCGAGCATTTGACCTTCGAAAAGAACTTGCCGCCAACCACGTCAACCAAGCCATCCCAACAATCCCACCGGCAGATATCGTTGAGGCGGCACATCAGCAACCGAATGGTCGCTGGGATGTGATTGCCTCGGCAAGGCAGTCCCGTTCGGGTCGGATCGTGGTGGAGTCTAGCAAGGCTGACCAGGGTTTGTTGAGGTGCGGCGTCGTGACGCAGGTGCAGCGTATGACCGTGGGACGTGGGAAGACGCGGCGTCGACACGCTGCCAGCCAGGTGGCGACCTTCATGCCCAGCAACTGGGGTGTGCGCAGCGTGTTTTCCTGGCGGATTCCGCAGGTGAGACGTATTTTGCGGGCGCGGCGGGGGAGCGGGTGTCTGTGTGGTCACTGGCGGGGGCACTGACGGTGGTGATTGATAATCCGGTGCGGGGTGCTGCGTATCGTGTGCAGTTTGCCTCGTCACTGCCGGACCCGGTGATTTACGTCAATGGCGTGGATGTATCAGCTCCTGCGGTATCGTCTGTACGCCCGACAGCACCAACGGGGTCAGCCGCAATATCGCAGGTCAGGCGGGGTACGTGGTACCATTCGCTTTTGGCCGCAGTGCAGTTGATTCCGTGGGCATTTGATGTGTTAGTACCTCATCATGAGTCAACCGAACCCTCGATTAAAGTGACTCTGTCACGTCATCGGAGTTGACTGCTTCGCTTGCGGATACGGACATCGCCACCTCGACAGAGACAGTGGACAGGTCGTATGCAGCGAATACGGGTGCGTCGATAGTAGGGCTTGTGTTGTTGTCATTGTTGGTGATTCTTGGCGGGACCGCATTTGTGTTACGTGGTCGCTCCACTAAAGGTGAGCTACTGGCCAAGTGAGGGGACTAGCATCGAACTCCATGGAACTGGTTGTGAGATCAATTAGTGGGATTAATTCCCCGTTGGTGATTCGAGTTCAGGATGCGCAGCCAGGCGAACGGGTGCGCATCCACGTCTCTGCGGTAGACGCAGAGAAACAACCCTGGTCGAATGAGCAGGTGTTTCATGCTGATGAGCATGGTGTGGTGGATGTTGCGACATCGTTTCCTGAAAGCGCGCTATGGTCGCCACCGCATCACTGTGGACTGCTGTGGACAATGCGTCCCGACAGCATCGGCACGAATGATGGGGAAGCGGGTGCATTCGAGCTGAACGGTTTGGCATCAGTGCACATCCACGTGAAAGCCCGCTCGGAAGAGGAAGGCTGGGGTGCGCTGGTGCAGCGCACGATCGCCCGTGAGGTGGAGGAATGCGCAGCGCCGAAAGGTTGCTCCGGATTCAGCCCCAATCACCGGGCACCCGGGGTTTTGCTGCTTGTTGACACCCCAACAGCTACTGCCTCTGCTAGTGCCGCCGCCCTCGCGCATCATGGGTTCACGGTCTTCTACTGTCCGGAAATCCCGGCGGATCGTCTCCCTGAACTCGCAGCAGAGATCCACGAGCACGAGCGTGTCGACTCAGAGCTGCCGCTCGCGCTGGTGGCGCAGGGCAGGAGCTGCGCCGATGCCATTCACCTGGCAAGCACCCATCCCGATCTCATTGGACCCGTGGTGGCACATTCCCCCAGTGACGTGCACTGTGATCGGCCCGGTTTTTCCGCCTTTATGAAGTCCGCAGTGACTGGCCATCCGGCGAAACTGTGGGACTTTTACCAGCATGCCCACGCCAAAGCCACGCCGCTTGATCTTAGTGGCATGACCGGTCCGCTTCTGCTCACTGCAGGCACCGATGATGCCGTGTGGGACAGCGTCGGTATGTCCACCAACCTGGAAAAAGCTGCCCGCGAGCACAACATTGAGGTGTTCCGCGTTGAATATCCAGCAGCCGGTCACGCCAGCGGATACCCTTTCTGCTTCTCAGGGTTGCCCGCCACAACAGTGATCAAGGACCATGGGCATCGCATTGCCGTGGGTGGCGATGCCGATGCTAACGGTCGTGCCGCCCACAACTCCCGCGAGCAGGTCATCAGCTTCTGTCCTCGGCTTTTGACATCTCAGACTAGTCTGTCGGTATGGACCATGCTAGTGGAATTGCAGCGGGCATTCTGGCTGATCGACTGATTAAAGACCCTCAGCGCTACCATCCGGTGGCGCTGTTCGGTCAGTACGCGCTGTGGTGGGAGCGCCGTTTGTACCGCGACAACAAAGTCGCGGGGGCAGTGTTCGCGGCGGCCTGTGTGCTGCCACCGACCCTGGTGGCAGCGGGCGTCGCCAAGCGGGCACCACGGCTAGCTACTGCGGTGGCGCTGTGGGCGGCGCTGGGTGGTACGAGCCTGGAGCGTACCGGCATGCGGATGGCGCAGGCGCTGGAATCCGGCGATGAGGATGCAGCCCGCGGCTGGGTTCCGTGGCTGTGCTCTCGCGACCCCGAGCTTCTCGACGCCCCCGGCATGGCGCGCGCCGCCGTTGAATCCGTGGCGGAGAATACGTCGGACGCCGCCATTGCACCGCTGGTGTGGGCTGCGGTGGCGGGCGCGCCGGGTGTGGTGGCACATCGCTGCGTCAATACCTTGGATGCGATGGTGGGGTACCGCAACGAACGGTACCGCAATTTCGGCTGGGCCGCCGCGAAGCTCGACGACGCCATGGCTTGGGTTCCGGCCAGGCTTACCGCAACAGTCCATACTGGTTTCGCCGCTCTTCACGGTCGAGGTGGTGCGGCGCTGCGGGCGTGGCGTGACGACGCCCCGTCGCACCCTAGCCCCAACGCCGGGCCAGTGGAGGCGACGGCCGCTGCCGCGCTCGGGGTGCGGTTGGGCGGGCCGACGGCGTATGCACACGGCGTCGAAAAGCGGCCCTATCTGGGCGAGGGGCCAGCGCCTACGGTGCAAACCGTCCGGGAGGCCGTGCGACTATCGCGGTGGACGCAGCTGGCGGTCGGGGCCATGGCCTACGTGTTTAAATCCACGTCATCCCAGGTGCTCAAGGGGTGATGCAGCCACGAGAATGCGTGATGGCGCTCCAGCAGGATGCTACAGTGCACGTTTTCAAACACAGGTGGTGAGTTCTCTGGGTTGACGTCCTGGTCCACGGCGTACCAACGCTGCGAGTAGGTGCTTTCGTAGCCATCGCAAATGTGGAACGTGTCAATCAAGCGGTGAATGTCATACAACTCGTCGGGGTTTTCCTCCAGCGTTGTCAGGCGATCAACGTTGGCGGGTTCCAATACCATGGGGTCCATACTCACCTTGCCGAGCACCCAGCCCAGCACTGTCGCGGACTCCCACCGCCACACTAACTGCACCGCAGCTTCCTGAGTTGACTTGCCGTACTTGCCGAACTTCTTCTGTGACTCCTTTGCCACCGTATCAATAAACGCCAGCTCAGTGGGGGTGAAATCGTAGGGCGAATTACTCATCACTGTGTAAATATTCTTCGCCGTGTTCTTATCCCCATCCAGCACTGCCGCCGCCAAATGAGCAACAATCACCAAAGCGCGGAAGCGGCTAGCCACCTCCTGGGTGGACCGCAACTGCACCTCCATCTCTGAGCGCACCGGCGGCAACGACTGTGGCACCGACATGCCCTTCTTCCCCAAATCGGTGCGGATACGTTCACTCCTAGACTTGGACAAGGGGTGAATCGGGGCGAATTTTTGGTGTTCGGGTCGAGCAAATTCACGCCGTCGGCGTTGTAAATACCGCCGTCGTTGAGGAAAAAGATCGAGTTCGTCGCCCGTGCCCACTCTTTGAAATCCTTCAGATCTTCAGGCTCGAACGACGCATCCCGCTCAAACACGTACTGGCTACGCGTCTCCCTGATGTGCTGGGAGATGCTGTGGATAAACGCGTTGTACTCAATACCCTGCGTGATCCAAAAATCGATGGCGTAGCCTAGAAAGCCATTCAAGTGATCCTGGAAATCAGAAATCTCCTGGTTAGTGCCGGTCACGGTGGATCGGTACTTAAAATAAGTAGCCCCTGGACCAGTCCAGGGGATCTCTTGGACAACCGTGGAGTAGGCGTTAATGAAAGTTGTCATGAACTCAATGCTAGTTGATAAGAAAAGCTAAAAACGTTCCTCGTTCCTCCTAGCAATCTTACTGTAGTGATCAACTCGGGCGCCGCCATACCTGCTACGGAGCTTCGCCTCTGCTGGCGACTCGGATTCTTGCTGGTCTTTCTCGTCCTGCTGTTCGAGTGGCGTTTGTTGCTGTTCTTGGAGTGCTTGTTGCTCTTCTTGTTCGCGTCGGCGCTCGCGCATCTCCGCCCACACGAAATACCCCAACCCGAGTGGGGCCATGATGCCAAATGCAATCCACTGGATGCCATAGGACAGGTGCGGACCCGAGTCCAGCTGCGGCAATGGGATGGCTGATAATGTACCTGGCTGTCCATCACTCAGTTGGACGTAATCTTTCCCCAGCTCAAGATGGGTGAGGTCAGCGATCTGCTGGGAATTGATGCCCGACACTTGCAACCGACCCTGATCTGTCAGCGGCTCATGGGATGGTGGTGGCTCGTCCAAGCGGGCATACCCCACGATGGTGACCTCCTCGGACGGGGCCGCTGGGATGTCTGGCACGTTGTCCTGATTGGCTGGAACAAAGCCACGATTCACCAGCATGATCTCACCACTGTTCAGGCGAAATGGGGTCAGCGCCTGAAAAGCAGGTGACGAGTTGACCGGACGCAAACGTAACAGCACCTCAGACTCCGGCAGGTAATGACCGGTCATGCTCACACGACGCCATTCCTTGCCGTCGGCGACTCGCCCCGCGTAGTGAAAATCTCTGACAACGGCACCGGGTCCGTCTCAAACGCAGCCTCAATGTTGTGATTGCGTTCCGTCTTCGCCTCGTTCTTGTGCAGTTGCCACGGTGCTAGCACCGTGAAGGCAAAATAGGCGAAGATCAGCACCGCCGCAGCGGTGAACACCCAACCAGGCTTCAAAAATGTTTTCCACACGCTGCGCTGGGTGCTGGGATGAGGGCGCGCACTGTTCACGATTCCTTATTCTAGGGTGCCTGTGAAAAGGGTGCGTGTGGTGGTGTTGGGCTACTGAGAACTGTCGGGGTTGTGGATTATGGAAGCGCACGCCCAGACGGCCCTTGCCCTGGGGTTTTACTGTAGTTACGGCCAGCCCTGCACAATGTGCTTATGCTCAAGCACGAAAACACCCTGTTTTGCGACCTGGGGATAAGCATACTTTTATGCAACTGTTTGCACTAACGTTGTTCAATGCTCTGCGTAGCCCATGATCCATCACACTGTCTGCCCATCTACATAAACCCACTACAGCCCCGAATCCCTCACCGCCTAGAGGAATGTTCCAGCCTTTCCTTGACCCAGTCGATCATCCCGGGCATGGCGGCATCGATTTGTGCGCGCACTTCGGTGAAGGCGGCGGCATTGCTGTAGTAGGGGTCGTCAACGTCGGCGCCAAGGGGAGAGGATGGGTCGAAGGAGCGGAGCAGGCGGATTTTTTCGGAGGGAATTCCGTGGCGCACAAGGTCGTGAATGTGCCCGTTGTCCAGGGCCACAAAGAGGTCGGCATCGTCGTGTTCGGGGCCAAGCTGGGCGGCTCGGTGCTGTGTGCCGTCGTGTCCAGAAAGCTTGAAGTTCCGCGATGGCGCGCCGGTCAGCGGACTGGCCAACATGCCAGCCACCAATACCGCAGGAACGTACGAGGACATCGTCGGTGAGGTGGGCGTCGTCAAGCGCGTCGCGGAAGATGACATCAGCCATGGGGGAGCGGCAGATGTTTCCCGTACAGACGAAGACGATGTAGAGGCTTTCAGTGTGCCCAGTCATGGATGATCCTTTCGAGTTCTGCGGGGGTGTCGGCGACGCGGTGGGCGTTCTGATGTTCCTCAGCGTTGCCGTATCCCCAGGTAACGGCCACGGTGGGGATGTTAAATTCGGCAGCGCCGGTGATGTCGTGGATGCGGTCGCCAATCATGAGAATATCCGACCCCTCGTCCAGCCCCACATTGTCCAGAACGTGCGCGATCACGTCGCGTTTGCTTCGCCTACCGCCATCTGGACCTGTCGCGGCACCGATGAAGGTGAAAAGCTCTGCGAGTTTGTGGTGTTCGAGTATTTTCTCGGTGATGGGCTGGGATTTTGAGGTGGCGGTGCAGAGCTGGAATCCCTGGTCCTTCAAACTCACCAGCAGGTCACGGATACCAGGATAGGGTGCACTCATGGCCCAACCTGTGGTGTCGTAGTGCTCCATGTAGCGGCGGAGTGTGGCGCGGTTGTCCTCGGGCGTCAGGCCGAGCCGGTTGAGGGTTACTTCCAGCGGTGGGCCGGGCACGCTGCGCAGGAAGTCGTCGGAGGGACGGGGATGTCCTCCCTGGTCGAGTGCATGAACAAAGCTGGTGATGATGCCTGGGTAGGAGTCGATGAGGGTTCCGTCAACGTCTAGGAGGAGAGTTTTCACGTGTTTTAGTGTGGCAGACGTACACTGTTGCAGGTGAATGGCTGTGATGTGTCGGACGAGTTTCTGCGGTTCCATGGCGATGTTGACGCCGCAAACGCACACCTTGATTTGCGGTGAACGTGCGTGGGATCGAGCCCCCGCCCTGGTTGCTGGAGGCCTTGATGGAGGAACTGAGCAATATAGCCAGCTACCCTTCAGCACAGACGGAGCAGCAGGCCCGGCAGGCCGTGGCCGATTTTCATGGCATTCCGGCCTCGCACGTGTTGCTGTTGGCGGGCGCTGCGGAGGGGTTTTCGCTGCTGCCGCGCCTGGTTCCCGCGGGCGGTTCGGCCCTGGCGGTGCACCCAAGCTTCACCGAACCGGAGTACGCCCTGCGCGCAGCTGGGGTGCCGGTGGTGCGCTTGCTTCTCGACGCCCCGTTTACCCTCCCAGCCAGCCTCCCCAACGGCGTCGATATGGCCGTGGTGGGTAATCCCACCAACCCCACCAGCGTGTTGCACGACCCGGCGCGCCTGCTCGCCTGGGATGTTCCGCATCTGGTGGTGGATGAGGCATTCATGGATGTGGCGGGGGAAGAGCATTCCCTAGCGGCTCGCGTGGTGGATAATCCCCAGCTAATTGTGCTGCGTAGTTTGACCAAGACGTGGGCGTTGGCGGGTCTTCGGTGTGGGTATGTGCTGGCGCAGCCCGAGGTGCTGGCGCAACTGTCTGCGGGGCGTCCGCATTGGCCATTGGGAAGTGTGCAGCTGCGCGCCATCGCTGAGGTGATGCGCCGGGGTCCTGCTGCCGCAGAGCAGATAGCGGGGGATGTGGCCAGGGGAGCGCGCCGCGATGGTCAGGTACCTGGAGGACGAGGGGTTTCGGGTTGTGGCGGGGTCGTCGGCACCGTTTGTGCTGGTGCGGCCGCCCACCCTGGACCCGGAGTCGGCGCGGCTGCGGTTGCTGGACAGGGGCGTCGCGGTACGGCGCTGCGATACATTCCCGGGTCTGGACCAGGGTTTTTGGCGTTTGGCTGTGCGTGACATGGACGCGGTGCAGCACTTGTTGGAAGAATACAGGCAGGTTGTGAAGGAGTGAGTTGTATGACGACGGTGGCTGATATTCGTGCCATTGTGGAGGAGGCGTATCCTCCGCACCTTGCGGAAAGCTGGGATAAGGTCGGCCTGATCTGCGGGGATCCGGCGGATCAGGTGCATAAGGCGGTGTTTGCGCTGGATTGCACCCAGGAGGTGGCGGAGCGCGCCGTGGAGGCGGGGGCACAGATGCTGGTGGTGCATCACCCGTTGTTGCTTTTTGGTACGCACACGGTGGCTGCGGACACTCCGAAGGGGAGGATTATCCATACGCTGATTCGTCATGGGGTGGCGTTGATGGCGGCGCATACGAACGCGGATTCGGCCCGCCCGGGGGTGAATGATCGGCTTGCGGAGCTGCTGGGTGTCACACCGGGGCGTCCGCTGGAACCCAAGAACACGTCCACCGTGGATAAGTGGGGCGTGATGGTCCCGCCGGATCATATCGATGAGGTGAAAGCGGCCGTGTTCGCCGCCGGGGCCGGTGCAATTGGGGATTACCGGGAATGCGCGTTCGAGTGGTCCGGGCAGGGGCAATTCCGCCCGGTTGATGGCGCGAATCCCACACTGGGGCAGGTGGGCAGTGTGTTCACGGGGACAGAAACCAGGGTGGAGTTCGTGGCACCGACGGTGCGTCGTCACGCGATCATGGTGGCGTTGCGAGAGGCCCACCCGTATGAGGAGGTGGCGTTTGACGTGGTGGAGCTGGAGTCCACCGAGGATCTTTCCACTGCCTGTGGCCTGGGGCGTATCGGGGACTTGCCGGAACCAGTGAGGTTCGCTGATTTGTGCAGCGCGTGGCCAACCGCCTGCCTGTCACAGAGTGGGGTGTTCGCGCGGCGGGCGACCCGGAGCGCATGGTGCAGCGCGTGGCCGTGTCTTCGGGCGCGGGGGACAGTCACCTGGCGGCGGCGAAGGCGCTGGGTGCGGACGTGTTTGTGACCTCGGATTTGCGCCACCACCCGGTTGATGAGGCGCTGCGCGACGGCGGACCGGCGATCATTGATACCGCGCACTGGGCCAGCGAATTCCCCTGGTGTGAGCAGGCTGCCGAACTGGTCGCCCGCGAAGCCTCCGTGGAGGTGGAGGTTCTGAACATCCGCACCGACCCCTGGACCATCTCAGCACACCCCACCCACACAGAAAGCACACGATCATGAAACTCGCCTCCGAACTCCAACGCAGCCTGCTGGAACTGGCTACCCTGGAACGCGCCGGGGATTCCTCGGTCGTCTCTGAGGAACAACAGAAGCGCGACAGGCTAACCAAGGAACTAGCCGACGCCCGCTCAGTACTAGGCACCTCCCAGGTCAATATTTCCGACATTGAGGTGGATATTCGCCGCATCGAAGCCGACATGTCCAAGCTGCGGCAGCGCGAAAAAGCCAACAAGGCTGGCCTGGGTGCCGCCGTTGATGTGGAACAGCGCCGCGACCTGCAACATGACTTGTCCACCACTTACCGTCGCCTCGACGACCTGCGCGGTGAGCTGAAGGAATGCCACGATGAGCTGCACGCCCTGCGCGCGACGGCGGAACGTCACAAGGCTCGAGTGGCGGAACTCAGCGATGCGCTTGATCGCATCACCGTTCCCACCGACAACCGCGCCGAACGCATCAGCGAACTCCGCGCGCTTTTCGACGCCGCGACACTCGCCGACTACGACGACCAGGTTGAGGTGTACGGGGTTGGGGCCGCCGCCTTTAACGGCCGCACTTGCGGGGGCTGCTTCATTGTGTTGCCACCGATGTCGGTAAGCCAGATCCGCAACGCGCCCGCCGATGACGTTCCCCGCTGCCCCGATTGCGGCACCTATCTGGTGCGCACCACGGCGGGAGATGCCCAATGAAAGTGCAGATCAAAGCCGACGGCGGCAGCCGCGGCAACCCCGGCATCGCAGGCTCCGGGACGGTGCTCTACGATGCTTCTGGCACGGTGCTGACCAGCATCGCCGATTACGTGGGCACTGCTACCAACAACGTCGCCGAATACCGCGCTCTGCTTAACGGATTGGAAGCTGCCCGCGACCTCGGGGCCACCGAGGTGGAGGTGCTCATGGACTCCAAACTCGTTGTCGAGCAGATGAGTGGGCGCTGGAAAAATCAAGCACCCCGACATGAAGGAACTCGCGCTGAAAGCCCAGGCCATTGCGCGGGATTTCGATGCCATCAGCTACACCTGGATTCCCCGCGCCGAAAACTCCGAGGCCGACGCCCTGGCCAACCAGGCCATGGATGCGGGCGCGGCGGGGGCGCCGATTGGGATTGTTGCTGGCGGTGAGGACGAAGCGGAGGAAGGAACCGACGGCAAAACGCATACCACCTGTCCCACCTCGTGGAACGGTGCCACCACGGAGCCGACCCGGCTGATCCTGCTGCGGCACGGACAAACCGAGATGTCCGCGGCCCGACAGTATTCCGGGCGCAGCAACCCCCCACTGACGCAACTGGGGACGCAGCAGGCGGCAGGCGCGGCGCGTCGATTAGCAGCGCGGGGTGGCATTGATGCGATCGTGGCTTCGCCGCTGACTCGAACCATGGAGACGGCGCGGGCGTGCGGCGATGCGTTGGGGCTGCCCGTGGCCAGTGTTGATGGCCTGATCGAATTGGATTTCGGTGAGTGGGACGGCCTTACCTTTGCGCAAGCACATGAGGCCAACCCAGAGGCGCACAGTGCCTGGCTATCCGATACCAGCATCGTCCCTCCCGGTGGCGAATCCCTTGATGCTGCCTACCAGCGCATCAGTGCCGTGAAAGACGAACTATGCAAGGACTACGCGGGTAAAACCGTGCTGGTGGTTTCCCATGTCACGCCCATCAAGGCGCTACTGCGCATGGCTCTTGGCGCTGGGCCTTCACTGTTCCACTGCCTACACCTGGATCTCGCGTCGATCTCCATTGCGGAGTTCTATGCCGATGGCCCCACAGTAGTTCGGCTGGTCAACGACACCTCTCACCTGTAAAGTAATGCCGTGCGAATGAGCCAGTCGGGTGGACGCGGCACACGTATCAGCATTGATCATGTATGTGACTATGCGTTTGACGTGGCGTCGAGGAAAGTCCGGACTCCACAGAGCACGGTGGTTGCTAACAGCAACCCAGGGTGACCTGCGGGATAGTGCCACAGAAAACAAACCGCCTCCCGCCTGCGCGAGGAGGTAAAGGGTGAAACGGTGCGGTAAAAGCGCACCAGCGCGTCAGGCGACTGGCGCGGCTCGGTAAACCCCACCGGGAGCAAGGCAAGAGGGCGTACCAGCTGTGGTATGCCTGCGCGGACATAGGCTGCTCGCCCAGTCTGCGGGTACGCTGCTTGAGGCCGCCAGCAATGGCCGGTCCAGATGGATGTTCACCACTTCCCGTCGCTGCATGGCGGGGAGGACAGAATCCGGCTTAGAGGCTGACTCATTCGCCCAACAACGTGTAAGCTGCTTAGGCCGCTGTTCCGGGTCGCAGCTCGATGACCTCTAGGCCGTCGTCTACTAGGTCGGCGGCGAAATTCCTCGCGTGGGTGGCCTCCACCACCGCGATCACGGCGTTGCTCACCCCTGCGTGGGCGCTGCGGGCCGTCACCGCGCCCCGACTCCGGCACAGCTGAGCCAACGCTGAATCGGTACCACTGACGGAGTAATCATCATTCAGGGCGCGTTGTGAGGCCGCCACAATATCCGATAATTCCGCCACGTTACGGGAACGCAGCAGCGGTACCATCGACTGTGCGCGTCGGGTCTCGGCCTCGAAAAACTCCAGCCAGCGGGTCGCTTCCTGCAAGCTGGGTACCCCACTAGGACCGTGCACTTTATGTACAGCTTCCAGCCAGTCACGTACGCGGGGGGCGGCATCGGGCAGGTGCCGCAGCGACTCCACACCAAACGCGCGGGTGGCCTTATCAATGAAGTCAAGGCGGCGGGCCATTTCCTCGGGTATCTGCCCGCCCGGATTATGTGGTGTATTGACCGCAAACACCACAGTGTTCCGGCCCGCAATGTGCGGTGTGTGCGTAACCGACTCATCCTTGTAGTCCACCACGGAAATCTGCCCGTCCATACTCCGTAATGCGGCCGTGTAGCGCGCCCGCAGGGCGGGGGTCGCGGAGAAAATAGCGGCCGATTGGAAGCATGCTTCGGCGACACGGACGCGCAGTGGGTAGTCACCACGGTTTTCATCGTCCACCACCAGCGCCGACGCAAAAGCGACCTCGGCGGCGGCATGCACGCCCAATCCCCAGTCAACGGGTGCTTCCGACTCCACCGCGATGTTAAACCCTGGCGTGTCCCGCGGCAGCAGCTGTCGGAAAATCAACGACCACACCACGCCGCCCAGGCGCTCCGGCCACGAACCATGCGGCGAGGGTACGCTCTCCGTTTTGTCCCGCGCGTCCAGCACAGAGAAACGCGAAATCGCTCACGTCACCCATGGCAATATGGTTGGGTTTTGCGCCGTTCACGCTCACACTGATGTTGTTATCGCTGCGTGGCGATGCCGCGATACCCACCCGCAGGTCGCTTGATGCAACAAGCACGATGCCACCCACCACGTCGACATGCTCACCCAATAGCGACCACGTGGTGGGGGCGCTGGCCACCAGCGTGGGTTCCGAACCGAAAATGGCGGTATGGCCAGCTTTCACCCGATCACACACTGAGCCTTCTGCGGAACCCTTTGCGGAGCCTGCCAAAGACGAATCCGAGTGATCACCAGGTTGCTGCGGGGAAATGGTCATCGCGAAAACAAGCTCCTAGTGTGTAAGCCAAAAGACGACATGTTTACTGCGTTCACTGTAGCGTGAACGGCAGGGGTGGTTAACGTGGACATCACGAGCGACCCCATCCTAACGTACAACCGTAACGCCCACAGACAGGAGAGCAACCATGTCAGATACTGACAACCAGTGGTACTTTGACCTCGCGACCGGGGTGGTCAGTCAAGGCAAAGCCGGAAACTGGACGGACCGCATGGGGCCTTACGCCACCGAAGCAGAGGCACGCGACGCCCTCGCCCTGGCAGCGGAACGCACTCGCCAGGCCGACGAGTATGACGAAGCGGGCAAAGACGACTACGACAAAGCCTAACTTTTAGGTCTACTTTTTCTTCATCAGTTTCTTGTAGGCTGCGCGGACTGCGGAGAAGCCGTCCTCGTAGCCAATTAGGGCGTCCTCGCTAGCGCGTTGTTCGTGCTGGTAGAGCACGCCGTAGCTGAACGTATCCTCACCATGGGCACGCGCGTCCTTAGCAAGGCGTAGTACCACGTCGCGGGTGGTCACGTGGTCTTGGAAATCGCCCAATACGGTCTGTAGGTTTTTGCAGGCCAGGTAGAGTTTCTTGGTATTTAATCCTGTGGCTTGGCCTGCGGCTTCGGCGGAGTAGCGCAGCCGTTTGACTGCTTTGCGCACATCGTGGATGTTCCTTTCCCGCTGTTCCAACGGTAGGTCGGTGTCGGACCACTCGGCGATGGCTTTTGTGTGGCGGTTGAGCAGCAGCTCGTAGGCACTGCCCAGGTGCTGGAGCAGGATTTTCCGCGCCGCACCGCCTTTTCCACTGGTGACGGTGGGGGAGGCGAGAAGATTGTCGAGGTCTGCCAGTAGGGCAAAGTAACGTGGGGAATCCAGGAACGCCACGGCATCGGAATGCGCGGTGCGGTAGGCATCGGACATGCTACCGGTGATGCGCGTGTGGGTCGGGGCGTCGACAAGCGGGGCGAGTGCAGCAAGGCGTTCTCCGACAACTTCCGCATCGCGGGCGACTCCGAGAACCCCAGCGAGGTGCTTAAGTTCACCGCCTAGGTGCGTGTAGTTCTCGTTGGTGATGATGCCGTCGAAAGTGCGCATGTGGCTGCGGAGCTCGCGGGTGGCCACACGCATCTGGTGCACCGAATCCCAGTCGTCGCGGCGCACGGCCGGGTCCATCGCCACCAGACGGTCGCGATTGGCGGCCAGTGCCTGCAACACCGCCGCAGCTGGGGAACCCTTTTTGAGTTTCTTCACCGTCGGCGGGGTGGGGGCGTTGGCGATGGAATCCCCGAGCGCCGTCGCAAGCTTCGAGGGGCTATCGGCAGCCACCGCCCCCTTATCGACGATCGCGCTGGTTGCTGCCTCCAGAATCCGTTGCGCGTCGTCGGTGTAGGCCGAGCCAACCTCCACTTCCCATTCCCGCCAGCTGGTGCGCTCACCGTGGGGAGGAGGGACCAGGCGGTGACGTGATCGTCGCAGAATTCCGCGATGGCGGTACCGTCCGCATCGTGCAGCACGGTTTCGTGGCGCTCGTTATCCACCTGCGCGATAGGGGCGAGCGGCAGGTCACGGATCAGCGATCTGACCGGTCCGAGCAGGTCCGGCGGCGGAACATCGGTGGCGGCATCGGGGCCGAAATCGGCCTGGAGCTCCATGCGGTGTGCCCCCTGCTTCGGCAATTTCAGGTGCCAGCCTGCGTCCTTTCCACCTGTGCGGCGGCGCAAGGTTATTTTGTTGCGGGTAAGCCGAAGGTCCTCGGTGTCAAAGTAGACGGCCGAAAGGAAGTGAATATCCGAGGATTCGGACACCACCCCCTCGATTGCGCCAGCAAGCTCCGGCGGTTCGGCCTCCGGGGCGGCGGCGAATTTGACTTCAATCTCAGTGTGCGCATCCGTGTTCATAACCCCTGTTTACCAGGTTTTCTGCAGGCAGGGGCGGTTTTGTGGCTATCCCAGCATTCCCTGAACGTAGGCAGCTTGCCCGGCGTGCTGCGCGGCGTCATCAATGATGCTGACCACCCGCACTCCTCGGGTGACGTGTGGGGTCCAGTGCGTATCAATGACATCGTTGAGCACATCGGGGGTGAGGCTGCGAACGTAGGCGATGGTCGCCTCGGTGGCCTGGTCCAAGTATCCGAGTAGCAAGGACAGGTCGGTGACGTGCACGCGGGCGGCCTCCTCGGGGGTGTGGCCCGTAGCCCATTGAGTTGCGCGGCAGGTCAAGGTTGAAGCGGTCCACCCAGCCCTGTGAGGTCCAGACCTCTGGGGTTCCCGCGAGCGCCGCGATCTGTAGGTCCTGCTCACGGGCGGTGTGCCACGCCAGCCAGGCGATGGAGTTGGCGTTCAGGGGTGGGGCCGCCAGTTGGCCTGCTCGGGCGTCACCTGGGAAAGCACATCGTGGAAGACGTCTCTGCTTCGCTGCGCCGCGTCTGCTAAAAGGTCACCTAAATACTCTGACATGCCTTCCCAGCCTAGCTGGGCCTATGCTTTCGTGTTCGTACATGATGTTCCAGGCGATGCCGAAACGGTCGATGCAACTGCCGTCGTAGTAGCCGTACGGGGCGTCGACAATCGGGCGGATGATGGTGCCACCCTCGGCGAGGGCGGCAAAGATGCGGTCGGCATCCTCGCGGGTGTCGGTGAAGTGGTGCAGCAGCACGGGGGATTGGTCGGTGGAAGGGGTGATCGGGCTGGTGCTGTCGCTACCCATCAGTGTCATGTTGGGTAGTTCGAGGGCGGTGTGGGCAATCAGATCGGCGTGCTCGTCTTCGACGGGCATGCCCATGGGGATCATATCCGCAAAGGTGAAAAAGCTGGTGCGCTGTCCGCCGAAGAGTGCTTCGTAGAAGTCGAAGGCTTCACGTGTTGTGCCAGGTAGCATGAGGTAAATATTGAATGTTCCCATGCTCCCCAGGCTATTGAACGCTGTGCCGCGCCGCTTATTATGAATTGCGGTTTTTCAGCAGGTGCCGCATCGTGAGGATCGGGAAGTTCATGGTGATGGGCGGGTCCTGCGGCGCGGGTGGCCGCATGTCCAGCGCGAATTCAGCACCGGAGTCGTTCGGGAAGGCGAGTTTGCGTTCCACGCGCTGGCGCAGGTTATCGCGCAGCGCGCGGGCGGGGTTGGCGCTGTAGCGGAGTTCACAGGCCAACAGGTAATACTCGCCGGGCGGGATGTTGGTGAAGGTGCAGGAGGTGCGACCAATAAGCGCAGCCCCTACCACGGGCATGCCCTTGGGGATGGCCGTGGGGAACAGGCCCACGCAGGTGACGTTGGAGCTGTAGCCCTCGGGGTAATGCGTAGAGACAGACAGCGTGTTGTTGGTGTTCACTTTACTTTGGCGATGCACCAGCAGGCCATCCCGGTTGGCAATTTTCTGCAAAACTGCCTGCGCTTTTGATGCTTCCTTGGGGTAGTTACGTGGCGTCACGCCGGTGTGGTTTTTGAACGTGTTGGAGAAGGTACCAAGGCTGCTGTAGCCCGCAGCGAGGGCGCTGTCCGTGACGCTCATCCCGTGGTCCATCATCTGTTCGATGCCGCGCTGGACGCGTAGTGCTTCAATGCACTGGCGGATGCTGTACCCGGCCTGGTTTTTAAATTCGCGTGATAGGTGGAAGGCGCTGTATCCGTGTTCCTGGGCGATGCGAGCAAGGGTCGGCTCGTCGTCGTCCCAGAGATGAGTCTTGAGGTAGCTGACGATTCGACAAATGTCCACTTAAATAATCCTGTTTTTTAGAGAAATATTTTTTGAGAAAAAGATCAGTTGTGGCTACGCTACCAGGAATAATATTTCGGGTGCAATTCTATTGCCGAGCGCCTGTGATGGGGTGGATAACACGGGTGTAACACCCACCCCGCCCCGCACTTAGTAGGCGTGCTCCTCGCCGGGAAATTCTCCACTGGCCACGGCGTTGCGGTAGTTCCGTGCGGCGTCGGTAAGCGCGGCACCGACGGCGCCGAAACGGCGGACAAACTTAGGCGCGAAGCCACCGGCCGGAAGCTCCACCATGTCCTGCCACACCAGTACCTGGGCATCTGTGTCCCGGCCAGCGCCGATGCCGATGGTGGGGATGGGCAGGTCGCGGGTCACTTCTGCGGCGAGGTCGGCGGGCACCATCTCCAGGACCACGGCGAAGGCGCCGGCTTCGGTGACGGCGCGGGCGTCGGCACGCAGGGCATCAGCGCCGCCCGCGCGGCCTTGGACCTTAAAACCGGAGAGGCTGTGCACTGATTGCGGGGTGAACCCGATGTGTGCCATCACGGGAATGCCTGCGTCTACCAGTGCGCGAATGCGGGGGGCGATGCGCACACCACCTTCTATTTTCACGGCGTGGGCACCGGATTCCCGCATCATTCGGGCGGCGTTCAGTACCGCCTGCTCGTCGGATGCCTCGTAGGTGCCAAACGGGAGGTCCGCCACCACCAGTGCCTTTCCCGGCACCCCTGACGACGCCGCAGGCCAGCGGAATCATTTCATCCAGCGATACTTCCGTGGTGGTCTTGTACCCGTAGATGACGTTCGCGGCGGAGTCCCCAACCAGAAGAACCGGAATATCTGCTTGGGAGATCGCCTGAGCGGTGGAGTAATCGTAGGCGGTAAGCATCGCCCATTTTGCGCCCTCGGCTTTCCAAGACAGCAGGTCGGAAATGCGCACGGGTTTGGTGGGGGTTGCTGGAGTCGGGGGCGTGGCGGGGGTGGAGCCGGTGTCTGAATTCATGGTTAAAGTGTGTCACTATTTTTTACCCGTCACCAACCGTGTGTCCACGGCGAGTCGGGTGCGCGCGGTAGATTTGTAAGAATGAACAGCCAACAGGAATTTGTGCTTCGTACCGTCGAGGAACGTGACATCCGTTTTGTACGGCTGTGGTTCACCGACATTCTGGGTTATTTAAAGTCCGTGGCGGTGGTGCCTGCTGAGCTGGAAACGCCTTCGGGGAGGGCATTGGGTTCGACGGCTCGGCTATTGAGAGTTTTTCGCGCATATCCGAGTCCGATACTATTGCGCTTCCTGATCCATCAACGTTCCAGTTGATGCCCTTTGAGCAAAACGGCACGGACCGCAGCATTGCCCGCATGTTTTGTGACATCACCATGCCGGACGGACAGCCCTCCTTTGCTGACCCCCGCCAGGTGCTGCGCAGACAGCTGGCCTCGGCCGCGAGTGATGGTTTTACCTGCTACGTTCATCCTGAGATCGAGTTTTTCCTGGTTGATTCGATTAACACCCAGGGGCAGCCCCCAACGCCTACGGATAACGGCGGCTACTTCGATCAGGCGGTGACGGACAAGGCCCCGCATTTCCGCTTTGATGCCATCTCCGCGCTAGAAGACATGGGCATTTCCGTTGAGTTCAGCCACCACGAAACCGCCCCCGGCCAGCAGGAAATAGACCTGCGCTTTGCCGACGCACTGACCATGGCTGATAACATCATGACCTTCCGCTACCTGATCAAAAAGGTGGCGTTGAAAAACGGGGTGCGGGCCACATTCATGCCCAAACCCTTTGCAGGTTACGCAGGCAGCGCCATGCACACCCATATTTCCCTGTTCGAGGGCGATAGCAACGCCTTCCACGATCCCGATGATGAGTTCAGCCTGTCCACCACGGCGCGGCAGTTCATCGCCGGTATTTTGCGGCATGCCCCCGAGTTCACGGCGATCACCAACCAATGGGTGAATTCCTACAAACGCATCATGTTCGGCAACGAGGCGCCCCGCGCCGCCACGTGGGGAGTGTCCAACAGTTCGGCGCTGGTGCGTGTTCCCACCTACCGTCTGGGTAAAGGATCTTCCCGGCGCGTTGAGGTGCGCAGCCCTGATTCCGCCTGCAACCCCTACCTGGCTTATGCGGTGATTCTTGCGGCTGGGCTGAAAGGTGTCCGGGAAGGCTACGAGCTCACCGAACCCGCTGAAGAGGACATTTCCAAGCTCACCCGGCGCGAACGCCTCGCCTTGGGGTACCAGGATTTGCCGGGCAGCTTGGACCATGCGCTGCGGTTGATGGAGGGCTCGGAGCTGGTTGCCGACACCCTAGGGTGAGCACGTGTTTGAGTATTTCCTGCGCAATAAGTGGCGGGAGTGGCACGACTATCAGGCGCAAATCTCCTCTTGGGAGCTGCGCACCACACTGGACTACTAGAAAACTACTGGGACACTACCGGGAAAGAGTGCAGGAAATGTGCAGCATGCCCACGTCACGAACCACCCGCAGACCCATGCCCACGTTGGGGGGATTGGGGTTCAATAGCCCTACAGCCAAGGCGGACCTTGAGGAGCTTGGTTGGCTTAATAGCCAGTCGGTGGAGTTGTTGTGGGCGCTGTCGGGGGCTGGCGACCCGGATCTTGCGCTGAATACGTTGATCCGTCTGCGTGACCAGCTGACAAGTGGTGATTATGCTGACGGTAAAGAATACGCGGATTTTGATGCCGCTATCCGCTCTGACGTGGCGTTTCGTGTGCGGCTGTTGTCCCTTGTGGGGGCGTCCACGGCGATGGGGGATCACCTGGCTGCGAACCCGGGGTTGTGGCGGCTGTTGGCGCAGCCGATGCCCACTCCCGCCGAGATGATGCGCGAGTTGCTGGAGTGTGTGCAGGCCACGCCGCTGGATGCGTCGGCAAGCGCGACCCTCACCACTCCCGGGATTACCGTGCCGGGCTGACTGGTGCTGATGCGGAAAAGGCCCTGAAGTGCACCTATCGCACGCTGTTGATGCGCATCGCCGCGCACGACCTTGCCGGAACATACCCGGAATCCCCGCGCCGCCCCGGCCAGCCCCTGGTACCGTTCGACCAGGTCACGGGAATGTTGACCGCGCTTGCCGACGCCGCGCTCACCGCCGCGTTGGCAGTTGCCGTCGCCGTGGTGTGGGGGGAGAAAGACTACGAAGGTCAGATGGCGGTGCTCGCCATGGGCAAATGTGGTGCTCAGGAACTCAACTACATTTCTGACGTGGATGTTATTTTTGTTGCCGAACCCGCCGACACCAAATCCACCCGCGTGGCCGGTGAGCTGATCCGCATCGGTTGCAAGTGCTTCTTCGAGGTGGATGCGGCGCTACGTCCCGAAGGCAAGCAGGGCGCGCTGGTGCGCACCCTGGAATCCCATGTGGCCTATTACAAGCGATGGGCCCACACCTGGGAATTCCAGGCGTTGCTCAAAGCCCGCCCCATGACGGGATCGTTGGAGCTTGGGGAAGCGTACGTTGATGCGCTCACCCCCATGGTGTGGACCGCGAGCCAGCGTGACAGTTTTGTGGAAGACGTGCAGTCAATGCGCCGACGCGTGATTGATAACGTGCCCACTGAACTGCTGGAACGTGAACTGAAACTCGGGCGCGGTTCCCTCCGCGACGTGGAGTTTGCGGTGCAGCTGCTGCAAATGGTGCATGGGCGCAGCGACGAATCCCTCCGCGTGCGCTCCACCGTTGCCGCATTGCACGCCCTCATCGCTGCGGGGTATGTGGGTCGCGAAGACGGCTCCACCCTGATAGACGCCTACGAATTCCTCCGACTCCTGGAGCATCGCCTGCAGCTGCAGCGCGTCCGCCGCACCCACACCATGCCCACCGAGGACGACAAAACCAGTCTCCGCTGGCTGGCCCGCACCGCCGGGATCATGGGTGTTGGCGACGGCACCTCCGCAGAGGCGCTGGCCAGCGAATACCGCAAAGTCCGCCGCCAAGTCGCTCAGCTGCACGCCAAGCTCTTCTTCCGGCCACTGCTGAACTCCGTGGTCAACTTGCCGGTGGAAACGCTGCGTCTTTCCGCCGAATCGGCAAAACGCCAGCTCGCTGCGCTGGGCTACTACTACCCGGACCGCGCCTACGAGCACCTGATCGCCCTGGCCTCTGGGACCACCCGCAAAGCCCGCATCCAGGCGATGCTGCTGCCCACCCTCATGGAATGGCTCTCCCAGACCGCCGATCCCCGATGCCGGTCTGCTCAACTACCGCAAGCTTTCCGACGCCGCGAATGACCGCCAATGGTTCCTTCGCATGCTGCGCGATGAGGGCGTGGTGGGGCAGCGCCTGATGAAAATCCTGGGGAATTCCCCCTACGTGTCCGACCTGATCATCGCCACCCCCGACTCTGTGAAGCTCCTGGGTGATGGCGCGCGCGGCCCGAAACTCTTGGACGCATCGCCCACCACCGTGTCCTCCTCCCTGTGCGCCAGCGTCTCCCGGCATAAAGACCCCGACCGTGCCATCACCGTGGCGCGGTCCCTTCGTCGCGCTGAACTCGCCCGTGTTGCCGCCGCTGACCTACTCGACATGATGGATGTGCAACAGGTGTGCCGCAGCCTCTCCTTTGTGTGGGATGCCGTGCTGGAGGCCGCTCTGGCTGCAGAGATACGCGCCTCTGTGGAGAGTAGGCGTGAAGGGAACACCGAGGGAGCGATGCAGGAAGCTCCGGCACGCATCGCCGTGATCGGCATGGGCCGCCTCGGCGGCGCTGAGCTGGGCTACGGCTCTGACGCGGACGTGATGTTTGTGTGCGAACCCGCGCCGGGTGTGGACGACAATGAGGCTGTGCGCTGGGCGATTGGCGTGTGCGACAGGATGCGTCGCAGGCTTTCCAAACCCAGTGGCGATCCGCCGTTGGAGGTGGATTTGGGCTTGCGACCAGAAGGCCGTTCGGGTGCGGTGGTGCGCACTATCGACTCGTATGTTCGTTACTACGAAAAGTGGGGTGAGACCTGGGAAATTCAGGCGCTGCTGCGTGCCACACACATCGCTGGCGATAAGGACGTGGGGCTGAAGTTCCTTGCAGCGATTGATTCGTTCCGCTACCCGGCCGATGGTGCCTCCCCAGAGCTGGTGCGCGAAGTGCGACGGATGAAGGCCCGAGTGGATAACGAAAGGCTGCCTCGCGGCGCGGACCGCAACACCCACACCAAACTTGGGCGCGGCGCTTTGACGGATATTGAATGGACAGTGCAGCTGCTGATTCTCTTGCACGCCCATGAGGTGCCGGAACTGCACAACACGTCCACGCTGGAATGTCTGGACGTGATTGAATACCACAAGCTCGTTGACCCGGAGAAGGTAAAGATTTTACGGACCGCGTGGTTGACGGCCACGGATGCGCGCAATGCGTTGGTGTTGGTGCGCGGTAAGCGTACGGATCAGCTGCCGCCGCCGGGTCCGCATTTGGCTCAGGTGGCGGGTGCTGCTGGCTGGGATCCTACGGAATACCAGGAGTTTTTGGAAAACTATCTGAAAGTTACACGCCGTGCCCGCCAGGTGGTTGATGAGGTGTTCTGGGGCGAGAAAACCTTCGAACCTTGATGGCTAGGCGAGGGGTGTATCCAGGTTCTAGCCGGTTGGTTAGCAGGAATCATTCCTAAGGTTGATGTGTAAGTATGGGTACCCTTAGTTAAATAAAAGGTGCAAGCCAGACACGGGAATGGTGCACCGTTATGGCTCCTCATATTGAGTCACACGAGAAGGAAAACCATGACTACAGCAACTGATACCCGTGAGTCCCTGTCCACAGCGCTCAAAACCTCCACAGCTGAAGCCCACGACAAAGCCGAACACTCCGTGTTCATGGACGAGCTGCTTGCGGGCAAACTCAGTGTTGCCGACTTCATCGCCCTGCAAGAGCAATCCTGGCTGTTCTACTCCGCGCTGGAGGATGCCGCCCGCGCCGTTGCCGACCACCCGCTGGCATCTGAAATTGTTGACCCCGCCCTGGAGCGCGTGAACGCCCTGGAGCATGATCTCGACCATCTCCACGGCTCCACCGAATGGCGCACCACCGTGACCCCGCTGCCCGCCACCGCCGAGTACATTGCCCGCCTCAATGACATCGAAGAGACCAAGGATGTGGCTCGCCTGCTCGCGCACCATTATGTGCGTTACCTGGGTGACCTGTCCGGCGGCCAGGTTATCGGCCGCATGATGCAGCGCCATTACGGCGTTTCCGACGAGTGTGTCACCTTCTACCACTTCGCCGAAATCCCGAAGACCAAGCCTTACAAGGACAACTACCGCGCCGCTCTCGATGCCCTGCCTATCGACGCCGCGGACCGCGAACGCCTCCTCGCCGAAGCCGCCGACGCATTCCTGCTTAACCTGAATCTTTTCAACGCTCTCGGTGCCCGCTAAAACAGGTTTGCGTAATATTCCCCGCGCTCGTTGACGCCCCGGGCGTACTGCACCACCAACTCGCACCCGTAATCAGCCACGGCGGCGCGCACGTCGTCGAGGTGGCGTTCAAGAATGGAATCCGGCCAGATGGTGGTGCGTACCTGCAGGTCAAGGCCGAGGCGATCGCGGGCGTCGGCAAGCACGCGGAGGGATTGCCAGCTCCCAGTCGCGGCGCGCGGGGAGCACCCGGTGACAGCGGGCATGTCGCTGGGGAGTGCTTTGATGTCCAGACCCACCCAATCAGGGCGGGTCTCTTCGCGTTCTAACAACACGTCCAGCCGCCCCGGCGCGTACCCGCAGGTGTGGAGTCCCACTGGGAATCCACTGCGATGGGTGGCGGCGATGGCGTCCCCAAGCCCGTGGTGCAGTGTGGGTTCGCCGCCGCTGATGACCAGGGCGTCGATAAGCCCGTGTCGCTGGCCAAGCAGGTCCAGTACTGAAGTGAAGGTGTGCTCACCCTGGGGTGATGGGTTGCAGAGTGGGGTTGTGGCAGTAGGTGCAGGTCCACATGCAGCCTTGAGTGAAGATGGTGCAGGTGAGTTTGCCTGGCCAGTCGGTTGCGGAGAAGGGGATGATTCCGGCGACGGGCAGCTCGACATCACACCCGGCTGGGTTCGCGGAAGTAGGTGCGTTCATGGAATTCTCCTTTTTTGCCGGTGTTGAAGCTGGCGACGGGCCGGAAGTAGCCCATGACGCGGGTCCACACCTCAGTGTCGGCACAGCAGCGCGGGCAGTGCGGATGGTCGCCGGAGAGGTAGCCGTGGTTGGGGCAGATGGAGAAGGTGGGTGTGATGGTGATGTAGGGGAGTCGGTAGTGGGTGAGCGCGCGCCGGACGAGGGCGGCGCAGGCGTCGCCGTTGCTCATGGCGGCCCCCATATACAAATGGAGGACGGTACCGCCGGTGTATTTGGTCTGCAGGTCGTCTTGTTTGGCCAGCGCGTCAAAGGGATCAGGGGTGTGGGCGACGGGGAGTTGGGTGGAGTTGGTGTAATAAGGCTCGTCGGCGGTTCCGGCGTGGATGATTCCGGGGTAGCGGGCGATGTCCTCCCGGGCGAACCGGTAGGTAGCACCTTCGGCGGGGGTGGCTTCGAGGTTGTACAGGTGCCCGGTGGCTTCCTGGGCTTCAACGAGCAGGGTGTTGATGTGGTCGAGAAGCCGCGCCGCCTGCGCGTGACCCGCCGGGGTGGTGATGTCCTCGGTGTCGCCGGTGAAATTGCGGATCATTTCATTGCAGCCGTTGACTCCAATGGTGGAGAAGTGGTTGTCAAGGCTGGGCAGCCAGCGCTGGGTGTAGGGGAACAGCCCAGCCTCAAGGAGTTTCGTGATGTAGCGGCGCTTGCGTTCGAGGGTGTCCACGCCGAGCCGTACGAACCTAGTCACCGCCTCCAGTAGCGCCGCCTCGTCGCCCTTGTACAGGTGCCCGAGGCGGGCGCAGTTGAGGGTGACCACCCCGATGGACCCGGTCTGTTCGGCGGAGCCGAAGAGCCCATTGCCGCGTTTGAGCAGTTCGCGCAGGTCAAGCTGGAGGCGGCAGCACATGGACCGAATGTCGCCGGGATTCAGGTCGGAGTTGATGAAGTTCTGGAAGTAGGGCAGCCCGTAGCGCGCGGTCATGTCGAACAGGGCGTGGGCGTTGGGGCTGTCCCAATCGAAGTCACGGGTGATGTTGTAGGTGGGGATGGGGAAGGTGAACACGCGTCCATCAGCATCGCCTTCCGCCATCACGTCGATGAAGGCCCGGTTGATCAGCGCCATTTCTTCCGCGAGGTCCCCGTAGCGGAAATCGCACACGTCGCCGCCGATGAAGGGATAGTCTTCCGCGATGTCAGCAGGGCAGGTCCAGTCGAAGGTGAGGTTGGTAAAGGGGGTTTGCGTTCCCCACCGGCTGGGCACATTGAGATTGAAAATAAACTCCTGCATGCACTGCCTGACGTGGCTGTAGTCAAGGTTATCGAGCCTGACAAAAGGCGCTAGGTAGGTGTCAAAGGACGAAAAAGCCTGCGCACCCGCCCATTCGTTTTGTAAGGTGCCCAGGAAGTTCACCATCTGCCCCAGCGCAGAGGAGAGGTGTTTCGGCGGCCCGGAGGAGATCGCGCCGGGTACCCCGCCGAATCCCTGTTCCAGGAGTTGCCGCAGCGACCACCCTGCACAGTATCCGGCGAGCATGTCCAGGTCGTGGATGTGGATATCGCCGCGCCGGTGCGCCTGCCCGGCCTCAGGGGAGAAAACCTCGTTCAGCCAGTAGTTGGCCACAACCTTCCCGGACGTGTTCAGCATCATGCCACCCAGCGAATAGTCCTGGTTGGCGTTGGCATTGACGCGCCAGTCAGCGCGTTCTAGGTATTCGGTGATGGTGTCCGCGACGCTTATCGACGCCCCGGCTGCCGCAGCATCTGCGCTGCTGACAGGTTGATTGGTCACATGATTAATGATGGTCATGCCGCCTAGCGTAAAGGGGCGTGCCTGGGTTTTAAACGTGAAAAAATAGACATCATGGGCCGGGAACTTTTCGCATACTTTCACGAATGTAATTCAAGCGGAGCGGCCCGCCATGTTATTGGTGCAGTATAGGAACTGTTATTAGGTTGAGTTATCGCTGCCGGTGTATGGATCTCAGGGAGGGGTAGGGCGGGGTCAGGGAGAACCCTGATAGGGGGTGACGTGTCGTCAATATCGCACTAGCGTTAAAGGTATGTCATACAAGCTCACGTTCAGCCTCACAAACGTCACCCTCGGTGACCTTGCCGATTTTCATCGAAGCCGCCCAGGAACTCGGTGCCCCCGACAGCGCGGTCCTGCAGTTTGAAGGCGATCAGGTCATCGTGGAGGTCGGCGAGTCCACCAGCAGTTCCTCTGCCCGCAGCGCCTCCGACGCGGAGAATGCCTACGGCACCAGCACATCCGGCCCCCGGTTCAGCGCCAACAACTTTGGCTCCAACGTCGAAGATACGTTTCGCCGACTCCAGAGCGAGCCTGCCGTCCAGGATTTTCTCTCGGCGCTCCGGGAACTGGGAGACAACCTTAGCAGTCAATTTGACGCTCGAAATCACAAGAACCAAGGAGGCCGAGGCGCCGGCAATCCACCTGCCACAAACTAGCAAATAAGAATACCTATCATCCCCAAGCGCAGCCCATGGGCTGCGCTTTTGGCATATGTAGGAGACATGCTTTATTGACAGGTAACTCCAAGGTTTGTGGCATCGATTCCCAAGCTTTGGCTCTTACCTTAGGTTTCAGTGGCCACGAGGGAAACACTCTCATCCAAGCCACATGAGACCAGCGCCCCCGATACCGAAGGAGAATATACGATGCGCGCTCTTCCAACCCCAGCCAAAGTAGCAATCGTCGGCGGTTTGTCCGCTGCCCTCTTAGGAACGGGGGCTGCGATGGCGTGGGCACAGAACAGTTCAACTGATGCTAAGAGCACCACGTCCAGTCAAAGCGTTCACCACGACGATGCCAGCGTTGCCCTGGATAGCACCAAGGCTCGCGAGGATTTGGGTTCCCGTCTCGATAAGGCTGTCACCGATGGCAAGATCACATCCAAGGATAAAGATGCTGTGTTGAAAGCATTCGACGCAGGCGTGCTTGGTGGTGAAGAAATAGCCATTGAATTCAGTGACGGCGGTGACGGAAACGTTAACGATAGCACCAAGACCCGTAAGGACCTCACCTCTCGCCTTGATAAGGCTGTCACCGATGGCAAGATCACATCCAAGGATAAAGATGCTGTGTTGAAAGCATTCGACGCAGATGTCTTTGGCGGCGAAGAAATGGCCATTGAGCTCGGTGAGGGCGGCCCCGGCCCGTTCGGTGGCTTCCGCGACGACTCGAAGTAAAGGGGGCGAGACGCCCCGGCGCTGCTCATAACCGTGACGACGCCCCTGAAACCTCGACGAAGGGAGACCTGAATACGACCCTTAACCTCCTAACTTGCGTGATGAAAACGACCCCACTCCACGACCCATCTGTGGAGTGGGGTTTAAAAATGTGCTTGCTATGCGACGAGGATTAAGGTCACCGGTATCATGGCTTTACTGCATTACCTGGATGCTTGCGGCACAGACACTGACCCCACATCACGCTGATCATGTTTATTACCGGGATCAAACTCGATGAGATTGGCACCACAAGCTACATTAATGAGCTTCCCGTGGTGCGACACCTGCTGGCCATTCCACGTATGAACCTCACCACGCCAGTCACCTTTGTGGTGGGGGAGAACGGGTCAGGCAAATCCACCCTGGTGGAGGCCATTGCTGTGGGGAGTGGATTTAATGCGGAAGGTGGGACGCGACAGGTCACGTTTTCCACCATGAATACGGAATCGGAACTCCATCACTGGCTCACGGTCGTCCGGGCGAAAAACCCCACGTGGGGGTTCTTTTTGCGGGCGGAATCCTATTACAACGTGGCCACCGCCTACTACGAATTCGATGCGACGCTTCCCCCGGAGGACCGAGCTGAACCTGCATCACCGCTCTCATGGGGAATCGGTGATGCACATCATGGACGAGAGGTTCACCAAAAAGGGTCTGTATATTCTCGACGAACCGGAAGCTGGGCTGTCGCCATTCCGGCTCATGGAATTGCTGGTGCGTATCACGCGGATGGCGGAAGAGGGGTCGCAGTTCATTATTGCCACACACTCGCCGATTCTGTTGGCCGTGCCGGACGCAACCATTCTGGAAATTACCGCCGATGGCCTAGCCCCCGTCACGTACGATCAGGCCACGATTGTCCAGGCCACGCGGGAGTTTCTGGACAATACCCCGTGCCGTGGTGGATTTTTCTGCTGGACCCCGAAGACTAGTGTTCCAGCAGGTCAAGCAGCTGGTGGCGCAGCTCCACGGCGGAGTCTGCGTCTGTGTCGTGCCGGGGTGCGGCACATCCACCGCAACGTCTGCTATCACCGTGGATTCCGGCCCGTGGGACATGACCAGAATACGGTCGGACAGCACAATTGCCTCGTCCACATCGTGAGTCACCATGATCACCGTGCGTCGGGATGATTCCCACATGAAGAAGCTGGAGTTGCAGCTCCCGGCGCGTCAACGCATCGAGCGCCCCGAAGGGTCTCGTCGAGAAGCAGTATTTCCGGGTCAATGGCGAAGGCCCGGGCGATGCCGACGCGTTGTTGCATGCCGCCGGAGAGTCGGGCGGGGCGTCGTGATGCGGCGTGGGTGAGTCCCACCTGTTCAAGGTAGGTGTCGGCGATGTCAGAGCGTTCGGTGCGGCTGTAGTGTGGCCGGGCGGATTTCAGGCCGAATTCGATGTTGCCTTTAGCAGTCATCCACGGCAGGAGCGCGTGGTGCTGGAACACCATGCCGCGGTCCGGTCCCGGTCCGGTGATGGGTGACCCGGAGGCAAAAACGCTTCCGGTGGTGGGGAAATTCAGGCCCGCCACCATGGAAAGGATGGTAGATTTTCCGCAGCCAGAAGGGCCGAGGATAGAGACGAACTGGCCTTCTTCAATGGTGATAGTGGTGGGGGCAATGATGGTGGTGGAGCCGTAGGATTTGGTGATTTCCTTCAGTTCCACATGCGGGCTAGTCATAACGCACAACTTTCTGCAGGGCGGCAACAAGGTGATCCAGGATCAGGCCGGTGACGCCGATTAAGACGATGGCCACCACAATGGCGTCAATGTCCAGGCGGTTCCATTGGTTCCACACGAAAAATCCGATGCCTTGGCCTCCGACGAGCATTTCCGCAGCGATGATCACCAACCACGAGGTGGACAAGGAGATGCGCAGGCCCGTGACAATGCCGGGCAGGGCAGCAGGAAACCACATGTAGATGATGCGCGCCCACATCGGGGTACCCAGGGTGGCGGTCAGGTTGATGTAGGTGGGGTTGACGTTACGCACCGCGTCGATAGTGTTGATCAACGTCGGCCAGAGCGCGGACAGAACAATCACGAAAATCGCGGTGTGCTCCGCATTGCTCAGCAGTGCCAGGCCCAGTGGCAACCACGCCAGTGGCGACACAGGCCGCAGCACCTGCATCAGCGGGTCCACTGCCCAGCGCAGGGCAGTGCTGCGGCCCAGCACAAACCCCAGGGGAATGGCTACAACGGTAGCGATGAAAAAACCAGTGAGTACGCGCCTCAGGCTGGTGATCACGTGCCAGAAAATACCGACGCTGCCGGGTCCGTCCCGGTAGAACGGGTCCGACAGGATCTCCACCCCACGGCTGAACGTGCGCGCCGGGGTGGGTGCGAGGTCGCTGAGCCAGCCTGCGGTCACGGCAAGTTGCCACACGCCGATGCTCACCGCTGCTAGGACAACGCCAATGATCACGGCCTGGATACGCGTATCGACGCCCCGATGCACCCGGTTCGCAGGTGCCTCGCTCGCTGTTGATGGTGTAGCGGTGGTATCGGATGTGTCGATGGGGTTGTGGGGCTGCCTGGTCTGCGTGGAAAGAGTCATCGTGTGTATACCTCGTATCCGGCGGTGGGAGTATGTGCGTCAAAAACGCGGCCGTTAATGGTCACTGGGTCGCCGCCGCGTGGCACGTCATCGGGAAGGACGGAATCAGCAAGATGAATCAGGGTGGGATCATCCATGGTGAGTGTGTCTCCTCCCAAGTTCCAGCGCGCAAGTTGCGTGGCCATCCAGGTAATCGCCGTGGGGTTGGTGGGATTGCCGAACGATATGCGCTCATGGTCCGTCTTTTCCTCGCCTTCCCAGTTCTGGTAGGTACCTGCCAGCGTGGGCAGGAAGAGTTCTCTCTTCTGGTTTAGGTATTTCTCCCGAGAGAGAATCTCCGCCACCTGGTCTTTCTGGGCTGGGTCATTGGCCATCTGAGATGCCTGTGTCAGCGCCGCCGTGATCCTGCGGGCTTTCTCCGGGTGGGCGGTACGCCATTCCTTGGACATGGCTATGCTGCAGCACGGATGCCCCGACCAGAGTTCCTTGGTCAACGTGAAAATGCGGCCTGCCCCAGTGGCGACCGCACGCTGGTTGAACGGTTCTGGGCCAATGAATCCGTCAATCCCACCCACCTGCAGTTGCGCGATCATGTCCGCAGGGCGCAGGAGTCGAAGTTCCAGGTCACGCACCGGATCTATCCCACCGGCGACAAGGAAATCACGCAGCAGTAGGGCGTGCACGGAAAATTCAAACGGGATGCCAATGACCATTCCCGCAAAATCTTTCGCTGACTGTGCCCGGCCCACGTGTTTTTCTGCCAGCGTAATGGCCTGACCGTTGGTGTTTTGCGTGAAGGCCACCTCGGTGGGGCGCTGGCCATTGGCGGCACCCGCATTAATGGCTAGCGGCATGGGGGCGAGCATGTGCGCCACATTCAACTCGCCGGTGGAGTAGGCGCTCCACAGGTCCGCCCACCCCGCATATTTACGCAATACGACGTTGACCCCGTGCTGGTCAAACAGTTTTTGGGCGCTGGCAAGCACCAGCGGGGCGGCGCAAGCGATGGGAACATAGCCGATGGTGACATCCAGAACGGAGTCTGGGCCATCTATGGTGGGGGAGGTGGACCCGCAAGAGGAAGCCATGCCCGCTAACGACACCCCTGCGACTGCGGCGGCCGATGCACGGAGGAACGCGCGCCTGGTGAGGGGTGGGTGCGGGTGATTGGGGGTCATGGAACCTCGTGGGTGCTGCGTGGGTACTGTCTATAAAAAATAGACTACTTAGTCTCTGCAATGGTTGGCAGTTGACTTTAGTTTACGTAATGAGTCTCTGTCTACCCGGTGCGACGACGGGTGTAGTTAGGTAAAAACTTAAAGAAAAAACAGTGATAAATAGACATTATGTGTCGCAATTGTTCTAAGTCGCGATATAGAACGGTCTGTAGACTGAGTGGTTCACATTTTGGGATAATCTATGTTAGGGTCGGTCAGGTAGTCCAGAGTTCCCTAGGAATCTCCGGCCATAAAATCATGATGTAAAAGGAGCGTAAAGATGAGCGATCTGACCCCGAACCACAAGCCAGGCGAACCGCTGCAGCCCATCGACAAGGATGCACTGAACGCACTCGCGCAGAAGAACATCGATAACCCCGAGGGTGGCAAGCGCACCGTACGCACCCACACCGAAGCCGACGGCCAGTTCCGCAACTACACCAAGGTTCGCGAGCTGGAGCCGGTGCTGGTGTCCGAGCCGCCTGCGCTGTTGGGTGACGATACCGCCCCCAACCCCACCGAGGTTGCCCAGGCTGCTCTCGCGGCCTGCATTTCCGTGGGTATTCAGGCCATTGCCACTCACCGTGGCGTGACCCTGACCAAGATTGAGATCGATATTGAGGGCGACATCGACATTTCTCCGACCTGGGGCGTCGGCGACCTCAGCGAGGACAAGCGTCCCGGTGTCTCTGACGTGCGCGTCAAAATTGCCCTTGAAGGTGACGCAGACCGCGATACCCTCGACCAGATCCAGAAAGATGCCATTAAGTGGTCGCCCGTGGTGAACACCTACACCCGTCCCGCAAAGCTCACCTCGGAACTCGTTTAACCCACCCGAAACGCCAGGAGGCAACCGCCATGACCACCGCCACCCAACCCATCACCCTCGCACCACTCGGCGTTGACCCCGCGCTTTGGACCAGGTAGCCGCCACCGCATCCGCTGTGGATAAAGGCGAGGTAGACGCGCGCTACATCCTTCCACTGCTGGGCGATGCTGGGCTTCTCGACGCCGACCTGCTCACCACTGCACGTCTCATTCGCGAACTCTCCCGCAACGACCTCTCCGTGGGATTCACCACCTGGGCCCACCGCATGACCCTGGAATATCTGCGGGCAGCAGACGCAGAGGACGCGCAGACTTTGGCCAAGCAACTGGAGGCCGGGGAACGCCCCGGGGTCACGGGAATGGCGGCTGCCTTCAAAGAATTCGCAGGTTGCGGCGACATCGAACTCACCGCCACCCGTGTTGACGGCGGCTACCGCGTCAACGGCAAACTCAACTGGGCTTCCAACCTGTATGACGACGCCGTGTTTGTCACCGCCGCCCACACCGACGACGGTGAGCGCATCCTCTTCGTCGCCGAAGGCAATGCGGACGGGGTCACCTTTGGCACCCCCTTCGGGCTGCTCGGCCTGAACGCCACCGCATCCGCCTGGGTTACGCTCGATGACCTGTTTGTTCCCGAATCCGCAGTGCTCACTCACGATTTTGAAAACTTCATCCTCGGTGTGCGCCCCACTTTCGTTGTCCTGCAGATTGCCGAGTGCCTGGGCGTGGGGGAGGCGGCGGTAGCCGCGGCGTCGTCACGCTTGACCGGTGTTAACGTCACCTTTGCCGACGATGTGGCTGCGGTGGCTACTGACCTTGACGATATTGCCGCGCGTCAGGAAAAGCATCATCACCCGCGTGGGGTCCGGCCAGTCTGTTACCCCCGTTGAGCTGCTGGAACTGCGTCTCGACGCCGCCTCCGCCGCCGTCGCCGCATCTGGCATTGAGGTGCGCGTCGCGGGCGGGGCGGGTTACGCCAAGAGTTCCCCAGCGTCCCGCCGTTTCCGTGAAGCCGCCTTCATCCCTGTACAATCACCCTCCGAGTCTCAACTGCGTTGGGAACTCGCCAAAGCCCGTGGTGAAGAAGTAGGACGTTCATGAGCCAACCAACTAGCACCCACTATCGCGAAACCGTCGCCAATTTTCCCTCCGGCGTGACGGTCGTGACCACCCGTGACAGTGGTGAAGACTTTGGGCTGACAGTCAGCGCCTTTACCTCCCTGTCGCTGGACCCCCCCAATGGTGCTAGTGAGCATTGACCGCAAATCCAAGTCCCACCAGCACCTTGTTGAGGGCGCGCCCATCGGCATTTCCGTGCTGGCGGCGGGCCACACCGATGTGGCGGTGCAGTTCGCCCGCCATGTTGATGACCGTTTCGCGGGCATCAACATTGTGCGGCGCGGCGAGCAGGACATCCCCTTTGTCGGTGATGCCGCCGCGTGGTTCCTCGGTGACGTGCGCGACCGTTACGTGGGGGGCGACCACATCATTATCACCGTCGCCGTCCGCGAATGTGGCTGGCACGACGGTGGACGACCCCTGTTGTATCGCGGCGGCAGGTTGCACAACTGGCCTGACGTGCTGGGGTAGTGGATTAGATGAGGAAGTCCCGAATCCACATTTTCATGGTGGCAAAAGACTCCTCATCAACACATGGGCCGTATTTTGTAATGCGTGACCGCGAAATGGTGCGAATCTGTTCGGTCATGGCAACGGAATCTGGTCCTAATATGGGGACGGGGACATGGTTTGCCCATCCCCGGTTTGTGCTGGTCACTGGGATGACAGTCACTAGATCTGTGACCACCTGAAGGAACAATGTGCTGGATACCACCACTGCAGGGCGATGTCCAGCTTGTTCTTTTCCCGCCGTAGGGCTGAGATTTACCCACACTATTTGACCCGTATGTACTGCAGGCGATGCGTTAGTCATCAATCAACTCCGTTGACAACCACATATCAGCATCAATGCGCCATGCTTGCATCTCATCCGCTGGGGTAGCGGCAATATCTGCAGCTAATTGTTCAAATCTGTGAAGGCGTAACCGTTCTTCAAGAAGATATTCCACAGTGGACCCAATGGTCTCACGCCGTTCGGCTGCGAGGGCTTTTAGCCGATCTCGTGTATCGCTAGGTAACTTGATCGTTGTCGTTGTGATTCCAGACAGGCTTGTCATACTTCAAGTATACGTAAAGTATGACAAGCCTGTCGCGGCTGCTTAACCACCCACCTCACGCGCCTATAGTGGCTTCCACAGGTGCGTCCTTAATAGCCCGAGCAGGAACAAACCCACCAGCAATAAGCACCAGCCACATCGCGAACAGGAACGGCCAGGTGAAAATCGGCAGGGAGCGTGAACGTGAAGAGCTGGTTGATGCTCATGGCCAACACAATTCCCACGCCCGCACCAACGAGTCGCATAGATAGAGGCCTATCCTGCCAGAACACCGCGCCAATGGCGATGGCTACCAGCACCGCCGAGTATGTGTGCAGGCCGGTGGAGGTTTCGGAAAAAGCCATGTTCCGCAAGACCGGAAAGCAGGGTGGACACCACGGCACCGCCCACTGCCCAGGCACCAATCCGCCAGGAACCAATGAACAGCGCGGCGATGATGACGGCGCCGGTGATCACGCCGTCGGCAAGCACTATTTCGGAGAAGCTGTTGTCTATGCCCAAGCCGAAGCCTGCGGTGCCTTCCGCAGAGCTGAGCGGTGCCGGGTCGATGAGGTGTCCCAGGGTCCCGAACATCAGGCTGGATACGGCACAAAACGGAGCGGTGGACACAGGGAGGGCGAAACGCTTGAGTGGCGGCCGTTCACTCACGTGCTGCAGCGCAATGTGCACAATGATGCAAGCCAGTGACCCCACCACCGTTAATGCCACTGAGGTTGGTGTGAACCCAACATAAAGGGCTGTCGACGCCCCGACTAACGCACCGTTGTAGCCCATCAAACCGTGGTCGGCCTGGTCCTGGTACCTCAGCGCCCACGCGCCGACGGTTTGGGTGGCTGACCCGAGCGCGGTCAACAGCGCCAACCGCGGATCGGCGCAGGCCAGCGCGATGAGGATCACGGCCCCGGTCACTGGGTTGTCAATGAAAAAGATTTGAGAAATGCCCCGGAGTATAGACATCATGCGTCCTTAACTATGTCAGTTGCTTGTTCGTGGAGGCGGGCGATGGCCTCGGTGGAATGGGCGAGCGAACGGATGACCAGGCACACCGGGGCGTCGTCAATGAGTGGCAGCGGACGGCCTGCGTGGGTGAGCCCGGAATGTGTGTCTGACGTGCGCACTAGCTCGGCCAGCGCGTCGGCCACAGCGGGTTGAGCTACCATGCGGGACACGAAAATCAGCTGGCCAATGTGGGTGAAACCCTCCATAAAGCCGATGCCGGTGACACTTTCCTCCGCCGGGAGGATGCGCAATTGGTCAATCGCGAATAGTTCCGAACACACCCTGATTTCCGTGCGCATCCGCAGTTCCGTGTAGGTGAACGTCTCCCCTGATGGTGACCAGCCGGGAGTGATGATCTCCGACATGGTCAGGCTGGAACTCGGCTGCATGTCCACCGTGGTGTCCTGACGGTACGACCCATTTTCATAGACAATGAGCTGGTCAGGAACATAGTCCAGCCGGGCGCTCTCGCCTAGGGTGATGTGCATCGTCTGGTGCGCTGGCCCCTGTGGGGTTTTGTACACCTTGGTCGCGGATTGTGTGGTTACGCGCAACGCGGCATTATCAGCGACGTCAAGGGTCAGCTGGTAGGTGTCACCACCGAAATAGGCCCCACCAGGGTTAATGACGGTGTAGGTGGCCTGCCCAGAGTCATCGGCGTAGTAGGGACGAAGTACCCGCAGCGCGCCCCGGTGAAACTGCGAGGTGGCCACGCTGGAACCGTCGCCACCATTCGCATCACGGCGGCGCTCAATCCTCAGCGACAGTTCGCCCGTCGGTTGTTCAGCAGTCATGCCAGGTCCATGAGCAGGACATCTCGGCGAATCCACTCCAACACCTTATCCAGGCCCTCGTCGGTCATCAGGTTGGTCAGAGCGAACGGTTTGTCTTTGCGGAACGCCTTGGAGTCCTCGGTCATCACGGCAAGATCCGCGTGCACGTGCGGCGCCAGGTCGGTTTTGTTGATAATGAACAAATCCGATTTGATCATGCCCATGCCCGCCTTGCGGGGAATTTCTCGCCCTGTGCGACGTCAATGACGTAGATGGAAAAATCCACCAGTTCCGGGCTGAAGGTGGCGGAGAGATTATCGCCGCCGGATTCCACGAAAATGAGCTGTAGGTCAGGGAAGCGTTCTTTGAGTTCCGTGATGGCGGCATCGTTCATGGAGGTGTCTTCGCGGATGGCGGTGTGCGGGCAGCCGCCTGTTTCAATGCCGATGATCCGGTCGGTGGGCAGCACGGAATTACGGGCAAGGATTTTTGCGTCCTCAATGGTGTAAATGTCGTTGGTGATGGCAGCCATAGAAATCTCGCTGCTCATTGCCCGGGTAATGCGCTCAATGAGCTGGGTTTTCCCGGAGCCAACTGGCCCGCCGATGCCAACGATGACTGGATCCGTATGCTGTTCGCTCATGTGGTTATGAACCTCTTTCTTAACTCATAAAAAGCCGTGCGCGCTGCTGCTCGTGACGCATCTGCGCAATCTCCAGACCAGGGGCGATGGCACCGAGGTCGGATTCATCTAGTTGCTTTGATGCCTCCACCGCGTGCTGCACCCAGTCCTGGGCCTGCCGGATCACACGCTGCCCGGCTTGCTGCCCCAGCGGCACCCCGCGCACGGCGTTTTGCGTCAGCGAAATCACCGTCGCGTACACGTGGTGTGCCACCGCATCATCCGCCTCTACACCCATGTGCTTTGCGACGACCGCCCATACGCTGGCCGGATGCGCATACACCAGGTGGTCCGCTACCGCACGCTGGTATGCCGCAAGCCAAGGACTGTCGTAGGATTCAGCGGCGATGGTCAGAAGGCGTTGTCCCATGGTCACGCCTGCCTGTCGTATCTCGTGGGGGAGCGCCTGGGCGGTGAGCGCGGCGTCGATACGCGTAACCTCGGCGAAGTCAGTAGCGGCGTAGACCAGGCGGATGGCCAAGGCGTCGGTGAAGGTGAGTTGCTGGGTGCAGAACATGTGCAACCAGGCTGCGAAGCTGGCTTCGTCGTGGATGATGCCGGCCTCGATGTAGCTTTCAAACCCCAACGAATGGCTAAATGCGCCGGTAGGAAGGGCGGAATCGGTGAGCTGCATGGCAGCAAGCAGTGAAGGTGTCATGGGTTTAGTGGGTGTGCTCTGCGTGGCGGAAGGGGACGGGCATGACGCGTTCTTCGCGGGAATAGGGGACCGCATGGTGGGTCAGAAACTCCTCCACGGTGTGGTCGTACTGCACCACCATGACCTCTGCGTGGTAGTCACTGTCAGCATCGAAAAACTGCGCTTGCAGATGGCGGTTTCCCAGGCTGTGCGCCACAAAACCCATCTGCATGATGGACGTTGGCGTGATGACCAGCACGTCCGTGGGCAGCACCGACACCACAATGGCGTTTCCCTCCTCAACCGCCAGAATGTCGCCGTCGCGCAGGTCAGGGGAGTCTGCGGGCAGACGCAGACCAAGCTCGGTGCCGTGGTCGGTGGTCACACGCTGAATGCGTTTGACCAGATCGGCGCTGGGAAGAACGATTTTTTCAACGTGCCTCTCGCCGATCAAGCTGCGGCCCGTCACCTCGTGGGTGTTTCCGAGGATTTCAGTGACAATCATGGTGGTGCCTTTGTTTAGAAGAGGAAGTAGCGTTGCGCCATGGGCAGGGAATCGTTGGGGTTACTGCTGATCAGCTCCCCATCAACGCGGACGTCGTAGGTTTGCGGGTCAACGGAAATGTCAGGGGTTTCGCCGTTGAGCTTCAGGTCTGATTTGCGCAGAGTACGGATTCCGTGGCATACCCGTATCTCCTTGTTGAGGCCCAGGTTTTCCGGCACTCCAGCATCCACGGCGGCGCGGGACATGAAGGTGATGGAATTGGGACCAACGGCAGTGCCATATGCTCCGAAAGAGGGGCGGTACAGCGCAGGCTGCGGGGTGGGAATCGAGGCGTTCGGGTCGCCCATCACGGTGGACACCACTTGGCCGCCCTTAATGATCAGGCTTGGTTTGACCCCGAAGAACTGGGGTTCCCACAGCACCAGGTCCGCAAACTTGCCTTCCTCGACGCTGCCAACATAGTCGGAAATGCCCTGTGCAATGGCCGGATTGATGGTGTACTTGGCGATGTAACGGCGGATACGGAAGTTATCGCCCATGATGGCGACATCCTCGGAGAGGGCACCGCGTTGCCGCTTCATTGCGTCGGCCAGCTGCCAGGTGCGGAGAATCACTTCACCCACCCGGCCCATCGCCTGTGAATCCGAGGAGGTAATCGAGAAGATGCCCAGGTCATGCAGTACGTCCTCTGCGGCGATGGTTTCTGGACGGATGCGGGAATCCGCGAAAGCCACGTCCTCAGGAATGTCGGCGTTCAGGTGATGGCACACCATGAGCATGTCCAGATGCTCTTCGATGGTATTGCGCGTATAGGGGAGCGTGGGGTTGGTGGATGCGGGCAGCACGTACGGTTCGCTGGCAAGCTCCATGATGTCCGGTGCGTGGCCACCACCTGCGCCTTCGGTGTGGAAAGTGTGGATGACGCGGCCGTCGATAGCTGCCTTGGTGCTGTCCACAAAACCGGCCTCGTTCAGGGTATCGGTGTGGATTGCTACCTGCACGTCATACTGGTCGGCGACCTTCAGCGAGGTATCAATCGAGGCGGGCGTGGCACCCCAGTCCTCGTGCACCTTCAGGCCGATCGCTCCGGCCTCAATCTGCTCGCCCAGGGCGGCGGTGGAGGTTCCGTGCCCCTTGCCCAGCAGGCCAAAGTTCATGGGAAACGCCTCAAAGGAACGCAGCATGGCGGCGATATTCCACGCGCCGGGGGTGAGGGTGGTGGCTTTCGTGGATTCCGAAGGGCCGGTGCCGCCGCCGATCATGGTGGTGATCCCAGAGGTCAGGGCGGTGTTGATCTGGTCTGGGCTGATGAAGTGAATGTGCGTGTCAATCCCGCCGGCGGTGAGGATTTTGCCCTCACCGGCAATGACGTCGGTGGCCACGCCGATGGGGATGGTCACACCGTCCATGGTTTTCGGGTTGCCGGCTTTGCCGATGCGGTAAATGTGCGCGTCACGAATGGCCAGGTCAGCCTTGTAAATTCCGGTGTAATCAATGATCAGTACATTGGTGATCACTACATCCGGCACGTCCTCGTGCCTTTGCCGTTCGCCGTCCTGGCCCATGCCGGCTCGGATGACTTTTCCGCCGCCGAACAGTGCTTCCTCGCCGGGCACAGTGAGGTCCTTTTCGACGGTCGCGAACAGCTCCGTGTCCGCCAGCCTCACCGAATCTCCGATGGTAGGCCCATACAGGGCGGTGTATTGCTTCCTATTCAGTTCAAAACTCATTACTCTGCCTCTACTTATCCGTTGATGGTGCCGCTGAGCCTGCCGTTGACTTTGCCCCGGAAGCCATAAATCTCCCGGGTGCCCCCAAAGTCGATGAGCTGTACCGTGGCAGCATCGCCGGGCTCGAACCGAACGGCTGTGCCTGCGGGAATATCAAGACGCTTGCCCAAAGCGGCATCCCGGTCAAAGTCCAGCGCGGAATTGGTTTCTGCGAAATGGAAATGTGATCCAACTTGAATTGGGCGATCGCCGCGATTAACTACCGTGAGGGTAATGGCTTCTCTTCCCTCGTTGCACACAATAGGGGTGGTTGCGAGTAAGTATTGTCCTGGTTTCATGGCGCGTCCTATCGGATTGGGTTGTGGACGGTGACAAGCTTGGTGCCATCAGGAAAAGTGGCCTCTACCTGCACATCGGGAATCATGTCGGCGACGCCTTCCATGACATCGTCGGTACTGAGGATCGTGCTGCCCCAGTTCATCAGCTCGGCGACACTGCGCCCGTCCCGCGCCCCCTCCAGCAGCTCATAAGTAAGAATTGCCACAGCTTCCGGGTAGTTCAGTTTCAGCCCCCGAGCTTGTCGACGCCGCGCCACATCCGCAGCGACCACCACCATCAGCTTTTCCTGCTCTCTTGGTTGCAGATGCATCGAAAAGGTCTCCGTTTCCTTGCAAACGTGCCTGACCCTTGGGTTGATCAGGCGCGCTTAGGTGCATGTTTAGGTACGGAGACCACCATACCTGTAGACTGACAGATATGGGTGATGTGAGCGCAAAATGTGGCGCAATAGACTAAATTATAGACCTTTCATAGAATGGTTTTGTGTCTGATAGGACACAGTAACTTAGTAGCGGCAAACAGAATCAGTGTTCATGTCATTTTCATGACAAAATTTTAATGTGGCAGCTGTGCTTTTAGCTGGGTACTGAAAAGACATAGTGCAGCCAAGTGATGTCGTCTGCTATGGCCTGTGGCGTGGGCTTTTTGCTCTGATGACGTGCAATGACAAAAGCATTCGGATGATTAGTGACGTGACATCAAAATGTCACGCAAGTTCCGCCGTGGTGATGTCTCAATACATCGAACCGGGGAGGGGTGTCAGGGCGACAGGCGAAGCAGTGATAGGTGTCACATATTAGTAATATGTGCATAAAATCTATCCACGTGTCACCCAAACTTCGTCCAGAGTGGAAAAAATGAGGTGTAGTCCTAGGAGGCTGGGGTTGCTACTCGCTGGGTATCATGTAAGAAGATTGCGTCGACACTGCGCCCCGCTCATGAATCAGCACGATCGTTCGTGTGTCGCGGGCTTAACTTGCGGCCTGGCTCAAAAAGCATCAGTTTTTATATTTCACCGTTTTTTGGGACAATCCTCAGGCCATTCCATTCGAGCTCCCGTACCCAGTAAGGTGAACTGTCCGTTATGTCGGCGGCCTCAAGTGTCAAACGATATGTTGAGAAGAGGCGGCCCGGTCTGTGTTTGGTGAAAACTAATCCCCCGAGGCCCGTCCAGGACCATCGGGGGATTAGTTTTCACATTAGTGCAAGTAAGTTATGCAAAAGTCCCGCAAACCTTAGCAATCGTAGTACATCTCAAATTCCTGCGGGGTGGGACGCAGGCGCACGGGATCAATTTCGTTGTCGTGCTTGAGTTTGATGTAGGTCTCAATCAGGTCTTCAGTGAACACGTCGCCGTCGGTGAGGAAGTCGTGGTCCTCTTCCAGCGCAGCGAGGGAGGCTTCCAGCGATGTGGGCGCCTGTGGGATGGAGGCGGCTTCCTCTGGGGGGAGTTCGTAGAGGTCTTTGTCCACGGGTGCGTGGGGTTCGATGCGGTTTTTGATGCCGTCGAGTCCGGCGAGCATCATGGCAGCGAAGCCCAGGTAGGGGTTGCCTGAAGGGTCGGGGGCGCGGAATTCGATGCGCTTTGCCTTGGGGTTGGAGCCGGTGATGGGGATACGCACGGCTGCGGAGCGGTTGCGCTGGGAGTACACCAGGTTGATGGGCGCTTCGTATCCGGGCACCAGGCGGTGGTAGGAGTTGAGCGTGGGGTTGGTGAACGCCATCACGGCACCGGCGTGGTGCAGAATGCCGCCGATGTAGTAGCGCGCCATGTCGGAAAGCCCGGCGTAGCCGGATTCGTCGTGGAAGAGGGGTGTGCCGTCTTTCCAGAGGCTTTGGTGGGCGTGCATGCCGGACCCGTTGTCGCCTGCGATGGGTTTGGGCATGAAGGTCACGGTTTTGCCGTGTTGAACTGCCGTGTTTTTGATGATGTATTTGAAGGTTTGCAGGTCGTCGGCGGCGTGGAGCATGGTGTTGAACCGGTAGTTGATTTCCTGCTGACCGCCGGTACCTACTTCGTGGTGGAAGCGTTCGATTTGGAAACCTGAGTTGATCAGGTTGAGGGTCATGTCGTCGCGCAGGTCCACCACGGCGTCGTAAGGCGCGGTGGGGAAGTAGCCACCTTTGAGTCGGGTTTTGTAGCCGAGGTTGGGGCTGCCATCGAGGTTGGTGGCATCGCCACGGCTCCACCAGCCACGGTCGGAACCGATTTCGTAGAAGGCCGCGTTGACGTCGGTGGAGTAGCTGATGGAGTCAAAGAGATAGAACTCGGCTTCGGCACCGAAGAAGCAGGTGTCGGCGATGCCGGTTGCTGCCAGGTATTCTTCCGCTTTGCGGGCGACGTTGCGGGGGTCGCGGGAGAAGGGTTCACGGGTGAAGGGGTCGTGAACGAAGAACTTCATGTTGAGGGTTTTTGCTTTGCGGAAGGGGTCCACCATGGCGGTTGTCACGTCCGGCAGGAGGTTCATGTCGGATTCGTCAATGGAAGTGAATCCGACGATGGAGGAACCGTCGAATGCTAAGCCTTCCTCGGCCACGTCTTCGGTGAATTCACTGGCCGGGATGCTGAAGTGTTGTTCTTGCCCGGGGACGTCAGTGAAGCGGACGTCGAGAAACTCGATGCCTTCGTCCTTGATGTATTTAATGACGTCTTCGGTGGTGTTAAAAGCCACGGTGGGGACTCCTTGAGGGGACGTGTGTCGGGGTTCGTCGAGACTATAAAAGAGTTTACAGATTTTCTATCAATCGACCATAATTAAGTGCTATACACCTCATTTTCGTCAACGAATGCCATAATGGTTAAGTTGTTGTCATGGCGAACAACAAGCAAAGCTGGCTTGACGGCCCCCGCATCCCCGGGGAGAACGACGATCCCTCCGCGCCTGGCCGCTGGCCTGGGGAGAAGCTCGGCCTCCCACAGACTGGTGCCGGTTCGCTAGCTTCCGTGATGCGTCGTGTGGGTGGCATCACTTTCGACTGGTTTATCTGCAGGTTTGCCGCCATTATCGTACATCATTTCACTAGCCAACTGGGCGGTATTTCCACCATCACCCTCATAGTTTTCCTCATCCTTGGAACCCTGTCGGTGACGTTCCTCGCCCGCACCCCGGGTCAGGCGGTGCTGGGCATGGGGGTTGCGCGTATCGACGTCCCGGAGGCCCGGGTCGGCTTCATCCGCGCGTTCGTCCGCTCACTGCTCACGTTGTTTATTTTCCCGGCCGTGATTGTTGATTCGGACGGACGGGGCTTGCATGATCGCGCCACCGGCACGGCCGTCGTATTCGGCTAATCAGGGTGTCAGAGCAGCAGGAATAGCAGTACCTGCGCGCAAATAATCTTGGTGACCATAGAGAGGGGATAGACGGTGGTGTATCCCATGCTGGGCAGCTCGTTTTTGGTCTGATCCGAGACGTAACTCAGCACCGCCGGGATGGGTTTGTATGCCCGCAACCATGCCAGAGACCTGGCCAAACGGAATCTTCATCAGCTTGTGGCCCACGATGAGCGTGAGCAGGCTGACCAGGAAGGTCAGCACCGCACCAGTTCCGATAATGGTGAGTGACGCCGGATCCTGCAGTGCTTTGCCAAAACCAGCGCCCGCTGTGGTGCCAATACCTGCCAGGAAGACGGTGATGCCGAACTGCCGTAGGGCAAGGTTGGCGCCGTACGGTACCTGCCACACAATCGGGCCGGTGCGTCCTTTAGCGCCAAGGATCAGGGCGACAAGCAGCGGCCCGCCCGCGTTGCCCAGCTTCAGGGCGGTACCGCCGGGCAGGGGAATCGGGATCATACCGACGATCACGCCCAAGGCAAGGCCCGCCAGCAGGGGGAGCAGGTTGAAATCGGAGATGCGTTTGTAGGAATCGCCGAACAGTCGTGTGGCGCGGTCAAGGCGATCGTGCTCCGCAACAACACGAACGCGATCCCCAAGCTGGAGCACGGTGTCGGGGGTGGCCACCATGTCGGCATCGCCGCGTCGAACACGTGTGACCAGCATGCCGTCCAGGCGTGAACGCAGCTGGGCGAGCGGTACACCCACCATCTCTGGGGAAGACACAAAAATGCGGCGGAAATCCAGGCCGTCGTCGTGGGTTGGGTCGCCGGGCAGCCCCTCACCGATGAGTTCTTCGGCGCGCTGCACCTCCTCTTCGGTTCCCACCACGGAAATAATGTCGCCTACCAGCGCTGTATCGCCGGGTTCCGGGATATAGAGTGTGCCACGATGCTCAATGCGGGACACAATTACATCTAGTTCTAGGCTGTGGGGGGGAGACTCGTCACCGTTGGCAGGTCGCGGCGCGTGACCTCAATGCGGCGCGTGACCAGTTGTTGTATCGCCACACCAGCATCGCGGGCTTCCTGGTCATTATCAATGCGGAATACTTTCGACAACACCGCCACCGACAGGATCACGCCCAGCACACCCAGTGGGTAGGTCAGCGAATATGCCACCACTGGCATTGATTCAGCTGCCACTACTTCCTCTGGTGTCGACGCCATGTTGGTCAAGGTATCCACCACGGCGGCCATAGCAGGGGTGTTGGTCATAGCGCCGGTGAATACGCCGGCACCTGACGCGGCGTCGATACCCAAAAACTTGAGGAGTCCAACACCCACCGCCATTGTCGCAACGATCATGCCGATAGCCAGGGCATTCAGTCGCAGACCTGTGGTGCGCATGGAGGAGAAGAAGTCAGGTCCGGCTTCTAGGCCAATCGTGTACACGAACAGGGACAAGCCCATGATGAACACGATGGCGGGCAGTGCGATGTCCGGTTCAATGGTGGCCAAACCTAAGCCGACAAAAAGGACGGCAGCCACACCAAGTCGAAACCCCCCGATCTGAATGCGGCCTACCAAAAGGCCGATTGTCATAATTAAAAGTAGTGTAAAAAGTTGGTTTTCAACTAACAGATGCACACTGTCTATTTTTCCGAGAAACGGACATAATCACAACCATCTTCGATGTTCAAAGCATCACATTACTAGTGGTTGTCCTGCATTTTTTTCTGAAAATGTGGGACAACAGAAGTGAAAATGTTTGGTTGTGTGGGATTTATGGATTTATATGGATTCTAACCGCGTTTGTTGCGCTCGGCGGCCCGACGAGCCCGGCGGTTCATCCCGCCCGTACTCACATTCTTGGGCATGGGCCCCTTCGGCATGTTGGCGGCCTGGCTGCTGAGCTTATCTGCTGATTCCAGACGTGCCGCCAAAGCGTAGACATCGTCCTTCTTCATATTGCGGGGGAGCTTCATGAGCTCACGTTGCAGCTTGCTGATGGGAACCTGGTCTTCGCCTTCGCCTGCCATCATCTCGTAAATGGGCACGCCGCCGGAAATGCGGTCGAGGCGCTTCTTCTGCTGGGCGATCAGCGGGCGGACGCGACGCGGTTCACCTTCGCCAACCAAAACAATTCCGCACAGGCCCACGACGCGATGCACCGCATCCATATGCGTAGTGGCGGCTACAGCAGTCTTGGTTTTCCACACCATGCCCACGCCGTTGCGCATGTTCTCCAGTGCCCAGCCAGCGGCTCCGGGCTGGTCCGATGCCCGTTCATAGACCGAACGTTCCAGGCGTCGGGTGAAAATGAACAAGGCGGCCACGATGCCAAACGCGATGCCGATGGGCAGCAGTAGCCACTGCATATGGAAGATCAAACCGATGAGGAAAAAAGCCGCCGCGATGCCAATCAACGCCAAGAGCATCAGCGGAATGAGCTGCTTATCCTGCTTGCGCTGAATGTTAAAAGCCTGCCACAGCTGGGCAAACGCCTGCTTGCGCTGAGCCCATTTCGCTGATCGTGCTTCTTTTTCGGCGGCCTTGGCGGCCTGCTTCTGTGCATCTGCCATGACACTAAGGATAGGCCATATGCTTAACGGCTGACCACCGGGGTGTCCTGCGAAGCACCGTAACGCTCAAGCAGTGACGACGCCTCCTGTGCCGTGCTGCCCTCAGTGGTTTCCGCCAGATGCTTCAGGTTCTCTGGAAGGTCCTGGCCGCGTGCCTTGATGGTCTGTGCGTATAGACGTCCTGCGCGATACGAGGACCGCACCAATGGCCCTGACATCACGCCAGAAAAGCCCATTTCTTTCGCAGCGTCAGAATGCTCAAGGAATTCCTCCGGCTTCACCCATCGTTCGATGGGGTGGTAGAGCGGGCCGGGGCGCAGGTACTGCGTGATGGTCAGAATGTCACAACCAGCGTCGCGAAGATCCTGCATGGTCGCCTGGATTTCGTCGTAGGTTTCGCCCATACCCAAAATCAGGTTGGATTTGGTGACCAGTCCGTAGTCCCTGGCCTGGCGGATCACGTCAAGAGAGCGGTCGTAGCGGAATGCCGGGCGAATGCGCTTGAAGATGCGCGGTACCGTCTCGATGTTGTGGGCAAACACTTCGGGACGAGATTCGAAGACGATCTCCAGCAAATCGGGTTTGCCCGAAAAATCTGGGACGAGGTTTTCCACCCCTGTATTGGGGTTGAGTGCATGGATTTGGCGAACCACTTCGGCATAGAGCCACGCACCTTCGTCGTCGAGATCGTCGCGAGTCACGCCGGTGATGGTCGCGTAATTTAAGCCCATTTCGCGCACTGACTCGGCGACGCGGCGGGGTTCGTCGCGGTCAAGCGGGTCCGGGCGGCCGGAGCTAATCTGGCAAAAATCGCATCGACGTGAGCATTGCGAACCGCCGATCAGGAAGGTGGCTTCCCTGGACTCCCAGCATTCATGCAGGTTGGGGCACCCGGCTTCCTGGCAGACGGTATGCAGTGACGCGCCTGCAACTCGCTTTTTCATGTCCCTGAATTCGGGACCGGTCTTGGCGGTTGTGCGAATCCAGCGCGGCTTGCTCTCAATCGGTGTTTCGGAGTTCCGAGCCTCAATGCGAAGCAGCTTACGTCCTTCAGGTGCAACAGTCACGCCGATAACCCTACCCCACAACAGGAATGTGTTCGAAGACCAACCATGATGACGGATATGAAGGTACCTGTTGACATTGGTCAGGTACCTTGGCAATAATTGAAGGTGCCTTCATAAAAACGAGTGAAAGGAAGTTTCAATCATGAATGGCTTTTTTGATAACGACGCTGATCCGCGTGCCGACCTCACCCTTGGTCAACGCATCTTCCACTTGGGGATGTTGCTTCGGCGTGCAGAATTCGGCCCCGACAAACCTCCATTCGGTCGGGGCGGTCACGGACCCCACACATTCCAGGGGCAGGGGAGGGTGCTTGCTCTCCTAGCTATGCGTAGTCCCATCGCCCAGCGCGAACTCGCCTACATCCTGGGTGTTCGGCCGCAATCTCTCGGGGAGGTACTAGGTAAACTCGAATCTGCGGGCCTGATTACCCGTGACGCTGACCCCAATGATGCCCGCGCGCGGCTGGTTAGCATCACCGAGGTCGGCAAAGAACGCGCGCAGGAAATGGAAAAACGTCCGCAGGTTGACCCGCTTGACGTATTGAGTGACGAGGAGCAGAAGCAATTTCTTGATCTGCTCCAGCGGGTGACTGATCACCTTGAAGAAGTGGTGGGTCACGATGCTGATGATGTGCCTGGACCATTTGGGGGTCGCCCTGGTCGTGGACGTGGTCGCGGTGGCGGCTTTAAGGTGGTCGCGGCGGTGCTCGCCGAGATTGCGCTGATCACGGTGGTCCGCGCGGTATGCACGGTATGCGACGAGGTTTCCCTTTCCTCGATCTGGATGGTTGGCGATGAACTACCAGTGGGGGTATTGAGGTCTATGAAGCGTACGCATCGGGTCGAGCTGGGTGTGCATTTCATAGATCGCGGCGTCGCCAACAGTCTTGAACACCGTTAGCGCAAACCTTTGCATAGAAGAAAGTCTATCGCCAGGTACGGAAACGCCTTGTTTGCGTACCTGGCGATAGACCTACATGACAAGCGTGAAAATCTGCTTATCCCCAGGTCGTAAAAAGGGGTGTTTTCGTGCCTGAACATAAGCACATTTTGCAGGGCTGAACCCGCACGATGTCACTACAGTAAAACCTCAGCACAGTGCTCCAGTCCTAACTAGACAAAAGCGCCCGTCTTCGGCCCTGACGGTATGCAAACGTCACAATCCCACGATCGCCTAGTGATCGTGGTTTCATTTATCGTTCAAGCCCTTGCACCCTATTGTTTCCTTTCCAAAGCTATTGTTAGTGTGAGTCATATAGACGGACCGTCGGTCTAGTAAGAAAAGTAGGCCATGCTTGCTAGCGGCGTTCAGAAGCCAATTGGCAGCCACACAGCAACCAAGCAGTAGCCACACAGCGAGCATGCGGAGAGTACGGAAGAGGAAACTTACCATGCGTGGTCTTCCCGCAGAGGAACGGAAAAACCTGATTCTTGATCAGGCGCAGCGGCTTTTTGTGGAACGTGGGTTTGCCGCCACAACGGTGGAGGACATTTTGAATCGGGCCGGTATTGCGAAGGGAACGCTCTATCATCATTTCAGCGGCAAAGAAGACATCATGCGCCAACTTATTGCGCGCACAACTAATGTCATGCGTCAAAAAGCCGAGGCAGCAGCATCATCCGATGCCCATCCCCTTGAAAAATTTGCTGAAATCGTAGCATCAGCACGGGTCCAGGGGGAGGAGGCTGAGATGATTGAGCAGCTGCATCATGTGGAGAATACTGACTTTCATGTACTCACGATGACCCGCGCGATCGTCGCCCTCGCCCCATTGTTGGCAAGCGCAGTGCAGGAGGGCGTGGATCAGGGCGTGTTCTCTACACCAGACCCAGTGGGGGATTGTCGGATCATCCTCACAGCCGGATTCATGTTGCCTGATCACGGGCTTTTCCCCGAGTGGGATGCGGGGGAGCAGTTGGTACAGGTTGTCACGGCGGCGGAACGCTTGCTGGGGTGCGAGCCGGGTGCTATTGCTGCCTCAATGCACGCAACCAGCGTCAATAGAACCCAAGCCAACACAATCGCTGAGAAAGGCTAAAGAACAATGCTGTGGAAGATGCTCGTCGGCGATGTTCGTCGATCTAAGGGGGGTATCTATCACGCTGACGCTGCTCATGACGCTGGCATCAGCGCTGGTGATTACTGGTGTTTCCCTTGTCGTGCAGACAATGGGTGCGGTGGATGTGCTGTGGAAATCGGCGTCGCCACCCGATGTGGTTCAGATGTACATCGGTGACTTAGAAGCCAACCGAGCCGAATCGGAGGCGCTCAAAACCTGGGCCGCCGAGCGCTCGGAGGTGGAGGATATGCACCTTATGCGGACACTCCCGGTTCCGGGTGCCCAAATGTGGCTTGCGGGACAGTCACAGGCCGATTCTGTGCTGGAACCAGCGTTTGTGACCTCCCCAGAGCGCTTTGACCTCCTGCTGGATGAGCACTACAACCGGGTCCAACCAGGCCCTGGTGAGATAGCCATGCCGGTGATCTACCAAGAACAAGGCACGTTGAAGCTCGGGGACACGGTGACGGTGCAGCTTGCGGAGGGGGTGAAAAAGGATTTTGTGGTCACCTCGTTTCTGCGTGATGCTCAGATGAACCCCTCCTTGGTGACCTCCAAACGCATGGTGGTGCACCCGGATGATTTCTCGGTGGTTAATCAGCATCTGAATAACCCTGAGTACTTTATTGAATTCAAGCTCGCCAAGGGCGCGGATCGCGGCGCATTCCAGCACGCGTACAGAGACGCGCACCTCCCGAACCGCGGCATCGTGGTGGATTCCACCATCTTCCGCCTCATGAATGCCCTGAGTACTCTGCTGGTAGCAGCACTGGCTATCGTGATTGCTAGCCTCCTGGTTGTGGTGGCTGCCCTGTCGGTGCGCTTTGCCTTCCTCGCGGCGATTGAAAATGACCTCAAAGAAATCGGAGTGCTGAAAGCCATCGGTGCCCCGTCGCGGGCGATGAAACGCCTGTACCTGATTAAATACGCCGCGTTGGCGGGCGTCGGTACCGTTGTGGGGTTGCTGTTGGCCATCCCCATGACGCACACCAGCCTTAAACCCGTGTTGCTGTATTTGGGCACGCCGCCGACCAACTTGTGGGCACCTCTGCTCGCGGCTTTCATTGTGCCGCTGCTGCTCATTGGCTTGTGCTGGCTGTTGCTGCGTCGCATGGACCGTATTTCCGCAGTTCAGGTGCTGCAGGAGCAGACGCGGGCGTCGAGAAGCGGTCGTCGATTCCGTTTGACCCGTTCCCGCTTCCTCCCCGTTCATCAATGGACCGGGCTGACGGCAGCGCTGCGGCCCGCGAACCTGCTGCTACTGACTGTGGTGGCACTGAGCACCTTCCTGATGATTCTGCCCACCACCCTTGCCTCCACCTTTCGCGGATCAGCGTTTTGCCACCTACGTGGGCATTGGCGCGGCGGACGTGCGCATCGACATCCGCGATAACACCATCAACCCCTGAAAAAGTCACCAAGGACGCAGAATCCGACCCCGACGTGACCAACGTGGTGCGGCTCACCTCCAATCGCTATGACATTAAGAAAGCCGACGGGTGGGAAACCATCGTCGTTGAACGTGGTGACCATACTGTTTTCCCACTGTCCTACACCAGTGGGCACGCCCCTACCGCCCCCGACGAGATCGCCTTGTCCTACAACCAGGCGCAGGAGATCAATGCGGACCTCGGGCACACCATCACCATGCGCACACCTGGCGGCGAGAAACAGCTCCGCGTGAGCGGCATCTATCAGGATGTGACCAATGGCGGGCGCACCGCGAAAGCCGTCTTCGAGGACTCCACACCCGCAGTCTGGGAGGTTGTGTACCTGCAGCTCGCGTCTGGTGTGGACGTGCATGCGAAAACCGAGCAGCTCACGAACACTTACCCAGAGGCCAAAGTGAACAATGTCAGCGACGTGAGCCAGCAGATTTTCGGTGCGGCATCCTCGCAACTGGGTGTGATCGCGCTGCTCGCCGCCATCGCCGCAGTGGGGTTGATTTTCCTGGTCACCACGCTATTCCTCATTCTCATCCTGGCGCGTGAACACGACGACATTGCTAGCCTCCGCGCCATCGGAGCCACCAGTCGAGGACTCGTGGGGCACTATCTCACGCGCTTCGGCACTGTCGGATCGCAGGCATCATCGTCGGCGTGGTGCTTGTGAACACCCTGGGCAACAGCCTATTCAAACTCGGCCTCGGCCGCATGGGTGCCCCGGCCGTAGAGCTCTTGCCCGACATGCTCCTGGCGTGGGTTCTCATTCCACTTGTGTTGGCGCTGGTCATAGCCACTGCCATTGTTCTTCCAACCCGAAAGATACGAGGTATCAGCCATGCTTAACGCGCACCAGGTCACCAAGGATTACCAGATCCGAGTTCTCGACCATATTGATGTCAGCATCAACGACGAAGAGTTCGTGGCCATCATGGGGCCGTCCGGGTCCGGCAAATCAACGCTGCTGCATGCGCTCAGCGGACTCGATAGGCCCACCAGTGGCACCGTGAGTATCGACGACCGCGAACTCACCGACCTCAGCGAAGCCGAGCTCGCACAACTCAGGCTCGTCACTTTCGGCTTTGTGTTTCAACAACCGCACCTGCTGAGCTCGCTCAGTGTGCTAGATAACGTCGTGCTTCCTGGGTTCCTAGCCAAACAAGAACCGCGCCAGACGATTGTGGAGCGCGGGCGGGAACTCATGGAGCGCGTCGGCATCGCCGACCTGGCTGATCGAGCCATCACCGAAGCCTCCGGTGGGCAGCTTCAGCGGGTGGGCATCTGCCGGGCGCTGATCAACAAGCCAAAGATCCTCTTTGGCGACGAACCCACCGGCGCGCTCAACTCCGCGACCTCGGCAACAATCTTGGACATTTTCCACGACATTAACCACGAGGGCACCACAATTGCGCTGGTCACGCACGATCCAGTGGTGGCGACGCACGCCGATCGCGTACTGATCCTCGTTGACGGCACCATCGCCGACGATGTCACTCTAGGCGCCTACCACCCCAATGACCATCAGGAACGGCTGGCACACATCAACGGCCTTATGGCTGCTCGCGGCGTGTAAAAGAATGATCCGCGACCGTCAGTTCACCCGAGAAGGCCGCACCCAACGCTGCGGCCAGGGGGCAATCATGTCGTGCGTATCGACGTCGCGTCCCAGCTCTGCACTCAGGGTGGTCACCCCGGCATCGGCGATGCCGCAGGGCACAATATGCTGGTAAAACTCCAGCGTGTTATTGCAGTTCAAGGCTAGGCCGTGCATGGTAACGCCTCGGGTTACTCGAATGCCCAGGGCACCGACCTTGCGTTCTGGGCGGGTGTCATTGCCTGGAATCCAGACGCCCGAACGGCCGTCGACACGCCCCGCATCTTGAAGCCCCAGGTCACGTACCACCTGGATGATGGCTTCCTCCACGCGGCGCACATAATCCACCACGTCCACCGGCTCAGCGAGCTTGATGATTGGATAGCACACCAGTTGTCCGGGGCCGTGCCAGGTGATCCGGCCACCGCGATCTACATCCACCACCGGCAGGCCGTTGGTGGGGCGATCCTCGGGTTGCGTTCGTTTGCCAGCCGTGTAGGTGTTGGGGTGTTCAAGGAACAGCAGCTGATCGTTGATAAGACCGTCCGCGCGCTGCGCAGCCAACTCCGCCTGCCGATCCCACATCTCCACATAATCCACCGTGCCCAAGTTATAGACCTCTAGGGGAGTGGAGATATCGCGAATTGGCTGATCAGGGGTGGTAAAAGGGGCACGGGGTGCAGTCATGCAAATAATTTTACGCGCATCCTACAGTGAGTTATGCGCGGCCTTGTTTAGCACAAACCCCTTGCCCGTGCTTTGCTGCCAACAGGTCATACCTGTTGGTTGGGCCTTGCAGGCAAAATCGCCCCACTGTGCTTGGTCCCCGTAATCAAGCCGCTGCACGTGATCTCCAGGGCTGCCCAGGTAGCGTTCGCCGCACACAGTGCTTGGCGACGATGAACTGTCATACAAGGCGATCGAATAAAGCTCAGAGTTACAGTCCTCTAATCCGTGGGAGCTGTAGGAACGGTCGCGAATAGAACACCCCACGTACGTGTCATGAAGCTCGCAGGAAATGTTCTCCGACGGTGTGTCCACCAACTGTGCCTTCTGCGTACTAGCGGGAACGGGGGACACCTTTGTGGAGTCAGACGCGGTAGCGGTCGATTGAGAGGCAGTTGTGGTTGCTTCCGATGTTTCTGCCTTGGACGTGGTTTCTGCCTGCCCTGCCGGGGAAGACGCTGGGTGATACTCCAGGTTGTTCAGCCACACGATGAACGCCCCGACCACTCCAATGACAATCGCAATGGCGGTCACCCATTTGATCAGCCCTTCCGTTCGTGCCGCATCGTGAACTGTGCGTGGTGAGTTCATTGTTATTTCCTCCCGGAGTGGATCATCACGGTGTTGATCAGGCGCTCTATATCGGCGGGTTCGCTGGGTGCAAACCCGTGAACTTGCTGGGTGAAGGCATGAACGTGATCCTCAAAAAGGAGCTGGTTGTCGTTCGTGCGTGATGCTTCAAGCACCTGTAACCCGAACTCATGCCAATCACATTCCTGCACGCGGCTTTGGGCGGAAGCTAGCCCGTCGGCAGTCATGATTGTATGAACGCCCACGGCAGGCCCAATGGCCAGCAATTCATGCAACATGTCAGATACAGTCGTCGCACGGTTTGCTGGATCAAGTCGCTTCGCCCGATGTACCCCCGCCAGGACTAGGAACTGCGGTGCGGCATCACGTCCCTCCACCGCACGAGCACGGGCTTCCTTCAGAAACGACTCTACGGTGGAATCCAGCGTGATGGCACGTTGTACCGTTAGTCCATGTTCCTCTAAGGCTCAAGAAGTTGCTCCCACTGCGCATTAGCCGAGATGAAGTTAATCAGATGCGTGTCCACCTTGTTCAGCACCAGGCTGGTGAGCATCGCAGTCAAGGTATGCAGATTATCGACGCCCGCCACCACGATGTTAGCAGCGATGCTGCGGGTTACCTCGGCAAAGAGGGGCACTCCTGTCTGCACTGCCGTGCCCACAGGGAGAGCAACCTGATGATGCGTATCAGCAGTGACGAGGCGCGCGGCGTCGATATCCGCAAGCGACACGGGAGCATGGTCGGCAGGTGGGGAGTCTTGCAGCTGCGTGCGGATGCCACGAAGCAATACCTCAAGCTGCTGGCCAGTGGGAGCGGTGCCAGGTCGGAACGTCCACTCCAACAGCACATCATGTTCCAGGCCCATCGAGTCCATCGTGTGTGGAGGTAGCTCACCTTCTGGCGCGGAATACACCGGCGTGCCGTTGCGGGGAAGCCACGGCAACGTTTCAAGCAGTTCAGGCCGTTGCGCTGAGACCACGATGACGAACACCCCCCGCGCGGCGCCCGACCGCTGCAATGCGGGACACGCGTCGCGTTAGTTCCTCGTTGAGTCCGCTTGGAAAATCGAAAAGCAACAACAGCCGGTACGGCTCAGCGGCTTCAGGAGCTGCTTTGTTGTACTCCGTGATGGTGTGATGCTGTCCCTGCAGACACCGCTGAGTCACCACAGCGATGTGCTGTTCTACCTGTGTCAGCAATTGCTCCAGGTGCTTGGTGTTTGTTCGCACCGTGTCGCCATAAATACGCTCGCCCTCAGGACCCAATCCGAAGAGAAACGACAGAGAATCCCCCAGCTGTTCTGGGTCAAATGCGTCAACGATCACCCGGCCAGCAGTATGCGATGCAACAAGTCAAGCACAGCAAACTGCACCGTCTCCACGTCTGTGGTAGCAAAACCACCGGTGTGGTCAAAGTTTAGGAACAATCCCCAGTTGCACACACGTGGTTCCGTTGCGTTAAAAGTGAGGTTCCACTGATGGTCAGGTTCGCCATGCAATCCGGTGCGCTGTCCGCTGATGGTGCTGAGCGTCAGGGAACCGACAGACGCAATGGGGTGATAATGCGGTGCGTTCTTGGCGTGGGCATCAGCGTGTCCCGACGGATCGCACTCGGGCACCTGGCTTTGGCGTTCCAGAAGCGTCGAGCGCAGTTCATGGTCCATGCGTTGATGCCAGCTGGCGATATGTAGATGAGGTTCATTGACCCGTGCATAATAAAGCCTGGCCAGTTGCGCGCAGCCAGAAATGAGTGCTTCGTACACTCGCGTCTGAATGTGGGTAACTAGCGTTCTCCTGGCTGATCCGAAAATCGGGATGGTGCATGTGCCGACTTCTTCTAAAACACTGACAGCGCGAAGCTCCCACTGGGCGAACTCTTCTACAGGCAGGCGAGAAAGCTCTTGAGAAATATCCTCGTAGGCGCCGTTGTCCAGCCAATAGCAGATTTTCTGTAACCATGCCTGTGGTGTCGCCCCAAAATCCGGTGCGATAAATGACGCCGTGCCGCCAATATCGAATCGCTCGGCAGCATAGGAGCTTATCTGCGAGATCAATGTGTGAGCCCGGTCGATATTCTGCGTGATGCACCAATCAATGACGGCGAGTTCGTTGTCTATATGGGAACTTGCTTCTTTTACCTTGTCAGCTGCCGCGCTGAGGTGGGTGGCGAAACTGCGGAATTCGTCTTGGGAAACCTGCATCTGCCGACACCACACGAGGTCCCCTTCCAGGGACGATGCAGTGGTGTGCTGGGAATGAGGCATACAGAATCCTTGCAGGTGCGATGACAGTTGTTGTTACCAATCTAACAGATTAGATAGCCCAATTTACAGGAAAGAAACAGAAAATTATCAGCGCAATATTATACCTGGCAAATGGTGCTGGTGGCTATACAACAAAACTATCCCCCAATTCCGCATGGAATGGGGGATAGTGTGGATGGCTACAGAGCTGCTGTATTACAGACCCAAGTCACCTTCGAAGTTGGCGGTCTCAAGGCGATCCCGAATGGTGGTCAGGAACCGGCCAGCGTCCGCGCCATCAACGATCTGGTGATCGTAGGTCAGCGGCAGGTACACCATCTGGCGTACGGCGATGGCATCCACGCCATGCTCCGAGATCACAACTGGGCGCTTCACAATAGCGCCGGTACCCATGATGGCGGCCTGCGGCGGAACCAGAATCGGGGTGTCGCTCAGGGCGCCTTCGGAACCAATGTTGGTGATGGTGAACGTGCCGCCGCTGAGGTCAGCTGGCTTCAACTTGTTGTTGCGTGCACGGTCAGCGATGTCCGTGATGGCCTGAGCCAGCTCCGGCAGGGTCATATCCTGGGCATTGTGGATGACCGGGGAAAGCAGACCAGCGGGGGTATCCACGGCAATGCCGAGGTTGACCTGCGAGTGGTAGGTCATTTCCTTCTTCTCGGCGTTGTAGGAGGCGTTCACGTTCGGGTGAGACACCAGCGCCTCAATGGCGGCCTTGGCGAAGAACGGCAGGTAGGTGAGGTTCACGCCATACTTGGCCTGGAAGGCTGCCTTGTTGGCCTTGCGCAGCTCAGCAACATTAGTCATATCCACTTCATGCAGCTGAGTCAGCTGGGCTGCGGTGTGCAGGGATTCCAGCGTCTTCTTTGCGGTGATCTCGCGGATGCGGTTCACGCGCTGCGTGGTGCCGCGCAGGGCTGCCTTGGCCGGGTCAACGCGCTTGGTGGACACGGCAGAAGCAGCGGTTGCGGGAGCTGCTGCAGGTGCCTCGGCTGCGGCTGGTGCCGATTCAGCGGCACCCTGGCCTGCGGCTGCCAGAACATCCTGCTTGCGGATACGCCCGCCAACACCTGTGCCGGTGACGGTACGCAAATCAACGCCGTGCTTGTCGGCGAGCTTGCGGACCAGCGGCGTCACGTACGGGACATCGTCATTGCTGTTTACCTTGGCTTGCGCTGCCGTTGGAGTAGCAACGGACTTCGGTGCTTCTACCTTGGGGGCAACCTCAACCTTTTCCTCGGCTGCCGGAGCCGCTGGTGCGGGCGTCGGCGCAGCGGGTTCGGGTGTTGCGGGTGCTGCGTTGGGGTCGCCGATGCGGACGATGACGGCTCCGACGTCAACGGTGTCGTCTTCATCGTGCAGGATTTCGACGATGGTGCCTGCCACGGGGGAGGGGACCTCAGTGTCGACTTTGTCGGTGGAGACTTCTAGGAGGGCTTCGTCCACCTCGACGGTGTCGCCGACCTGTTTGAGCCAGCGGGTGATGGTGCCTTCGGTGACGGATTCGCCGAGTTCGGGCATGACCACATCAGTAGCCGCGCCGGCGCTGGATGTTTGTGCTGCCACGTCAACCTTCTCTTCCACAACGGGTGTTGGTTCTGGTGTTGTTGGTGCTGTTGCGGGTGCTGCGTTGGGGTCGCCGATGCGGACGATGACGGCTCCGACGTCAACGGTGTCGTCTTCGTTGTGCAGGATTTCGACGATGGTGCCTGCTACGGGGGAAGGGACCTCGGTGTCGACTTTGTCGGTGGAGACTTCTAGGAGGGCTTCGTCCACCTCGACGGTGTCGCCGACCTGTTTGAGCCAGCGGGTGATGGTGCCTTCGGTGACGGATTCGCCGAGTTCGGGCATGACCACATCAGTAGCCGCGCCGGCGCTGGCTGAGCTTGTGCTGGAGGCACTTGCAGCAACAGATGCAGAAGCCTCTACCTTGGCCGCAACCTCAACTTTTTGTTCGGCCGCCGGTGCTGCAGGGGTTGAGGCTTCGTTTGCGTCACCAATTTCTGCGATGACGGCTCCGACGTCGACGGTGTCGTCTTCATCATGCAGGACTTTGAGCAGGACACCCGCCGCTGGAGAGGGATTTCCGTATCGACTTTATCTGTGGAGACCTCAAGTAGCGGTTCGTCAACTTCTACCGTGTCGCCGACTTGCTTTAGCCAACGGGTGATTGTGCCCTCGGTGACGGATTCGCCCAGTTCGGGCATCTCTACAGAGAACGCCATTGTGTTCAGACTCCTTGATTAAGTCGTGTAGGTATAACAGTGTTAATACTCTGAGACTACCGGTTCGCTTCGGCTTATGTGACCTTGAGGTGCCTTTGGCGAACAGGACTCCCCCTACAATAGTGGATTGTGTTCAACTTATTTGGTCGTAGGAAGTCGAAACCGGGCATTCGTCCGCCGCGCGCACCTGGAGACACCATCCGCCAGGCAGACTGTGCTGACCTGCAGAACTGGGTTCGCGGACGTGCTTTTGTTGAGGCTTTCGTGGAGCCTGAGACGTTGATCAACGAGATGAGTGTCGTCCTAGTTGATGAACATGGGGACTTTATTCGACGCCCGATCGGTGGCCCCAAGGGGATCGATGCTGTTACCCGTGAAGTGGGGGTACCCGTCTACGACGTTGAAGAGACCGGATACCCACAGCGCATGCGCGAAAAATTGGAACGAGACCGCATCATCCGTAAACGCCAAGAACAAGCAGAACGCCGCGCCCGATTTGAGCGCGGCGAACAACCATAAACACGGAGTCTACTCTCCTGCGATACCTTCCAGCACGGCGATCAGTGTACGCACGGGTGCGCCGGTGGCTCGCGCGGGTGTGTAGCCGTGGGCACCACCCGTGTTAAAGGACGGCCCGGCGATGTCGATGTGCACCCATTCGATGCCCTCACCAACGAAGTTTCCCAGGTAGTACCCAGCCGACAGCATGCCACCCCAACGGGATGGATCCGCGTTGCGCAGGTCGGCGACGGGAGAGGACATGGCGGTGGACATTTCCTCGGGAATAGGCATGGCCCACGCCTGTTCACCGACGCTCCGGCCGGTTTCTGCAACACGGTCACGGAAGGCATCGGAACCCATTACACCGGCCGTGCGCAGCCCTAACGCCACCATTTGTGCACCAGTGAGGGTGGCGGTTTCGATCAGGTAGTCGGGGTTATCCTCACTCGCGCGTGCGATGGCATCGGCAAGGATGAGGCGGCCTTCTGCATCAGTGTTCAGGATTTCGGAGGTTGTGCCGCCGTAATGCGTGATCACATCGCCTGGGCGGTAAGAATTGCCGCCGGGCATGTTCTCTGCCATGGGGATGGTGGCGGTCACCTTGACATTGAGCTTCAACCGAGCTGCGGCGATGATGGTGGCAAGGACAGCTGCGGAGCCACCCATATCGGAAATCATCTGGTCCATGTTGGCCGCCGGTTTGATGGACACGCCACCCGTGTCGAAAGTGACGCCCTTGCCCACGAGTGCAACGGTGGGTGCGTCGTCCAGTTGCTCGGGGGTGTAGCTGATGCGTACAAGGCGCGGGCCGCGTGTGGAACCCTGACCCACGGCCACAATGCCGCCGAAGCCCTGCTCGGCAAGCGCGGCGTCGTCAACCACCTCCACGGTGAGGCCATTGTCCTCGGCGGCTGATGTGGCGATGGCGGCGTAGGACTCGGGGAACAGGTGTGACGACGGCGCGTTCACCAGGTCGCGGGCAAAGGCGACGGCCTCAGCGGTGATGACGGCGGCGTTGAAAAGCGCCTGGTCCTTGCCGAGGAACACCACCTTCTTCACCGGTTGCTGATCCTCAGGAACATCGGCGGTTTTCAGTCCACGGTAGGTGTATGCGCCGAGAGCGATGCCCTCCACGGCAGCGGCCAAGCCGAGTTCCCCCAGCGTTGTAGCCACAACCTTTAAACCCGTGAGTGAGCGTGCGGCAACACCGGCGGCGCGGCGAAGCTTCTCCGCGTCCACATCGTCACGTTTGCCTACACCCACAGCGACAATTGGGCCGGTACTAGCGGGAACCTTGGTTACCTCCTCGGCGGCACCAGTAGCACCAAGCATGTCCAGGGCAGCCCGCACTGTCGCGCCATCAAAAAACTCCGACTCAGGAAGATCAAGACCGTCCTCGCCCTGAAACACGGGGACAACCAGCGCCTCCGCATCCTGCGGCATCTCCGCAGACAAGGACAACTCAGGTACAACACCGCGGTGAGGCAACGAGAATTCAGAAGACATGTAGGGCTAACCTCCACACAAACAATCAAGGAATAGTCACCTCAACAGTAGCGACCCACCCGACCACACAACACCGCTGGGTGTACCTTGATGTACATGACAGATTTGGTTTTTAACGTAGAACGCACCAGCAACCCCACCTCGCCGGAACGCCTCGCCGAGATTCTGGCAAACCCTGGATTCGGGCACTACCGCACCGACCACATGGTCACTATCGACTGGACTGAGGACAAAGGCTGGCACAACGCCGCTGTCGTCCCTTACGCCCCCATCTCCCTTGACCCCATCGCCTCCGTCCTGCACTACGGGCAAGCAATCTTCGAGGGACTGAAAGCCTACCGGCAGCCCGACGGGAGCATAAAAACCTTCCGTCCAGAAGCCAACGCCGAACGCATGCAGCGCTCCGCTGAGCGCATGGCCATGCCGAAACTCCCCACGGAACTGTTCATCGAATCACTCCGCATGCTTGTGGACATCGACCAAGACTGGGTGCCCGCCGCCGGTGGAGAAGAATCCCTCTACCTACGCCCCTTCATGATCGCCACCGAACCCAGCCTCGGCGTCCGGCCCGCCAACTCCTACACCTTCATGCTCGTTGCTTCGCCCGCAGGTGCCTACTTCAAAGGCGGCATCAACCCCGTCTCCGTGTGGCTTTCCGAAGACTACGTCCGTGCCTGCCCCGGTGGCACTGGTGCCGCCAAATTCGCGGGCAACTACGCCGCCTCCCTTGTCGCACAGGCACAAGCCACCGAAAAAGGCTGCGACCAGGTGGTCTGGCTCGATGCCATCGAACGAACCTACGTGGAAGAAATGGGCGGCATGAACCTCTTCTTCGTCTACGGCACGGGTAACGACGCCCGGGTGGTCACCCCACGCCTGTCTGGATCACTGCTTCCTGGGGTCACCCGCGCATCCCTCCTTCAAGTCGCCCAAGACCTGGGGTATGCCGTTTCCGAGGAGCTTGTGAGCACCGAATCCTGGCGTGACGACGCCCTTTCCGGTGCCATGAGTGAAACCTTCGCCTGCGGCACCGCCGCCGTGATCACTCCCGTTGGCGAGGTGAAATCCAACCACGGCGATTTCACTATTGGTGGCGGCGTGTCCGGCGAGATCACCATGCAGCTTCGCGAAACCCTCACCGGAATCCAGCGCGGCACCATTGATGACACTCATGGGTGGATGCACACGCTGGTGTAGGTGGTTGCTGGCCTAGGACAAGCCGTGTTCTTCACAGCAACACGGCAACTAATGCCGCAGAGAAGGCGGTGCAAAGTTCAATGCTGGCACCGATGCAGTCACCATTAAGTCCGCCGAAACGCCGCCGAAAATGCGCCGCAACGAGCAGGTTGAACAGAAGCGTTCCCACCAGGGCAGTAATGCCGAGTATCCACACCTCGTAGTACAGCGCAGCTGCCAGCATCAACGCCCACACGCCAATCCACCACCAGCGGATCGTGCCGATGACCAAGGCGCCAAAACCGGTGGGGGAGAAGGCTGTGAACCCTCGTGCGCACGTGATCATAGCGGCGCAGCGTCCAATGGCGGGCAGCGCGGCGACAGTAAGGAGCGCTGAGGTGGTAAGCAAAGCATGAATGGCGGCTACTTGAGTCAGTAGTGTCAGCAGGACCGTTCCCATGCCAAGCGCACCGGTGTAGCGGTCAGCGAGGATTTTTTGTGCTTGTTCGCCGGATTGGAAAGAGCCCAGAGCATCGCCGACATCAGCGAGTCCGTCGAGGTGCATCATGCGTGTCAGGGTTTCCCACAGAACGACGATGAGCACAGCGGTGAGGAGAGGGCTGATGCTCAGGGCATCGGCAACCATAGCGAGTGCGTAGGTGCACACCCCTAAGAACACGCCAACTAGGGGCAATGCAGCCATTGCCCGCGCCCCGGTGGTGCGGTCAAAGGTGGCGGCCCCCGGGAACGGCAGGATGGTCAGCCAGCTGAAGGCGGTGTTGATGCCTTCCCAGGGAGCGAATCCATGGGCGTTACCTGGCTCGTTGTCAGAGAACCCTGCTTTGCCGGACACAATAACGCTAGTCCTTCTCGGAAACTCCGGCGGATTCAAAGGTAGCCATGTCGGTCATGATGTCAGTCGCGGCTTTCACTAGGGGAAGTGCTGCGGCCGCCCCAGAGCCTTCGCCGAGCCTCATACCAAAGTCGAGGAGGGGGTCCAGGTGGAGTGAATTCAGCGCCAGGATGTGAGCTGGTTCTGCGCCTTTGTGCCCCGCAACCCACCATTTGCGCGCGCCGGGGGCGAGTTTATTGGCCATGAGGGCGGCGGAGGTGACCACCACGCCGTCGAGAAGTACGGGGGTGCGGCGCACGGCGGCTTGTGCCAGGAAACCCGCCATAGCCGCGAGGTCGGGGGAGGAGATGGCTTTGAGGACGGCGATGGGGTCGTGTTTGATGGCACGCACGCGGTACATGGCATCGCGGACGGCGGTGACCTTGCGTTTCCAGCCTTCGTCATCGATGCCGGTCCCGCGGCCAACCACAACGACGGGCTCGGTGCTGGTCATGGCTCCGATGAGGCGGCGGCGGGCGTTGTATTGCCGATTCCTAGGTCGCCAGCGATGAGGAGGTCCACGCCCGAGTCAACTTCCTGGTCGGCGACGCGCTGTCCGATCTGCAGTGAGCGGATGACCTGGTCGTCGTCCATGGCGTCTTCACGGTCGATGGAACCGCAGCTGCGGGAGACTCGCTCATCACCCCACACATCGTGGTCAAGGGAGACGTCAACGACCCGTACGGAGGCCCCGGCCGCCCGGCCGAGTACGTTGATGGCCGCCCCGCCTGCCTGAATGTTGGCAGCCATTTGCAGAGAGACTTCGGAGGGGTAGGCAGACACCCCGTGCTGCGCCACTCCATGGTCACCCGCGAACACGACGATGCGGGGGTTGTCTATGGAATGCGGTGGGCACTGTCCTTGGCATGCGGAGATCCACACGCCTAAGTCTTCGAGCCGCCCGAGGGAACCCGCTGGCTTTGTCAGCGTGAGTTGGCGGTCGCGTGCCTGCTGCTCCACCTCCGCGTTGGGGGCTTCAACTTTGGCGAATAGTTCGGCGGGAACCATGGAGTGTCTCCTTTAGGGTTTCAATGTGAGAGGTATGCCAGCCACGACCAGCGTCACACGCTCGCAGAGTGCTGCCAGTGTGCCGTTGAGTGCACCGATTTCGTCGCGGAAAAGGCGGCCGGACCAGTGCTCCGGGATCACGCCCATTCCTACTTCGGGGCTGACCAGAATGAGGTTGTTACTAACAGGGAAGCTGTCAACTGCCGCAATGAGGCGCTGAACTTGCGGGGTGATGGTGCCGCGTGGGGCGTCCCACGCCTGGGCGTCGTCAAGCGTGTGGGTGAGCCATGTTCCCAGATCATCCACAAGGACGGTGCGGCATGTGGGTTGGCGAGGACCGTTGCGGCATCGATCCGGTCCTCCGTTGTCCAGTGCGTGGGACGGCGTTTCACATGCTCAGCGATGCGCTGGGAAAAATCCGTGTCGCCAGGCCAGGGGCGCGCAGTGGCGACGTAGCAGACATCCTCATCTGCGCAGAGTTCTTCAGCAAACACCGACTTCCCCGAGCGCGCCCCGCCCAGCACCAATGTGCGCACGTGCTACACCTTGTCGCCGATGTTGACTCGCGGCTTCGGGCTGCGGAGTCGACGCAGCTGAGTGGCACGTGAATACGCATAAAAGCCCAGTGAGATGCCCGGTTCGGTAGAGGTGGGGAACTTGTTCCGCACGGCTTTGTTGGCACCGCGACCAATGATCAGCCCCTCCACGGCGAATGACAGCATCACCACCATGACGAATGTGGACATGACCGCCGAGGTTTGTGGGTAATTCTGGGCGATAAACATCACAACCAAAAGGCCCAAAGCCACCGGCATGATCATGTTGTTCATGTGGCGTCGGGAATCCACCCAATCGCGCACAAAACGACGCTCATCGCCGCGGTCACGCGCCAGCAGGTACTTCTCTTCGCCGCGATCCATTGCTTCCTGAACCTTGCGGCGCTGCGCCGTTTGCTGCTCGCGTTCCTTACGTTTGAACTCCCGGTACTCCTCCTTTGACATGGATTCTTTCAACGCTTTACGACGCTCGCGCGCCTCCTTCGGCGTCTCTGGGGCTTTCGTGGGGGAGCGGCGAACCCCCCGCTCACGCTCAGCATCTGCCCGTTTGGGCGTGGGGCGGCCCTTCTTTGGGGTATATCCCTTGCGAGTGGGCTGCGTTTCTGCGGGCGCATCTGCAGCTAATTCAACAGGCTCAGCTGCTGACGAAGAATCAGTTTTCTGCCAAGGAAGTTTCACGTATTCAAGGCTACAAGATACGGTAGGCACGACGGGTGTTAAGGCAGAAACACCCAAACAGGGGTTGATGCTGGGGGCAGGGGAATAAACCTCATAAGAACGCTGTTGAATACAATAATCTGTGCATCATCGCTTATTGCGGAGTACCGTGGTGCACGACGCAATCTTTTACAAAGGAGTTCACTAATGACCGCTCCCTCAACCAATACTGGTGTGATCCTCACCGATGCTGCCGCAGCCAAAGCTAAGGCATTGTTGGAGCAGGAAGGCCGTGAGGATCTAGCACTGCGCATCGCTGTGCAGCCCGGTGGCTGCGCAGGACTGCGTTACCAGCTGTTTTTCGACGACCGCGAGATCGATGGCGACAAGGTTGATGTCGTCGGTGGTGTGCGCCTTGTCGTGGACAAGATGAGTGTGCCCTACCTCGCAGGTGCCCGGATTGACTTCCAGGACACCATTGAGTCCCAGGGCTTCACTATCGACAATCCCAACGCAGCCGGCTCCTGCGCCTGCGGGGATTCCTTCAACTAAGACGAAGGTTCAGGATTAAGCCTTAGAGCAGTGTCATAGACATGCTCTAAGGCTTTTTCGCGTTCTTCCTGGGGGAGGTGTGCCGGGGCATAGGTGATGATAGGTTCCTGTGTGGAATAGCCCACAAACCGAAATATCCCATGGTGAATATGGGACAAGAATGAATGCATGTCGTCGGTCATTTCGTCTGGTTTGTAGAACTCTTCGGGTCCGCCAGTGGTCGTTGCTACCAGTGCTTTCTTGCCGTACAGCGCAGCCTCGTCGAGCATTCCATAGTCCCCACCGAATACTCCGCCCATGACCCACACGCGATCAATCCAGCCCTTTGTGATGGCAGGCATGGAGAACCACCAGAAGGGGAACGACAAGATCAGCATGTCAGCCCCAAGCACGAGCTCCAAATGCCGGGCAATTTCTGGGTTCAGGGTGCCGTCTTTGATCGCCTGCAAGGTCGCTTCCTGCGGCTTGAATGGGCGGGTCGGATTTCAACGTCGTTGACATTGACAACCGGATCCCAGCCCTCGGCGTACAGGTCGATGAAATCCACGGTGTGACCGGCGTCCTTCAGTGCCCGCTCAATAGTGTGAGCCTGAGCGGTGCAGAACGACTCAGGCTCCGGGTGTGCATGAACAATCAATACTTGTGACATGTGGGCGATTGTAATGACGCGTTAGGCATCAAAACAGGGCAAATCTTTCTTGATTGTTTTAGGTTGTGCAATGAATCGATGCAACAGCGCAGTGAGACTACAGCTCCACGGGGTACTCGCGTTCCTCAATATTGGGCACGATGCGCTTTTCCACGAAAATCCCGTGCCACACCATGAACGCAAGGACTGTCCACAAGCGGCGAGAATGGTCCGATACGCCGTCGCGGTGCTCCTTCAGCATCTGCAGAAGAGCCTGTTTGTCAAAATAATCCTCGGTCTGTGAGGCGTTAATGGTGTCCTGCGCCCAGCCATACAACTCGTCGCCCGCCAACCAATGCCGCATGGGAACCGGGAAGCCCAGTTTCCGGCGATTAAGCACATGGTCGGGAACAATCTGCTCCATGGCGCGGCGCAACGCGTATTTGGTGGTCCCCTCAGTGATCTTCAATCCGTGGGGGATTGTCTCCGCCACGGCAAACACTTCCCGATCCAGGAACGGAACACGCAGTTCCAGGGAGTTGGCCATGGTCATCTTATCGGCCTTGACCAGAATGTCGCCCCGCATCCACGTGAACAGGTCCAAGTGCTGCATCCTGGCGACCGGGTCCATGTCGCGGGAATGCGCGTAGATGGAAGCAGTGACATCGCGGTGGTCCCACTCCGGTTTCGCTCCGGGCATGACGCGCTTGAGCTGCTCCCAGCTGAAGGAGCGCGCGTTGCCGTAGTAGCGCTCTTCCATGGGGGTGGTGCCGCGTTGGAGCAGGGACTTGCCCTTCACACCGTCGGGCAGCACGGTACTGAGCTTGCGGAGTCCTTTGAGTAGGGGGGAAGGGATCTTCTCGAAGGGCGCGAGTGACAGTGGTTCCTTATATATGGTGTAGCCGCCGAAGAGTTCGTCAGCACCTTCACCGGACAGCACTACTTTGACGTGCTTCCGGGCTTCCGCAGCCACAAAGTAGAGCGGAACCAGCGAGGGGTCCGCCACTGGATCATCCAGGTACCACATAATCTTGGGGATAGCATCGGCGTATTCCTCGGGGGGAGACAATTTTGACGATGTGTTCCACCCCGATGGCTGCTGCGGATTCCGCCGCCACATCAACTTCCGAGTAGCCTTCGCGCTCAAAACCGGTGGTGAAGGTTAGGAGATTCGGGTTGTGACGCTTCGCCAACGCCGCAATAGCCGTTGAATCGATGCCGCCGGACAGGAACGATCCAACAGTCACGTCGGCACGCATGTGTTTTTCCACGGAGTCTTCCAGCGCCCGTGCGATGCGGTCGAACAGCACCTGCTCTTCGCCCTTAACGACGCCCCGCACATTGAACTGCGGTTTGAAGTACCGCTCCTGCTTAACGACGCCCTCCTGGGTCACCGTCCCGATACATCCTGACTCAAGCCTGCGGATATGGGTATGCAAAGATTCTGGTTCTGGCACATACTGCAGATCCACGTAGTGCTCAACGGCTCGGTAGTCAACGCTGAGATCTAGACCCAGCTCTGGTGCCATCTCAAGGATGCATTTTTTCTCGCTGGCGAAAACGGTACCTTTATCTGTGGTGGCGTAGTACAGCGGTTTGATGCCAAATGGGTCGCGGGCGAGAAAAAGCTGCTTTTCCTTGGTATCCCAAATGGCGATACCGAACATACCTCGCAGGTGTTTCACCACATCTTTGCCCCAATGGTGGTATCCCACAAGAATTGGTTCGCCGTCGCCCGAGGTGTTGAAGGTGTAGCCCAAATCCTGCAGCTCTTTACGCAGCTCAACGTAGTTGTAGATTTCGCCGTTGAAGGTCATGGCGTAGCGATCCGGCTCGCCTTCTGGACCCCACTGAAGTGGCTGGTGGGAATGTGCAATATCGATAATGGAGAGGCGATTGAAGCCAAACACCGCGTCTGTGTCATGCCATGATCCGGCCTCGTCTGGGCCGCGGTGGCGCATGCAGGGCAGCGCGCGTTCAATTGCGGGAACAAAGTCCACGGCGTTGTGATGTGCCGTAAGCATGCCTAAAAGGCCACACATAGAGCGTAATCCTTCGATCTCAGTTGCCAATACTCTAAGCAGTGTAGTGGTGCTGACCCCAAAACTGCAGAACCATACGTTATTTGGACGCGGGAGGCGCGACGTCGATAAGCAGTGTGGGGTAGTGCTGATACCCCCGTTGAACAAAGATACAGCGCTGGTGCTTGAGCATTGTCGCGTGACGCACCAAACAGCAGTGCTGTAAATACTACACTTTTGAGGGTAACCCTAAGGATGATGTATTGTGAGTTAGACAACATTAGGTAAGGGGTGGTGTTGGGGCTGACCTTGTCACATGCAGTAAAATCCTCGCTGTATCAGCTGCGTGGCATCAAACGAGGTGGAAAGCACATCAGAATGCGATACGCTGCGAAGTTAGAAAAAGTTTGTGTGGACAGGAAGGCAGACACACGTGAAACAGCGAAACAAGCGTGGTTTCATGCGCAACGCGACCCTCGCAGGCGTACTCGGCGCTGGCAGCTCGCGCTTACTGGCTGTGATGTCGCCGCACCCGGCGGCCCAGTTGGTCACTTTTTGCGCATGGGCTGGCCGGAAGGCATCACCCCAGAGGCTACCGCGATGGGCAATTTCTGGGTGTGGGTCTGGGTTGCTGCCTGGATTATTGGCGCAATCATGTGGGGCCTTATGCTGTGGTCTCTGTTTAGGTACTCCGCAAAGCGCGCCGAGAAGAATGGTAAGGGTGAATTCCCCCGACAAACCGGGTACAACGTTCCGCTGGAGCTGGTGCTGACCATCGTCCCGATCCTGATCGTGATGACCTTGTTCTTCTTCACCGTCCAGACGCAGGACCGCGTGACCGCCTTGGATAAAGACCCGAAGGTAAAGGTTGATGTCACCGCCTTCCAGTGGAACTGGAAGTTTGGATATGGCGAGGTTGCTGAGGATCTGTCGCCAACCGGTTCGCTGTACAACGGCCGTGATGAAGAGCGCCAGAAGGCTGCGGATCACAGCGCCGAATTTGCTGACAGCACTCGCGAATCCCATGGCGAGGCATCGCACGGTGAGCATGCCGCTGGTCCGATCCACGGTAAATCCAAGTCGGACATGTCCTACCTGCACTTTGACAAGATCGAGACGTTGGGCACCACTGATGAAGTTCCGGTTCTGGTGCTTCCATCCCAGACCCCCATTGAGTTCGATCTCGCAGGAGCCGACGTGGTTCACTCCTTCTGGGTTCCTGAGTTCCTGTTCAAGCGCGACGCATTCCCGCACCCTGAGGCCAACAAGTCTCAGCGCACCTTCCAGGTTGAAAAGATTGAAAAGGAAGGCGCCTTTGTGGGACGTTGTGCTGAGATGTGCGGTACCTACCACGCCATGATGAACTTTGAACTCCGGGTGGTTTCACCCGAAAAGTTTAAGCAGTACATGGAGTTCCGTAACAGCAACCCCAAGGCATCGAACGCCGAGGCACTGAAATCGATCGGTGAGGCTCCTTACGCAACCTCGACCAGCCCATTCTTGTCTGGCCGCGAGGATACCCGCAACTCCACCAACACTGTTGACCTCAACAAGTCTGCTCAGTAGAAGGGAATAACACATGAAGTCTTCCGCCAAAATCTTCTATGGGCTCACGGTGTTCATGGGCATAATGGCCGTGATCTACATCCTGGCCACCCGCAATGTTTCTGACACCGGAAGTGTTCAGGGACTTGAGTGGGCAGGTGCGACTGGTCTGGCTCTGGCTGCAGGACTCACACTTATGCTGGGTGCCTACTTCCACTTCACGGAGCGTCGCATTGATATTCTTCCCCAGGACTGGGAGGAAGCAGAGATTGAAGACGGTGCTGGGATGCTCGGCTTTTTTAGCCCAGGCTCTATCTGGCCGTTTGTGATGTGTGTTGGCATTGGCATCATGGGTTACGCCATCGCCTTCATGGCGTACTGGTTGCTGCTGCTTGGCGCTGTCATCTTGATCTGGTCGGGCATTATGCTGAACCTGCAGTACATCATGCCGAAGGAAAAGCACTAAACCGTAACGTGCACAATGTGAGGCGGTCCAGGGTTGTTTGCTCTGGACCGTTTCTTTCGTCGTAGCGAGCTTCGGGGGTATTGCCAGTGCCTGCGGTCTGATGCGCAAACTGACATTATCCCACGTGGAATATAGGTGATTAAGCACGCAACCAGGGGCGAGGTAATAAAACGCGGGAACTCAATGAAGTGCAAGATGGGTGCCGAAAACGCCCAGTTCAGCGGGGGTCAACCGAAAGTTGTAGCGGACGCAAAACATGGCCAATATAATGTGATATGTGTCTCTTTGGTTGTGGGGGTGAAAAATGCTGCATTGCTCTTGCGTCTCGGGTAATATTGAGCCGCGCCGTATGGGGGTAAAACGGGGTAATGATAGCGGGGTGGGTGACCTGCAAAAACGGTGCGTCGGATGAAACAGTGAAAAAGTTCCACGGATTCTCGAAATTTTTTTGAAATATGTAGAAGCTGAAATCCTTCCGCTGGCAGAGCCATAAACCGACACAGGGGCGGGGGCACTAGATGACTTCCCCCGCTGAACCCGTCATACTGATAGACGTGACGAGCGCAGTTGGAAACACAGGTATGACAGCACCACAGCGTGTTGCGGCACTGAACCGACCCAATATGGTCAGTGTCGGCACGATTGTGTTCCTGTCTCAAGAATTGATGTTCTTTGCTGGCCTGTTCGCGATGTACTTCGTGTCGCGCGCAAACGGGCAGGGCGAGACGTGGGACTACGGTGCATCGCACCTCAATGTCCCTTACGCACTAACGATTACCATCATCCTGGTGGCCTCATCGTTTACGGCACAGGCGGGCGTTTTCGCTGCAGAGCGCGGTGACGTTTTCGCTCTCCGTCGCTGGTACGCGATTTCGGCCCTCATGGGTACGGTGTTCCTCGTTGGCCAGGGCTATGAGTATTACCACCTTGTAGAACATGGCCTGACCATTCAGAGCAGTGTGTATGGCTCTGTCTTCTACATCACGACCGGGTTCCACGCGGCACACGTCTTGGCTGGCGTTTTGGCCTTCGTCGTCGTCCTGCTTCGTGTGGCAAAGGGCAAGTTCACCCCGGCTCAGGCAACTGCAGCCATGGTGGTGTCATACTACTGGCACTTTGTTGACGTTGTCTGGATCGGCCTGTTTGCCACCATCTACTTCATTCAATAAGCCTTTCTGGTCGGACTCACCAAAGATAAAAGGGAAATGATGGAAACCAACCCACAGACCACCGAGCACACTGCTTCGACAGTGCCCTCGGCGAAGAAGGTCAAAGCCCGCCGCAAGATGCGGCGCATCCTCGCTGGTGCGCTGACCCTTGTCCTGGCATTGACCGGCGCTGGCTTGTTGGCCAACGCCCTTACCCCTGATGCTCAGGTCGCAACCGCCAATCAGGACGATCAAGCTCTGATCACCGAAGGCAAAGACCTGTACGAGGCCGCGTGCGTGACATGCCACGGCAAGAACCTGCAGGGTGTTAAAGATCGCGGTCCTTCTCTGATTGGTGTCGGTGAAGGTGCCGTGTACTTCCAGGTTCATTCTGGTCGTATGCCCATGCTTCGCAATGAAGCGCAGGCGCAGCGAAAGACCCCTCGCTACTCAGAGCAGCAAGTCCTGGCACTGGCAGCATATGTGAATGCCAATGGTGGCGGCCCTGAAATTGTTCGCAATGAGGACGGCACCATTGCGATGGAGTCCTTGCGTGGCAAGAACTACGATGGCGAGGTTGATCCTGCTGACATTGCCCGCGGCTCTGATCTGTTCCGCTTGAACTGTGCGTCCTGCCACAACTTCACTGGTCGTGGCGGTGCGTTGTCGTCCGGTAAGTATGCACCGTACCTGGACCCCGCTAACGAGCAGGAGATTTACCAGGCCATGCTGACCGGACCTCAAAATATGCCCAAGTTCTCTGATCGTCAGCTGTCTGCTGATGAGAAGAAAGACATCATTGCTTTCATCAAGGCAGCTAAGGAAACACCGAACCCCGGCGGCTATGGCCTCGGCGGCATTGGCCCTGTTACTGAGGGCATGCTTATGTGGCTTGTCGGTATCGTGGTCCTGATCGCCGCAGCTCTGTGGATTGGATCTCGCTCATGAGCAATAACGTGAATAAGAAGTACACTTCTCAAGAGCTCAATGCCATGAGCAATGACGAGCTTGCCCGCTTGGGCACGGAACTTGACGAAGTCACCGTTGCCTACCGCAAAGAGCGGTTCCCGATTGCCAACGACCCAGCAGAAAAACGCGCCGTCAACATCGTTGGCGTGTGGTTCCTGCTTGGCATTATCTTCGCCGTTGCTTTCCTCGGCGTGTATTTGTTCTGGCCCTGGCACTACAAGGGACTCGGTGAGTCAGGGCGTGTGGCTGTACTCTCTGTACACGCCGCTGCTGGGTGTAACCATGGGTCTGTCTATCCTGAGCATGGGCTTTGGTGCCGTTCAGTACGTGAAGAAGTTCATTCCGGAAGAGATTTCGGTGCAACGCCGCCACGACGGGCCGTCTGAAGAGGTTGATCGACGCACGTTGGTCGCATTGCTGAATGATTCGTGGCAGACCTCAACCCTTGGGCGTCGTAAAGTGCTCATGGGCCTGATGGGAACAGGTGCTGTGCTTGCTGGCCTGACCATCATTGCTCCTCTCGGTGGCATGGTGAAAAACCCGTGGAAACCGAAGGCAGGCGGGCTGGATGTACAGGGCGACGGCACCTTGTGGACCACCGGATGGACGTTAACCAAAGAAGGCACCAAGGTCTATCTTGGTCGCGATACCGGCGCTCTTGCCGAGAAGCACCACGGGCATTACACCACCCAGGGTATTTCACGCCTGGTGCGTATGCGCCCTGAGGATCTTGCTGCTGGTGGTATGGAAACCGTGTTCCCACTGCCGGAGGAAGATGTCAACGATGGCGACCTCTACGAGTCCACTCGTGAAGTTTATGAAGCTCACATGCACTCCATTCACGGTCCCCGTAACTCTGTGATGCTGATCCGCCTGCGTTCCGCTGATGCTTCGCGTGCTGTTCAGCGTCAGGGCCAAGAGGACTTCCACTACGGCGACTACTACGCCTACTCGAAGATTTGTACACACATCGGTTGTCCGACCTCACTGTATGAGGCGCAGACCAACCGTATCCTGTGCCCCTGCCACCAGTCGCAGTTCGATGCGTTGCACTACGCAAAGCCGGTTTTCGGACTGCCGCGCGTGCGCTTCCTCAGCTGCCCATCACTGTTGACGAAGAGGGCTACCTCATCGCAGCCGGCGATTTCGTTGAACCCGTCGGCCCGGCCTTCTGGGAGCGTCGTTCATGAGTAACAATAAATTAGCCCAGATGGGCAACAACGTTGATTCCCGCTACACACTCTCGGCGGGCATCCGCACACAGATCAACAAGGTCTTTCCTACGCACTGGTCTTTCCTGCTTGGCGAGATCGCACTGTACAGCTTCATTGTGCTGTTGCTGTCCGGTATCTACCTGACCTTGTTCTTCGATCCTTCTATCGCCAAAGTCGTCTACGACGGCGCATACGCCCCGTTGAACGGCGTAGAAATGTCGCGCGCTTACGAAACCGCACTGAACCTCTCCTTCGAGGTTCGCGGTGGCTTGTTCATCCGCCAGCTGCATCACTGGGCTGCACTGATGTTCGCCGTGTCCATCATGGTTCACATGTTGCGCATTTTCTTCACCGGTGCTTTCCGACGCCCGCGTGAGGCCAACTGGATCATTGGCTGCATCCTGTTGCTACTTTCGGTTGCTGAAGGCTTCATGGGATACTCCCTTCCGGATGACCTGCTCTCTGGTGTTGGCCTGCGCATCATGTCCGCCATCGTGCTGTCCTTGCCCATCATTGGTACCTGGCTGCACTGGCTCATCTTCGGCGGAGACTTCCCCTCCGAAATCATGTTGGACCGCTTCTACATCGCACACGTGCTGCTCATCCCAGGCATCCTGCTTGCGTTGATTGCCGCCCACCTCGCGTTGGTGTGGTATCAGAAGCACACCCAATTCCCTGGACCTGGTCGCACCGAAACCAACGTTGTGGGCGTGCGCATTCTCCCAGTCTTCGCAGTCAAGTCTGTGGCCTTTGGTTTGATCACCTTCGGCGCTCTGGCCTTTATGGCTGGTGCATTCCAGATCAACGCCATCTGGAACCTGGGTCCCTACAACCCGGCGCAGGTGTCCGCAGGTTCCCAGCCCGATATTTACATGTTGTGGACGGATGGTGCTGCTCGCATCATGCCCGCATGGGAGCTCTACCTGGGTAACTACACCATTCCTGCTGTGTTCTGGGTGGCCATCATGCTGGGTATTCTGGTTGGCTTGCTGTTCGCCTACCCGTTCATCGAGGCAAAGATCACGGGTGACGACGCGCACCACAACCTGCTGCAGCGTCCGCGCGACGTTCCGGTCCGCACGTCCATCGGTGTGATGGCCCTGGTGTTCTACGCACTGCTTACCCTCTCCGGTGGTAACGACCTGGTGGCCTACCACTTCCAGGTGTCCCTAAACGCCATGACCTGGATCGGCCGTATCGGATTGATCGTGCTGCCGCCGCTGTCATACTTCATCACTTATCGCATCTGTATCGGCTTGCAGCGCTCCGACCGTGAGGTTCTGGAGCACGGTATTGAAACTGGTGTGATTAACCAGCTGCCCAACGGTGCCTTCATTGAGGTGCACCAGCCGCTGGGCGAGGTGGACGAGCATGGGCATCCTGTTCCGCTGGAGTACGCTGGTGCCCCTGTGCCAAAGCAGATGAACCAGCTTGGCTTCTCCGGACATCCTGGTCGTGGCAGTTTCTTCACTCCTGACAACGATGACGTCGCCGCTAAGGCTGCGGAGATTGAGCACCGCAACCATGAGGAAGAAGTCGCTATGTTTGAAGAGCTACAGCGTGCCAACCGCGAGGAAGATAGTAAGAAATAGCTCACTATACTGCGCTCCCTAAAATCCCCCTTTTCTTTGGAAAGGGGGATTTTCTATTTGCTTTGTTAATGAAATGAGAATGGCAGAAGTTGACGCATCATCGACCGTTGGTATAGTCTCATCTTATGCAAAACTTAAAAGAATGTGCGATGCTTATTTTGCGCATCGGTATTGGCGTCGTTTTTGTTGGGCACGGTTGGGATAAGGTCGTGACCAATGGCATTGACAAGGTTGCTGGTTTCTTCGCCAGCATGGGCATCCCTTCCCCTACAGCTTCTGCGTACTTTGGGGGATATGTTGAGTTGATTGGCGGCATCCTGCTCATTGTTGGGTTGGGTACTAATATTGTTTCCCTGCTTCTTTCCGTGGTGATGGCAGGCGCGATCTACTTTGTGCACCTCAAAGATGGATTCCTGTCTGTCGATGGCGGGGGCTATGAGTACCCGCTCGTACTGCTACTCGTGCTGCTGTTCTTTGCTGCTGCCGGAAGTGGACGGTTTGGCTTGGATGCGATGGTGTTCAAACGCGGGAAGGCAAAGGCATAACGTTTATGGTTCAAGCGCGACGTGCGCTGCGTAGCCTAAAGCCCGCCTCACATGTTGTGTGGGGTGGGCTTTTGCTGTGTCGTCGCGTTGTTAGAGGCGCTGTAACGCCGCAGGGCTTGGAAAGGGCTTAAGGTGCCTCGTTTTGTGTGCTGTGGAGCCTGCGGGAACGTGTTGAGGGGCAAAGTATGGGTGTCTGCTGGGTAACTTTTGTAGGAAGTGCAGCGATGTATAGGGCAGATGGACGAGGCATTCGGTAGCGTGTGCTTGCTACGCCCATGGTATTACCTGCGTAGCACATCTGAAAGGGGGTAGCGGTTGCAGTGTGTGATTAGGAACACAAAAATCTTTTCCTGGAGCTTTCTTAGTGCTTGTTGTGGGTGTTATGTTGCCGTGGGCTATAGGATTTTGGGGTGCAAATATCAGCAAATCTCCTGCATATGGGGTGGAGTGGGCTCTACCATGTCCCACCAGCGCAAGCCTAAAGTTTTAATTGAGACTTTTGGCTTTTGCTTAAGCTCCATTATTGATAACGGTTTGATAACGGGATTGTTTTCGGCGATTCGCTGGACAGTCTCGTTATAGTTTCGTAACCTATGTCTTGCAGGCGGCAACTTCACTCATACTGCTACAGCAGGGTGAGAGGGGAGCGATCGCTGATGAAAACGAAAAATATATGCCTAATCAACCCAGTGTAGTGGCTGGGGAGAACCGGGGAACCAGATTCCCATCTGGGGTGAATCCTTTCGGAGAGCACCAGAGACGGTGTGGACGTGAGGTAGGTGGCTTCCGCTTCCGAATCCGACAGCTAACCCGGTAGGCGAACAACAGGAAGATTTGGAGATTCATTCGTGGGTAAGCACAGCCGCCGCGAGGTAGGACTTGTAAAGAAGACCGCATTTGCTTCTGCGGCAACCATTGGCGCAACTGCCGTTCTATCCAACCCGGCGCAGGCCGCCGAGGTTGTCGTTCCGAACACAGGCATGACTTTCCAGGTTGATGGCCTGGAGAACGTCCCCAACATCAACGCCGTTCCCGGCATCAATCAGTGGGTGCCTTCCCTGGCTGGACAGGGGCAGCAGGTGAACTACACCGCTGTTGCTGAGGCTTCGCCGGCAACCTCCGGTCCGGCTGCCCCAGCAGCGGGCCAGGGGCAGGCCATCGTGGACGCTGCTGCATCCAAGATTGGTTCCCCCTACGTATGGGGCGCTACCGGCCCGAACTCTTTCGACTGTTCTGGTCTGACCAGCTGGGCCTACAAGCAGGTTGGCAAGGACATTCCGCGTACCTCCCAGGCTCAGGCAGCATCAGGCACCAAGATTTCCCGCGACAACCTGCAGGCTGGTGACATCGTCGCCTTCTACTCTGGTGCATCGCATGTGGGTATTTACACCGGTCACGGCACCGTTATCCACGCTACTACCGAGGGCAAGCCGCTGGCTGAAACCTCCATGGACTACATGCCGTTCCACTCTGCAGTGCGTTACTAAAACAAGCGCATTACTGTGCAACGCCCCGACTGATGTGGTCGGGGCGTTCATTTGTGTTCATGGCCATTTGTTATGATCATCTCTGTTTGAAATTGTTGTCTTTTCATCAAAGGCGGTGTGCTCGTGGTATGCAATCTGTGGTTACGTCGATCGTCGTGCGCGGTGATTGTCGCTGCGGCAACGCTAGGGTCTACGGTGGGCAGCCAGTTCACGGCCGCCGCTGACCCGGACCAGGTGGATAGCCTTATTGCGCAGATGGAGAAGGTTTCCCGCGAGGTGGAGGCCAAGAATGAGGAAGTCAAGCATCTGGAGGAAGAGCTCACCGGCAAGGAAAAATCCATTGATTCCTTGAGGCAGGAGGTCAAGGCATCAGGAGAGCGTGCCGAGCGAGCTAGGTCTTTGGTGGATTCGACGCAGACAGAGGTCAATCGCTTGGCTGCATCAAAGTATCGGGGTGCCGCTGTGGATCCGATTACTACGGTCATTTCAGCAAAGAACCCGCAGAGCGCGATTGATCGTTCCGCCTATTTGGCTTCTAGGACAAAGCGGACCGAATCGACGGTGGAGGGGTTGCTGCATGCGACTGAAGAGGCAGCTGCTGAGCACAACCGAGCCTCGCGTGCCGCAGCTCAGGCGGATTTTGAATTGGGGGAGATGCAAAGCCATAAGAAGGATTTGGATAGGCAGCAGGAGGATTTGAAGAAGCAAACGGAGGGTATCCGTAAGCAAGTCGACGGCTTGAGTGACGCGGACCGCCAGCGGTGGATTCAAAAGAACGGTCCGCTTGAGGTAGATATGGCTCGCATTACGGGCATTAACCCGGCGGGCATGGCTGCGGTGCAGGCCGCGATGACCAAGCTAGGGGCACCATACGGGTGGGGTGCCACTGGGCCATCCGAGTTTGACTGCTCTGGTCTTGTGTACTGGGCGTTTCAGCAGCAGGGCAAGACGGTGCCGCGGACGTCGCAAGCTCAGATGGGTGGAGGCACTCCGGTGAGTCGCGCCGAGCTGCAGCCTGGGGACGTGGTGGGATACTATCCGGGTGCCACACACGTCGGCATCTATGTGGGTGATGGCAAGCTCGTTCATGCCTCGGACTATGGCATTCCGGTGCAGGTCGTGGGCGTGGATTCCATGCCATTTTACGGTGCGCGGCGCTATTAGCGGCGACTAGAATGGTCGCCCATGGCGAAGGTTTTGCTGGTCACCAATGATTTCCCGCCCACAGTGGGTGGGATTCAGTCGTATCTGCGTGATTTCGTGGATCAGCTTGATCCGAGCGATGTGGTTGTTTTTGCCTCCACACAAGATGGGGAGGCGGCCAGGGAGTATGACGCGAGTGTGCCTTATACGGTAGTGCGCTGGCCTCGAAAGATGATGCTGCCAACACCGTCAACAGCCCGAAAGATGGTGCAGCTTATCAAAGCGTACGGGATTGAGGTGGTGTGGTTTGGGGCTGCTGCGCCACTCGCGTTGATGGCGTCTGCTGCGCGGAAAGCGGGTGCGCATCGCGTGGTGGCCTCGACGCATGGACATGAAGTTGGCTGGTCGATGCTTCCTGGTGCCAGGCAATGTCTGCGTCGCATTGGTAACACCTGCGATGTGGTGACCTACATTTCTGAGTACACACTCCGGCGTTTCCGTAGCGCGTTCGGGTCGCACCCTCGGTACGTGCGGTTGCCGTCGGGCGTCGATACGCAGTTGTTTACCCCGTTGTTGCCGAAAGCGGAGGGGAAAACGGTGGTGTGTATGTCGCGTCTGGTGCCGCGGAAGGGGCAGGACAGTCTGATTGCTGCGATGCCGGCGGTGTTGCGCCAGCACCCAGATGCCCGGTTGGTGCTGGTCGGTGGGGGTTCCTATGAGAAAGCGTTACGACGCCGCGCCGCCGACCTGGGGCATTCCGTGCAGTTTTTGGGGCGGTTACCGTTCGAGCAGATGCTGCAGGTGCTTCGGGAGGCTGATGTGTTTGCCATGCCTGCGCGCACCCGTGGGTGGGGCTTGGATGTGGAGGGCCTAGGCATTGTGTATTTGGAGGCGCAGGCGTGCGGTATCCCTGTGATCGCGGGGAATTCAGGCGGTGCACCAGAGACGGTGACTTCTGAAACGGGCATTGTAGTGAATGGTCGCGACCAGGCTGAGCTGGAGTCGGTGCTGGTGACATTGCTTGACGACGCCGCGCTGCGTCACCGGCTCGGGTCCGCTGGGCGTCAACACGTGGAAACCTGCTGGACATGGAGGATCATGGGTGCCCGTTTGCGTGAGGTGCTTTATACTGGCTAGGTTATTGTCGCGCGTGGGAAGTAGAGTGTCAGGATGTCACAGCAGCCGGGTCCGTTGACCATCGGTTTGACATTGGCGGAACCAACCTTCGAGGGGCTGTGGTCAACGGGCGTGGTCAGATCATTGATTCGGCGCATGTTCCGACACCTGATAGCCCCAAGGGATTGGAAGAAGGCATCTCGTTTGTGGTCAAGCAGCTCCGCGCAAACTACGACGTGGATGCTGTGGGCTTGGCTATCGCCGGGTTTTTGGATCCCGAATGCACGATGGTGCGGTTTGCTCCTCACCTCGCGTGGCGTGATGCCCCTGTGAAGGAGATCCTGGAGGACCACCTGGCGCTTCCTGTGCGTCTAGAACATGACGCTAACGCCGCAGCTTGGGGAGAGTACCGTTTTGGCGCTGCGAAGGATGCTTCAGTTTGGGCGCTTTTTGCCATTGGCACCGGCATTGGCGGGGCGTTGATGATCAATGGTGAGATTTACCGCGGCGCATTTGGCACCGCTCCCGAGTTTGGTCACCTCACCGTCGTACCCGAGGGGCGAGAATGTGCCTGCGGGAAGCGGGGATGCCTGGAGCGTTACTGTTCGGGCACGGCGCTGGAGCATACGGCGAAAGAGCTGATGGACTCCGGCGCGTTTGGCGAGTATCCGCCGGGGCGGATGACGGGCCGCATGGTGATGGCCGAAGCGAAAAAGGCGATCCAATGGCGCTGGCTGCGGTGGAGCAGTTTGCAACGTGGTTGGGTGAGGGTTTGTCCATCGTTGCGGATGTGTTGGACCCGGAGCTGATCGTGATTGGTGGAGGAGTCTCCACTGATGCCGCGCTGTATCTGGATATGGCCCGAAAAGAGTTTGCTCAACGTATTGTGGGAAGTGGGCACCGTCCGATGGCGCGACTGAGCACCGTGGAGTTGGGGGCCGACGCGGGCATGATCGGAGTGGCCGACTTGGCGCGTCAACTCACCGTCTAGCAGGAAGAAAAGTAATGCAAAATAAATGGTATTGGATATTTAGAAACATTATCTTTGGTCCTTTCCTGCGAGTGTACAACCGCCCGGAGATTGTTGGCGTAGATAATATTCCATCCACGGGTCCAGCTATTATTGCATCTAATCACCAGTCGGTGATGGATTCCTTCTTTTTGCCGCTGTTGTGTCCACGGCAAATTACATTCCTGGCTAAAGCGGAGTATTTTAACGGCACAACACCGGTGGGTAGGCTGCAGAAATGGTTTTTTACTAATGTCGGGCAGCGCCCGGTCAATCGCACCTCCGCCAGCGCTGGGCAAGACGCTCTGAACACGGCGGTTGAGGTGCTCAACGATGGTGATCTTTTCGGGATTTATCCTGAGGGGACGCGTTCGCCGGATGGTCGCCTGTACAAAGGGAAAACCGGTGTGGCGCGCATTGCGTTGGCATCTGGCGCTCAGGTTATTCCCGTGGCGATGATCGGTACGAGGGATGTCAACCCGATTGGCACATGGTTTCCACGTCCGGGTAAGGTGCGGGTGAAGGTGGGTGATCCTATCTATCCCATCGAGTTTGTGAATAATCGTGGGTTGGAGCGGGATAGTTACGAGGCTATACGAGCGTTAACTGACCACATTATGCGTCAGTTGCAGCAGCTGTCCGGGCAGGAGTACGCGGATGTGTACGCGGCTGAGGTGAAGAAAGCCCTCGCTGAGGGTGGAGATAGCTCCCCGCATAACCCTAGATCGCGCCACCCTATTTTGGGGGCATATCGCGTGAGCGGTAGTGCTATCGATTTTATCTCGGCACTACTTTTGCCTAGGATAAGCAGCACATGCTTTTGGGGCGCATATTCTATGCCTCAAAAGCGCTTTTGTGAGGAGAGCTATGACTAGCGTGGCATCATTAACCCAACGCCCCGCAGCAACAGTAAAAACACGACTCGACTGGCCCGACGTGGCCAAAGGTTTATCCATTATCGGTGTTGTTGTATTGCACGCGTGTTTAGTGGTGCCTGGTGGTATGGATACCCCAATAGCAGCAGTGAATGAATTTTTTGCCCCGTTACGCATGCCTCTATTTTTCCTTGTAAGCGGATATTTTTCTGTGAAAATAATGCGTTACAGCTTCGGGGAATTGTTCATGTTCCGGCTGTGGTTCTTCCTTGTTCCATTACTCATCTGGACCCCGCTGGAACTCAAAGCGCGGTTCACCATATGGGAGCGGTACCTGGGCGATCCCATCCATCCCCCAAGCGCCTACATCACAGCCACGCTTGACGGCACCACCATGTACTGGTTCCTCAACTGCCTTATCCTGTTTTCCATCTACTTGTGGGCCACTGCGAAACTACCGCGGTGGATAGCCTTGGCTTTGTCCTTCACCCCGCTGATCATCCTGCTGTTTCCCTACACCCCGGTAATGGGCTACCACATTGTGGCCTATCTGCCCATGTTTATGATTGGCGCTACGCTGCGTCCCGCCATCACCCGATACGCCGCAGTGTGCACTGACTACCGCTATGCACTTCCGGTGCTTGGGTTGTTTGTGGTGGGGCATATGTGGCTGATCTACCACTACACCAATGGCGGCCAGGACATCATCGTCCCGTACACCGGTTGGTTGTTGGATGTTGTGGACATAACTACCATTGTGCAGCTCATTGTCCGCATCGGAATGCTCCCGGCTGCGGTCTTGTTGGCCGTGGTCCTCTCAAAAATCCCTCGCCACCAAGGCTGTGTTCTCCTTCCTGGGGAAACACACCCTGGTCATCTACATCGGCCATGCATTCGGCGTGTCCTTGTTGTTTGAAATTCTGCTTTTTGACGGCGTGAAGCCCTTCCAGCCCGACGCGCCTACCTTCCTTGCGTCGTCCACCTTCGGAGTACTGCTCTGTGTGGCATGCAGCGCAGTAAGCTCACTAGGTTTTCATTTCTTGGCCAAAGTGCCAGTACTTGGCTGGGCGATTTTCCCGCCCAAGCTCAAAAGCATCAGCACCAGCAAGTAAAGCGCCGGGGCACTGGCAAACACCTCAAACGGTGGTAACCACCATTCACCCCGGATGCCACCATAAATGTAGTCCAGTCGCCCTGGGAACCACTCGAACCATAGAAGATAGGCCCCGAACGCGGCGGCGATGGGGTTCCACCGCGCAAGTAACACCACCAGCGGAAGTAACAACACCCACACCGTAGCTGTGGAATATGGCAGTACCAGGGCGGGCAAACACAAACCAAACGCCGCAGCCACATACCGATCCCCGGCACGCTGAGCAGCGAAGTGTGCCACCGCCAGTACCACAACAACCATGATCAGCCAGCTCAGTGTGGATGATCCACCCAGCGCTCGAGCAACCATGGCGTAGGCGGTGTTGTTGATGCTGCCCGTCAACGCGGCGAGGATGGTCTCCGGCCAGTGCCACAGAGTGTGGAGGTAGCTCAGCGTGGTCTCTCTGGCCACCACAAAACCCAGTCCGAAGGAGGCGGCACAGCTGCCCAATACGATGCCGATTGCGCGGTAGTTCTTCAGTGCAGAAAACGCGGCCACCGCCGAGAGCAACGGCCATCCGCCGCCCAGCGCGACGGCGATGCCGCTGAGTAGGCCGCGCGGCCATCGGACTGTTGGCAGGAATACGTCGGCAACGATGAGTGCCAGGAACATCAGGGTCCAGTGCCCGCCCATCAAAGTATCGCGCACAGGATGGCTGATCACCGCAACGGCGGTGGCGGCGAGGGGGAGTGGGCCGTCGATAGGCAGACGGAGGTGTCGCAGTAACGCCACCACCACAACATACAAAGCCACCATGTTTGCCATCACAAGCATGGTGCTGGCGAAATCCAGGCGAAGCGACGCCAGCGGCCTACCCAGGAATATCACCAGCGGGGTGGCGTTCAGCGGGTGTGTGAACACGCCGTCGAGGGAGGTGCTCCGCAGCGCCTCAAACACTAGGAAATGCCGGATACGCAGCGTCTCGCTGAAGGTGTAGGCGAATACAAGGACCGTGGCGACGATAATCGTGGCGGATGTCCATCGCAGCGACAGCCGCGATGACCGCCTCAACGCCACCACCAGAAACGCCACCGCAATCCATACGTACGAACTGCCGATAATCAACCCCGACAGCGGCATCAGCGCCTCAGTATCGTTCTTATGCGGCAGCACCCAATGTGGTTCCACCAGCATCGCCGCCAACGATGCCAGGCTTAACGACGCCGCCCAGCTCACCGTCACCCAGTCCTGCCGCTGGAACGCGCGCACTGCCTGAACAATCGTCAACAGTGTCAACGGAATCAACCACACCCAGTGATGCGTCCACGACACCGGCGAACACAACAACGCCACTAGAGAGTTCAGGCTGATGGCCATCGCTGGCGACGTTGTGCGATACATTGCCAACGCTGCAGCCACGATGGTCGCCACAACCAGCACACGCCACACCGCGTCCTGACCAGGCTCCGCCATTACGCGTGCCAAAAACCCTTAAACGACTGATTTCCCCCATAACTCAAGCCGCCAATACGACTGGGATCCCGAACCGTATGAAGCCAATACTGCGCCGAATTTTCCGGGCTTATTGCCCACGCCAACGCTGTGAAACCAAGCCCCGACATTATCGTGACCGCAGCGGCCCGGAAATCCCGTTTCACCAAAAAATACAAACCAAAAACAGCGGGTGTTAACTTAATGGCCGCCGCCAAGCCAATCCCAAAAACCACGCGGCAGCCATGGCTTCTTTGTTAACACATCCACCATCACCATGGCCATCAAAAATACATTGACTTGGGCAAAACCCAAGGTCTCCCGCACCGGCTCCAAGGCTACAACAAACGGCAGGATCGCCAATGCCACGATGCGCGTGCGCCCCACGCCCCAACCAGAGACTGCATGTCGCAGCACAATCACACAGCACCACCACAGCAGTACCACCGTTGCCACGATGAACACCAAACTGCTCACCCACAGCGGGAACGGTGCCAAAGCAGAAAAAAACGATCGCAGAGATCGGTGGATAGGTAAAAAGGCAAGGAAATCGAACCAAAATCAAAATCCTGCGTGTACAGGTTCTCCCCCGAAGGAATGCCAGACCACCCTCCAGGTACACCGCCACATCAATGTGATACATCAAAATGCTGGATCGACTGAAACTTTCCAAATTCAAGCTCCATGTCACAACAACAACAAGTGTAAGAAGTACAGCAGCTACTGCGGTACTCCGTTTCTCAAGAATCTGCACTCAAGCAGTGTATCGTGTAGTTCAGATGGATTTAACCAGCACCTGGAAAGGACGAACGGTGCGCTTTTTTTATGACACAGAGTTTATTGAAGACGGGGAGACCATCGAACTCATCTCTATCGGCATCGTGGGGGACGACGGACGCGAGTACTACGCCGTCTCAACAGACTTTGACCCGGCGCGCGCAGGAGAGTGGGTGCGCAACAACGTGTTGAACCAGCTGCCCAACCCGAATTCCTCCGAGTGGAAGAGCCTGGATACCATCCGTACCGATCTGGAGAAGTTCTTGCATGTCCCTGGTGGTGCGGAATTGTGGGCGTGGGTGGGCTGCTACGACCATGTTGTGCTGGCACAGTTGTGGGGAGATATGCCTGCGCTGCCTCGACACATTCCGCGTTTTACCCGTGAGCTGAAGCAGTACTGGGAGTTTGCGGGGAAGCCCCAGCTTCCTGATCTTGAATCGGGGAAGCACAATGCGCTGGAGGATGCGCGCCACAATGTACGCAAATTCCAGGCATGTATGGCTGCGTTGCCGATTGGTGCGAAGGGCCACGTTCTGCCACCGAACTAAATGAAACTACCAGGCGCATGGTATGAATGAGTGCGTGAGTTGGACAGTTGATATTCCAGTAGCAGAGCTTCCCGATTTGCCGCCGCTTCCGAGTGGTATCCAGGAAAAATTTGACGATGTGCTCGCGCGCACAGCCCTGCAGCAGCCCACCTGGGACCAGAAGCAGGCGGACACTGTCCGCAAGATTCTTGAGTCGGTCCCGCCGATTGTAGTAGCCCCGGAGATTCGGGAACTGAAAAACAGCTGGCCGATGTTGCGTTGGGCCGCGCGTTCCTCCTTCAAGGCGGGGACTGCGCGGAGACGTTTGAGTCGAACACAGAACCCCACATCCGCGCCAATGTGAAGACCCTTCTGCAGATGGCTGTGGTGCTTACCTATGGTGCGTCTACCCCTGTGGTGAAGATGGGGCGCATTGCTGGTCAGTACGCTAAACCGCGGTCGTCTGACCTGGATGAGAATGGGCTGCCGAATTACCGTGGCGACATTGTCAATGGCGTAGAGGCCGATGAGGCTGCGCGGCGTCATGATCCGGCACGCATGATCCGTGCGTACGCGAACTCATCCGCAGCGATGAACTTGGTGCGTGCCCTCACCACGTCCGGCACTGCTGATTTACACCGACTGCATGAGTGGAACCGGGAGTTTGTGGCTAATTCTCCTGCTGGTGCCCGCTATCAAGCATTGGCGGGGGAGATTGAGAGCGGCCTGAAGTTCATGGAAGCATGCGGTGTTGCGGACGATAATCTGCGCACTGCGGATATTTACTGCTCGCATGAGGCGTTGCTGGTGGATTATGAGCGCGCAATGTTGCGCTTGGCAAAGAACAAGGATGGCGACTTAGAGCTGTATGACTTGTCTGCACACCAGTTGTGGATCGGTGAACGTACACGCGGCATTGACGATTTCCACGTGAATTTCGCCGCGATGATTTCCAACCCAGTGGGCATTAAGATCGGCCCGTCGATCACCCCGGAAGAAGCGGTGGCCTACGCGGATCGCTTGGACCCGAACTACGAGCCTGGGCGACTAGCCATAGTTGCCCGCATGGGGCACGATAAGGTGCGCACTGCGCTTCCTGCGATTGTGCAGGCCGTGGAGGCTTCGGGCCATAAGGTGATTTGGCAGAGTGACCCGATGCACGGGAACACCACCACTTCGTCCAATGGCTACAAGACCCGACACTTTGACAAGGTGATTGACGAGGTGCAGGGCTTTTTTGAGGTACACCGCGCGCTGGGCACTCACCCGGGTGGTATTCACATTGAACTGACCGGTGAGGACGTGACTGAGTGCCTGGGTGGTGCCTGGGATATTACTGATGTGGATCTGCCGGGCCGTTACGAGTCAGCCTGCGATCCGCGGCTGAATACCCAGCAGTCCCTGGAACTAGCATTCCTTGTTGCGGAGATGCTGCGCAATTAGCATCTCCGGCTCCTAGCCGATGGTTTTCAGCGTGACTGATTTGCCGTTGTCAACTTCACTTCCAGCGCGGGGGCTTTGAGTGATCACCCGTGAGGAGTCGGACCCGCTGCTTGAGGCGGAGAGTCCGGCTTCTTCTAGTTTTTCTTTGGCATCGGCTAGTTTGCTGCCCACCACGTTGGGAACTTTGACCTTTTTGGCCACGACGATATCGACGCTGGACGAGCTGGGGTCGATGAGGGTTCCAGGACCTGGGGCTGTTCCCACAACCTGATGAGCTTTGGTGCCGGTGGTGTTGTCCTGCTTGATCTGGTCGACTTTGATGCCGGCTTCCTGCAGCTTCTTGGTTCCTTCTTCCTGCGACATGCCCACAATGTCGGGGACTTCGAGGGCGGTGGAGACCTGGATCACCACTTCGGTACCGCGCGTCACTTCGGTACCCGGCGCGGGGAGGATACCAAACACGTGGTCTTTCGGGGTGGTGGAGATGAAGCCTTCATCGACACGTGCGACTTTCAGTCTGCACTCTTGAGCGCCGACTCGGCGGCTGACCGTGAAAGTCCTTTGACGTCGGGTACGGCGACGGGTGCTGGTCCTTTGCTCAGCGAGACACTGACAGCGGTTCCGGTGCGCACTTCTTGGCCTACTGCGGGGCTTGTTTCTGCGACGCCCCCGGCGGGGACGTCGTCGGAGTACACCTGGTCGCCGTCCTGCCAGGTGAGGGTGCGTTCGCTGAGGAGTGCCCGGTAGCGGTCTACGCTGTGATCGGTGGGGATGGTGGGGATGGTGGGGCGTCCGAGGGAAATGAGAATGGCCACATTGCTGCCTCGGACCGCCCTAGAGCCAAAAGGGGGATTGGTACCCACAATCTGGTCGACGGCGGTGTCGTCGTTATACACCTGCTGGATGGTGGGTTCGAAGCCACCGTTCTGGATTGCCGCAGTAGCCTGCACACGGTCCATGCCAATGACTTCTGGAATCTCGCCGTAGCGCCCAGAACCAAACCACCAACCGCCGACGGCGACGGCACAGGTGAGAATGAATATGACGGTCAGCCACACACCGAGTCGGATGCCGGAGCGGTTGCTCACAGGTTTGGGACCCGGCGGGCTGACAGGTGTAGGCGGAGCGGGAGAAGGTGCTTGATGTGCGGGTGTCGCTGCTGCCACGCGGGTTTCGGGTGCCGAGGCTTGCGCGGGGGCTGGTGTGGGAACAACTGGTTCCAGAATGGAGGTTTCGGTTGGCCCCGAGTTGAACACTTCGGTACCCATCTCGTCCGCGTCAAATTCCCGCGTACCAAATTCTTCCGTCGCGGCATCATCCTCAATTTCGGTGGCGCGATGTGCCGCCGCGTTTCGGGGGATGGGTACCTTGAATGCGGGGAGAGACAGTTCGGCTGCTGCACTGTCTACGGCGGAAAGGAATTCCCCGGCGTCGGTGAAGCGTTCCTCGGGGTTGCGGGAGGTGGCTTGGGCAACCAGGGCGTCGAAAAGCGGTGGTACGCCGTCGATGCGGGTGCTGGGGGCGGGGACGTCGTTGTTGAGGCGTTTAAATGCCTGTGCTACCTGGGTGTCGCCGGTGAAGGGGATTTCCCCAGTGAGCAGTTCATAGAGGACGATGCCGGCGGAGTAGACGTCGCTTTCCGGGCCGATGTCGCCGCCTTCGACCTGTTCGGGCGAAAGGTAGGAGACGGTGCCGATGATCTGGTCTGAGGTGGCGGTGTTTTGGGAGGTTTCGCGCACCAGTCCGAAGTCGGCGAGTTTGACCTGGTGGTCGCCGTTGATCAGGATGTTGTCTGGTTTGATGTCGCGGTGCACCATCCCAGCGGAGTGCGCCACAGAGAGTCCGGTGAGCATGCTGCGCATCACAGCTGCGGCGGCGTGCGGGGGCATGGGGCCGCGCTCAGCGAGGAGTTCGCGGAGGGTACCACCGTTGATGAGTTCCATGATGAGGAACAGGTGGTCGCCGTCTTCACCCGTGTCATAGACGTTGACCAGGCAGGGGTGCGACAGTTGCGCCATGGATCGCGCTTCCCGGCGGAAGCGGTCGCGGAAGATGGGGTCATCAATGTAGCGATCGTCCATGACCTTAGCTGCAACCGGTCGCCCGAGGCGGGTATCAATACATCGGTAGACAGTGGACATGCCACCCCGCGCGATGGGTGTTTCGATGCGATAACGCCCATCGAGCAGATCACCAACATTTAACTTCGACATGACCACAAGTATGGCCGAAAAAGTCACACATATGCTAGTCCATCAAACCCAGATAACTCTGAATAAGCCATAAATGTGAGGTAAATTAAGCATTGTGAGTTCTTTTCCAGCAGCACATGATGTCCTACCAGTAGATGAAGTGCTGATTACTATTCCCGACGCCGCGGAACGCATGGGGGTAGTGGTCACCCGATTGTTCGATCTTCTCGGCGACCATCAGCTCATTGCGGTTGAGCGTGATGGCATTTCTTATCTCCCGGAGGCGTACTTTAATAGCGAGGGGGAGATCATCAAGTTCGTGCCCGGAGTGATTGCCGTCCTGTCCGATGGCGGCTATGACGACACGGAAATTCTGCGCTACCTGTTTACCGAAGATGAGTCCCTGCCGGGCCGTCCCATTGACGCGCTCCACGGGCACCTTGCCCGCGAGGTTATGCGGCGGGCGCAGGCTCTGGGGTTTTAGCAGCACTCCCTTGAGTGGGGATGTTGTGGCGGCCGAAAATGTACCGGGTGAGCAGGTACGAGGCCAAAACCGCCGCTGCTACCCAGGGAATATCGTAAAACTTGTGGTTTCCGCTTCCGGTGAACATGAGTGCCACCAGGATTGATAGCCCCGTGGTCCACACCACCAGCCTTCTCGACGGCTGGAATGTGCCGATCAGCGACAACAGGCTGGTGTAGTACCACGGCAAGGTCACCGTGTTGAACACCACCGCCACGCCATAGGCCGCCGTGGTGCCTTTGATAGCGTCCTGATCGGTGCGGCGATACCGCCACCACACCACGACCAGCCCCGCCAGCATGAGCACCTGACAGATCACGCGGCACCAGCCCAGCACCTGGTTGAAGGTGATGTCGTCGTTGATGTAGATGGCAAACGGCGTGGCTACGCTGGCCAGCAATGATGGGAACGCGAGGGGGTTAATCACCTTGGAATTGCCACTGAGCTGCGACACCCAGCCCCAGGAAGACCCCGAGAGAATCGTCACCACTGTGATGGCCACCATCGTCTCCACAGCCACCCACAACCCGGCCAGCACAAACGCCAGTGGGTATCGACGCCCGTCCCACTTAGCCGCGATGAAACGCATCAGCATCCACACCACAAAGGGCATGGCAATAATCGCTGTTGCCTTCAACGCCACAGCCACACCAATCAGCGCCACGCCCACCACGTACCTGCGGCGCAGCGCCAACAGCAGGCCAGCGCACACCAACCCCACCATCAGTGACTCGTTGTGCATGCCACCGATCAGGTGCAGATACATCACTGGGTTGGCCACACCCAGCCACATCGCCAAGGCGGGATTGCCGCCGAGGAGCCGCGCAATCGCTGGAACCGACCACATGATCAATGCGAAACCGGCAATGGATACCAGCTTGTACAGCACCACGCCCAATGTCACGTTATCGCCCACAATGGTGGTGATCACGTTGCCAATGCCCAAGTGCAGCGGGCCGTATGGGGTGGTGGTATTGCGCCAATCGTGGCTGACCTCCAGCATCATCGGCCCCGGGTTGACTGACACGCCCTCTGAATAGGGGTCAAAACCGTCGCGTTGCATCGCGCCTGCATTAGGTACGAGTACACGTCGCGTGAGAGCATCGGTGCCGCGAAAATCAGCGGAATGATCCACGCCCACACGCAACGCTGAATGGAATCAGCCGTGACTGCGGCAGGTGTGGAGAACAGACTTCTACCCAGCTGTGCCCACGTGACCACGATCAGCACAATGCCCACACCAAACAGCGCGTTGAACATACCTGCGCCGTGGCCAAATGCCAAAAAAGACCAGCCCAGTGCATCCAACACACCGCCGCGATACCGCACCGCGCCACCACCATAAGAGCCAATGGCGAGCACCGTTGCGCCTATCACGCCGAGCCACAGTGGTGTGCGGAAAACCTTCATCATCATCTTGCCTGTCGTGTCACATGGTGCGGGTAGTCGCCTTGATCGCAAGCCCTCGCAATGCTTCGGCAACATCGGGGTTGATCTGTGCCTCCTCCCAAATGAGCCAAACCAGATGCGGTGAGCTCCGCAATGCGGTCCTCCACTACTTGCCGCGCACCAGTAGCAGAAATAATGTCGGTGAGGGCCGCAATTTCCTCGGGTGTTTTTACTGTACCTATGCCACGCCGTAAGGCTTCAGCAGCGGTCGGATTATGGGCGTCGGCAAGCGCCAATGCTGAGGCGACAAGCACCGTGCGTTTGCCTTCGCGCAGATCATCACCAGCGGGTTTCCCCGTCACCGCGGGATCGCCGAATACCCCCAACACATCATCACGCAGCTGGAAGGCCACGCCAATATCCGCGCCGAACTTGCGGTACGCATTCACCACGGGCTGCGGGGCGTCGGCAAGCGCGGCCCCAATATGCAGTGGGCGTTCGATGGTGTAGGCGGCGGTTTTAAAACGGTTCACCCGCTCCGCATCCTCTAGACGCTCACTACCTGACGCTTCCAGAGACACATCCAGCAGTTGACCAGCGATAACCTCCGAGCGCATCGCCCGCCACGGCTCCTGGACCCGCTGCAAGGCCGCCGCTGACAAACCCGATGAATGCACCAGATCATCTGCCCATGCCAGGGCAAAATCACCCAACAAAATAGCAACAGACCTGCCAAAATGCGCCGAATCCCCAGACCAGCCACGTTCCCTGTGGCGTGTCTCCACCGTGCGATGTGCCGTCGGACGTCCGCGCCGCGTATCCGAGGAGTCAATAATGTCGTCGTGAAGAAGGGCACACGCCTGGATCAACTCCAAGGAACTCACCGCACGCAACACCGCCTGCGGATCCTCCGAACCACCCACGCCCGTATAACCTGCCCAGGCAAACAATGGTCGCAGCCGCTTCCCACCACCCAACACAAACTGTTCCAACACGTCCACAGCTTCCGGTTGTATACCGGCCAGGTGGTTGCGCTGTTGGGCAAAAAACTCCACTAATACGGCCTGAACCGCTTCTGGGACCTCATCCAACGTCACCATGCGTGCATTCAACCCAACAACCCCTTCTACTCACTACGCCTACTCAAAGAATAAGATACCCAGGCATGCACCCCCATAACATTCCTGCAAACCTTCAAGTCCCTATCTCCCGCGCCATTTCCCTGCGCAGCCCCGGCCAGGTGCCCTTCTCCGTCGAATTCATGCCACCGCGTGACGACGCCGCGGAAGCACGCCTCTGGGCCGCCGCTACAACATTCCATGACCTCGGTGCCTGTTTCGTCTCCGTCACCTACGGCGCCGGAGGATCCACTCGCGAACGCACCAGCCGTGTCGCCCGGCGACTGGCCAAACAGCCCCTCACCACGCTCGTCCACCTCACCCTTGTGGACCATACTGAAGACGAACTTCGCGCCATCCTGCGGGAATACTCCGAACTCGGGTTGACTAACCTTCTCGCTTTGCGGGGCGACCCGCCAGGGGACCCCCTCGGCGAGTGGTGCACCACCGATGGCGGGTACTCCTACGCCAGCGAACTCATTGACCTTGTGCATGCCATGCCTGAATGCCGGCACTTTGACATTGGCATCGCATCTTTTCCCGAAGGGCACCACCGCGCCCGCACCCTTGAAGACGACACGTACTATACCCTGGCGAAATTGCGCGCCGGGGCGCAGTACTCCATCACGCAAATGTTCTTTGATGTGGACCATTACCTGCGGTTGCGGGACCGGCTCGCTGCGGCGGATCCCGAACACGGCACCAAACCTGTGATCCCTGGGCTGATGCCGATCACGAGTCTGAGGTCTGTGCGCCGCCAAGTCGAACTTTCTGGCGCGGCGCTGCCGTCGGCATTGGAGGAACGCCTGGAACGAGCCGCGGCTGGGGACGAAGAGAAAAACCGCGACGAGATCCGCAAAGTGGGTATCGAGGTCACCACAGCTATGGCCGAACGCCTCATCGCGGAAGGGGCTCCGGACCTGCACTTTATGACCCTTAACTTTGCTCGCGCTACCCAAGAAGTCCTTCATAATTTGGGTATGGCACCAGCATGGGGAACTGATGCTGGGCAGGACGCAATCCGTTAATGCTCTGGGGACTTTTCTGTTGTGGATTTTTCCAGCCGGAGGTAGAGAACCGCGAAGGGGCGTTCATCCCCGCGGAAGAGAAAATTGCGCAGAATATCCATAAACCCAAAGGAACGGTACAGGCCGAACGCGCGGTTATTTTCCCCGGCGACTTCTGGGGTAGAGAGGATGGCGTAGGGGGAATCCACGCCTGCCAGCAACTCTGTGAGTAGGGCTCGGCCGACACCGTGCCCCTGATAATCGGGGAGAACGTGGACTTCGGCGACCTCAAAATAATCGTTGAGCGCCACTGAGCGGGGATCGCTGTTGCGGACTGCCTGTCGAATCTGGCTGTGCCACCACTGTTGTGCCCGGCCTAAGTGCCCATACGCCACCCCAACGATCCTGGATCCATCCAGTGCGTAGACCGCGCGAAACTCCGGGAACATCACTGCGTTGCGCCACGCGGTGTTCCGTACAGCCCTTACTTTGGGGTGGTAGTCCATGGCAGTGATGTACACATCAACGAGTTGAGGGCAGTGATCAAGGAACTCGGTGGGGGACAGCGTGTGAATAGTTACAGGCACTACTCCATCTCATCATGAATTGCGTCTTGCCGCTGAAGAAGAGAGAGGGGAAGGGGTGCTCAGCGCAGCGCATAGCCATAATTATCGAACATATGATCGAAAATTGAAGAGGTGGTGTCTGGTGGGGATTTTATAGTGAGGCCACGATCGGAAGAGGGAGAAAGGAGATGATGATGGCCACGGTTATTTCCGCAACAACACGGTTTGGCGGACGCGGGGAAGCTAAGCGTGCGGAGTTTTTGGGGAAGGCGCACGTGTTGCTCACGCAGTCCCAGGTTGCGCTTCGTGCGGGCGACGAAGCCTCCGCGCTGGAACTTGCATATCAGGCTGCGCTGCGGACGGCGGGTGCGCGTATTGCGGTCAGTGCAGTGGCTCAGCGTAAGCGCAAACCGCACGGGGCGTGGGATCAATTAGCTTTGGTTGATGAAACGGGGGTGGAACAGGCGGCTGATTTTAAGGCTTTTTCTAAGCTTCGCTCGCGGGTGTCTAGCGGTATGGAAGTCGAGGTTGATCCGGTTATAGTGCGTGAGTTTGTCCAGCGTGTGCGGGGTTTTCTTGATTCAGTAGATGCGGAGGCTGGCTGGGTTTCTGAGGTTGCATAGTTGTATGAAAGCAATGGAGCGGGGGCAGCAAATGGTTGATCTCGGCGCGAGGCGTAATCACTAGGTAGATTAGGTGGGAACTTTGGCGCTACGCTAGACGTTGCCACCATAAGAAAGCTATTGCCTGAGCATCAATGGGAGGAACAGTGGCTCTTTCAGAGCAGGAACAGCGGATGCTTCGCGAGATTGAGCAGTCCCTTTTGGCTGATGATCCAAAATTTAGTGCCGCTGTCAAAAACGCTGGCGCGTTTGCTGGAGAATCGCGGACTGGTGGACTGACCATCCGCGGCATCGCCCTCTTTATGCTTGGGTTGGTGTTGTTGGTCGGTGGAGTTGCCTTAAGTCAACAAAACTTATGGTTTGTCACTATTAGTGTGGTCGGATTCCTGTTGATGTTTGGTGCGGCGATGTGGATGTTGCAGGGTGGGGCACGTCGTCAATCCATAGAGAGGCGACAGCGCTTTCTAAGGCAGACTCCTGCTGACAGCAATAGCAGTGTTGCTAGTCGGATGGAGGATAATTTCCGTCGTCGCTTCGACGAACATTAGAACATTTCATACTACCGTCTGCGGCCCCCACGGGGGCCGCTTTTTTCGTGTCGGGGTTGTGCTGTTTCTGAGCATTCATTGTGTTCCCACTTCTCCCCACCCACATCTCCCACTTCGCCCCACCTAAGGCGGCGCTCAGCCAATTTTGGTCAGCAAATCCCCAGCTCGCGGGTGTAGATGTTGTGCTTTGGGGGATTTGAGGGCAAATCATATTGATGGGGAAATTGTTACTTAGAGTGGCGGTTGGGGGTAAATTTTTGGCTGTTTTCAAAATTTCTCCCACTCGGAAAAATAGCATCTGACCAGCGTCAAAAGGTGTGTCAAATCTGCTAAATGGTGTGCTGAGTGTTGCTGGTGGGGCAAAAGTGGGGTAGGGTGGGGTGCAGTGGTGGGGCGGTTGAGCTTCAATCGGCCCGCAACTATGTGGCTTCAAGCCTCAAGGTGAGCGCCCCTAGTGAGTTAGTGAGGAAAGGTAGGGCCGAGCATGTTTCTTGGTACCTACACTCCAAAGCTTGATGACAAAGGGCGGTTGACTCTCCCGGCGAAATTCCGCGAGGAACTGGCTGGCGGGTTGATGATCACCAAGGGGCAGGATCACAGTCTTGCGGTTTATCCGCGTGAGGAGTTTGCGGCACGGGCACGTAAAGCAGCCGCTGTTTCTCGCACGAACCCCGAGGCGCGAGCGTTTATTCGTAACTTGGCGGCCAGTGCTGATGAGCAGCGTCCAGACGGACATGGGCGAATTACGTTGTCGGCGGCGCATCGCCAGTACGCGGGTCTTACCAAAGAATGTGTAGTAATCGGTTCAGTGGATTTTCTGGAAATCTGGGACGCCGAAGCTTGGGCAACGTACCAGGCTGAAACTGAAGCCGCCTTCTCTGCTGCTGAAGACGACGTTTTGGGTGGTCTGCTGTAGCAGGTTGGAGTGTGTGTACGGACTCTGCTTGGCGGAGTTGCTCTGGTGTACTTCCCCAACATCAGATCAATGACCCCGGGCAGGGCCCTACGCACACCCCGGCAGTTTGTTTTGTGAATGAGGAGGTGATCAACCTAGATGCACGGACATGTTCCAGTTTTGCGTGATCGTGTTACTGAGTTGATTGCAGACCCTGTTCGCGAAATGGGCGACAAGGCAGTCATTGTTGACGGCACATTAGGTGCCGGAGGACATGCTGAGTTTTTCTTGAGATCTTTTCCAAAGGCGTGCGTAATTGGCCTGGATAGGGACCGATTAGCCGCTGAAGGAGCTCAGGAACGACTCGCCACTTACGGCGAGCGTTTTGGTTTTTACCACACTCGTTTTGATGGCCTAGGCACGGCAATTGAAACTGGTGAGGGGGAGCCGTTTGAGCGGGCTCGGGCCTACGGGGTATCAGGAGCGTTGTTTGATTTGGGTGTGTCGTCGATGCAGTTGGATCAAACGGAACGAGGTTTTGCATACAAAACCGATGCTCCGCTGGATATGCGTATGGATCCTTCACAGGGAATCACTGCTGCGGATGTGTTGAACACCTACTCGCACGGTGACCTTGCGCGGGTACTGAAAACCTACGGAGATGAGCGTTTCGCGGGCAAGATTGCGTCAGCTGTGCTGCGTGAGCGGGAGAAAGAACCGTTCACAACGTCTGCTCGCCTTGTGGAGTTGCTGTATGCGACCATTCCGGCCGCTACTCGACGCCACGGTGGTCATCCTGCTAAACGCACGTTTCAGGCGCTGCGGGTTGAGGTGAACGCCGAACTGGATTCCCTAGAGCGGGTGATTCCCATGATTGCTGACGAACTCACTGTTGGTGGGCGAGTGGTGTTCATGAGCTATCAGTCGCTGGAGGACAAGATTGTGAAGCGACAGTTGGCGGAGATGACAAAGTCGCAATCTCCGCCAGGGTTGCCGATGGAACTGCCGGGCACGGCCCCTAAGTTCCGGCTGGTAACGCGCGGTGCTGAGAAGGCAACTGCGCAGGAAGTGGAAGATAACCCTCGGGCAGCCCCGGTACGGGTTCGAGCAATGGAACGAATAGGAAGGTAATGCAATGACAATAACGAGTGGTACCCGTGGCAATACTGCATTGCTCGACCGTCCGGTGCGGAAGAGGACGACGACGCTCACGCCGTCGAGAAGCATTCCGCAGCGGCGTCGGTTCCAGCACACACCTGGGTCAAAGCAGGTTGTGTCTGTACGCGGTCGTCGTGTTGTAGCGCCAAAGGCACGTCCGGGTGTCATTCGTTTTGCGTCGCTGATTGTTGCGCTGTTGGTGTGCGGCGTGGTGGGAATGATGGTGCTATCAGGCACGTCCACCGAGCAGACATTCCGTTTGCAGCAGTTGCGGTCGCAGGACACGCAATTGGCGAACCAGCTAGAGACGCTGCGTCGTGATGTGGAGGATGCGAAGTCGGCAGCCGAGGTTGCTCGCCAGGCTTCCGAGAATGGTTTTGTGGTGGCTGAGCAGCCTGGTGTGCTTGTTGTGCAGCCGAATGGCGCGATAGAAGAACAGCGAGTAGCGGACCCGGGGGCAACACGGCCTATTGTTGATGTGAATGGTCGTTCAACACGGTCGTCGAACCCGGCATCCAGCAACCCGTCAGAGACGCGTGAAGTGTCGGGCAACTTGGAAGCTATTCCTAATAACGACGTGCAGGTTCCGGCCCAGCTTCCGGCGGTGACTCCGTACGCGCCGACGGTTCGGAACCCACAGGCAGGTAGGTGACACACAGTGAGTTCACGCCCCCAGCGTGATCGTAGAAGAGCGGGACAAGATACTTTGTCCCGCGCTTCGTCGTATCGCACACAGCCACAACCAAAAAGACGTACCCAAGCCCAGGTGGTGGCGTATCGTTTGAAGATCGCCAGCAATATCGCCTTGCTTGTGTTGGTGGTGTTGATCGCCCGGTTGGCGTGGGTGCAGCTGGTCTGGGGGCCTGATTTGTCAGTCGCTGCCCAACAGCAGAGGACGCGTGTGTTTACGGATCCGGCTCGTCGTGGTGAGATCACCGATAAGTCTGGTAATCAGTTAGCGTTCACGATGCAGGCGAGGTCGTTGACTGTGTCCCCGAAGGTATTGCGGGACGAGATTCAGGCCCGCCACGAGATGAAGCCAGACGAGTACGGCACGGTGGATGAGGTGCTGAAGGAAATTTCTGAGGAAATTCCGAAAATGGTGAAAAACTCAGGAAATCAACCCAGCAAAGTGAACTCCAAGGAGATTATGGAGAAACTGCGTGCCGACACAAACTATGAGGTGTTGGTGCGCAATGTCGACCCCGACGTGGCCGCAGATGTTACCAAGAAGTTTGAGGGGGTGGCTGCGGACCATCAGGATATTCGTCAGTATCCCAACGGTGCCATCGGGGAAAATGTGATTGGCAAGATCAGCATGGATGGGGAGGGTCAGTTCGGCCTTGAAGCCTCCTCGGACGCGATGCTCGCCGGGGTGGATGGTAAGCGGACATTAGATGTGTCCGCCCGTGGCCAGGCCATTCCCGGAACGCAGCGCGACGAGGTTGCCGTGATCAACGGCGCGAATGTGGAGTTGACCCTGGATCTGGATCTGCAGACCTACGTCCAGCAGCAACTGGAGCAGGCGAAGACACAGTCGAAGGCGAAGGGGGCGTCGGCGGTGGTGCTGGATGCGAAGACGGGCGAGGTGTTGGCGATGGCGAACACCGGCACCATCGATCCCAATGGCGACATCACAAGCCAGCTGGAGAAGGGAAAGAACTTTGATAACCCGTCCGTGACCTCGCCGTTTGAGCCCTGGCTCGGTGGCCAAGGTGATTACCGCTGCGGCTGCGATTGAAGATGGCGTGACCAAGCCTGATGAAGTGCTGCAGGTTCCGGGCAGCATCAACATGTCTGGGGTGACGGTCAAGGATGCGTGGGACCACGGCACTGTCGGCTACACCACAACGGGTGTGTTTGGTAAGTCCTCCAACGTGGGGACGCTGATGCTGGCGCAGCGCGTAGGTGAAGATCGTTTCGCCGATATGCTGGAGAAGTTCGGTGTGGGTCAGGCGACCGGTATTGAGTTACCGAGCGAATCGGAGGGTCTGCTACCCGCCCGATCTCAGTGGTCCGGTGGCACTTTTGCTAACCTGCCTATTGGGCAGGGTATGTCTGTGACATTGTTGCAAATGGCGGGGATTTACCAGGCTATTGCGAATGATGGTGAGCGCATTGAGCCGCGCATCGTCAAAAAGATTACTGATGCGAATGGTGTGGAGCAGGAGTTGCCGGAGGCGAAACGGACCCAGGTGGTCAGTCCTCAGACCGCGCAGACAGTGGCCGACATGTTCCAGTCTGTGGTGCAGAGCGATTCTGCCGGGGTTCAGCAGGGTACGGGTGCTGCCGCTGCGGTGGATGGTTACCAGGTTGCCGGTAAGACGGGTACCGCCCAGCAGGTGGACCCGGCGTGTAACTGCTATTCCAATTCCAAATATTGGATCACGTTTGCGGGACTCGCTCCGGTGGATAATCCGCGTTTTGTGGTGGGCCTGATGCTGGACGCCCCGGAGCGTGGCGTGCATGGTGAGGGTGGGCAGTCGGCCGCCCCGTTGTTCCACGATATTGCTGCATGGTTGCTTAATCGCGATAACGTGCCGCTTTCACCCGAGTTGCCTGGACAGCTGGTACTGCAGGCTAACTGAGTGTGGTGGCGGTTATAGAATGTTTTCAATCAGAACTTTTAAGAAGGAGACCTTGTGGTGAGTGCGCCGTCGTTGGGAGAGTTGGCCTCTCTGTCAGGAGGGACTATTTACCAAGGTCAGGACGTTACAGTGGAGGCTATTGGGTTGGTGGCCCAGGAACTCGCCCCGGGGGCGTTGTTCGCGGCGGTACCAGGGACGCGTGTTCATGGTGCGACCTTTGCTGCAGATACGGAGGCCGCCGCGATTCTCACGGACGAAGCAGGTGTGGAGATCCTGCAGAAGGCGGGGAGACTCGCCCAATTCTGGTGGTTCCGCATGTGCGTTCGGTCTTGGGGACAGTGTCTGCCCGGGTGTTTGGGGATCCGTCGCAGCAGTTGACCATGATCGGTATTACGGGAACCTCTGGTAAGACGACCACCAGTTACCTTCTGGAGGCTGGTCTGCTGGCCGAAGGGCATAAGGTGGGGCTGATCGGTACCACGGGTACTCGCATTGATGGTGTGGCTGTTCCCACGAAGCTGACTACGCCGGAGGCCCCGAAGCTCCAGGAATTGTTTGCCCAGATGCGGGACGAGGGGGTCACGCATGTGGTGATGGAGGTCTCCAGCCACGCGATTGCGCTGGGCCGAGTGGCGGGCACACATTTCACAGTGGGGGCTTTTACTAATTTGTCCCAGGATCACCTGGATTTTCACCACTCTATGGAGGAGTATTTCGAGGCTAAGGCCGCGTTTTTCCGCCCGGGACCGGAGCATTCCGTGGTGTGTGTGGACGATGCATGGGGCCGCAGGATGGCTGAGGTGGCGGGCGTCGATACGCTGACGGTGTCCACCGGTTCGGAGCCGGCTGCGGTGACTACACGCAATGTTGTGGTGGAACCGGACGGCAGCCAGCGCTTTGAGGTGCTTATCGACGGCGCTCCCATTCCCGTTCACCTGCCTGTCCCGGGTGCGTTCAACGTGGCGAATGCGGCGCTGGCGCTGGCTGCGGCGTCTGCAGCTGGGAGCGATCCGCAGGTTGTCGCTCAAGGCATGTCCACCATTCAGGTACCAGGGCGCATGGAAAAATCGATGCCGGGCAGGATTTCCTGGCGGTCGTGGACTATGCGCACAAGCCTGCTGCGGTGGCTGCGGTGCTGGACACCCTGCGACAGCAGGCCACCGGCCGTATCGGTGTGGTGTTGGGCGCGGGCGGGGACCGTGATGCCGAGAAGCGTCCGCTCATGGGTGCCGCCGCCGCCGAGCGCGCGGACCTGGTAATTATTACCGACGACAACCCCCGTTCCGAGGACCCTGAACTGATCCGAAATGCAATCGTCGCAGGCACAGCAGACCTTCCTGCCGAGGTGCGTGTGATTGGTGATCGCGCTGAAGCGATTCGCGCTGCTGTGTCGTGGGCTGGGCCGGGTGATGCTATTGTTATTGCCGGTAAGGGGCATGAAACAGGGCAGCTGGTCAATGGTGTGACACACCATTTTGATGACCGGGAGGAACTTCTCGCCGCGCTGAAAGGGGAGCACTCATGATCACGCTCACTCTGGCGGAGGTCGCGGAGATTGTTGGCGGTCAACTGAATGGTGATCCGCACATTCGTGTGGACTCGGTGGAGTTTGATTCCCGCAAGGTCACGCCGCACACCTTGTTCGTGGCGCTGCGCGGGGCGCGGGTGGATGGGCATGACTTTGCCACTAGTGTTGACGGGCCGGTGCTGGCGGCGCGCCCCGTGGATGCGCCGTCGGTGGTGGTGCCGCACATCGATAATCCACAGTCCAACGCCGATGCCTACGCTCACGACCCTAGTGGCGATAACGCATCGGTACTGGAAGCGCTCTCCAAGTTGGCTCGCTACAACATCGACCACGCGGATGTCACGGTCATTGGTGTGACGGGGTCCGCTGGTAAAACCTCCACGAAGGATCTCATCGCCAGCGTGGTGCAACGCCTAGGGAGTACGGTGGCACCCCCGGGATCCTTCAATAACGAACTGGGGCACCCCTACACCGCGTTGCGTTGCGACAAGACAACCGACTACTTGGTGGCGGAGCTTTCTGCACGCGGCCTTGGGCATGTGGCCCACCTGGCGCAGATCGCCCCACCCACCATCGGGGTGGTGCTCAACGTTGGCACGGCGCACCTCGGGGAGTTCGGTAGTCGGGAGGTGATCGCTCAGGCTAAAGGTGAGTTAGTCGCAGCGCTGCCCAGCACAGGTGTTGCCGTGCTCAACGCCGACGACCCGCTGGTCACCAACATGCCAACCAGCGCGAAAGTGGTGCGCTTTTCCACCACCATGGAAGCCGACTACTACGCCACGGACATTCAGCTTGGCGAATTGTCGCAGGCAAGCTTTGTGCTGCACACTCCACACGGCCAGGCACCCGTGAACCTTCAGGTGTTCGGCGAGCATCAGGTTGCCAACGCCCTCGCCGCCGCAGCGGTGGGTGTGGAATGCGGCTTGAGTGTCGCCGACGTGGCACAGGCGCTCAGCGAGCACACGGCAGCGTCGGCGCATCGCATGGACGTGCAACGCTGCGGTGACGTGGTGATCATTGACGATGCCTACAACGCCAACCCCTGACTCCATGCGTGCAGGCGTGTCCGCGCTGATCGACGCCACAAGTAAGAAGACGTGGGCAGTGCTCGGCCAGATGAACGAACTGGGCGAGGACGCAGACGCAGAACACCGCAAGCTGGGGGAGTACCTGGCGGAACGGGGCGTCGATACGCTGGTTGCGGTAGGGAACCTCGGCGCAGGTTGAGGCGCTGGCCAACAGCGCTAGAGAACACGGTGTACACACCCTAGTGGCATCAGATGTGCAGCAGGCGGTGGACTTGGTTCAGGCGGAGCTTGCACCTGGCGATGCAGTGTTGGTGAAGGCATCGTATTCTGATTCTTTATGGCGAGTAGCTGAGGGCCTCATGCAACTTAGGAGAAGCGAATGACCCAGATCATCATTAGCGGCGCGATCAGCTTCCTTGTCGCGATCTTTTTGACACCGCTTCTCATCCGGCGATTCAGCGCCGAAGGGCTCGGACAGGAAATTCGGGAAGACGGGCCCCGTTCCCACCTGCGTAAACGCGGAACCCCGACCATGGGCGGCATTGCCATCCTCGCGGGTATTATTGTCGCCTACGTGGCCACCAACATCGTGGGCACCATCAACGGCAAAGGGGGGTTCACTGTCTCCGGCATTCTGGTTCTGGGACTCACCCTCGCGCTGGGCGGGCTGGGATTCGCCGACGATTACATCAAACTCGCCCAATCTCGGAATCTTGGCCTGAACAAGAAAGCCAAGCTCATCGGCCAGGCTGCCGTCGCGTTGGTGTTCGGCTTCCTTGTGCTGCAGTTTAAAGACGAGTACAAACTCACCCCAGGATCCACGCACCTGTCGTACATTCGCGACATCCCCACCGTGGACATTTCGCTGGGGGCTGGTGTGTTTGGGTTTATCCTGTTCATGCTGTTCATCTACATTTTGATCAGCGCCTGGTCCAACGCCGTGAACCTCACCGACGGCCTCGACGGACTCGCCGCTGGCAGTACCGCCATGGTTATGGGTGCGTACACCACCATCACGTTCTGGCAGTTCCGCAATTCCTGTGAGGTCAACGTTGAGCCGGGCTGCTACTCGGTACGCGACCCCCTTGACCTGGCCATCCTGGCTGCGGCCGGACTGGGTGGATGCCTCGGGTTCCTGTGGTGGAACGCGGCACCCGCGAAATCTTCATGGGAGACACCGGCTCTCTTGCACTCGGCGGCCTGGTGGCTGGCATTTCCGTGGCTTCCCGGACCGAACTGCTCATGATCATCATCGCCGCGCTGTTTGTTATCGAGGCGGCCTCCGTGGTGATCCAGGTGTTTGTGTTCCGCACGCGCGGCACTCGCTTCTTCCGCATGGCCCCCTTCCATCACCACTTTGAAAATGGCGGCTGGGCTGAAACCACCGTGGTGGTGCGTTTCTGGCTCATCTCCGCCATGGCCTGCATCACCGGCATGGCCTTGTTCTACAGCGAATGGCTACTGACCACAGGGGTGTAAATGACTTCTCCACAGCTGCCCACCGAACTTCACGGCAACGTACTCGTCGCCGGTGCCGGAATCTCCGGTGCCGGAAGCGCCCGTATGCTCGTAGACCTCGGTGCTAGTGTCACCGTTGCCGACGACGATGAAACCGCCCGGCTTCGCGTCAGCGAAATCACCGGCGCGGACAACACCAGCGTCACCGACGTGGACCTTAGCCGCTACAGCTGTGTTGTTACCTCACCCGGCTGGCGGCCCACCACCCCTCTGCTTGTCGACGCCGCGAACCAAGGCATCCCCGTCATCGGCGACGTGGAACTGTGCTGGCGGCTCGATCGCAGCGGCGTGTTCGGCCCGCCCCGCACCTGGCTGGCGGTGACTGGAACCAACGGAAAAACCACCACGACCGCCATGCTCGCCGCCATGATGAACACTGTCCCTGTGGGCAACATCGGCGTCGCCGTGAGCGATGCACTGACCAGCGGCAATGACATTCTGGTGGTGGAGCTTTCCAGCTTCCAACTCCACTGGTCCAGCACCATCCGCCCGGCCGCTGGCTGCCTTCTCAACCTGGCCGACGACCACATTGACTGGCACGGGAGTTTTGACAACTACCGTGCTGACAAGGCCAAAGTGCTGCTTGGCGATGTCGCGGTGGTGGGTATCGACGACCCGAACCTCGCCGGCTACGATGCCATTGGCTTTACGCTGAGCGCCCCGGCGCGCGGGCAGGTTGGCATCGTGGATGGCATGATCGTGGACAATGCTTTGGCGACAATGTGGTCATCGCGTCCGCAGAGGGTATTTCCCCCGCAGGACCGGCGGGTCAGCTGGACGCCTTGGCCGCAACTGCCATGGCGAGGTCGCAGGGCATTGAGCCACATACGATTGCGAAAGCCCTTGCCACCTTTGAGGTGTCGGGGCATCGCGGACAGGTGGTGCACCGCGCCGGGGGAGTGGCCTTCGTGGATAATTCCAAAGCCACCAACCCTCATGCCGCGGAGGCCGCGTTGTCTGGATGTGACTCGATCATTTGGGTCGCGGGTGGCCAGCTCAAAGGCGCGGACATTACGCAGTTGGTGGCCAATCACGCGTCTCGGATGAAAGCGGCGCTGCTGCTGGGAGTAGATAGGCATATTCTTCAGCGTGAGCTTGAGAAGTACTCTGTGCCCACGATGGTGACCGATTCCACCGACCCAGAGGTGGCTATGCAGGAGCTGATGGGTTACGCGGCGTCGATAGCCGAACCTGGTGACACGGTGGTGCTGGCCCCAGCGGCGGCATCGCTGGACATGTATAGCGGAATGAGCCAGCGCGGCAATCTTTCGCCCATTATGCGAAGGAACAGCTATGACGACTCTTGCCAATCGTGTGAAACCCTGGGCGCTGGACCTGCGTTCGCGCCCGCTGCTGGACTACGTGGTGATTCTTGGCGTGGTGTTCATCCTCAGCGGCCTGGGCATTGTCATGGTGTTTTCCAGTTCCATGGCGGTGTCGGCGCTGCAGGATGATTCGCCCTGGTCACGTGTGGTGCGCCAGGGTGTGATGGTGGTGGTGGGCTTTATCGCCATGTGGATGGGCCTTCGGGTTCGGCCGCAGTCGATCCGCCGCTGGTCGTCGTGGCTGCTGGTGGCGGCGTTTGCCTTGCTGATTCTCGTGCTCATCCCAGGGATTGGTACCGGTAAGGAGCAATGGGGTGCGCAGTCCTGGATTGGTGTGGGGCCGATCAGCATTCAGCCTTCGGAGTTGGCCAAAGTGGCCATCGCGGTGTGGGGAGCCGCCTACCTAGCTGACCAAAAGACCACCGCGCCATGGCGGGAAAACAAGTTTGTGCGCTTTACTGGGGTGGGTATCGCCATGTTTGGGTTGATTATCCTCCAGGGGGACCTGGGCATGGGACTCACCATTGCGTCGGTGATTGCCCTGGTGTTGTTCTTTAGCGGTATTCCTATCGGTTACCTTGTGGTGAGCGCCGTGGTGGGTGTGCTTGGTTTGGTTGGTGTGGCGTTCTCGGGCGGCTTCCGTTCCAGCCGTATCACTGTGTACATAGATGCGCTGCTTGGGCATTTCGACGACACGCGCGACACCGCGTTCCAGTCCTATCAGGGCTTCCTTTCCCTCGCCGACGGTGGCGCAACCGGCGTGGGCGTGGGCCAGTCCAGGGCAAAATGGTTCTATCTGCCTGAAGCGACCAACGACTTCATTTTCGCCGTCGTGGGGGAGGAGCTTGGTCTGTGGGGCGGGGCCATGCTGATCCTGCTGTTTGGCATGCTCGGCTACTTTGGGTTGCGCGCGGCACGCCGCAAACTCCGACCAGTTCATTTCTCTCATGGCGGCGACGCTGACCACCGGTGTGGTGGTGCAGGCGTTCATCAACGTCGCCTACGTGATCGGCCTGGCACCTGTGACCGGTATCCAGCTGCCCATGATTTCCTCTGGCGGTACCTCTGCGGTGATTACCTTGGCCTCGATGGGGCTGTTGGCCAACTGCGCGCGCCATGAGCCGGAGGCCATTTCCGCGATGCAGTCCTACGGTCGCTTGAGCATTGACCGCCTTCTGCGCTTGCCGGAACCCCTGACCGCCCGCCCGCCGCGACGTGGCCGCCAGCAACGACAGCCAGTGACGCAGCGTCGTCCCGCGCGTCCGCCGCGCCCGCAACGACAAGAACCGCCGCGGCGAGTGGGCCCAGCCGAAGACCGTTACTACCGCCGAAGGAGCTAATACGTGACCGAACTTTCCATTGTGGTGGCGGGTGGCGGAACAGCCGGCCACATCGAACCAGCATTGGCTGTGGCCGATGCCCTCCGCGACGGGCATGGTGCCCAGGTGGTGGCACTGGGCACCACCAAAGGGCTGGAAAAAGACTTGATCCCCGAACGCGGCTACGAACTCGCCCTGATCAACCCGGTACCGGTACCCAGGAAACCCAACGCAGACTTGGCGCTGCTGCCATTCCGCGTGATCAAAGCCGTGATGAACACCCGGAAAATCTTGAAGCGCGTGCACGCAGATGCTGTGATCGGTTTCGGCGGATATGTGTCCGCACCGGCCTACCTGGCCGCGCGCTCACTGGGCATCCCATTTTTTGCGCACGAAGCCAACGCGCGCGCAGGCATGGCCAACAAGTTGGGTGTATTCCTTGGCGGAATTGGTCTGAACGCCGTGAGCAATTCCGGCATGAAAGGCGACGTGGTGGGCGTGCCCATTCGCGCCAGCCTTGCCCCCGACGCACCGCAAGAAAAGCGCAAGGCCGAAGCCTGCGACTTGTGGGGGCTGGACCCCAACAAGCCCACGGTGCTGGTCACGGGCGGTTCCCAAGGTGCCATGTCCATTAACGACGCCGTGGCCATCGCCGTCCCCGAACTCACCAAGGCCGGTATCCAAGTCCTGCACGCTTTTGGCAAGAAAAACATCTCGCCGGAAATCTTCGACGGCTACGTGGCTGTGCCCTACATAGATCGCATGGACCTGGCCTACGCCGTGGCTGACGTGGTGGTGTGCCGCGCCGGGGCCATGACAGTGGCCGAGGTGACAGCCGCCGGAAAACCCGCCATCTACATTCCCCTGCCGCACGGAAACGGAGAGCAGGCGCTCAACGCAAAGCCGGTTATTTCCGCAGGTGGTGCCACCCTCATTAATGACAAGGAACTCACGGGGGAGGCGCTTGCCACCCAGATTCGTGCCATCATTGATGATCAAGAGATTTATTCCTCCATGGTTGACGCCACAAAGCGCAGCAGCCTGGGGCGGGCTGCAGAAGACATCGCCGCCCGAATTGTGAAGGAAGGTTCCAAGTGAGAGTCCATTTGGTTGGTATCGGTGGGTCCGGCATGTCCGGCGTGGCCCGGATTTGTTGTCTCGTGGTGATATAGTCAGCGGCTCAGACATGAAAGACTCCAGGGCTGTCCTGGCGCTACGCTCCATGGGCGCGCACATTGCCATCGGACACGCAGCTGAGAACCTGGAACTATCTGGCGAGCTGCCCGACGTGGTGGTTATTTCCTTCGCCGCAATCCCGCAGGATAACCCGGAACTGATCGCCGCGAAAGCACATGGGATTCCCATCGTGCGGCGCTCCGACCTGCTTGCCGACCTCATGGCGGACCACACACAAGTCCTTCTTGCCGGTACCCACGGAAAAACCTCCACCACCTCCATGACCGTTGTGGCCATGCAGGCGGCGGGTATGGACCCCAGCTTTGCCATCGGCGGCCAGCTCAACAAGGCCGGAACCAATGCGCACCACGGCACAGGACAGTGCTTTGTGGCGGAAGCCGATGAATCGGATGCCTCCCTGCTGCGCTACAGTCCCGACATCGCCGTGGTCACCAACATCGAGCCGGACCACCTGGACTTCTTCAAAAACGCCGACGCATACTTCAAGGTGTTCGATGATTTCGCCGACCTAGTTGGCGACACCCTTATCGTCTGCCTCGACGATGAGCACGCCACAGCTCTCGGTGAACGTGCGGCGCAACGAAACATTCGTGTGGTCGGGTACGGCACCAAGGACCACGCGACCATTCCCAACAGGGCAAAGGTCATTGATATTGCCGCTGAGCGCTTTGGCAGCCGCGCAACATTCAACGTGGACGGCACCACCGTCCAAGCAGATGTGCTCGTGCCAGGGGAGCACATGGTGCTCAACGGTGCAGCGGCGCTGCTAGCCGGACACCTGGCCGGAGGGGACGTCGAGAAGCTTGCCGAAGGTTTAAGTGGGTTTACTGGCGTGCGGCGTCGTTTTGAGCATCGAGGCACTGTGAACGACATTCGCGTGTTCGATGACTATGCGCACCACCCCACGGAAGTCGAGGCGGTCCTGCGCGCCGCCCGGCAGAAGATCGAAGCTGAGGGGCGCGGCCGGGTCGTGGTGGTGTTCCAGCCACACCTGTACTCCCGCACCGCCGAATTCGCCGAAGAATTTGCGGCAGCGCTGTCCCTTGCCGACGAGGCCATTGTGTTGGACATTTTCGGCGCGCGCGAGCAACCCGTCGACGGTGTGACTTCCCGACTAATCACCAACGCCATGACCATCCCGACCACCTACGTTGTTGATTTTTCCGCCGCGCCCGCTGCCGTCGCGGACATTGTGCAACCCGGTGATATTGTGCTCACCATGGGTGCCGGAAATGTGACCATGTTGGCCGATGAGATCCTCAACCATGTCAGCTAGACGCATCGCGATCATCGCCACCGCCGTCGTGGGCATCGCCGCCCTCGTCGGGGCGGTGGCGTACTTCATGCCCATCTTCAAGGTGCAGAACTTCAGCATCCGCGGGCAGCACAACACCAGCGCGGAGGACATCCAGTCCGCCACCCACATTTCCATCGGTGCCAACCTTATGCGTATCGACGCCCCGTCTGCCGCACACAGCGTCGCACAACTCCCGTGGGTGGATAAGGCGACGGTGACCAGGGAATTTCCCAACACCGTTGACGTGGAAGTTCAGGAACGCACCGCCGCGCTCTACGTGAAGCGCGACGATGGCGAACATCTCATTGACGAAAAAGGCAAACCGTTTATCATCGACGCGCCGCCGGAAGGCACCGTGGAGATCACCGAGACCAACGAGGACGACCAGAAGCTCTTCGCTGACGCAATCTCCGTGCTGAAATCTCTCGATGACACGAGTCGGGCAGCCGTGGCGCGGATCAAAGCTCCGTCCCAATATGAATTTTCACTCATAACACATGATGATCGCGAAATATATTGGGGCGCTCCCGAAAATAATCACGACAAAGCAGTGGCCACAAAAACCGTCCTGCAGCGTGAAGGAGCGTACTGGAACGTGAGCGCGCCGGGGCTTGTCACCACACGGTAATTTCGCACGTCAACAACCCTAAAGTAGTGGTTGAGGGACCGACACGCCGCCGGAAAAATACGAACAATCAACCAAAAATAACGGAATATGGAAACAGTAACCGCACAGATTTACATGAAAGGCGAGCCTGACCCCTATGACTTCTCCTAATAACTACCTCGCCGTCATCAAGGTTGTTGGTGTTGGCGGCGGTGGCGTTAACGCCGTTAATCGCATGATCGAAGAAGGACTGAAGGGCGTCGAGTTCATCGCCGTGAACACAGACTCGCAGGCTCTGATGTTCTCCGACGCGGACGTGAAGCTTGACATCGGACGCGAAGCGACCCGCGGTCTAGGGGCCGGAGCTAACCCAGAAGTCGGTCGCGCATCCGCTGAGGACCACAAGGCCGAAATCGAAGAAACCCTCAAAGGCGCGGACATGGTGTTCGTCACCGCTGGTGAGGGCGGCGGCACGGGCACCGGCGCGGCACCTGTGGTGGCCAGCATAGCCAAGAAAATGGGCGCCTTGACGGTGGGTGTGGTGACCAAACCCTTCAAATTCGAAGGTCGACGCCGTACCAAGCAGGCGGAAGAGGGTATTCAGGCGCTGTCCGAGGTGTGCGACACGCTGATTGTGATCCCGAACGATCGCCTGCTCCAGATCGGGGACGAAAACCTCTCCATGATGGAAGCGTTCCGCTCTGCCGATGAAGTGCTGCTCAACGGTGTGCAGGGCATTACGGACATCATCACCATTCCCGGCATGATCAACGTGGACTTTGCCGACGTGCGCTCCGTCATGTTTGATGCCGGTTCCGCTTTGATGGGCATTGGCAAAGCACGGGGCGAAAATCGTGCTCTCATTGCCGCTGAACAGGCTATTAACTCCCCGTTGCTGGAATCCACGATGGAAGGCGCCAAAGGGGGTTCTACTCTCCTTCGCCGGTGGCTCGGACCTGGGTCTGCACGAGGTCAATGCTGCTGCAGACATGGTGGAGCAGCGCGCCGATGAGGACGTTAACCTCATCTTTGGTGCCATCATCGACGACAACCTCGGTGATGAAGTCCGGGTGACCGTGATCGCCGCCGGCTTTGACAACATCAAACAGGACACTAACGACGTCCGCCGTCCCTCGCTGTCCTCTGTTCCCTCACCGGAGCCGGAGCCAGCACCCACGCCGACTCCCGTTCCCGAGCCTGCGAGTAGCAGCGGTCTGTTTGAACAGCAGCAGCGCCCGCCAAGCTACGAGCCGCGTTATGAGCCGCCACAGCGTCGCACCCCAGGCATGTTTACGGAACCTCCAGCGAAGCCACGCTTCGACGATGACGATGAATTAGACGTGCCAGACTTTATGTAAAATTACATGGCATGACACTTAAAACCCCGCCCAGTTCACAAGGTTTTTTTACCACTCGAACAGGCGGGGTTTCTGCTGCGCCCTTTGATTCCTTCAACCTGGGAGATCATGTGGGCGATGATCCGCAGGCGGTGGCAGCGAACCGTGCGCGCTTGGCGTCGATAATCGGCGTGTCGGATTTTGTGTGGATGGAGCAACTTCACACCAACACAGTGACTGTGGTGGACGCCCCACAGATTGCGCCCGCAACGGACGCTGTGGTGACCACACAGCGCGGTTTAGCCTTGGCTGTACTCACAGCCGACTGCGTGCCTCTACTGCTCTCTGACGACCGCGCAGGAGTCATTGCGGCTGTTCATGCGGGCCGTCTTGGCGCGCGCAATGACATCCTTCTCCGCACCCTTGACACAATGGAAAGTCTGGGCTCGAAACCCGAGACCACGCACGTGTTGCTGGGTGCCGCGGCATCGGGGAAAAGGTATGAAGTTCCCAAGGAAATGGCCGATGACTTCGAGGCGGCGGTTCCGGGGTCGCGGACGCGTACGGAGCAGGGTACCTGGGGAATTGACATCCGTGCTGGACTTGTACGACAATTGCTTTCTCGGGGGGTAAAAAATATTGATGTGAATCCTCATTGCACCATTAAAAATGAGCACTATTTTTCTTATAGAAGAGAAGGTAAAACTGGGCGTCAGGCTGGCGTGATTTGGTTATCACATTTACTTGGCAAAGACCAATGATTTGTTTCTGTGTAATTAACTAATATGTCGTGAGGGTTTAATTAACAATCAAATATTGCGCGTGTCGTAACCGAACAAGTGTCACTTTTCCCACTACGGTAAAAAGCACGTTTCCAGGTCAGCAACACGTAAAGAGGAATGCACCATGTCTAGTGTCCAAAAGGTCAAAGAGTTCTTCGGTCTCGTCTCCTACGAGGAGGATGACCATGATGCCTACTACGCCGACGAGGCCGCATACTCGGCCGCTCCGGCACCCAGCTACGCTGACCGCCACACGATGCCGTACGACTACCAGCCGGAATACCAGGCGCCGCCGCGGGTTTATGAGGCGGCCGTGGTTCGCGTCTCCCTTCGCTCATACACCGAAGCGTCCCGTATCGGTGAACCATTCCGTGATGGCGACGTAGTTGTGTTTGATATCACAGAGGTGCAGAGTGCTGACGCGAAGCGAATCGTGGACTTTGCTGCTGGTGTGTGCTTCGGTCTGCGCGGCAAAATGGAGAAGGTTGCCCCGCGTGTGTTTGCTGTCATCCCGGAGAACGCCCACGTTTCTCAGATGGAGCTGGAGCGCGCAGCCAACCTTCGCTAGACCCTACCTTCCCCCTGATTGGGGGTGGGGTGGTGCTCCACCAATATGAGGGGGGAACTTTCGGCTAGGGTCGGTTCGGTGAGTATCGCTCTGAACGTCCTTGATCTCCTATTGGAGATTTTCAAATGGATCCTTTTGGTGAGGATCGTCATCGAAATGATTCAATCATTCTCCAGGAATTTCCGACCACCGCGGTGGTTTGCTGTTATCGCAGAACCCCTGTTCGTGGTCACTGATCCCCCAATTAAAGCCTTGCGGAGGTTGATCCCGCCCATCCGGATGGGCGGAGTGGCGCTAGATTTATCGGTGCTCGTCTTGTTCTTCGCGATCATGATAGTACAGATGATTCTGCGTTATTTGATCTGACCGAAGGCAGTCAAATTTTCCCCAAGAACACCGTCGTAAGCAGGGTGGAAAGCAAAATCTTTACATCCTCGTTACACTATTGGGGTATCAAGCATTAGAATTGAGCAAGACAAGGTCGTGGGGAAGTCCTACGGCCAGTCCCAACATGGGGCTAACAACACGTGAAGGGAACCGTCCATGCCGCTGACTCCAGCTGACGTGCATAATGTCGCTTTTGCTAAGCCGCCGATTGGTAAGCGTGGCTATAACGAGGACGAGGTCGATCAATTCCTCGACCTTGTTGAAGACACTCTTGGCCAGTTGCTCGACGAGAACGAGGATCTCCGCCAGCAGGTGGAGGAGCTCAATAATGAGCTGGCGCAGGCTGGTTCCGGTGCTACATCCGGTCGGTCGAGTGCTGCAAGCGTTGATACTGCCGCTATCCGCCGTGAGGTGGAGGAAGAGCTCCGTGCCGAATACGAAAAGAAGCTGGCTCAGGCCAGGGCAGAGACCGCTAAAGCTCAAGATGAGCTGCAGCTAGCTCAGGCTCAGGCTCAGGCCGCCCGCGAGGAGGCTGCCGCAGTCCAGCGCCACAGCAGCTCCTCCGTTGCTGATGTGGACGGGATTGCCACTGCTGAAACCCACATGCAGGCCGCCCGCGTGCTCGGTTTGGCGCAGGAGATGGCTGACCGTCTGACCAACGATGCTCGCACCGAGTCACAGACCATGCTGGATGAGGCTCGTGCCGCCGCTGAGAAGACCATCACCGAGGCAAACTCCAGCGCTCAGGCCACCCTTGCTGCTGCAAAGCGTGAGTCTGAGGCAACCTTGGCTGAAGCCCGCTCCACCGCTGACCAGCTGGTGTCTGAGGCTACTCAGCGTTCCTCCACCATGATCGCTCAGGCTGAGCAGAAGTCCAACGCCATGATCGCTGACGCCAGCGCGCGTTCCGACGCCCAGCTGCGCCAGGCCAACGACAAGGCCAACGCCCTGCAGGCTGACGCTGAGCGTAAGCACACCGAAATCATGGCTACCGTGAAGAAGCAGCAGACCGCTCTGGAAGGTCGCATTGCTGAGCTCCGTACCTTCGAACGTGAGTACCGCACTCGCCTGAAGACCTACCTTGAGAGCCAGCTGGAAGATCTGTCCACCCGCGGATCCGCAGCACCACACGGTGGTGTTGAGGCTAACAGCTAACCCTTATGCTTGTTGCCGCGATCGCATTGGCCGTTATTGGCTTCGTGCTACTGGTACTGACCGTGCAGTCACACTCTGACATCTGGTCGTATTTACTGGTGCTCGATGCGATCGCGGGTCTTGCGTTATGGGGGATTGACTATGCGCGTAAGCGCAGACTAAAATAACAGCACTCGCGCTACGATCCGGCAATCACCGGGGAGCGTTTCGGAAGAACAGCCATGTGCTCAGTAGAACCGATCACAAATGAAGTGGGGCTATAACGCTCAAGCAGGGTGGTACCGCGCAGCCATTGCGTCCCTGCAGTGACTACTGAAGGAGCGTTATGGCTGTATATCCACGTGTCGATCTCACTGGTGGATCCACTCGTTTTTCCCGACATGGAACAGCAGGTTCTTGGCTATTGGAAGCAGGACCAGACTTTCCAGGCATCCCTTGACGGCGACCCAGAATACGTCTTCTACGACGGTCCTCCCTTTGCCAACGGCCTGCCGCACTACGGACACTTGTTAACGGGGTACGTCAAAGACATCATCCCGCGCTATCAGACAATGCAGGGCAAGAAAGTTGCCCGCGTGTTTGGGTGGGACTGCCACGGCCTGCCCGCCGAGCTTGAAGCCGAGAAGCAGCTTGGCATCAAAGACAAGGGCGAGATTGAGGCCATGGGCCTGGAAAAGTTCAACGAGTACTGTGCCACCTCAGTGTTGCAATACACCGAGGAGTGGAAAGACTATGTGACTCGCCAGGCACGCTGGGTTGATTTTGATAATGGCTACAAGACCATGGACTTGGGCTTCATGGAGTCCGTCATGTGGGCGTTTAAAACCCTGTACGACAAGGGCCTGATCTACCAGGGTTTCCGCGTGCTTCCGTACTCGTGGGCGGAGCACACGCCGCTATCAAACCAGGAAACCCGGCTGGATGACTCCTACAAGATGCGCCAGGATCCGGCGTTGACGGTGACCATGCCGATCACCTCCGGTGAACTTGAAGGCGCGAACGCTCTCGCGTGGACGACGACGCCGTGGACGCTCCCATCCAACTTGGCTCTGGCTGTGCATCCAGACACCACTTATGCACACATCAAAGTGGGCGATGAACGCTACCTTCTGGCGGAGAACCTGGTCAGTGGCTATTTCGATGACTACGAGGTGCTGTCCACACACTCCGGTTCGGAGCTGGAGGGCCTGAGCTACAAGCCGATCTTTGATTATTTCCGCGACCAACCAGACGCCTTTAAAATTTTGAACGCGGACTACGTGACCACCGAAGATGGCACCGGTATTGTCCACCAAGCCCCGGCCTTTGGCGAGGACGATATGATCACCTGCCAGAAGTACGGCATCGATGTGGTGATCCCGGTGGACATGGACGGAAAGTTTACTTCGCTGGTGCCTGACTATGAGGGGCAGTTGGTGTTTGATGCTAATAAGAACATCATCCGTGACCTCAAGGAGAAGGGTAGGGTACTGCGTCACGAGACGATCGAGCACTCCTACCCGCATTCCTGGCGTTCCGGCGAGCCGCTGATCTACATGGCGCTGCCGTCGTGGTTTGTTGCGGTGAACAAGTTCCGCGACCGCATGGTGGAGTTGAACCAAGAGATCGAATGGATGCCCGCGCATATCCGTGACGGGCAGTTCGGCAAGTGGTTGGAAGGTGCGCGCGACTGGAACATCTCCAGGAACCGCTACTGGGGTTCGCCTATCCCGGTCTGGGTGTCGGATTCTGAAGAGTATCCGCGCGTTGATGTGTACGGCTCCTTGGACGAGTTGGAACGCGACTTTGGTGTGCGACCAACATCCTTGCACCGCCCTCACATTGACCAGCTGACCCGCCCGAACCCGGATGATCCCACAGGAAAGTCCACAATGCGCCGCGTGCCGGAGGTGCTGGATTGCTGGTTCGAGTCTGGTTCCATGCCGTTTGCTCAGAAGCACTATCCGTTTGAGAACCGCGAGTGGTTTGATACGCACAACCAGGCGGACTTTATCGTCGAGTATTCCGGTCAGACCCGCGGCTGGTTCTACACCATGCACGTGCTATCTACGGCGCTGTTTGACTGTCCCCTTCCTACAAGAAGGTGGTTGCGCACGGCATTGTCTTGGGCGATGACGGGCTGAAGATGTCCAAGTCAAAGGGCAACTATCCAAACGTCAACGAGGTGTTTGAGCGCGACGGCTCGGATGCCATGCGTTGGTTCCTGATGAGTTCCCCGATCCTGCGTGGCGGCAACCTCATTGTGACGGAGCAGGGCATCCGCGAGGGTGTGCGTCAGGCGCTGCTGCCCATGTGGAATGCCTACACCTTCCTGCAGCTGTACGCGGTTGAGCCGGCTACGTGGGATGTCAGCTCGACGAATGTGCTGGATCGCTACATTCTGGCGAAGCTGCATAACCTGATCGCCAACACGCAGGACGCGCTGGACAACACGGACGTTGCCCGTGCGTGTGATGAAGTTCGCTCCTTCTGTGATGTGCTGACTAATTGGTATGTGCGTCGTTCCCGTGAGCGTTTCTGGAATGAAACCCCGGAAGCCTTCAACACGCTGTACACGGTGCTGGAAACCTTGACACGTGTGGCCGCCCCGCTGCTGCCGATGATCACTGAGGTCATCTGGCGTGGGCTCACCGGCGAACGCTCTGTGCACCTCATGAAGTTCCCGAATCCCGATGACTTCCCGCGTGACGACGCCCTGGTGCGCACCATGGACGAAGTGCGCGGCGTGTGTTCGGCGGCGTCGTCAGTGCGTAAGGCCAACAAGTTGCGCAACCGCTTGCCGTTGCCGAAACTGACGGTGGCGCTGCCAGAATCGCAGCGTCTCAGTGAATTCAGTGACATCATCAAGGACGAGGTGAACGTCAAGGAGCTTGTGCTGACTGATGATGTGGACAGCATTGGCCGCTTTGAGGTTGTGGTGAATCCCCGTGTCGCCGGGCCGCGCTTGGGTAAGGATGTTCAACGCGTGATCAAGGCCGTCAAAGCGGGCAATTACACACGCAATGACGACTCCGTTGTTGCTGATGGCATCACTCTCACGGCGGATGAGTTCACCGAACGACTCGTTGCGGCCGACCCCGAGTGCACCGCGCAGATCGAGGGTGTGGATGGCTTGGTGCTGGTTGACCGCGAAGTCACGGAAGCCCTTGAGGCAGAAGGCTGGGCCGCTGACGTGATCCGTGGTCTGCAGGATGCCCGAAAGTCGTCTGGTTTTGCGGTGTCGGATCGCATTGAGGTCGAGCTGTTTGTGTCTGAGGACAAAGTTGAGTGGGCAGAGCGCCACAAAGATGACATGGCTCGTGAGGTTTTGGCCACGTCGTTTGTTGTTGGGCATGGCGACGGCACCCACAACATCGTTGAGGGTGTCACCGCGTCTATGACGCTTGCCTCCTGATTCGCTTGATGTGTCGCTGACTGAACGTCTGGCGAAACTTCGGTGTGGTGCGTTGGGGTTCTGCCGGTGGAGGTGGGGGATTGGGCATCTCCACCCCGGCTAACGGGCCTGTTGGGTGGGTGATGGCCACGGTCCCGTCTTTGAATCGCCATTCCACGGTGCCGTCTTTGTGCATGGTGGGTATGGCGAGTTTGTCGGTTTTAATGTTATGACAGTGGCGGCACAGCGCTTGTAGGTTTGCTGCGGTGGTGGGGCCGCCATCGGCGTCGGAAATCACATGGTCCATGTCGCATTCCCAGGCGGGGCGGTCACAACCTGGGAAGCGGCAGGTGCCGTCGCGCCCGATGACAAATGCGCGAATGTCGATGGGGGTGATGTAGGAGGAGCTGGTTTTCGTGGATGCGGCTTGCATGTCGCGGATGACGCAATCATCAGACAGCCAACCCGCGCCCTGGAGATAATCGTGATCCCAGAGATTGAGTACAATGCTGCACGAATCGACGTGCTCAGCAGCGAGTTTGTACAAGGCTTCGTTGAGGTCACAGTGCTGATCAGTGGAAATCGCCTTGAGCACCTGCGAGATGACTACGGCTTTGTCGCTCCGCAACGCCCCGAAGACGGTGGTGAGACCGTTCGGGTGGGCGCGGAAGCGCAGTTCCTCCTCCGCGGCGTCGATAGTCTTGTGCGCCGCTGGGGGATCGAGGGAGAGTACCAGTTTGCGGACCTGGGCGGCGAGCGTTCGGGGCGTCGGTAATTGCTGGTGGGGGCTGGTTGGGGTGACCAGGTTGATGAGGTGCGGTTCGATGAGTTCTGGTTCGACGGCGAGGGTGTGTCGGTAGATAAGGTGCAGGCGGCGCAGGCAGAGCACACCAGTGTTGAGGGCGTAGTCCTTCAGGCGCGGCATAGCTTGCAACATCAAGGCTACGTCGCAGGCTTGGGAAACGTCCGTTCGAGTGTAATGGGTGGTGGCGACGATGGAGGAGATGAACTCATCGATGTCGTCGTCAACGCTGTCCGGGGTGAAGACACTCAACCAAAAGCCAAGTTCCTGCTTGATCATGGTGGTGCTGTGCACGGCGAAGGCATTGTTGGGGTCAGCAACATTGTAGAAAGCCGTGGCCATGATCCCCCTCCGAAAAATTATCGCTGATGTTTTCTATTATACCCAAAATTCCAGCGGGGGTAGCAGAGGGTGAGGGGGATGATAAGCAGTGCGGCGGCGGTCCAGGTGATGGCGTACGGGCCAATGTTGTCGATTACGACTTTGCCGAGTGCGCTGGATGTCGCAAAGCCGATATATACGGCAGATGAGAGTAGGCCGAGGAGCGTCGGGTTGATGGCGACAATGCGGGCCTGCTGGGGGACGGTGAACATGCCGCCGAAGAAACCATTGATGCTGAGCAGGAGCAGCGGAGGAAGGAGGGGAGCGGCCAGGAGAATGATCATTAATCCGACGATGCTGGTGACCACAGTAAACAGTGGCCCGCGACTGTCGGTGAGTCGTCCGGCGGCAATGTTGCCGGTCACGGTGAACACGCCAAATGCCGTAAGGCACGCGATCAGCCACTTTCCCGTCAGTCCTGTAATGACCTGCGCGTAAGTGAATACCTGCATGTTGGCACCCACAACGAGGATGGTGGTGGCAATGACAATGAGCGCGTGAAGGGGAACGCGGCGGGCGCGGGTGGTGGGCGGCATGTCGACGGCGGGGACGACAAGGAGGTTCGCAATGAGCGCAATCAATCCCAGGATGGCGAGGATCCAGACGGTGTGTCGCCAGTTGGCGTTGCCGAGGATGAGTCCGGCGGGGACGCCGAGGGCGGTGGCCGTCATGAGTCCGTTCATGACAAAGGCGAGGGCGCGTCCGCGCTGTTCAGGTGGTGTGATGGCGGCGGTGATGGCCGACGCGGAGGGGGGTGAGCATACTCGCGCCGACTGCAGTAAGGACGCGGGCACCCAGTGCTACGCCGAATGTTGGGGCGAGGGCGGTGAATGCGTTGCCGAGGATGAAGATGACAAGGCCCGCCCGGAGCGCGTGGCTGGGGCGGATGAGTGTGCTGAGGATGGGGGCGCAGCAGGCGAAGGTGATGCTGAAGATGGTGACCAGCTGTGCGGCGGTGGTCGTCGATACGTGCAGATCGGAGCCGATTTCTTTGAGGAGTCCGGCGAGGATGAAGGTGTCGGTGCCCACGGCGAAGGTCATGAGTGTGAGGGGCCATAGTTTGTTTGACATACTTCCAACAATATGAAAATCATCAAACTATTTCAATAACGTATGATGAAGCCATGGATCACGCTCCACTTCCGCAGCCAGCGCTCAGCGACATAGAACTACTCCCTGTTCTGCAGGCACTGGCAGATCCGGTGCGTTTGCAGCTCATTGCAATCCTCGATGAGGAAGGTTCCGTGAGCTGTGGTTTTGTGCTAAAGAAATTGCCCCTGCACAAATCCACCCTGTCCCACCACTGGAAAGTGCTCCGCGAAGCAGGAGTGACCACCACCACCATTCGCGGGCGGGAACGCTGGGTTACTCTCCGCCGCGACGACATGGACCAACGCTTCCCGGGACTCATTGACCTGGTTATACGCAACTAAAGGACTCGAATGTTTCCCGACGGTTTTCTTGGGGCGGTGCGACTGCCGCCAACCAAATCGAAGGTGCCTACAACGAAGGCGGCAAAGGACTCAGCATTCAGGACGTCATGCCCCACGGCGTGACGACGCCGCCCACCGACGCCCCCACGCCGGACAACCTCAAGCTCGACGCTATCGACTTTTATCACCGCTACGCTGAGGATATTGCCCTCTTTGCCGAGATGGGCTTTAAAGTATTTCGGTTTTCTGTGGCGTGGTCACGCATTTTTCCTCGTGGCGACGAGGAGCAACCCAATGAGGAAGGACTGCGCTTCTACGAACGCATCCTCGATGAACTGGAAAAACACGGCATCGAACCGCTGGTGACGATCAGCCACTACGAAACCCCACTCCACCTGGCTAGGGAATACGGTGGCTGGACCAACCGCGCTCTCATTGGATTCTACGAACGCTACGCCCGCGTCCTGTTTGAACGCTTCGCGGGACGCGTGAAATACTGGCTCACCTTCAACGAAATCAACTCGGTGCTGCACTTCCCGTTCATGTCCGGCGGCATTCCAGGAAACCCCAGCACACAAGAGCTCTACCAGGCGGTACACCACGAACTTGTCGCCTCCGCGCGGGTTGTTCGGTGTGGGCACGAGATTGATCCTGATAACAAGATCGGGTGCATGATCCTCGCTGTCCCGCGCTACCCACTAAGCCCCACGCCTGACGACGCCCGCGCAGCCCAACGCGCCGCGCAATCCGACTATGCCTTCGGCGATATCCACTGCCGCGGCTACTATCCCGGGTACCTGCTGCGGCACTTGAAAGAACGTGGCGTGGACCTAGACATCACGGAGCAAGACCGCAACGACCTTATGCATGTTGTCGACTTTGTGTCTTTCAGCTACTACATGTCCGCCTGTGAAACCGCCGACCCTAACAAGCGCGTTGCGGGCGAGGGTAATCTCATCGGCGGCGTGCCCAACCCCACTCTCGACGCTTCCGAATGGGGCTGGCAAATCGACCCTGTTGGTCTGCGCATCATCATGAACGACTACTGGGACCGCTGGCAAAAACCCCTGTTCATTGTGGAAAACGGGCTCGGTGCGCGTGACGAACTCATTGACGGGTTTGTTGATGATGATTATCGCATTTCCTACCTCAATGACCATCTTGTGCAGGTAGGGGAAGCCATTGCGGACGGTGTTGATACCCTTGGCTACACCACCTGGGGCTGCATCGACCTAGTGTCCGCCTCCACAGCGCAACTCAGCAAACGCTACGGCTTCATCTACGTCGACCGCGACGACAACGGCGAGGGGACCCTGGCGCGCTACAAGAAGAAGTCTTTTGACTGGTACAAAAACGTCATAGCCACCAACGGGGCCAGCCTTGAAACTTAGAACTCTGGGGCGCAAAATCGCAGAATTCGTCCTGGAGGTCCTCATTGAGGGTGCCTTCAGCTGGCTTCTGGGATGAATAGTCCTCGTGGCTGTTCGATATAATCACCGCCCATGAGACAACGCCTCACCGCGCCTGCCGTGATGATTGCCTCAGGGCTGTCGCTATACGCCGGAGCAGCCCTTGCGGTGGGGCTATTTGAACGCTTCCCGCCAACGATTGTTGCGTGGTTTCGCGTCGCTGCTGCAGGCGTGGTGCTCCTTGTTGTTGTGCGGCTGCACGCTGGGAGTTTACGAGACGTGTTGGGCTTGTCGCTGGCGTATTTGGTTGCGTGACCATGGGTATGAACATGGTCTTTTATGAGGCCATCGCGGAACTTCCATTAGGCACTGCGGTGGCTATTGAGTTTATGGGGCCGATCGTGGTTGCAGCATGGGGAAGCAGGTCAATACGGGATTGGCTTGCCTTGCTGTTGGCTGGGGGTGGGGTGTTGCTGATGTCAGGGGCGCGTTGGTCAGCGAGTCCACGTGGAGTCATTTTTGCCCTGTTAGCTGCGACGTTATGGGCGATCTATATTGTGCTGGGCGCACGTATTGCTACGGCAGGGAGTTCGAATGGGCGCCTGACCGTTGGTTTTTGCTATGCCACTGTCGTTGGATTGCCGCTGGTTGCAGTGCTGTGGCCGCATGGAGCAGGTGTTCCGCTGCCTACGGTGGTTGGTCTGGGGATTCTCAGCGCAGCGATTCCGTACAGCTTGGATCAGGTTGTGCTGAGGATGGCAGGGCCGTCATACTTTGCCATTCTGTTGGCGCTACTTCCTTTGACGGCTGCGCTGCTGGGGGCCGTGGCGCTGGGGCAAAGCCTTTCTATCGCCGAAATGGTGGGGATCGTCGCGGTGGTGGGGGCTGTGGTTGCGCGTGATCATAGGTAATGCATGAATTGAGATTGAATTCCAGTGAAATTGAATTAGGTGATAGTGCAACAAAATGGGGATTGATTTTTAAGGAATATTTAGATCCGTTATCGGGAAAGTGTTAATTTCCTAGTGTAATGTCTTCCAAAGGTTGTATTTATGGAAGGAAGCAATGCGGGTATTACACGTTACAGAATGCCTGGCGGGAGGCGTTCAAACGGCGCTAGCGGGCTATGTTAAGGCGACTCCCGAGCTGGATCATGTTGTACTCGCCAATTCCCGGCGCGGGCACAACATCACTATGCGTGAGGTTGAAGGAAGCTCCGCGTTTTATGTTCTACCAACAAACCACTAGCTGCGGTAAAGAAGGTCGCGAAGGTTGCCCGAGAGGTCAGACCTGATGTTATTCATGCGCATTCGAGTTTCGCAGGTGCGTATAGTCGAATTGCTACTTTGTGTGTGAATGTTCCGGTGGTGTATACGCCCCACGCGATTGCCTATGGTCGGCCCGATTTTTCTTCCGTGAAGCGCGCCGCATATAAGGGTGTGGAAAAGCTACTGTCGTGGAAGACGAAAGTGTTTGCCGGGTGTTCCGTGCATGAAAGTGAATTGTTGTCGGATTTGAATGCCCGTGTTCCAGTGGTGACTATCCCTAACGCGCTGCCGCCGGATCATCCTGCGCAGGAGCTGCGGTGGGGGGCGTCGTCAAGCCCGGTGGTGGGCATGGTCGGCAGGATTAACGAGTACCGCGACCCGCAACGTTTCATCGACATTGTTGAATCGGTGAGGAGGCACAACAGTGACGTGGAGTTCGTGTGGATCGGCGACGGTGACGACGCTCAGCGGGACGCCCTGAAGGCTGCCGGAGTGCACGTGACCGGCTGGCTTGGGGGAGTGGACCTGCAGAAGAAGCTCACGGAGCTATCAATGCTGGTGTACACCTCACGGTGGGATGGATTCCCCATGGTGATTCTTGAGGCCATCAACTCCCATGTGCCAACCTTTGTGTCCAATATTGCGCCACTGAAGGAATGTCCGGAATCCGCGCGCTTTGACACCGCAGAACAAGCCAGCAGCCTTGTCTTAAAGCAACTTGAACAGAACCAGCCCCTCTCGCAGCACTGGGACCCGCTGCTTGCGGCCCACAGCTTTGACAGCCAGAAACAAGCATTGATCCGCGCCTACGAACTTGCGACAGTGTCATGAACGATAAAGAAGAACACACAACCACCGAGAACATAACTCCCCTCCAGAAGAACATCGCGTTCCGGCTGCTCATGTGGGCACTGGTGCCGATCCTTGCGGCCATTGGGTGGCAGTTGGGCCACGCGTACAGTCAAACTCTTGACAACGAATACGTGGTGGACTCCAAAATTTTGGTGACCAACCCCCACATCGAAGACGATAACGAAAACTCTCGGCTCACCGCCCTCGGTCGCACCCGTGATGACACGGTGTTGCTGGGTGAGGCCACCAACTCGGAGGAATTTCACCAGCGGCTATCCCAACGCTCCGGCGTGAACGCAGCCCTGTTTGAGATCACCGGTACCGCGACCCGAACCAACACGTGTGGTTACGATACGTGTGTCTTCGAAACAGCCCGAGATCAGCTCTGCCGTCTCCAGTGCCGCGTTTGACACCCTGGAGCAATACCTGCAGGACCATCGAGGTGCTCTGTACCTGGATACCGGTTTGTTGTTCATCAACTCCGAAAGCATCGCTGCCTTCAAGTCGGGTGCAGGCGCTGACTGGCGGCTCTCCGGCCTGGTGCTGGGTATGCTGCTGGGCATCACCCTGGTTGCCATCAGTTCGCGGTGGACCATGGAGAGAAGGGAAGACGAATGAAAAACATACGTTTTCCCTGGTGGGCAAGTCCCAGCACGCTTCTGGTGATCAGCCTCCTGGTAGTGTTCTACGCCATCGTCTTCGTGGACGACGAGCAGTACAACATTTGGAAAACACCGCGCTATGTCACCCACGTTGAAGCGGTTGAGGTGGGAAGTGTGATCGTCGCGGTGCTGCTGGGCATTGTTGTTGCGGCGTCGATAAGCCAACGCAACAACGAAAACTACGTGGCAGACACCGCGAAGTTCCTCAAAAGCCGCCAGCTGAACACGCTGTTTTACATCTTCACCGTGCTCACCATCATCGGATACAGCATCTGGATCATCAAGGCGTTCCACAGTGGGCTAACTGGCGCGGAAGTGCTGGCCACCATCAAGGGTGACCCCGGGGCCGTGTCGCAACTGAAAGGTACCGCGCAACCCACAGCAGGGCTGACTACCCTGACGCAATTCGGGTCGCTGGTGGTGGTACTGGGCATTCTGCGAGACCGGCTTGCGGAGAAAAACTCCAAGCTCATCGTATGGTTTGTTCTGTTTTTGTCTGTTCTACGTTTTGTGTTCTACGCCGAGCGCATCGCCTTCCTGGAAGTGGCCGTACCGGCGGTGATCCTCGCGGCATCACTGTGGCCAACGAAGGTGCGTTGGCCATCGGCGCGGAAGTGGATCACCAATATCCTTCCGATTGTGCTGGGGCTGTTTGTGTTCATACTGTTTGCGGTGGGGGAATACTCCCGCTCGTGGGCGGTGCTGCGCACCCAAACATCGCAAACCTACACCGAATTTATTATCAGCCGCTTCTTGTCCTACTACGCCACTGCCACCAACAATGGCGTGCTGTACGGCAGACTTGCCGACGCCAATAACCTCGACCACACAGCGTTTTATGCCTTCTATAACCTGCCGGGGAGTTTCTTCGGCACCGACGCCGTATCCGGCACCAACTTTGACCAATGGTGGGGCATGCAATTGGAACTGTTTGCCAACCCCAGCCTCACCAATACTGGCACGATATTTCCACTGATCGGCGAACTCTCCCTAGCCACCGTGCTCATCCTCTTTTTCGCCGTTGGATATATATCTACTGTGCTATTCCGTCAAGCAAAAACGGTCACCTCATTTCCATGATGGCTGTTCCGATTTTGTGCTACGCATTCGTGGAATTGCCGCGCATTTCCTACCTAACGTTGGGCCGCAGTGTCCCCATATTCCTGGGCATTCTGATCATGTGGTTCGTCTTTGACTTATGGAAAACCACCGAACGATACACCCTGAAAGAGCAGCAGCAATGAAAAAAGTCTACTATCCGGGCCGGATTTTAGAACGAAATGTTGGTGGCAACACCACGTACACCCGCGCTATTGCGGAAGGCATTAAGGAATATGGGTGGGAAGTGGACACGCTTCCGTACCACTCCAAAGCACCCGTCACCGCGCTCATGGAACAATACTCGGCACTGCAGAAACCCACTTCTGGAGAGCTGGTGCACTACAGCGCCGACACCGGCCCGCTCATCCCCGTGCGACGCCCCTCCGTGGTGACCGTTCACGGTGTGGCCAGCGCCGTGGCCGAAGGCGTGCGCAACCCTGTCCAGGAATTCACCTGGCGCAGCCGCGTACGGGCCGCCATGCGCTTTACCGATGCCCTGATTACCGTCTCCGAATCCAGCAGCGAAACACTCCAGGATGTGTTTGGTATCGACGCCGCGAAAATCAACGTCATCCCCCACGGCATCGACGTTGACCTGTTTTCCACCCCCGCCGTCGCCTCACCCGAAGTGCTTGATCGCCTGCCCGAGGATTATCTGCTTTATCTAGGCAACATCGAACCCCGCAAAAACATCATCGAACTGGTCAACGCCGTTGATCGCCTTGCCCTCCCTCTGGTTGTGGCCGGGCGGGCGGCCTGGAACTCCGAAGACATCGAACGCCGCATTGCGGAAAGCCCCAACACTGTGCGCGTCGGATTCGTCTCCAACGCCGACCGCGTGTACCTGCTCCAACACTGCCGGGCCTTCCTGTTCCCCAGCCTGTACGAAGGCTTCGGCTTCCCCGTACTCGAAGCCATGGCCGCAGGCGCACCCGTGCTGGCAACCCGGCGTGGCTCCCTTCGCGACGTTGCAGGACCCGCAGGCCACATCCAGGATGTGACTGCCGATGCCATTGAGGAGGCCCTGAACACCTACCTGAACGACAACACCTGGCTTGAGCAGGTCAAGGACGAAGGCCGCGCCTGGGCCAACAAATTCTCCTGGGCCAACAGTGTGGCCGCCCACCACCGCCTGTACGAGGAGTTGGTGGCATGAGGATCCTGCTTCTCCACGCCTACAGTGCCCACAACCGTGGCGACGGGCTACTTGTCGACGAATCCGTAGCACTGATCCGCAGTGTCTTCGACGACGTTGAACTGGAGGTTGTGGCCTCCGACCCGGATAGCTTTAGCTATGTGGGTGTGCCCGTCTACAACGCCAAACCCGGGCGTCGTGGCTGGTCGCGAGAATACCTGCGGGTGCTGCGCAATCTGGACAGCTACGACTTGCTCGTCGGCGTCGGCGGCGGCTACCTGCGCGCCGGGAAGCCCGTGGAGATGCTGAAATGCCTGCTGGTGATGGGTCCGCAGATTTTCGCTGCTGGGCGCAGCTCGACCCGGAGCGTCTACCTTCCGCAGAGCATCGGCCCATTCCGTTTCGGCTCGAGTTCACCTGTTTCGGGCTTTGGTGAAACGCATTGGTGTCTACATGCTTCGCGACGACCGCTCCATGCAGGAAATCGCCTTGGCTAACTGTGTCCGCCTGCCGGATCTGGCGATCAGTTCCCCGGAGTTTACCGACTCTTTGAGTTCTAGTGATAGCAGCGTGGATGACACGGTGATTTTCACTACCCGTGCTGTGGGTGGCGCGTTGCCTCCACGGGTCAAGGAATTGGGACGGCTGCTGCACGCTGCGAATATTCCCGTGGTGGGGTACGTGCAAAGCGCCATCGGCGGCAACAACGATACGGAGGTGCAGCGCGAACTCACCGGCGACAATCCGATTAGCTCTGAGGAATATCTACGCCAGGGCAATTATCCCCGGCGCGTGGTGGTGGCTGTGCGCCTGCACGCTGCACTCATGGCCCTGAAGGCCGGGCATTATGTGATTCACCTGGCCTATGAGCGCAAAGGCTTCTCTGCCTTTGAGGACGTGGGCTTGCCGGAGTGGGTGCATAACGTAAACACGTTCGCGCCCACGGAGGTGCGTGCCCAGGTGGAGGCGCTGCTGCATGACGAATCCGTGCGGGCGGAGTACCGCCGTAGACTCGTCGAGCAGCGTGAGGCGCTGGAGCAGAAGTATGCCCGTATGTCTGAGATTCTTCGGGAACAATGACGCACAGAAAACCACCGTCTCGGCTGGCTAACGCAGTGGCGGGGCTCGGCGCGCAGGTGTTCAGTAGTCTGAATAGCTTTCTGATCATCATTATTAGCGCCAGGTTCCTGGAATTGGGTGTGCACGGGCATTTTGTGTTCGGGGTGGCACTGTGCCAGATTGTGCTGAGCCTGGTGCGGGCGCTGTGCGGGGAGACGGTGGTGGTGCTGTCCACGCGTGGCGACGACACCACCGACGATGCCGCCTTCAGCTCGGCGATTGTTGCTTCGGCGGTTGGGGGAGTGGTGTGCCTGCTCACCGCGATATTCTGGGCGGAATACCGCTCGGCGCTGATTGCTACCGCGTTTGTGGGGATTCCGGTGTGCGCGATGGATGTGCTGCGTTATTGCGCTATTGCTGACAAGCGCAGCGAGTTGCTGCTGTTTTCCGATTTTCTTGTATTTGTTGGTACCACGGTGGGGTTGCTGGTGGTGGGGCAGGTCGCGGCGTCGCCAAGCGCCTTCCTGGCCGTGTGGGGGGTGAGTTGCCTGCTGGTCAGCATATTGCTGGTGTGGCAGTTGGACATTCGGCCGGTGTCGTTCCGCGCGACGCTGGACTGGCTGGCAATCAATTTCCCGCGCAGCTCGGCGTTCTTCGCGGAGGCGGCCCTGGGGGCGACGGCGGGCGTGGCGATCCTGGCTGTGATGGCGATTGTGACGGATAGTGAGCAGGTCTCCATTTTCCGCACCGCTTTGACCATCATGGGTGTGACCAGCTTGATCAACAACTTTATGCGCAGTACCGTGCTGCGGGAACTCTCACCGGATCTACTGCGCAACAAGACCTATGTGATTCGTGTGTTCTTTGGCATGACCGCGGTTGTGACACTGGTGATCGTGGTGTTTGGGCTGTGCATCTGGCTAGCACCCAACAGCCTCACCGCAGCGATCTTTGGGGCGAACTTCGTGGCCATTGTGCCCGTGTTGCTGCCGGCGATCATTCATCGCGTGTGTGCCAGCTGCTCCACCATTCCCACCATTTTCCTTAGGGCTCAGGGAATCACCTGGCAGGCGACCCGGTTCCGCTTCGTGGTGGTGGCCATCGGCATTATTGTTGGGCCGTTTGGTGCGTACCTTGGTGGGGCACACGGCGCGCTGATCGGCGATATGATCACCTATTTAACGTTATTTGTGGGGCTGAGCGCCCTTGTTATGTACACCGCAAACAAACAGGACAACGCATCATGACATACACCTATGGGGTGGCTATCCCCACAAACGGCAACGGCGAGTATTTACGTGAGGTGCTGGAATCGCTGGCGGGGTTACCGACGCCGCCGCAGGCCGTTGCCATTAACGATCAATCCCGCGGAACGGACGTTGCAGGCATCTGTGAGGAATACACCGAGCGCTTTCCGACGCTGGTGCGTACCACCCGCACAGACCCGCCCGGTGCCGCGTCCGCACGCAACGAAGCCATCGCCGCCATTGTTGATGACGTGGAATGGGTGTGCATCCTTGACGACGACTCCGTAATCCTCCAGCTCCCCGAGATTGTCTCCGGCGCGTCGGCGATAGTGGGGGAATACGAGGGGCGCGTGGCCAGCACCTCCAGCGAACCGTTTGCCCTGGACGGGCGCACCATCTGGACCCATGCCATTGAATCCGCCACATTCCTGCGCGCCTCCATCCTGCGCAGGGGAGTGCTTTTCGACGAAAACCTGGGTACCGGTGGTCCGACACCCTGGCAGTCGGGCGAAGGCACCGATTTGTTGTACAGGTTCATGCAGGAAGGGCCCATCATGTACGACCCCGGCTATCGCGTGAAAGGGCTGGATGATGGGCAGGAGGCGTTTCCCATTAGTAAGCATCGCCGTTATGCGCGCGGAACCGGTTACGTGTTACGACGCCGCGCACCGCTGACACAGCAACTGCGCGCCCTGGTGGGGCCGCTGGTGCGTGCGGTGAAAGGGCAGCGGAGATTGAACCTACATGTGTTCCTCGGCCGACTGGAAGGCTTGCTGGGAAGGACGTTTTAGCCGGGTTGAACTATCCCCCCCTCCTCCTGGGTAGAACTATTACTGTGCTACCCGGCAATAAAAAGATTAGTAGGCACCCTCGGACTTCAGGACTGCCTTCAGTGTGGCAAAGATGATGCGCATGTCAAGGGTAAACGTCCAGTTGTCCACGTAATACAGGTCCAGGGCTTGGGCCAGCTGCGGGCTGAGGTTTGAGCGGCCACTGACCTGCCACAAGCCCGTGATTCCTGGTGGAACCTCCAAGCGCATGTACATGTCGGCGTCGTACTCGTCCACCTCGCGCTGCACCTGCGGGCGGGGGCCGACCACACTCATGGTGCCGTTCAGGGAGTTGAAGAACTGCGGGAGTTCGTCAATGCTGTATTTCCTGATGAACTTGCCCACGCGGGTGACGCGCGGATCATCCTTCATCTTGAACAGCAGGGACTGTCCGCCGGTTTCCTTGATCAGCGCCTGGATTTTCTCTTCCGCATCAATGCACATGCTGCGGAACTTCCATACTTTGTAGGGTTTGCCCTTCTTGCCAATGCGTTCGCTCTTGTAGAACACCGGGCCGCCGTCCTCCAGCTTGATGGCCAAGGCCGTAGCCAGCATGATCGGGGAGATTAGCACCAAAATGGCGGCGGAGAACACAATGTCGAAGGCGCGCTTGATCCAGCCATTGGCCGCGCGAATACGGGGGCGATCCACGGACAAGACCGTGCGGGGGCCGATGGGCATGGGGTGCAGGCGGGTCTCCGCGACGCCTTCAATCATGGGCTCCAGGTACAGGCGGGCCTTCACGCTACGCAGGTTCCATGCGAGGCGGCGCAGGTTCTTGTTGCCAAAGTCAGTGACGGAGGCGACCCAGACGGCGTCGCAATTGAGCTGTTTAGCGGTTTGCGCGACGTCGTGATCCGGTAGGTAGGAAACGAAGTGACAATCCTCAAGCTGGGGAAGGGCATCCTTATCTCTGGATCAGTAAGCAGGAATGCGGCAATTTGGTGGTAGGGGAAACGGAGATTGAAATTGTTTCCTAGCACATCCAAAATGTCGCTGGATTTACCAACAAACAGTAGTCGGGAAGGGCGGTGTCGCTTGATCCTGCGAACAGTAAGAGCGGATACAGCGCGCATGATACTGATAAGAACAATGCCTACCGGAATACTCACCAGGAGGTAGGGATGAATGAAGGGGGTGGTGAAAATAGTGTCAAAGAGAGCCAGAATTCCAGCGAGGTACAGGCTGGATTTCACAACACTCTTGATACCAATTGTGCTATGAACACGGGAGTGGAATGCGTAGCCCTGATTGAGCCAGATGATGCCCATCCACAATGCCGTAATAACGGCGAGGGTTGCCAGTTCTTGGGCGGTGGACTGCGTGTCAATTCGGTAGGTGCTGTACCGCGTGCTGGCGAAAGCACCAAATGTCAGTGCTGCTGTTATGGAGAGAAAGTCCAAAAGGTACACAACGTAGCGGGCACGCCACTTCTTCCGAGGCTGCACCGGCGGCTGGGTGATGATCTTCCGAGTTGGGATCGATTCAGTGATGATCATAGTTTTTCGCAAATGTGAAGTCGGTTTTGTTGATGTGTAACAAGAAAGTTGCGGACAGATTGCGTGTAGATAACGAGAATTAAGAACAGTAAAGACTAGTGTTGACCGAAGGTCAAGTCACGCAGATAACTTAATCGTTATATAAATCGTAATTTAATCCTCTTCACAGGATCTGATTATAAAACCATGAACGACCTGGCAATAGCGGTGAATAAAATTTGCCCACGATAGCAATATCGAAGATGTAGATACATCATCATTTTACATGTAATTAAAACGCTTTGGATTAAAGAGTTTTCATCAAACGCATAAGCTGCGGAGATATCGTTATCGCATAACGTAACAAAAATCTTTGTAAAACAAATCAACTATATGCACATGTGCTACCATGGCTATATGCAAGAAGCTGCGATCTTTGACATGGATGGAACACTGTGCGACGTGCGCTCTATCCGGCACTATGTCCAATACAAACCGAATCACCGCAACTTTCATAAGTTCCACGGCGAGTCCATCAATTGCCCCGCATATCCAGAGGTGAAAGAACTTTTTCTCAAGCTCCAGCAGCAGGGGCTAGCGATGCTTGTGGTGACCGCGCGCACCTCGGACTACTCCATGCTCACGAACCTGTGGCTGCGCGAACAGGGCCTTCACTGCGACGAGATGTATATGCGGGAGCGGCGTGACCAGCGCCCCGACGCCGAGGTCAAAGCCGACCTTCTAGCTGAAATTCAGCGCAGCTACCAACCCGTCCTGGCTGTCGACGACCGTGAGCATGTCGCCGCTGTCTGGCGCGCCGCAGGTATACCTGTGATCATGGTGGCAGAAGACGGCAGCCTCCACCCGGACGCATAATCCACACAAGTATTCTGGTGCCTATGCAACGCTGGGTCCTGCACATTGATATGGATGCGTTTTTCGCCTCCGTGGAGCAGCTGACCCGACCAACCTTGCGGGGTCGCCCCGTAGTGGTTGGGGGAGTAGACGGGCGGGGAGTGGTCGCCGGGGCGTCCTACGAGGCGCGTGCGTTTGGGGTACGTTCAGCAACACCCATGCACCAGGCAAAGGCGCTGATTGGGCTGTCGGCGGTGGTGGTGCGGCCACGGATGGTTGTGTACAAGGCGGCGTCGAAACGCGTGTTTGAGCTGGTGGCGCGGCACGCAGGGGTGATTGAACAGCTATCCGTGGACGAGGCGTTCATGGAGCCCACCGAGCTCATTGGCGCCACCGAAAATGAGGTGCGGGAGTGGGGAGAAGGGCTGCGGCGGCTGATTCGGGAAGAAACCGGACTGACCTCCTCCATCGGGGCCGGGTCCGGTAAACAATACGCCAAAATTGCCTCTGGGCAGGCAAAACCCGACGGGGTGTTTGTGGTACCCCGCGCGCGGGAACACGAACTGCTCGACCCTCTGCCCGTGCGCAAACTCTGGGGCATCGGCCCTGTCGCGGAGACAAAACTGCAGCGCATCGGCGTGGCTACCATCGGGGACTTTGCCAAGCTCAGCGGCGTGGAAGTGGACATGACGCTTGGCTCGACCGTGGGGCGGGCGCTCTGGCAGCTCGCGAAAGGCCACGACGATCGGCCTGTGGAACCCCGCGCGATTGCCAAGCAAATCTCCGCCGAACACACATATTCGAAGGACCTCACTACCGTCGCGGATATCGACGCCGCGATCGACCGCGCCGCTAGCGGTGCCTACCGACGCCTGCTTACCGACGGCCGCGGCGCGCGTACCGTCACCCTTAAACTCAAGATGGCGGACTTTCGCATCGAATCCCGCTCACAATCCCTGCTCTACGCCACCGATGACGAAGCAACCCTGCGTGCCATGGCTCACAAACTCGCGCGCTATCCTGACGAGACCGGACCAGTGCGGCTTGTCGGCGTGGGATTCAGCAACCTTGAAGCCGCCCGTCAAAACGTGCTGTTCCCCGAACTTGATCAACAGGTCAGTACACCTGAGGTGGATTCCGACTACGAAACCGGAGTGCGCGCACACAACCACGATGAGGTCGTGGAAATAACAGAACCTTCCGTGGCGGCGCAGTGGTTTAATACCCAAGACGTATGGCACCCCGAGTATGGGCACGGCTGGGTTCAAGGCGCAGGGCACGGTATTGTTTCTGTGCGTTTTGAAACCCGCACCACCGAACGCGGAATCACCCGCACTTTTCCCGACGATGACCCCGATCTCATTGCCGCAGACCCCCTGAATAGCCTCGAATGGGCCGATTGGTTTGAAAAACAAATATAGTAATTCCTATGGGATATGACATTTCGGGATTTATTGCAGACCAGCGCCTCACCAACGACGACATTGATCAGATGTTTGATGGGGTAGAAGCAGAAGGCATCACAAAATTTGAAGGAGTCACCGCCGGTGTTGTCGACGTGATCCGTGCCGACGCCTACACCCTTGGACTCGGCGTGTTGGAAGACATCGGCACGGCCACCCTGAACTCCGGTGAATTCATTAGGTTCACCATCGGCAGCACCGCAGGAGTTTACATTATTGAACGCTTTGTAGACGGCGAAAAAACCGACGAACGCATCGACATGGAAGGTTACATCGAAGAAACCGGCGACGCCTTCGCTGACGCAGGTGACGATATGTGGCAGTACATCGAAGACTACGTGGAAAAGCGCACCGGACTTACCGCCGAGATCTGGCAAACAATGGAGTTTGAGCGCTTCTCTCTTTAAAAAAGGGTTGCTGGATGGTGGCCTGTCGCAAGTGCAATAGCCAACAGCACCCGTGCCTGAGCCGCACGGAAATACGTTGACCCCAGCGCGCCCTTCGCCGCCAGCGTTGCGCCGCCACCAGCGCCACCATATGATCCATGCACTTCACCACGGGGGACGCGGGTTGTAATAATCACAGGAATACCCTGGTCCAGTGCATCCGCCACACCCAGGGCCATCTCACGGCCCACATTACCCGCGCCCATCGCCTCAATTACCAGCCCCTGCGAACCTGCAGCAACCGCGGCGTCGATAAGCGTGCGCGACGCGCCAGCATACGCGGGAATAATATCCACCTGAATACCCGCGAGCGGGTGCGGAAGAATCGGATCTGGGCGAGTTGGCTCTTCTGGACCATTGGTCGCAAACGCCAAATTATCCGATGTATGCCACTTCACCGCGCCTCGGGCCGGAATCACCGCATGATTAAACACAATAAGACAGCCAATATCGCGCGCGGAATCATCCGCAGCAATCACAATCGCATCAAATAAATTCTCCGGACCATCCGCCTCCGGGTGATTCGACGGCTTCTGCGCGCCCGTGAACACCACCGGGCGAGAATCGCTATGGAACGTATCCACAGCAATCGCCGTCTCCTCCATCGAATCCGTACCATGCGTGACGACGACCCCCGTGGTCTCCGGATCATCCAACGCTTCCTGCACCGCCGCCACAATCTCATCCACGTCAGCAAACGTCATGCTCGACGAATCAAGGCGAGTAAGCTCCCGAACCTCACACACAATCGACGAATCCGCGAAACGCTCCGCCACCGGGCGCACCAAATCCTCGCCGCTCACCGTCGGAATGAGAGCACCATCCGGGCCCGCTGTACATGCAATCGTGCCGCCTGTGGTGAACACAACAATCTTCTTAGTCATGCACCCAAGCGTGCCACAACACCCAGGCCAGCGAACAAACAGGGGGATGGCTCAGCGGCAAGTGTTCAGCAGGGTTACAGTGAAATACATCTGATTTACTTAAGATCTCATAAGAGAACTACCCCGTGTACCATGAAAAGCAGACCGTGATGCTAGGCGTGACGCTAGGCGAACGCACCACAACAACCAAGGAGAACTGTTGAAGTCTTTCACCACAAAAACCATGGCCATCGTCACCGCAGCTGCAGCAGCGCTCACCCTCAGCGCCTGCTCCAACGATGACAAAGACAGCAGCGGCTCCAAAGAAACCACCTCTGCAGCACGGACCACCGCAGCAGCTGCCACGCTTCCCACCGCAGCAGACCTCAACACGGTGCTGACCACCGCAACAGACCCGGCTGCTCCCGTCGAAGCCAAAATCCGCACCGTCCAAGGTGGCCAGTCCGCGCCGGAACTCTTTGAAACCATGACCCGCTCCAAGCAGGAATCCGGCGCAAACTTCCAGGTTGTTGACCCCATCCTCCCCGGATACACCCCCAACTCCGTCCTCGCCACCGTGAGCTTCAGCGTGCCAGGCAACGAAAACCGCAAAGCAGACAACGTTGAATTCATCTTTGAAGACAACGTATGGAAACTCTCCCAAACCTGGGCCTGTACCCTGATCACCAACACTGTTGCTCCCGAGCAAGTACCGCCCATGTGTGCCAACGACACGGCTGTGCCGCAGCCTTCCGGCGCTGCACCTGCGCCTGCGCCTGGCGCCGCTCCGGCACCAGCAGCTCCCGCACCCGCCCCTGGTGCTGCTCCCGCTCCGGCAGCTCCCGCACCCGCCCCTGGTGCCGCCCCGGCCCCGGCAGCCCCCGCGCCTGCTGCGCGATAACATATGCAAATGTGAGTGTGTGAGTTTCTACCCGCGCCTTGATGGCGCGGGTTTTTGTATTTTTGGGTTAAGGCAAAGATTGACACCAGCATAAGGGGCTCCTCATTTCTCTCGCTCTCGCGGAATGCCGAGTTCAGGGATGTGGAGGTTCTTAAGGCTGGCGTCGATAAGCGATAAGTTACTTCACTTCCGGCACGTCCGCGACGTAGCTTTCCACGTCAGTGCCGCCGAGGTTGCTGGCGAAAATGATGCGGCTGAGATCGCGGGAGGCGGTCGCTTGGGGTTCGAGGAAATAGGCGGTGTCACCGGTGGCTTTGCTATCGTTGGCTCGGATGTGAGCGACGTTCAGGGAGCGGCCATTCGGCTTGAGTTCCTGGAGCCACACTTTTCGGTATTCGGGCCGCAGCGTCGGGGCGGGGGAGGTGGTGTTGTAGTTGGCGGAGTCGGCGTAGGTGGAGATCACTACCCAGCCGGGCTTGTCAAAAGCCTGTCCGCTAACGTGCAGGGCGTATGCCTCGCCCGAGGCAGGGTAGAGGGAGTGCAAGTCGATGCGTTCTTTGGAGTCAATATCCACAGCGACGAGCTGTCCGCTGCCGTAGTCGGCGTAGACAAGTAGTCCTGCTTGTTGGGGCCGAATGCCAGGTCGGAGTGCTCGGAACCGGTGGCGAGTTCCACGGACTTCTTGAAATCCAAGGTATAGGCGCGGGTGCCGCCTTGGCCGTTCAGCCACGACGGCACGGCGTATTTTCCGCTGGCGGAGGTGCTGATGTGGTCGGGGAACGCACCGGGGACGGGGAAGTCTTTAGCATCCAGCGTGCCTACGATTTTCTTTTCACGAATATCCAGGGTCAGCAGGCCGTAGATTTTCTTTTCCTTCGTGGATTCGTTGTAGCTGGTGGCCATGAGGGAGAGGTAGCGGCCGTCGGCACTGGTGGTGCCTTCTCCCTTGGTCCAGTAGGAGGTCGCATCCGGCCACGGGGTTTTGCCTGTGAAGTCGAACACCACGTCTTTTTTCTTGGTGGTGGTGTTGTAGGTCCACCAGGTGGTGCCGCCGTTGCGGTCGGTGAAGTAGATGAGGTTCGGATCGGTGGGGTGCCAGATGGGTTCGCAGTCGCCTGCGAGCGTTTCAATAGCACCCAGGTTGCGGAAGGTTTTCCCGTCGTAGAGGTACCAGGCTCCGCGACCGTCTTGCGCGAGATAACGGGAGTTGTCAGCGTTGAACGCCTGCCTACGGGAGTATTCGTGGCGCATGCGGCCGCCTTCGCCATCGGACGCGGCCGTGGCGCGGTGAACGTGGGTTCCGTAGGCGGGGTCGGTGAACTCGCCACCGGGCTGAGGTTTATCCACTGACTCAATGGCATCGGCAGACAAGGGAGTCAGGCCCGCGCTCTGTTGTTTTTGCTGCTGCGTATTGTGCTGCTGCGTTTTCTGCTCGGGACTCCGCTCTGCCGTGCGTTCTGTTGTCCGTTCGGTGCTTCTTTCCGACGTCCTTTCTGTCCTCTCCACCCTTTCTACGGCCGCCGCGTTTTGGCCCATCGCCAGGGTCAATGCAGCCATTGCGCACACGGTGCTCACTCGAATCCGGTGTTGGTTCACAACCTCATCCTTTAACTCTCAACCCAACAGTTAGTGGATAGGCTACTCTGCAAATGGCCAGCGTATCAATACTTTTTGTAAGATGAGGATACCTCACCAAAACCTCACCGAAATTGCCAGACTACCTATAGTAGATAGTTAGATAACACAAGGGAAGTGTTAAGGATTGCCGAACGTGAGGGCAGTGGAGGAGTCCTGGGTCACTCGGGTCGGGGAGTCATCCTGACCGTGTATCACGCGTGTGGTGAACTCCACGTTCCCCGCCGGAGGCAACGCCTGGGAGAGATCAAGACGCAAGTGACCCGCCGAGGCAGTGCGGGAACTCAGCACTTTCAGCTCGCCGCCGCCATCAATGGGAATCGCGCCCACGGTGGGGCGCTGTTCCACCGAAACATCCAGTTCAACGGTCGAATCCTTCACGGAAGTCAGCGTGTACGTCAGTGTTTGCAGCATGGCGGATTCCCCAGCCACCCGGCTATCCACTGTCCACTGCGCGCCCACACCCACGGCGTCAGCGGGGAACACCACCGGTAGGGACAGCATGCGCATGGCCTGGCGTTCCACCACAGCGCGTGCCTCATCCGTGGCTCCCGTCGGCGCGCCGAAACGCACCATACTCACCTGGCCGGATTTGGCGCGATCCCACGCCATGGTGAATCCCGATGCCGAGGACATGTCCTCTTTGCCCGCGTTGAGGTCGTTGAAGGTGAGCACCACATCTTCCTCTTCGCCCTGTCCGGCTGCTACTGACACTGTGGAGGAAAACGTCGAATCCACAGCGCCTGACGGCGACTCGGGTGACTCGGAGAGTGTCGCGGCGTCGTCACCCGACAGCGTCTGCTGCCTAAACCCGCTGGTCACCGTCACGGGGACGGACTGCTCAGGTGCGCCGGAAAACGCCAACACCTGCTGTTCACCCGAACCGGGGTTGGTGAGGGTGACGCGGGGGGCGTCGACAGGCAGCGAAATGGTCTGCTGGGCCGCGGCCGGATCCTCCGATGAGGAATTCGATCCACACACGACGCCACCAGCAACGACGCGGCAACAACGCAGCATACAACTGACATGGTTCTTCGCACGACGATCAGACTACCCTCCCAGGTACAGTTTCAAATAGGAATGGCGGCCATTTTAGGGGAAGATGGACTACGTGACACGACCGAAACGGAGCTTTAGGCTCGCGATGCTGGCCATCGCCATCACCGTGGGCATCATCGATCAGATAACAAAAATAATCGTCCTCGCGCGGCTAGAACCGGGCGTGGCGTACCCCATCATTGGTGACTGGTTCCGCTTCTTTCTCATCTTCAACTCCGGCGCCGCCTTCTCATTCGGGCAAGGCATGACCTGGATTTTTACCCTGATACAGCTTGGCTACATCATTGCCATCGCCTTCTACGCGCCGCGCATACGCACCCTGGCCACCGCCCTGAGCCTCGCGCTGGTTGCCGGTGGCGCTTTGGGGAACCTCATTGACCGGCTCTTCCGGGCGCCAGCGTTTTTTGTGGGGCACGTCGTGGACTTCATCTCTGTTGGGTCCTTCGCCATTTTCAACGTCGCCGACAGCGCCATCACCGTCGGCGTCGCACTGTTCGTTGTGTCCGCCTTCCTGGATGCGCGGCGACAGGGGGCTGCTGCTGGGAGCGAGGTGGCGCGATGAGTAACCGTGAGAGAGTCGGCACCTCATGGTTCCTGAAGGGCTCGACGGCATGCGGGTCGATGCCGCGCTGGCGAAACTCCTGGGCATTTCCCGCACCGTCGCCGCTGAACTCGCGCAAGCTGGTGACGTGCTTGTCGACGGCGCGGTCGTCGGCAAGTCTGACCGGCTCACCACAGACACCTGGCTCGACGTCACCCTGCCCGCAGCCCCCGAACCGCTGCTGCCCAAAGCCGAACCCGTCGAAGGCATGGACATTCTCTACTCCGACGACGACATCATCGTGGTGAACAAACCCGTCGGCGTGGCCGCGCACCCTACCGTCGGCTGGGAAGGGCCGTCCGTGATTGGCGGACTCGCCGCCGCTGGTTACCGCATCTCCACCTCGGGGCCGCCCGAACGCAAAGGCATAGTCCAACGGCTCGACGTGGGTACGTCCGGGGTGATGGTGGTCGCCGCCTCCGAACGCGCCTACACCGTGCTCAAACGCGCCTTCCGGGACCGCAGCGTCACCAAAACCTACCACGCACTCGTGCAAGGGCACCCCGATCCACTGCAAGGAACCATCGAAGCACCCATCGGGCGGCACCCCTCAGCAGGCTGGCGATTCGCCGTGACCACCGACGGCAAACACTCCGTCACTCACTACAACACCCTTGAAGCCTTCCGCGAAGCAACGCTGCTGGAAATACACCTGGAAACCGGCCGCACCCATCAAATCCGCGTCCACTTCTCCGCCCTGCACCACCCCTGCTGCGGCGATCCCATGTACGGCTCCGACCCGGCGCTGTCCGCACGCCTCGGGCTCGACCGGCAATGGCTGCACGCCGTCAGCCTCGGATTCACGCACCCCGCCGACGGCCGCTACGTTGAATTCCACGCCCCCTATCCCGACGACCTGCAAGGCGCCCTGGATGTCCTTAGACAAGGTTGACAGGTTTCGCGCCGGGGTTGCTGTGCTCGCAGGGGCAGGACTCATTGGGCTCGTCGGGATCATGGCATGGCAATCCGGTGACCCCACTTCCTCCGCACCCACGCATTTCAACGGTGACAGCGTGGGCCGCAACAATGGCGAAAGCATAGAGGCCTACATCGCCCGCTGCCGCAACACGCGTATCGACGCCGCGGACTCCTTCGCCCTGGTTACCTTCACGCAGCCATTGGGAGCTAGGGAGGCGGCCGAGACTGTGGGGTCGGCTGGCTCTGGCGGGGCTGGAGTTGGGCGTGTGAGTGCAGTGGTGCCCTATGAAAACGCGCCTATTGCCCTGCCGGAACCCGTTGCGGGGGCGACGCGCGAAGACGTGTTCCGACGCTGGGTCGGCGACGCACCCATCGCTGGGCTGATCGTGTACACCGGCGGGTCGGCTAAGGAAAAAATACGTTCTGACCAGAGGGTTATGTGTGTTGAATCTTTGCCCGCAGATGCCGCGTGGGGGAAGTTTGGGATTAAACCGGTGTTGTAGGGGGTTTTCATAAACCTCATCATTTTCTGACATCACCCCTCACAAAAGCCCAGTTCAAAAGGTGTTAGTTGTCAAGGATTGAGGTACTTGACAAGGAAAGTACCTCAATCCCTGACAATCCCAACGTCACGCAGTGAGAGCAGCGAGGCTGCCGCGGCGTCGTTAAGTGTGGTTAAGCGTGTTTAAGCGGTGGAACGGCGTGCCACAACAATGTCGGTGAGGTAAATGGCGACCGAGATCCAAATGATCACGAAGCCCACCCAGCGGATCGGCGTCAGCTGCTCATCCACCACGAACACCGCCCACAACATCTGCATCGTCGGTGTCATATACTGCAACATTCCGACCGTGGACAGGGGAATAAGCTTGGCGCCCAGGCCGAACAGCAGCAGCGGAACCGCGGTCACAAGGCCGGCACTGATCAGCAGTGCCGTGTGCCCCGCGCCGAAACCCGTGAACGTGCTTTGGTGTTGAGTTGTCAGAAACACCAGGTACAGTAACGCGATAGGGAAAAGCACCATCGTTTCCGCCGCGAGACTCGCCGCCGCTGAGACATTCACGCGTTTTTTGATCAGGCCGTAAAAGCCGAAACTAAACGCCAGCCCCAACCCCAACAACGGCGGCTGACCACTAGCGATGGTGAGCATGATAACCGCACAGGCGGCAATGGTCACGCTGATCTTCTGCAGGTTACGCAGCCGCTCGCCAAGAAACACCATGCCCAGCAGCACATTCACCAGCGGATTAATAAAATAGCCGAACGCCGCATCCGACACGTGCCCTGAGTTCACGGCAATCACATACAACAGCCAGTTCACCGCAATAATTATCGACGCCGCGCCAATGTTCAACCACGTACGACGATCTGCCGCCCGCAGCTCCCGGATCGCCTTCGTCGCGACAATCAAGATGAGCATGAACACGGCAGTCCACACCACACGATGCGCCAAAATCTCCAGCGGGGCTGCCGGCTTCAACAACGGAAAAAACGCGGCGAACGAACCCCAGATCAAGTAGGCCAACACAGTGTAAAGCATGAGAATAGGATACTCGTGACGGGGAGGGGAGAAGCGGTGGGGATGGGCTACACCGGCTTGATCCTACCTCCAGAAACAATGTAAAGAATCATAAAGACGTAATACGATATCCAAAGAAGGAAAACTGGGGAAAAGGCCGCAAAGAAAGCCAGTATCCCACAGCGCAGACTACGCCCTAACCACGCCAGCACTCCTGGAATGATCCCAAGGGGAATGGTCCAAGTAATTGCCGAAAGAGTACCTTTAGGAAAAAGATGAAACACCGAATAGCCTATGAATGGAAACAGTACTATTGCGATCGAACACCACAATGACGCGACCTCATACTTATTCCTGGGTCTTGGCAATTTCCGCATAATCATCATCCTTACTTAAGTGGATTGCATGGAGGGTTTCTGAAATGTGTTGCCGCAGCTAGTGCCATGTCATTTTCTCCAAAACCTCTAAACTTACCGCGATTATTCCTGATATCTTCAACCATCTCACGATCGCATGAACATGCAAAATAATTTCTTTCACCGTAGCATCTGTCATGCTTGATCAGAAGCCATTATTTAATAAGTGTATTGTCTATCTATAATCATGTCAATACTTATCTGTAAAGTTGCTAATTTATCGGGATTTTAGCATGTCAATCAAGGGGGATATTTTTGGCTCGAATGATAACATGGGAGAGTGATCTGTAGCACCCGCTATAATAGTGAACATCATCCCGGCAGATATCAGATCTCGTGTGAACTTAAATTGATGATGCGCACTCATGAGCTTTTGGTGGAACTTAGCATGTGTAATCCAAAGTTAACTTTCGCGCATTCCTGATGTACTCCGCATCAAATATCGTGATGGCGTCTATTCGCAGGTATGGGAAATCTTCTGGCCAGGGGTCGTGCACGTCGGGTTCCAATGCGACTCCGGGTGAGCCTTCAGAAAAGTAGGCCATTTCGAAGTCGTCGTAGATAAAACTAGGGTCATTCTGCAGAACATCGGGTATAGAGTCGCCGACGTGGATGCTGCCAAGCAGTGTGCCCTTGTAATTTGTCAGCGCAGAGATTTTGTAGATAATGCCTGTTTGCACGTCCACGTTCAGCTCAACTGTGTCGTTGGGAAAGGAATATCTGATTGCATGTGTGGAGATAGGCGTATATTCCAGCCCGAGCCGTTGGTCATAGCATTCCAGCAGTGCAAATCCACCCAGAGAGCGGCCAGGCAGGATGTCCGCGTAGATGTCCATGCTGTGCCAGTGTAATGCGCGTAAGGCTGCGGTAGGGGCGGGCGTCGAGAAGCACCCCACCCGAATCACAGGGCTGTAACCTGCAGGGTCGCCATGCGGTCTGAAGGCGGTTATCATTCAGCGGTATGAGCAACTCTTCCTTCGTGCACCTACATAACCACACTGAGTACTCAATGCTGGACGGTATGGCGAGGTGGACATGCTGGCCGCCGAGGTCAAACGGCAGGGCATGCCTGCGGTGGGGATCACCGACCACGGCAACATGTTCGGGTCGGACGCGTTCTACCAGAAGATGGTGGCGGAGGGGATTAAGCCGATTATCGGTATTGAGGCGTACTTGGCGCCGGAATCGCGGTTTAATAAGAATCGTATTCGGTGGGGCGAGCCACATCAGAAATCGGATGACGTCTCGGCATCGGGTGCTTATTTGCACCAAACCATGATTGCGGAGACCGCAACCGGGTTGCAGAATCTGTTTTACCTTTCCTCTATGGCGTCGTATGAGGGACAGTTGGGTAAATGGCCCCGCATGGATGCCGATCTTATTGCGGAGAACGCCACCGGGATTATCGCTACCACGGGGTGTCCGTCGGGAGATGTGCAAACCCGTTTGCGCCTGGGGCAGTTTGATGAGGCGCTGGAAGCCGCCGCCATGTGGCAGGACATTTACGGCAAGGAAAATTACTTCCTGGAGCTGATGGACCACGGCCTGGATATTGAAAATCGTGTGCGTTCCGAACTGCTGGAAATTGGTAGGAAACTTGATTTGCCGCCGCTGGTGACCAACGACTGCCACTATGTTCTGCAAGACCAGGCCCACGCGCACGAAGTGATGCTTTGCGTGCAAACCGGTAAAACAATGCAAGACCCGGATCGCTTCAAATTCGACGGTGACGGGTACTTTATTAAATCCGCCGCTGAAATGCGCGCGACCTGGGATAACCTTGTGCCCGGTGCCTGCGATAATACGCTGCTGATTGCTGAGCGCGTACAGGATTACAGCAAACTCTGGGAAGCACATCCGCACGACCGCATGCCCATTGCCAGTGTTCCTGACGGGCACACGCCTACATCATGGTTGACGCATGAAGTGATGGAAGGGCTGAAAGAGCGTTTCGACGGAGGGATAGTTCCGCAGGTCTATATTGACCGCGCGAACTACGAAATTGAGGTTATTGATATGAAGGGCTATCCTTCATACTTCCTCATCGTGGCGGATTTGATTAAACACGCGCGCTCGATTGGTATTCGCGTGGGGCCGGGTCGTGGTTCCGCTGCCGGTGCTTTGGTGGCGTATGCGTTGACCATCACGAACATCGACCCGATTAAACACGGCCTGCTGTTTGAGAGGTTCCTCAACCCGGAACGACCCTCCGCACCCGATATTGATATTGACTTTGACGACCGTCGGCGCGGCGAAATGATTCGCTACGCTGCCGACAACTGGGGCGAGGACAAAGTCGCGCAGGTGATCACCTTTGGCACGGTGAAAACAAAACAAGCGTTGAAAGACTCCGCGCGCGCACTCTTTGGGCAGCCCGGCTAGCAAATTGCCGATCGCATTACCAAGGCATTGCCGCCTGCGATTATGGCCAAAGATATTCCGCTGTCCGGCATCATGGACCCCGAACACGAACGCTATGGCGAAGCCGGCGAGGTGCGCGGACTCATTGAGAATGACCCCGATGTGCGCAACATTTACGAAACCGCACGGGGTTTGGAGGGCGTCGTTAGGCAGGCCGGCGTGCACGCCTGTGCCGTGATTATGGCGAGTGTGCCGCTGCTCGACTGCATCCCCATGTGGAAGCGGCCTGCCGACGGCGCGCTGATCACCGGCTGGCCGTACCCCTCCTGTGAGGCCATTGGCCTGCTGAAAATGGACTTCCTGGGGTTGCGCAACCTCACCGTTATCGGCGACTGCATTGAAAACATCAAAACCAACCGCGGCATTGACCTGGACCTGGAAGCCCTGGAAACCGAGGACGTGCCCACCTACGAACTTCTTTCGCGCGGCGACACCCTGGGCGTGTTCCAGCTGGACTCCGGTGGCATGCGTGAGCTGTTGAAACGCATGGAACCCACCTGCTTTGACGACATCGTCGCCGCTCTCGCACTGTACCGCCCCGGGCCCATGGGCGTGGGCGCGCACTGGGCCTACGCCGACCGCAAAAACGGCCGCGAAGAAATCACCCCCATCCACCCCGAACTTGAAGAACCACTGCGGGAAATTCTCGACGAAACTTACGGTCTGATCGTGTACCAAGAGCAGATCATGCGTATTTCCCAAAAAGTGGCCAACTACACCGCCGGACAAGCAGACGGATTCCGCAAAGCCATGGGTAAGAAAAAGCCCGAAGTGCTGGCCAAGGAATTTGTCACCTTTGAAGCCGGGATGAAAGAAAACGGCTTCTCGTCTGAAGCCATCAAAGCCTTGTGGGACACCATCGAACCGTTCGCCGCCTACGCGTTCAACAAATCGCACGCCGCAGGCTACGGGCTGGTGTCCTTCTGGACGGGATACCTCAAAGCCAACTACACCTCCGAATACATGGCAGCGTTGCTCACCTCCGTGGCAGACCGCAAAGATAAGTCCGCCATATACCTTGCTGACTGTAGACACTTGGGTATCCGAGTATTGTCACCTGACGTAAATGAATCTGCCTACACGTACCAATCCGTGGGTGAAGATATTCGCTTCGGACTCGGTGCAGTCCGGAATGTTGGTGAAGATGTTGTGGCCTCGATTGTGAACAGCCGCGGGAAAATCGGGAAATTCAAAGACTTCTCCCACTATTTGGAATCCATTGACACCGTGGCTTGCAGCAAACGTGTCACCGAATCCCTGATCAAAGCCGGTGCCTTCGACTCCCTTGGGCACCCACGAAAAGGCTTAGCGCTCATCCACGAAGACGCCGTTGACGCCGTAATCTCCACCAAAAAAGCCGCCGATAAAGGGCAATTCGACCTCTTTGCCGGATTTGGCGACAGCGGCGGGGATAGCGGGGGAGTAGACAACTTCTTTGCCGTGCAGGTCCCCGATGAAGAATGGGAACGCAAACACGAACTCGCACTCGAACGTGAAATGCTCGGGCTCTACGTGTCCGGACACCCACTCGACGGATACGAAGAAGCCATTGCCGCGCAAACCGACACCGAACTCACCACCATTCTCGGCGGTGAACTTAAACACGGTGCCGAAGTAGTCATCGGCGGAATCATCTCCTCCGTTGACCGGAGATTCAGCAAAAAAGACGGCTCGCCCTGGGCGATTGTCACCGTTGAAGACCACAACGGCGCGTCCGTGGAACTCCTGGTATTCAACAAACTCTACGCCCTGGTCAGCCCACAAATTGTCGAAGACAATATCATCCTGGCCAAAGCACACATATCCATCCGCGACGACCGCATGAGCCTCTTCTGCGACGATTTGAAAACCCCCGACCTTGGGCCAGGAAACGGAGCCGGACTACCACTCCGTCTGACTATGCGCACCGACCAATGCACCATGCCCACTATCGCCAAACTCAAACAAGTACTTGTGGCCAATTCCGGCGACTCAGACGTGTACCTCAAACTCGTTGACGGCGACGAAAGCACACTCATGATCCTCGGTGACCACCTTCGAGTTACTCGATCCGCAAGCCTCATGGGCGACCTTAAAGCCGCCATGGGGCCGGGGATATTGGGGTAGTTCTGTTTGTTGCTGCGTGCTTTTAGGTGGGTGAAGCACGTAGCTCTTTGGTCTTTAGTACGTGGAAGTTGCTTGACGACGGCGCAGGGTGCCATGATGCGTTAGCTTCTAATGCTTCTAGTCTTCCACAGGCTCGAATGTTCGAGAAAAGCCGATCAACACACTGCTTGTTCTGGACCATTATGAGTGCCTTATGCACATGACGTACACGAGAGTAGACATGTATACGAGCTGGCAATACATAGAGAAGACGGGACAAGAAGAATCTAGACAATGCGTAAATGCCGAAGTGGTTTCCACCGTAAATAGCAGTAAGCTGCCCCCAAAAATAGGGGCGGTTAACTTCTAAAGGGGGTAAAAAAATGTGATCTAGGTAATTAAAAGTCATATTTACCTAGCGTTCATTGTTGCCATCATTAATCTGGTAGATGGTAAGAGCTAAGAAAACGTGAAAATTGTTGATGGTTGCACAAAGGTGCTTCAATTGGAAGATGACCTGCGAAACGATGCGCTATCAACAACTTTCCCGTATCCATGAGATCTGGCAGTAAGGTGGTAAAAATGGAGACAACAAAGGAGCCGAAGCCGAATCCTGAGGGACCGGTATTTATTTCCTATTGCTGGGATGATGGGAAAAAATATGCTAACAAAATTAACGCACTTCTGCGTGCAATAGGGCTACGCGTATGGCGCGATATATATGATATGCCAGCAAATAATATGGCTCAGGCGGTGAGGGAAGTGCTAAACAACAAAACTTCCAGCGCTGTTCTAGTGGTTACGAAAAAAGCTGGTAAAAGCACATTCATGAAAAAAAATGAAATTCCGTTGCTTATCCAGCTAGCGAAAGATACATCTTTTCCATTTGTAATTGTCAACGCACTATCGGAAAAAAATAGGTCTATAAACTATAGTCGGCCTGATGAAATACTAGAAACTAACTCCAAGGTGCTTGAAGAAAGCAAGCAATACGATATTCGTGACGAGGATGGAATAAAAGCTTTACTAACGGAGTTGCTTAAAGCACGATTGTTGTATGTGAAAGAAAAAATGCAGAAAGAGGATCGACAATATTTCACAATTGATGTGGAAAGCAGGACACCCGCAACAACGTTTGAGGAAGTAAGAGGTGATCTACAAATACGCATCAATCCAGATGAAACTAACTCCGGAAAACTATCGAGGCAAGGTCTTGAAGATCTTAAAATTGCAATGCCTCTAGTTTCAGAAGCGCTAAAAAGTCTTCCCGAAAATACAACAATACGAATTACCGGTGGAATGCACCTTGCACCAGCACTTGCCGTTGGGCAAATGCTTCCAGTTACAAAGCAGGGCTGCATCGAAGTAATTGACAGATTTAAGGAAATGTGGAAATCAGAGCCAGAGAAAGATGCTCCTGAGGACGCAGTTGTTGTGCATGTAACGCAGCTGCGAAACGAAAAACAAAAAAAGAAAAACCGGGTAGCAGTAATGGTGTCCATGACGGATTCTCCTGATTATGCTATTTTTGATCGAATGGTAGAAAACGACGTCAGTGGGTTTGACGAAAAAATCATCATTTCTGCGAAATATGATGATATTGATCCTAAGTGGGGTGGCGAGCTAAGTAAAAAAATCGCCAAAAAAATAAGATCTGCCGTACCGACACGACCCGAAATCCACCTCGCTTACTGTGGGCCAGCAGCATTGGCTTTTCTGATCGGAAGATGGCTTAATACTTATGAAATCATAGCATACGAAAGACTAAAAACAGAGTCAAGTTACTTTGACTATCAGCCAATCTTGAAAATCAATGCAGGTGCCACTGCACCCATTCAGGAGGTCTTCGATTCTCCTGATCTTGGTGACGATGGGATTGTCCGATAAAAATATAAGGAAAAATAATATGTATTTGGCGATGGTCGAGACCAATAGTAATCAAGCCTATATCTTTTCAACACAGAGACAACGCGATCATATTGGTGCCTCCTGGCTAATCTCGCAGGTTCCCAAATGGTTTGACGAGTTTTGTGAAGAACACAAAAAAAAAGAAGTATTTACAAAAGTTTCTGGGAAAGTTGTAGCGACTTTTGAAAGTAAAGAAGAGGCCCATGAATTTGTACGATGGATGACGTTAAAAGCGCTGAAGGAAGCTCCTGGACTCGATCTTTCTGGGGCATATCAAAAAATAAAGACGTCAGAAGTTACCGACGCTGATTTGTACACTTTACGTATGCGAGTTGAAGACTATAATGCGCGTCGTGTCCCGCCAGATGCCCGCTTCCCTGTTAATCCCTTTAGCATCGTCTGTGACGAGTCAAAAATCGCGGCCTCGCCGAAAAAATTTGAAAACGATGAGCGATCTCCGCTGGCCGATCAGACCCTATCTGAACCTATTCAGCATAAACGTAAACATGCACAGCAGGCACGTGACCATATACTCAATATTATCCGCGATAAACTGAATGATAACATTGATGAACTAATATTTGGAAATGAAGATGAAGAATATAATATTCCCAAAGATAAAGCCGTAAGTCTGGTTCCCAATCTCTATCAACTGGAACGTTTTTTTAACGCGAATAATGAAAAAACGAAAGTCGATGATGAAATTAGCGACGATGATGATGTCGCTAGATTGAACTGGGTGGGAGTAATTCATGCAGATGCCAACAATTTAGGAAGCATATTTACGCAGCCAGAAGCGATAATAGAAAAATTTGACGACATTGAAATATTTGATCAATATGCTTCTGACATCGGAAATTTCTCAACGATGTCTCGAATGCCGTAGAGGAAGCTACGGAAAAGGCGTTTGTGAGCGCCTGGATATCTGTATATCAAGCAATGTGTGCTAAATCAAAGCAAAATCATAAGGAGTATCCAAGTGTTATACCTCTCGTACCTATTTTACTGGGGGGCGATGATGTTATAGTAATTTCTGATGGCCGCTACTCGATGACATTTGCAGTGGAATATCTAAGATGTTTCGAAAAATTTACTGCTGAATACCCCATTTTGCGCCAGCTAGCTCGAGCAGCTCGGGCGCAAAAAACAGGTGTTAAGAATAATGAATCTATGGGAATGTCAGCTGCCGCGGGAGTAGCTATCGTAAAAACTCCGTTTCCTTTCTATGATGCATGCAGAATGGCAAGTTCATTATGTGATATCGCTAAAGATAAAACTCGCGATTTATCGGCAGTAAATTTTCATATTCATTATGATGCATCTTCTATAGATATTGAAGCTGCACAGGAACAGTATGCAACGATTACAGCGCGGCCTTATATTGTTGCCGATGTAGTAAATAAAGATAAAAGACTGATTGGATGGGAAAAGGTTGTGAATGCTGCCATTGAAATACGTGGATTAGGGAAGAGTGATGGATTGCCACGAAATCAACAGGCCGCGCTACGACAAGTTCTTGATGACGATCAAGCGACCGCAATAAATAGATGGAAGTTGCTAAAACTTCGAGGCTATTCTTCCACATTATCTGCTTTAGAAGGAGAGGATCCAGCTATTGGTCCATATTTATGGAAATAATGATATCTACGCTGGAAGCTTGTTGCTTGACGTAATGCAACTTAATGACATTATTCCTGCAGAGGCTCTGATACTAGACGCCGAACGCAAATATAGGGGAGGTGACATATATGACAATTAAAATACTAGAAATTAACGAACCGCGAATATTACAAGTTGAAATTACTTCAGACTGGAACTTGGCCTCAGGCTCAGGCCGACTAACGAGTGTTGACTCTGCCATCCGCCGTACAGGGGAACTGCCATACGTGACAGGGACTGAAATGACCGGTCTCGTTCGTGCTGCTGCTCTCGAAGTTGCCAAAGCACTCGATGCCGAAAATGTGAATCCACAAACGCCTGGGATGAACTGGCAAAAGTGGGTAGTGGAACTATTTGGTAGAGAAGGGGGAGGAAACGGCGCAGCCATCATGATTCGACCAGCGTACCCGTCCGAGGAAGTGCCAACTACTATACAATCTGGAGTTAGCATAGATGAAAAGGGTGTAGCAAAGGAAGATCATCTTTGGTTTGTGGAAAAAGCGGCAGCAACGAAACTAGTATCAAACGTGGAGCTTTTGTTAGAAGATACTACCGGCAGAGCCATTTGTTGGGATGATGAATGGCGGAAGCAAGCAACAATAATTGTGGGGACTGCCTGCGGAATTATAGAATCATTGGGTGGCAGGCGTACCAGAGGTGGGGGACGATGTAAAATTTCAATGCAGGATGCTGTGCCGAAGGAGTGTGCAGCAGGTTTGCGGGAACTAATCAACAAAGCTCCATCGCCGCTAAGACGTAGGTCAAGAGAAGCTTTGCAGATTGCTGCGTTACCAACTGATCAAAATTGGGTGGAAATTCCAATTATGATGAAACTAAAGCAGCCGTTGCATTCAACAGGTGAGCGGCGTTCTAATACTCAGCATTCTCATGATTTATACGGGGAACTGCTTTACTTCCATGGGCGCATAAATCGTTGCTCAAGGCAGTCACTGAAAACGACGTAGATCCCCAGATAATCAGAGAAGTTGAAAACGCAGTAGGTACAGGTCGGTTGCGCGTGGATGATCTTCGAAGAAGTACACCAGCAGATGCCAAGACATATTGTGAGCCATATAACGTATTGCCTATGTCACTTGCGCTATCTAAGATCCGCAGTTCAGACGATCTTGATGAGTATATAATTAATACTTTATCTTCTAATGAAAATAACGGCAAATCGGCCAGATTAAAGAAAATTCGAAACCGGATAGGTATAGTTCGAGAAAATACTATAATTGTAGCACCAAAGGTCCAGATGACATCATCGATACATACTGCGCTAGAAAGAGGGGGAACTATAGCTAAAGAAGGTTCTCTTCATGTCATCGAAGCAATAGATAGCGGCCAAATATTTTCTGGAAAAATATGGATTCACGACGAGCTTTTTAATCATATTGAAAAAGCATTAAAAAATAAGTTAGCATTGGAAAGCTTTTTTAGCGGCTTAACAAGGATTGGGGGGAATCGTCGAACCGAATTTGGTTTGGTTGATATCACCTCATTTTTACCCATCAAGCTTTGTAATAGTCAGACGAAAAATGTTTCAGCACAAGCTGCGACGGCCCTTTGGTTCAAATCAGATTCCATCTTGTTGTCACCGGGATTAGGGCCAGGAAGTATTCGCGATCTTCCAGCAGAACTATCGCGTCATGGTGTGAAAGCTAACATCGAATCTTTTGAGGAGCATGAGGTTGTAATAGCTCGACATAGAAGAATTGATTCATATCATCAATATGCTCGCAAACCGCGTACTACATTTAATGCAATTTTGGCTGGTTCAATAGTGAAGATAATGCTCCAGAATCCCGAAAAAGATAGAGCGATACTCGCTCAGCTTGGAAAAATAGGCCTTGGTTTGCGTACCGCAGAAGGGTACGGTCGATTCGAAATTGTAGATCATTTACTTAGCGAGCGACGGTATAAAGAGGAAAACAATGCTTAAAAGATTACTTTTAGAAGTTCCCGCCGAATTGGAATCTCCACTTTATTTAGGCTCGTTGGAAGACGTAGTGTATCGAGAGGAAGTTGATAATCCTGACGTCGAACGGCGAGGTAAGGACAGGAAACTCGCAACTAACGCGGCCGGAAAATTCGTCTTGCGAGGGTCTTCTATTGCTGGCGCGTGTAAGGCAGCATGCAGTCGGAATCTCAGACGTGCATGGGGAGATGTCGACAATCCATCACTAATATCAGTCGATGATGTTGTTTTGAATGTACCGAGGCCTGACAAACGTGTTGGTAATGCAATAGATCGCTATACGCGTACAGTAACAGATAGTTCCTTTTATCAATATCAGGTTATACCAAGAGGAACAAGATTTTCTTTAACACTAAGATCAGATTGCAGAACTAAAGAAGAAGAAGATATCGTCCGAAGCACATTTGACGAGCTAGCCGATCTGATTCATTCAGGATTGATTCATTTAGGTGGTAGAAAAAATGTTGGCTGGGGGAAAATTAGAATTTCCTCTCAACTCGGGGAAGTAAGCGAATGTAGAGTCTTTTCCGCAGATCTAAATTCCATAGAAGGTATCTACGACTGGATCAATGAAAAATCATATGGAAAGTCTATAGTTCCTAAAAAAATTTTGGATGATAGAGTATTGCATATTACCTTAGAATGGTCGCCTACTCAAGCAGTGTTGGTTGGCAAGCAGCATGAGTTTGGCCAGCAAGACGAGTCTTATTCTAATATTATTGAGCCTTTGGTTGATGCTGATGGCTGCGCCACCTTGCCAGGCTCCTCTATTCGCGGCGCATTTCGCGCACATCTTTCGCGAATTGTAAATACTATATTGCAGCTCGATCACGACAATTGGCAGGGGTTGGCGACGCACGAACAAATTTCCTCTGAAGCGAAAATAATTCGAAGAATTTTTGGAACTTCTCAAAACGCAGGTGCTATTCATGTTGATGATAGCCACACATCTTCGAGGAACTTGGCATACTTGAAGCGTGATCATATAAGCATAGATAGGTGGACGGGTGGTATCATTGACGGCGAACGTGGTAATCACGAGGATAATATTGGCGGCCACCTATTTTCCACTGTTGCAGTAGCAAATAAAGAGTGGACTCCTATAACTTTCGAAATTCGACTTGAACGTTTAGGCAATGATGACGAACAACGTGCGGCCTTATGTCTTATAAGCATTGGTCTAGCAGAAATTGTAACGGGTTACCTTTCACTTGGAGGGAGTACCACGAGGGGGTATGGTCAAATCGATGTGCATGGCGTGATCTGGTCAGTTTCATCATGTTCGTCGAAAGATTATTTTAATTTTTCAGTATCAGATCAAGAAGCTGGAAATGTCTCTGAAAGTATTTCTAATTTTAGGCGCCGTGATATTGCTTCTAAGATTTTACTTCATGCCAAGGATATCGAGCCCTCCACTGGATGGGTTAAAGTGATAGAGTCGATAGAAAAGATCGGCGCAGATTATGAGGAAGTTGAATAGACATGAAAGTCGAAAGTGGGATGCTAGAAGAAGGCGCCTTGCAGGTTATTAGAGATCCAAATCTCGACCTTCAAGATTCTTTAAGAAAGATAGGATATGAAGCACAATGGATGGGGTGGGCCTATACAACTATTGGGGCTATATGGGTTAAAGGTATCTCGGAAGCAAATTTAGGTGTCAAATTAGATTTACCTAGCGGGATCGATATGAATCAAATATATGAGGCAAAGCTTTGGGCGACGAGGCTTGATGCTAAGAGTTTGAATGAGCCGAGGTTACAAGAGTTTAGATGGATAAATGGCTTCGGCTTTAGTGCTGTAAGTATTTTTAAAGCTGGATTCTGTGCAGATGACGGTTTTGAGCCATGTCTGATGCGTAAAATGACGTTACTCAACAAGTCTTATCAGAAAGATAGTGAAGGTTTTTTGATATGCTATGAAATATTCCTTGAGAAGGAATATGGAAACATAGAATATATTGACACAATTATTAAAGAGGTGGAGAGTTAAATAATGCGCAAGTATTCCTATTACGGTATTTCGACCCGAAATCGAAGCACTTTTCGAGACGGATCTCTTGCCTTTAGTCAGTTTCGTGCAGATGCTTATCCTAAAGGATTTGGCCATTTTCATGAAGAGTCTGTCAGCGGCGAAGTAACGTTGGAAATAGAGATTGCGTCGCCAACTATACCAGGCTCAGTCGTAGATTGTGGAGGTAACGATGCACTCGCGGTTCCATCGAGATCAGGTTCTAAAGATGGAGCAGCAAGTCTGATGGATTCTGAAATTCCAGTTTCCAGTTTAAAAGGTGTTATTTCCTCGGCCTACGAGTTAGTTACATCTTCGCGTTTCGTGTTTTCGGTTCGCATCAACATCAGTTAACTAATAGACGCACTAAAGAAGAGGCTAGTAAACTTGTACCTGTTATTTTAAAAAATGATGGTACCTCTTTTTATCTCGACATTATGCCGGGGACTAATGACGTCAATGCTCTTTTTAAAGGGAAGGGAAATATGTACAGCTATGCTGCTATTATTCCCGGACCAGAATCTAATGTAGTTGATATTATTAACGACAATGGAAATGTGATTATTCATGATGGCCGAAAGATGCTTAGGCATAAAGATCTTGCTAAATTATTGGGGCATGGTAGCATGGTCAAGGTTATACTAACACCAGAAGATGTGCGGGGAAGATTCGTCCGTTATGTAGTAACTGATGTTTGGAATAATGAACTTGGCAAATTCGAAAAATTTTTCAGATTGCGACACGGCAATAGCAAGAGTCACGACGTTTTAAAAACGTCGGGCCTTGTGGTACGCACTGCGCCTTATACTTGTCTAGATAACCTCAATTCGAGACTAATAGATACTAAGGTGAATGAATTTCTTTTTTTCCGTATGGAATCCTGCCGCTCTAGCCATTTTCAGATTTCTGCTGGCGATGTTTCTTCTCTTAAAGAAGTGTTGCATAGTTATATAAAAGAGATTTTATTACTCAAGAGTCGTGATGATGGGGGTGATCCAGCCGCAAATGCTAATGGTCGCGCATGGTATTCAATCAACAATAGAGTGGTTTCAGACATTGTTACAAAGTTTGGATTGGGGGAAGTTACTCGTGATAATATAGGTAATTGGATTGATGAACAATCTCGTTCGGAATCTGGTCTTCCGCTGTTTGCTGAGATAGATTGGGGCTCTAGGAATCTTATATCACTTTCTCCTGTTCAGATTGGTAGGCGTGCCGTGGGGGTTTCTCCTTTTAGTTTGGCGAAAGATTCATATATGAACCCGGTTCTTCATATTAAGCACTCCTCGCCCGGGGAACGGCTTTTTGGATTTGTTATTGATGAAGATGACGTGCGTCGCTACTCTTTTTTGCATGATGGTCGGCAAGATTTTTCTAGGCGTTCGGGGAAAACAAATAAGTCAAATAAAAGTGTTGTTGCTTATCGCGGACATATTATGATTTCACCGATTGTTCCAGTTGAATCCGATACAGATTTTCTTGCCCGGTGCCGTTTGAATCAACCATGGTACCTCAAGACTCTTGCGAATCCGAAACCGTCTACTGGTGTACCGTATTTCCACAATTCTAACGGAAGGGTTGACGAACTGCGAACACGGGGAGACGCTTATTCTAAAAATGATCTTCTTGTTAGAAAGGTGTATCCTACGCATCGCGATATGTTATTCGAGACAACGCTTGGAAAAGCCGAAGAGGATCCTGGTCAGATTAATCTTACTCAGAATTCGCGTGTAGTGTCATATTTGAAGCCGGGGGCTAAGTTTAGAACAACGATGAGATTTGTTGATATTTCGAGGCAAGAATTGGCGATTTTGCTTTGGCTGTTCAACCCTAAAAATTTGGTACCGTATAGTCAAAAGACGCAAAACCATTTTGACGATCAAGTGGGTTATCATCGATTGGGGCACGGTAAACCATATGGTCTTGGAGCAGTTAAGATTACCGCGATTGATCTGCAATGTGTTTCTACTGAGAACCTCCGTAGTAGCTATAGTTCAATTGAAGGTTGTTTAGGCTTTTATGACGAGGAGATATGCGAGTCCAGTATTGATTCTTTTGAGCAATATCTTCCTTTCGGTTTCGATGCTAGCTCGTCTGTCAAAGCGTTTATTGTTTCAGCGTATGGATTTGCTGGGCCCGTTCAATACCCGGGCGCTCACAATCCTTTGCGGGATGGAGATATTTCTCCGATCATTAACTGGTTTCAAAGTCGGGAGAAAAATAGAGTTGACACAAAGTTGGGTAAGGATAGAATTGATACTACTTATAATTATGGTGAGTTATAACGGGATTTATGAAGATGGGAATAGTGGACGTTTTTGGGTCTTGAGAGACGCTAGTGCGCACTTTCCCTACCGTAGCTTCGCTGCTATTACAAGGATTTTGGGTAATGCAGGTTTTCTTGCTAGAATGCGGCTTAGAACCACCTAGAAGCTTAGAAAACTAAGCCAGCAGATGCGTCGCAAACATGAAGAAAGAACTTGTTTTTCAGGCTAGCCATTAGCCAAAAGTACCATTAAACAGAAAAGTCTTTCTAGATGCTAGTCTACTGTTCCTACCTCGACATCGGGAAGTCAGATTGCTGATTCGATCTGCTGGTTTGATATCGGTTCTCTAGCTTACTATAATCCCGCTATCAACTTGCTATTTTTTTAACGTACAAACATTGCTGGTATTGCGCAGTTGATCGATGCCACACTGTTTATCGACTTGTCTACTAAGATGGGATCAGTCAAGCAACCGTTTATTGCTAGCCACATGAAATACTTGATGTGATCGCACAACATGTGACCACTCTATAGAGATTTTTGGTTGATCAGTAAGCAGCAGGAAGGACGATTTTCTGCGTGGGTGGCACTCTCATTTACACCGATGGCGTTGTCGCCGATGATAGCGTTGAAGAAATTGTTCATAAAATTACTAGCTGCTCTTCTGGTAAGCACTGCTGTTTCGGTCAGAGCGCGCAAGTTTTATTATCCAATCGTGACAACATATCCTTATATATCGTCCCCAGTCGAACCTGGGGGCAATACACGATATCAGTGCAGCGAGGCCAGCATATTTTCAATACTATGTGTAGCCAGCTTGTGAATCTTCGTCGGTAAAGGTTAAGTATGTAGCGCCCTAGTGGTTAATACCCCGCCTACAGGAAGCCGCTTGAAAGCTGATGATGAGACCATCAGTGAAATTGTCGCCGATATCAGGGTACCCACTGAGGGAAACGCAGCGTTAAAGCACCAAAATGCAATCAAACCTGTGAGTCTATGCTCATTGGCGATCACGAAGATTGTCTTGAATGTAGTGGTATTAAGATTGCTGTATTATGGCTCGAATTGGTGATCCTGGTGAGAAAACCCGTTGGTTCGCAAATTGTGTCCACGAAAAGTAGGTGGCTTTCAACAGTGTATTTCCATCCGCTATATCGCGGTACTTGGTTTCCAACACGCCCGCTGAGGGCAGCGACGTGTACGGCCGTCGGAATGTTTCCATCCGCTATATCGCGGTACTTGGTTTCCAACCGTCAGCAAAAACCCTGAAATGGATCTTGTTGAATATGAAGTTTCCATCCGCTATATCGCGGTACTTGGTTTCCAACTATGTGTGTGTGGACTATGAATCTAAATCTGTGCAGGTTTCCATCCGCTATATCGCGGTACTTGGTTTCCAACGGGTAGTCTGGGTTCTCATGCTAGCCGTTTGGTTGTTTCCATCCGCTATATCGCGGTACTTGGTTTCCAACAGCTCACTGGAGTGCCCATGCGGCACTTTAAGCAAGTTTCCATCCGCTATATCGCGGTACTTGGTTTCCAACCCTACCAGAAAAACACCCCCTCTGACCAGCGGCGGAGGAAACGGTTTACACACCCCCCGTCGAATAGATCACATTCCCACATTTGCTTCCTTAAATCACGATAAAAACACCAGGTCAACCCACTACACACCAAACGCCGGTATCGAGTTTTCTCAAGCCGGTTTTGCACCCCCAGGTATTAGCCCTGGTCATGTCACATAACTGTCCAACAGAGTTCGTCGTGGTCATCATCTACTTGTCCTTTCAATTTCGCGTGGGACCAGCAGGTTTGGCATTGTCGTAGGACGATCAGGCTGTCGTGGTTGTGGTCCATGAACTGTTCGATTTGTTCGATCAGTGTGTCTAGTTCACTGCGCTCGATGGTGATCAGGAAGACTGATCGCTGGATGCGGTTGCCGTGTGCTTGGAGTCGCGCGGCTATTTTGGCACGATTGTTGTTGTTCTGCACATCGTAGGCCACAATGTTCATCATCGCCATGACATTCCACTCCATTCGTAGTCGTTGCGTGTAATCGCACCAGCTAGGCGTTGTGCTTGCCTGTAGAGGTGTCCACGTATGCTTCCTGTGAAGTCTGGAAGTGAGCCTTTGACCACTTGTAGCATTCGTTCTTCGTATGCTTTGAGTATTTCTTCGCGCCCCTTTTTGGTGAGTAGTATGCCCTGTCCTTCAGGGTTTTTGCGTGCGTGTTTGCTGGTTAGGCGATTTCGTCGTGCAGCGTTGAGTACTACTTGGTCCGCGACAAGTGGCCGGAACTCTTCGAGCAGGTCAAGTGCGAGGCTCGGCCGTTTTCCTTGTGGACTGTGGAGTACCCCAAGGCCGGGTTCTAATCCGGCTGCTCGTAATGCGGTGACACATTCTCCGAGTAGTACCGTGTAGAGGAACGAAAGGGATGCATTTGCTAGGTCAAGAGGCGGCCGACGCGAACGCTTGGTGAAAAGCCAGTTCATCAGGTAAAAAGTGACCCATAGGCGGCGAAGTATTCTTTTGCTGCAGCGCCTTCGAGGCCCATGGCTTCGTCAATGCTCGCGGCATCATCGAGCATCGACATGAATTTGCGCATGTTGGCGATCGCGTTGCTGACTTTTTTTCCTCGGATTCGCGTTTGCTAAACCGCTGGAGCACGACGATTTGTTTGTGGATTTTTGCTCGAATGATAGCGCAGCTGATTTCTAGTTGGCGTGGAGTATCATTGATTTCTACTTGGGCGATGAGCCGAGTTGCGTGGGCTTTTGTTGTGGCTCCCTGCATGACACCCAAGTATGTTCCGCGTCTACTGCCTAGTACTATGTCTACGCCATTGCGCATCGCCCATGATCGAACTCCAGCTGATATGGCCACGGATCCAAACGCGACGATGCGGCTGACATGTCCACTGGGGATATCAAAAAGTATGGTGGGCTTCCCATCATCTTTACCGCCACGTTTTTTTGTCGTCATTCCAGCTGGCTTTCTCACGATTTTCAACAATCAGTCTGCCGTTGTAGATGCGGAGGTACGCTGTCTGCAAACCCAAATACAGCACCCTATTTTCAGGTTCTTGGACGCGTTGGAGCGGCATGGCTGGTGGGTATTTTTGGGGCCGAAGTCTTCGCCGAGGAAGGCAAAAGCCGTCGTCAGAAGGTCATGATGTCGGTTTTTGTCGTCGCCGAGTTGCATGTTGAAGCTCCTGAGTATTCGTTGGCAGAATCGGGCGGCGTCTTCGAGTTCTTCTTTGGATTCGCCGACCACAACAATGTCGTCGGCGTAGCGAACAACGGTGAATCCTGCGGCGTTGAGGGCGTCGTCAAGGTCTACAAGAACCAGGTTCATCAGCACAGGGGAAAGCGGGCAGCCGAGGGGAAGTCCGGGAAGTGTTGTGCCGCGCATTTTCCCGTTTCCTACTGTTCTGCCAAGTAATTGTTCCACCACATCGGTGATGTCGGTGTCGTGCACTGCCTGGGTGAAGCGATCAAATGCAATATCGGGGGAGAGGGAGGGAAAACAATCGTCAACATCGGTTCGCAGCACCCACTTGAGCCCTGCTTCGCGGGCATCAACAACCGCTTGCACAGCATCCGCCACGCCTAATCCTGGGCGGTATCCAAACGCGGACGCGCCGAGCAGTGGATCAATACGGGAGGTAGTAGTGGCGAGTATCGCGCGGGCGACAATGCGGTCTTGTACTGCGGGGATGTGCAGGGTGCGTTCTTTGCCGTTTGTTTCAATGTCAACTTCGGTGAACTGGTATGGCTTGTAGCTTCCATCGAGAAGCGCTTCTGATAAGCGCAGTATTTTTTCTTCTGCCTCTTCCTGGAATTTCAGAATGCTGGGTGCGAGGTTCCCATCGTCGGATTCTCGTTTCTGCACCTTCTTCCATGCGATCCCGAGGCTGCGCTCCGAGAAAGCATGTTCAGCAAGCCATGACATGCAGTTACCTCCGTGCGGGTGCTGATCGCGCTGGCCTTGATCGCCCCGATTTCGCATTCACTGGGCTCACCGGATTTACTTCGCACACCCCGCAACCTTTCAACGTGAAACTCCCGATACCTGAGTAGGGTGCGAGTCGCAGTAACTTATCGGCAATGGGCGCGAGTTCTCGGTCGTCGCAACGCAGGTGGAGTTCCCCAATGCAACCGGAAATGATCTGGCGGTGAAAATCCACTGTGGTGCTGGAAAGGTTGAGATCACTTGCCCATACCGTACGACCCAGATCATGCAGGAGGTCACGGAAATCGACGTCCTGCACATCGCTCCAACGCTCCCAATGCTGCGAAAGTCCGCGCAGAATGGCAGGAATATTCGGCAGGGGAGAATTGCGGGAGCCAGAACGATGCGTTGTGGGGGTGAGTAACGCAATATCCCACTGCGTAGTGCCATGCCAGTGTGCAAGATCATCCCAGCTCTCATAGTGAGTCATGTCGGCTGTGCTCACGCTGGTGTGGTGTTCTCCCAGCCGCAACGTTGGGTCATCGTTCAGCCGATCAAGCAGAATGTCTGATAGCTCGTCAACAAGCAGTCCAAGCTGGAATCCGTATTCCCCATGCCGCTCTGCGAGTGGGGAAATGGAATAGGGCTTGTGCGTGGTCCAGTGGGCATCCCCAACATCGAACCAGCGGGTGGTTGCTGCATGAATATGTTCCATACGCACGGGCAACTGTACGGAGTTAAGGGAAATCCACCATTGTGACGGCATGGTATTGTCCTCGGGAAAATCTGGCTAACAAAACTTATCGAAAAAGTATATGTGGTTATTCCCGCGAGTGGGGCAGTCTGTCACCTGTTTTGGGGTAATAAAACGCACGTCAAATGAACATCTACATGCATTTCGACACCCTAATTCGCGTTAATCTTGTATATATTCACTGCGGTTATATTCCTCTCCGCTTCCCGCAC